>Ga0065711_1001725_pt1 | contig 40125 bp, 19 predicted proteins | sample Hoacrofraction12_FD_59098 | JGI IMG/M metagenome (GOLD analysis project Ga0065711, IMG submission 59098) | Hoatzin crop microbial communities from Cojedes, Venezuela - Epithelial fraction 12 v2 (version 2) | ecosystem: Host-associated > Birds > Digestive system > Esophagus > Crop | place... | reverse complement strand
CACAGACTGAAGCACAGGAAGTTCCATCTGAACATGAGGAAGAACTTCTTCACTCTGAGGGTGACGGAGCCCTGGAACAGGTTGCCCAGAGGGGCTGTGGAGTCTCTTCAAACCCCTCCTGCGTGAGGTCCTGTGCAGCCTGCTCTAGGTGACCCTGCTTTGGCAGGGGGGTTGGAGCAGGTGATCTCCAGAGGTCCCTTCCAACCACTGCCATTCTGCGATTCTGTGGTTTGTCTGAATAACTGACTACAGGACCCCATAGAATATTAGAGCATTTACAGCTGAAGTTCATGTCAAACTTAGCCAGTGAAAGAAGCAGGTGGAAAAATGTATCATTTGTCTTGTACAACCACCTCCATTTCTTTGTAGTTTATATTTCTCACTGCCCTTTTCAAATATACTGCAAAAGGTGATGGTTCCAGGTTTTTAATTGGCTTCTTTCTGTCAGAAGAAGGTATAGAGGTTTGTGCCATGATATAACATGTCCTATCTTGCTGTACCCCATCAGTACCTGGTATGTGAGTTTCTACACTAATCTTACTTTGTAAATTACTAATTCAGACTTCAATTTCCTTAGCAAGGGTGTAGAGAGATAGAAAAGGCTTCAATAACATAGTTTGTATGTCAATATTATTCCTTCAAATATCCGCAGTTCATACAGATTCTTTAAAAAATGGGCATGGCTCTTACCCCCCCAAAACAAAATGCCAGAGAAGAGAAGAGGCTGAGGCTGCAGAAAGCAGCGGTCCTCTCTCTGTCTCCAGGAGTGTCTGTCGGCACAGCAACTGAAGCTTCTTGTCAGGAAAGCATCTGTACATGCAGCTAACAGCACATACCTTCCAGAGAAGGGATACGCTGTACTAATAGCTAGTTCAACACACAGTGGTCCTGCTTCAGCTGCTTTTGTTGGTTGTATACTCAGCTTTTGGATGTTTACAGTAGATATATTTGTGTCAATATTCCATTAATATAATTAAATTAAGCTCATTACAGAGCAAAATGAATTAATTCTGAAAGGTTACTATAAATCTTATACCCTATGTACCAAATACATTTCCACCTCTCTGTTGAATGGAACAACAGTATGTTTTAAAGATATTATGAGCTTGTAATTTATAGGTATGCTGTGTTCATAACTCTGTAATGAAATAGCTACAGTTAAATGCATATGCTTATTTCATTTTCCAGAATATCCCCAAATTCTTATCTTTTCATGAGTTGTATTTTTTTAAGAAAGAAATCTGTTTAATTAGAAAGCATTAATCAGCAGTAAAAGAATACCAGTAGGCTCTTTTATTCCAGCATGGTGTGCTGCCAGTTACAAGCAATTTGCAAACACACGGAGATTTTTATAACTTACATTGGGTAGTTTCTGTATTAATAATAATACAATTATATCTCATTAAAACACTAAGTAGTACTAAACAAGGAAAAAAATTAAGCTACTTTTCTGAATCACAATTCTGTACTACCATTAACAGTGGGAATATGGATTTGCCCTTTTGAAGGGCGAATTCCATTAGGATTTCATTGCAGTGTTGAATAAATAAAGGAAACAAAACATGCAAATTCAAACCATATTAGCACTGATTCATCTAGTTTAATCTCAGTATCCTGAATTTATGTTATTTAATATTATTAGTATTGGATGTCTGACTGAACACTAAGCAAACAGGTAAGGAGCCTTAACATTTGGAGTGTCAGAGCTAGTTAAAATACAATCCTAGGATTTCTTGACTTTCTGCAAACATGGTTTCCTTCTTAGGGCTCCAACAAAAGATCATGGAAGGCAAATTTTTCCACAGTTTACTAAGCACTGGCTCAGGTTCTGCTGCCGTGATTGCTGAATCAAATAAACCATTACCTATAAGACTGCTAAATGCTTGTACACCCGTATCTCTAGAAATGAACAGCAAAATCCCAATTCCATCACAATATTCCTTCCAGTAATATTTATTCACCAGCAAGAACACCATCAGTTATAGTTATAAATAGTATTAAAGTGTATCACGAGAGCTTGTGCAAAACTACACAGTGAAATCCTGGCTGTCAATGACATTGTTCAGAAAAAATCTAAGGAACAATCAGGGTGTTTTATAGAACACAATAGCTGAAACAGCAGGAGCCTCCACAAAATATAGAGCTGCCTGACAATGCATGAATCTTACCTGAACTTTTTCCATGAATACTGATAGAGAGATGCAAGATCTGGCCCCTTGATTGCTGAAGGAATATGGATCCGCACATCTGAAAGAAAGAGCAGGCACCGTGTTGGGAGTAGAAGAGGAAGTAAATGAGCTCCAGTGGCATCGCTCTGGCAGCAAAACAAATGAAAGCCAAAGTAAAGGAAACTTTTGTCCGTGTTTTTTTAGTAAAGCACTCATGAAGATACTTCTGACAAAGGAAATTTGATGAAACAGGATTATGAACATTCTTTGTAACACAAACACTTTCTCAAGTTTGGAAGGCAAGGCAAGGGAAAATCCAGTCGAGAGGACTAAGCTGTGGGTGAATTCCACACTACAAAGAGGTACAGAGACACTCCCAGACCCAGAGAGTTTGTAGTCTAAATAGACAAGAGGAGGAGTGAATTGGTGTAAGAGGCAACAGGCACAGGAGGACGAAGTTGCTTGACCAGTGACAGTATTAAGAACAAAAACTAGACCTTTTGTGCCCTCCTTCAGCATTTTCTCTGCTTGGCCACAAAGCTTTCTCTTTCAAATGACGATTTTTTTTCCAAGAAAATTGAATCAGAAGACGTGTATAAAATATTTTTGGGAATATGAGCAGAAATCCCAGACAAGTTCAGGACATAATTAATTTCATTGTAATTTTGCTCTTGTTAAGGGATTTACTGCTGTTAATGGAAATTACTTAGTTTCTCCAAAGCATACACATTTTCCAACTAAACAGATTATCTAACGCCTAGTAGTACAATAAAATAACAGCAATTAAAACCAGAATATATTCACAGTGTAATGCTGTTGCCAGTGCCAGATCCTCTACTAATCTCCTTAGGAGGAAACTGTATCACTTATTACTGAACCTGTCAAACAGAAGGCTCAAAGGTTAGAAGCGGTTTTCATCACATATGTTTCCCCTGACTGTGTTAGATAATAGCTTTTAATCAAAACTGGCATTTTTAGCCTACTAGAAGTGACAATTGGGATGCCAATAAAATACTATCTGGCAATGTATTTGTGATATAGGCTACAGAATATCATAGTTCATTCTACTTTGTGTTTGCTGATTTACCTATTTTTAAAGAAATCTGAATATTCAATATGAATCCCAAAACACTTATCTCAGTCCTTCTCCAAAATTTTGCTACAGCCATGTTACTGTGAATCACTTCTGCTCTGAGCCTGCAAATATTTTCAAACCTACTTAATGCTTGCTTATCAAAGAAAACACAAAATCATCTGTCTAGGAGTGATATATGAAATATGCAAAATCATCTGTCTAGGAGTGATCAATGTGAGTATATCTTTCCTGATTATCAAAATAGTCATGTGGGGTTTTTTTTAAACATTTGGGAAACTCCTGAGATAATTGAATTATTTTATAATCAGATAATGATAATATTTATATTTCCTGACTTATTCTGGGAACCTTGGAATGACCAATTGACACACAGTCTTTAAGGCCTTTGTTATAAACCTAGCAAATAACTAACAGCATTTTTTCCTCAAGAAAGCAGTTGTTTAAAAAGTTATTTCAAGGTAACTGAATTGATCAGTCTCTGTACTCTGCTAGATCCGTGCCTTATCCTGTTTTTAACTTCTTGATGTGCCTGTGCCCCCTGCAATTTCAGGAAGAGCTGGTAGAGAGCGAAATCAGCAACACTACATCTCAGAAGCATCTCCTTCCCATGACCATAGACCGACGCTCATGTGCACACATGTATACATATGCTGTATTTAGAAAAACGTCAAGACAGCCCTAGTCCTCAGTTGTTTTCAAGATAAATTTTAGTTCTTCCAGAAAAGACAAAGTATAGTTAATCCTTTTAGCATCTGCCAGGCAGCATGTCTTCATTCACATGCCCTACTATCCCTGTTGCTGTTGTCCCCAGAATACCTTGATCTTCACCACAAACTACAGTAATCTGGGGATTCTGCAAATCACTTAGCTCCAGATCTTAATTTTCACACTCGTAGCCTGTGTCGCTAGCGTGGAAGAGGAATTTCACTCCCTTCAGCAACAAGTTTTGTTATAGTTGTATTTTACAAAATACTTCCTTTCTAAAAAAAATAGAAATATTTTCCTGAAGAAATATTCTAAAGAAAAATGGGCAATGTATCTTAAAAATGAGAAAGTCTACACAGCTGATAGTAGCAGCTCTAAAAAAATTGGTTGAGATAGTAACACTAAGGCCCAGTTCTTTAGGATAGTGCAGCATATGTTGCAGTTCCAAGGATTTTTGGTATAAAGTATGCTGACACACACTGCAGAATTATTACTTAGTGCAGCATATGTATTTGTAATTGCTGTATTTTTTGCTTACATTTGAGAAAAAGTAAAATATTTGAAGAACTCTTTGCTCCAATGCTTAAAATACTTTAATCATGATTTTTCATCTACTTTCTCACATTTTTTAATGCACAAAAACATTTCATGTAGCGTTTAAAGTTCATGTTCACTTTTCTCCCTTCCAGCGTCTAGTGTTTCAGCAGAATCATAGAGCCATAGAATAGTTCGGGTGGGAAGGGACCTTTAGAGGTCATCTAGTCCAAGCCTCCTGCAGTGAGCAGGGACATCTACCACTAGACCAGGTTGCTCAGAGCCCTGTCCAACCTGGCCTTGAGTGTTTCCAGGAATGGAGCATCCACCAGCTCTCTGGGCAACATGTGCCAGTGTTTCACCACCCTCACTGTAAAAAGGTTCTTCCTTATATCTTGTCTGAAACACTTGTTTAACATATGTGAACTAAACCTCAGAAGTTGATTATCTGAAGCACCAGAAAAATAGAGGTCAAAATATGCAACTTCTAATTCAGAATAAATTCACTAAAGTGACTGGAAAGGAAGGAACTATGATATTTTCTTCTCAAACACTTTTGTCCTTGCTTTTGTTTATTCAAAGCAACTCAGCATCAAGCATTCTCAACACCACCTGACATTTCATATTTTTAACTTAATTCAACTTTACTGCTTTCCTATCCATTCTTCTCTGACAGGGAAAATATACAACTTGCCGTTATAAATACTTTATGACGACCCTGTCTCCCATGCTCTTCATTCTAATCATAGCTATGCCACTTACCATTCATGTCAGTTTGGATATATAGAAGAACCATAAAAGTAAAACCTTCTTTCCTTGCTCTCTTTGAATTATTTTTCAGAGGGACATAAAAACAAAACTGAAATGAATTCATGCGGAATTTCAAAGCACTAACAACTGCTTGAGGTAACTGCAATGATGTCTTGAATTTCTGATTGAAAAATAAGCAGCTTCCATGTCCACTTTGTAAATATATTTAACACTACAGTTCCACTAGACCACAGATGTGCACATATGTCTTAGTTTTCTGTTCCTGTATGCTCTTCAAACAAACAAAATAGGTAAGAAAGGGCAATGCTTTTCTCTACAATGCTTTGGATGGCAGCTGAGGAAACTGTCACTGAAGAGGTACGACTGTGAGGACACTTTGTGGTAACTGCAGCAGATCAGAGTAAAGTTACTCCTCTCACTGTCTAAATAAGCTAAAAAATCCTACTGCAGCTAGAAGAAAGGATGAGGTAGTACAGCATAAAGGACCATACCACAGAGACTAAAGTACTCCCTGAAACCAAAGCACTAGTTCAGCAAGTAGTGAGAAAGGAAAGAAATATTTACTTACTAGGGGGAAAAAAAAAAGTTTCCCAACCCTACCTGTTGGTTAATCTACCAAAATTACTACAGGGAAATAGCCATTTAAATTGTTTATGAAGGATAAATTGCTGAAGACTTTTCTCAGGTTGAATATGTTACGCATGTTCTTAATTCTCCTCCCCTGTTTCATACACAGACCTGTGCTTACCAGTGGGGAACTGACTGCTGCACATTTGTTGTACCTGGTAGAGTCATCCCAAGAGTTCTTTGGATCTCAATTTTTTCTTAAAGGATTGCATAACCATCAAGTACAAGTCCTCTCTGCCTTCACCCCAGGCAATTTTTAAGATGTTTACCAACTCATTTGCATGTCTTCTTCCCAACTGGATGTCCTCTCCATATAAGCAGGTGGTAAAGCTGCAGATGCAGACAGCTAAAGGTGACGTTTTAGTGGGTGTTTGCTGTAGGCTGAGAAGAACAAGCAGATGAGGCCCTCTGCAGATGGCTAGTAGTGGCCTCGTGTTTGCAGGCCCTGGTCCTCACTGGGGACTTCCCCCACCCTGATATCTGCTGGAGGGACACCACAGCCAGACACAAGCAATTCAGGAGGTTCCTGGAGGGCATCTAAAACAATTTCCTGGTCCAAGTGCTCAGCAAGACTTCACTAAGTAGAGGTGCTCAGCAAGACCTCATACTCACTGACAAAGAGGAGCTTCTTGGGGATGTGAAGGTCAAATGCAGCCTTAGCTGGATTGCCGACAAGATGGAGTTCAGGATCCTGAGGGTAGGGACAAAAATTAAAAGGAAGATTACAACCCTGGACTTCAGGAGAGCAGATTTTGGCCTCTTCAAAGATCTGCTTGGAAGAGTCCTATGGGATAAAGCCCTGGAAGAAACAAGCGCCCAAGGAAGCTGGTTGATATTCAAGGTCCACCTCCTGCAAGCTGAAGAGTGGTCCATCCCCATGAATAAGAAGTCAGGTGAAAATGCCAGGAGAACTGCATGGATGAACAAGGAGCTCTTGGCCAAACTCAAACACAGAAAGGAAGCATATAGAGGGGGGAAGCAAGGATGGGTAAATAGGGAGGAATACATAAAAACCGTCTGAGCATGCAGAGATGAGGTTACAAAAGCTAAAGCCCAGATGGAGTTGAATCTGTCCAGGAAAGTCCAAGACAACAAGAAGGGCTTCTGTAAGAGAACAGGTGATAAAAGGAAAATGTGGGCCCATTGTTCAATGAGATGGAGGACCTAGTGACAACATGGGAAGAACCAAATATCTGCTTTGCTTTGGTCTTGAATAGCAAGACAAGTGTTCAGGAATCCCAGGTCAGACCAGAGGGAAAGTCTGTTCAGCTTTAACATAGAGAAAATGAAAACAAAGCCAACTTGCCTTTATCAATTAAAAAAAAAAAGTCTTAGGAAAGGGTTAAAAAAATTATGTCATTGAGGTAGTACTTTTTTTATTGTCAGTGGAGCTTATTAACACTTTAAGGGATAATATTAGCAACCAAATACATGACAAAGACTCTGCTTCCCTAAATAAATAGGAAGCCTCTGATCTGACAGTCCAGCTACCAGACCTATCTCTTACTTGCAAAAGTACTAGACTGTTATCCCAACACTTCTAAAAAGCTCATCGCTCTGTATCTATTTCTAGTTATTCAGAGCAATAGTAGAATATGAATTTTTTTTTTTACTAAGTACCTTCAAAATTAGCATGCTTATCATATGAGCAAAGAATTTGGCTCTGGGTAATGATATCTTAGGGTTAAGTTGCTTTTTTAAAATATCATTTGGGGAAAAATATTTCTAGTTAGTAATCTTGTAAACACTAACATTCTTTTAGCATATAAGTTGACTTTCTCAGTTGTTTACCATACTAGTTAAAATATATTTCCTAGGGCTATTTCAGTGCAATACATCTGATGTACCCTCTGACTTCTCCAACAATATGGCTCCTGTCCACCTTTCCCTGTGGTGTTTCTTGCTGTACCTCTTGCTGAAGTGAAAACTGTGACTCTCTCACTCAGTAACCTCTGCCAAAACCTTCCTCCCTGCAGGAGGGACACAAAGCCAAGGACACAAAGCCCCGCTCTGGTACAGCGCGGTTCTTAACCTTGGCTCAGGCTTCTGAGAAAATTGCTGAGCTGTGAGTGAGAGCTATGAAAAATCTGCAGAAGGATGAGAGGTGAAATTGCAGAGAGAGGTCGGACAGCTGAGATGGGGAGCACAAATAGCTCAAGGATTCAAGAAGAAAATCAACAATGTGAAAAGGCATTAAAACCTTATGGGGAAAAAACAGGGAGGCTAGAGGGGGCTAGGAGCTGTCAGATTCTCACCTCAAGTCCTTGGGGCTGTCCACGTCAATGGAGATGGTGGAGGAAGGCAGCTCAGCAACACCAGGGACCGACTTGGGATTTGCAAGCTGTCTTCTCCTGACCAGTGCCTGCCTAGCCAGCCAAGAGACTCTGAGTCCTGTCCTGAGCAGTGAGCGTGCTCAGCCCAATAACTCCCTAAATCCAGCTATCTTTGTGCATGTCAGGCAATAAACAATCTTTTTTTTCTGAAGTGCATATCCCACTTGTAGAGTTGGTGTGTACCTGGCTAATGATGCCTGAACAAGCTAACTCCAAAGAGGGGTGTTAACACATGGCAGCTTTTTTTATATGTCCCAGCTGAAATTAGCTAAAAAGCAGCTAATAGCTTGAAGACAAAAGCTGCTTGGGTTAGAGGCTGGATAACATTGAACTATTCCTGTCACCTGAAGTACATTTATATATTGGGTCAAGAACAAGCAGACTGAATGTCTCTTAATTGAGATCCTCTTTATCAACTTGTTTCAGCTGCAGCTCCAGTGCAAATAAGAATTTTTTTCCTCCAATCTAAAACATGTTCACAACATATTAAAAAGTCTATCATAATGGAGAAGTAGTAGGTGGTTATTATCAGTCTTTAACAGGAAAGAGTTCTTTGAACAGTCCTACAAATTGTGTTGCTTTTCACCAAACAGCTCCTCAGCAGAAGTATTGTTCTGGTCTGTGACATGCTCTGTGTGCAACCAGAGGCAGAATAGAGCTTTTGCAGCTCGTGTCCTAAATTAATTCCTCAAACCTGAGCTACACCACCCATGAGAGTGTAGAAATCTATGCTTATATTTGCAAGTGAAGAAAGCCTCGTGATTGCTCTGCAAAGAGGGCTTGCCCACTGTGAAGGGGAATCCTTTGCAGAAGTGGTCATCTCAGATCTCCTGCATCTAAACCTACCTAAAATGTAGTGACTACCAGGTGTTTGGAGACACCTCGTTTTCCAGGGATACTGTGACTCTCTGTAGGCCTGTCATGAAACTCTCAGGGGAAGAGGTAAGCGGCTAAGCTGCCGACTGTGTCCTGGCCCACGGCTGAGCTAACCAGGCAGGAGGTGGGAAGCTACTGGATAGAGCATGGGAAACTGCTGAACACAACAAAGCAGTTCGAGAAGGCAACAAAAATGTGCAACAGAGATGTGAGAGGTGGTTGGATTTTCACAGCCACATAAAGGACAGTTATGTGAGAGACGGTCAAGCTTCAGCAATAACTGGAGGGGAGCATCTGAGGGCAATTTGGCAAGTGCAGTCTTGCACCTAAAGGGCTGCATCAGTAGTACCGGGTAAGGCCATGATGATCTTAGCATTGCTACCAGAAATGCCAAATTTCTGTACAGACCTAGCAAAACAGGCAGCGAAAGGAAAAAGTAGTTAGTGGGTGCGAATGGGGCAGTACAAGGGTACCATCTATTCTATTTCCATCAGCTTATCCCAAAAGCTTTTCATAACACGCTATCCACCCTTTCTGGAAGACCAGGAGGAAGAAGTGGAAAATGTTTTGACTGCTTCTGGGTAGGGAAAAGCAAGACAATGTCTTCGTGCTTCCTACCCTTTCTCTGTGATGGACTGGGAGGTTCAGGAAAAGGAGTACATGAGAGAATGGGTTAACTGGAGCAATGCATATATTAGACGAAATAAAAAACTCGCATCCCAGTCAACAAGCTGAAAAACATGCACTTTGCTTGCGGTGCCCACAGAAGGCAGCGCACTGCATATACAGCTTTCAAGAACATTACTGCTGGAACACCCCAGCATTTACTGTGATACCTGCCTATTCATGCTGCTGCTGTTGATCTGCAAGCGACAGAGTTACAGGGCAGGCAATATGCCAACCCCAATGTTTTCATGGCTTTCTTGAAAGGTTTACAATTTGGCAGGTATAGAAAATGTGGTACAGCATAATGATTAATTTTAAGAGAATTGAATAGAGACTATAAAAATAGTAGTATTTTATGATACTTTCCCGAGAAGAGGCATGTCAATTATAAAATGGGAGGCAGGGAGACTGGATTGAATGTGTCTGAAAGGAAAAAGCATCCAGAAAAGTCTTTCTGAATCTGAGAGCTGCAAAAATAGCTCAGGAAAGTGGCAGCTTTCTTACGTTTCTCAGAAATGAATATTTTTTCCCCTTTGCACTCATGCATGACTCATGCAAGACCTCTTTACTCAAACATTTGCACACCTTGTCGTGCTGGCTGCTGAAGACAGACGCACCATAGCGCGGGTTTTAGAAAAAGTCAGCTCATAGCTGCTTCTGGTCCAGGTTCACGCAGCACTTTGTCTGCACCTTGCCAGGCGTATGTCATCTCTTGACATTGCTACAGGACGTGCTCTGTTCAGACCCTGTCCTCATTAGTGACGAAAAATTGCTGAATGATACCTCGGCAAAGACCCCATGCAAAGCTGAGCAGAAACACGCCTCAGGAAAAGTCAGCTGAGCAAACTCAGTCTGGAAGAAGAAATGGGATCAGACCTTTTTATCTAAATTCTGGCATTTCCCAATGTATTTAGGTAGTTTTCACAAAGTACTTCATCTTCACTGCTGAGTGTGTGACAGGCAATAAAGTCTTCTCATTGCTCTTAGTGTTTATTCCTCGTGCCTGTATACACTCCATACGTTCTCCCAGAGCTGCTGCTCATAGCTGTGTGGTCTCCTTTGCTGAATATGGCATTCAGGACTCCCTTCCTGTCCGTAGGAAGCAGATGAATGCATGCTACTGATCAGAGAAAAGGAAATATTTCAGGACTCCTTGTTTTTGTTATTTTGTGGGCAGATTCATAACAAATAGAACAAGATATCTAAGTTTTTCTGTTCTTTTAATCTTTTTTATGTTTTTATCTGTTTTTCTGATGCTACAGAACTGGTTTGGTGGTGAATATTTAAAATTCCTTTTTTATTCTCCACTGGAAAATTGTAAGATCTGTTTAAAACCCATGCTTCTAACTAATCTAGACTAACTGGCATATTCCTTGTCCACCAATACATTCCACTATCACACTGAGAGGGCTCCTGATGTTTTCTGTTAGTGTTTTGTGCCTTCACTGTGCTTGATACTGTAAGCAAGCAGAAGAAACCTTTAGCTACACATGGATTCTAAGAAACACCCCAACTTCTTTTCTCGGAGAAAATGGGATATCTGATCCAAAACACTAGCTTTTATTTTACCAGGAGGAAAGGTCATTCATCAGATGCAATTTGGTTCCTCCTTCACCTTTCTCCCCCCTAAGCTCCAGTCTCTCTTGTAACACATTTCCCCCGTTTCCACTCACAAAGGATTACTGATGGTTTGGCTGTGCTGACTGAGAACTCAGCATTGCACATCACACCTTGCTGCCAATCTGCTACAGTTCCTTGAATGTCTGGAGGGAAGTGGATGAAAGAAAACGGTGGGTATATTTTGCCTGGACTTTCAAAAAGACTTCAGCAAAGTCCTTCACAGAAGGCTATTATGGGAACCAAGTAGTCCTGAGGTGAAAGGTAAAGGTCTGCCATGGATTAGAAACTAGCTAGAAGAGGTTGAAAACAAAGAACAGAAATAAACGGTCAATTTTCAGGCTGGCAAAAGGTCAACGCCGAGGTTCAGTAAGTCTTGGAGAGACTTCAAGGACAACAGTTACTGAACATGTAATTTACCAACAAACTGAAATAAGCAGGAGAGATTCTAATATAGATGGCATTTGGTGAGTAGCCCTCTCCATACAGGCTTGGATTTACAGGTCAAGACCTCAATTTCCCTCCTCTCTGCTCCAAAGTTTGTAGGCAACAGACATATCATTTCAAGCTCCCAAGTGATCTATTGTGATTTGAGCTTTTGGGAATACATGAGGAAAGAGCAAAGACATAGGAAGTTTCCAGCCTCTTGAGCAGCAAACTTTAAATGAAGTCCAGAGGGACTCTCATCTTTTATTACACAGAATTCATTCAGCTGTACAGTATATGACCCTTAAGTAAGCAAGCCCTCTGAAGCTAATATAATAAGACTTCTGAAAGAAGGAGAAATGAGAAAAAGTACCTAAAAAAAAATAATGTCTCAGCAACACACTGCAGAGAGTGATCAAGGGCCAGACTTGTATGTGCATTTTCTTAATGCTAAATTACAAACATCAATGTCTCTCCCCAAAAAAGCTTTCATTATTTGCAACATGGTGATACAAGATTTAATTTGTGATGGTGGCTAGTTTACTCCAATGCAACTACATTTGTATAGGTGCAAATTAAAATATAACTAATGAATATTATTATTTTTCTATAATGCGTTCAGTGACGAGATCATGGATAAGAATCTCATTGCAGAACAATATGTGCAACTGCTGGAAATCCTGAACAAATGAGTAAGTCGATTTTAGCTGCATATTTTTCAGAATGAAAACAGGGTGCTCTGTTCTGCATTCCTTTCAAGCATTTCAGGGTAAAATATTATCCATGAATACATTCATAGACACTCTTGGAAAGAGGAGTAGACAGAGAATAAATGAGCTGCCAAGACTGCATCCTGACACTTCTCTAGAGAAATGTTTTAGCCTTAATCCCGATTCCCATAGCAAAAGTCAAAGCATGCTGCATCTCATGGAAAACTCTGGTTGTCATAGGCAACACATGGAGGAATGGAGCACCCGAGCAAGAGAAGGTCAAATACCTATGTACTTTCTGTAAGGCATGCAGATATGAGAGAAAAATATGTCAAATTTCAATATATTGCATATTTTTTTGTTATCTAAAGGAAGAAAAAATGTAATAGAATTGCAGATAGCATGGCTGATATCTCTGTATCTGTATGATTTTTGTGGAACAATGGTCAGTTTTAGAACCCAATTTTTCTCTTGCTGGGATGAAGGAGAGCTTTTGTATTCCATTTTAGTGTAAAATGGTAATGTAATTCATTTTTGGTGCAACTGTCAGGATCAACAGGATCAGAGAAACAACAAGTCAAAACTCGTCTGGAAATCAATGCGTGCAAATCTTACGCTGAGCAAATTGAACATAAAAAAGTGAAAGAGTTCTCTGGAAAATCATCAGATATCAATCTGGCATTTTTAAGGGGAAAAAACGTTACCAAGTTGTATTTTTATGGCAGGTGGACACTAACCTACTCCTAAACATTTTGAAAATTCAAACCCCAACATTGTTAACATTGTGAAAAGTCTTATACGCTATTAAAGATGAAATTGGAAAACTGAAATATTGAGTGTTAAAACTTCACCTAATAAGTAGCATTACGCTGACATGTATCAGCTCAGACTCAGACAATGGCCAAGGTAAGGCACTGCCAGCACCAAACAGAATTTGTCTTTTTCTCTTGAAGTACTTACATGTTTAGATTCTATCTGTTCCCTCTTCCCATGGATTGAGAATTGCCCTTTTATTTTGTTATTAAGAAAAATAAAGTTTAACAGTTGGCAAAATGTAGAGACTGCAAAACACCACCATGATCATCCCATCATGTACCTGGCTTGCAGTTTTTCAGAATTTTCTGAAGAAATATATTTCTGAAGATATATTTATCACAACTTTCATTTTTGCGTTAGATTTATTAGTCTAGCCATTTTCCTTTGTTTTTCCTTTTATTTTTATAGTTAATACTGGAAGAGAAATACACCTGAGGTAAATATAATTCTGCTATATTCCTAATACTAGTAAAGGATTTCATTGCTTCTAAACTCATTAAGTTAGTGCTCATTAAAGTAGGCAGGTTGCTCATTATGTCATGGAAAATAATATTCTTATTTTATTACTAGTTTCATTTCTAAGGTTCGCGCATAGCAGACCTAATTACATTGAATACTGGGATACATTTTTTTGTCTTGGCCTGCATTTTCGTCTGACTCTGCTTGATACTTTCTATTTTCAGCTTATAAACTGTCACAAGTAAGAGGAGTCACAACAGCTTGAAGTGATAGACTATTCTAAAATCAGGCACCGTTTGTGGGTTTTGTACTCACCTAAATTTTTGATTGTCATAGCAGAATATTTTCACTTTGAACTAGAAGATCCCATATTGTGAAAATATTTTTGGAGCAGCTTAGCATTGTGTGAAAAACATGCAAAACCCAACCAGGCCAAGGCTTTCAAAGATTTTGGTTTTTGCCTGAAAAGCTATAGAATAATTGACCATTTATACAGCTCCATCTTCTAAAGTATTCAGAGGTGGTTTTTCAGTTTTTATTCTGTAGCCTTTGTTATATTCTTAAAAATGTGGTTTTGTAGCCTTATGCTAAAGCAAACATCAAATAAGAAAGAATCCTGCTTGAAATCAAGAAAAATCATGGCAGTGTGGCCCTGACCTTGATGTTTAATAGTCATTAAATATCTTCTCTGAATAATGGGTCTCATTTTACTATCAGCACATTGGTGCCTTAAAGAGAGACTTGGATAAAAGTGAATGCAGGAGTGGTGAAGGATAAATAAAAAACATCATAGTCTTTATAGATTATGCTTTGACATAATCTTTGAACTTTGCACCTCTTTCACAGCTGCAAAATTCCAAGAAACTATCTTTTTTTCCTGCTACTTTTGCCTGCCTACCAAGCCCCTCCTCCTGTCACTTAGTGCATTGTTATTTTTTTCATTGTACCCACTCAAAGAGCGATCTGTGTGTTATTTCCTCATGGAGAATCCTCTGGAAAGCAGTCAGCAGACTTTACAGCGCTGTGCTGTCCACAGGCATCTGGTAAGAGAAAAACTCTCGGACAGTTCTTGCAATCTAAAGAGGTAAGAGAGAAATGGGATGAAAAAGCTAAGCAGAATGGTGGAGTAGCTAGATAAGACACGTAAAAAGCTCGTGGTAGCACAACTCTAAACAACAAGGTGAGGAACAGGTGAGGTTTTGTTGGCCTGCAGTCAGCTTCACGGTTTCTGGAAACACAAGTCTGTTTCCCTTTCTTAAGATGCCATTTAGATGTTCTTCCAAAACATCCAGTCTACGTGAAGCCTGTTAGAGCAAAACTAATCATGACTGTGTTTTCTTCTAGACCGTTATACTGCTCATCAATATATTAGCTTCCTGGGTCAATGTACACTTCTGGTCACTGAGGGTTTTCAGTGACATCAACACACTATTTATGTCAGCGGTGTTCCAGTTTGTCCAGATTTATTTGTTACTTTGCTACCCATGCACTGTATCTAGGACCTATGAATGTGAGCAGCCCACGGCTATATGGGCAGCAAGCAAGAAGGGCCATCTGGACTGATTTCTAATGCAGTATTTCTACATTGCCCCAGCTGGGGAAATGTCATTGTACCTAAATAGGTGGCCCAGGCTGGGATCGCTTTCTTTAATTCCCTTCAGCATTGTGGTTTGTGTATCCATGCCACGTGCACAAATGAGACAAAAACAGTTATTCTGATCTAATCTTTTTGGAAACTGAAGGTCTCTTCTCACATTATAGTTGTGCAATGAACAATCTGAAGCCACAGTTCAGTTTACTCCAGCTAAACTCATAAATACCAATATAGTTATCAGTCGCAATATTTTTTTTGCTTTCCAACGATGAAGGATGTCACCAATGATGTGCTACAACTTCCTTTGTGTATGCTTGTCATTGACTTCAGATGAATCTCTACGTATGTAACAGAAGAAAGGATTTCATCTGATGAATAGAAGTTATGAGTGCAGATGAACTTATACGTTTTAACATGCCTTTTCACGCACAGAGCCAGTGCAAGCGAATATTCATCAGCATCAGTTCATCTAACTCCAATCACAACTCATTTTAGACCCTGAGGAACTGGTAATTTTTGCCCTTGTTATGAAGAAAGAGCAATCATATTAGAGAGCTTTCTCATTCTCCCAGTAATGAGTTTAATATGACATTTAGGAAAGTGGTTTTGTGTCTCATGTAACAAGGTTGTTTGTACATTTTTGAATGGAAGCTGCACAAACGTATACAGCACAAGTAGCTAGGTCTTTATTTTTTCTATAAGCTGAATGTGAGTTAAATGTTAAATTACAGCAATTGTGACCTGTTTCAGTATTCCCTATTATGTACTAGGCTTCATTTCAGAGATGGCTTTCCCTTAACTGAATGGGAATTCTGAAGCTGTTACACTATGCTATTCTAGAGGGCCAGAGTATTTAGGGATTGCTGAGTTTTACAGTCAAAATTTCAGTAGCCATTTACCTGAAGTCAATGCCTTTAGACTTCGGTTCTGGAGAATGGGTACCTAGCGGCTTCAGCTCCTTACTATCTCAACTCCTCTGTTTCAATCATATCGAGAGAGCTGCAGTGGTCCTCTATGCATGGAAGATGTGTCTCTCAATATCACTTTTCATCTGTGCATCTCAGAACATTATGGAAAAGAGGACCGTGTTATTTTCAGTTTACATTTGGGGAGACTAAGGCATGGGAGAAGAAGATGATTTGCTCACCTTATGGGCAAAGCAGAGCAAGAGACAGGACCAATGTGGGTGCTTCAGTCCTGCCACGATCAGGGAAAGGCAGCAGTTTCCACACTGGTCGGTAAAGCTGAAAGAAAATGTAGAAGTAATAAATCTTTTTAAAATGCTTTAAGTACTCATGGGTTGAACAGAAATAGAAACACTTCAGCTAAAATATCACTTATATCTTCAGGAGGATAAAAGTTGTGAGTAGCCAGTGAGGTTCTGCTGGTGAATTTAGACATGGTAACACTGCATAAGACAAATTACGATCTAGCTAATATTAATTTTTTTGTGTAATCATTTCTGAACTTCTAAAAAATCTGTATACCTATGCCAAAGATATATGTGGTCACACAGCAACAGGAAAGCAGACATACAGATCTGCTGGTAAAGTTGTGCTATACATTTAACTCATCTAAGTCATATCTTAAGAGAATGCAAGCTACTGTATCTATCGATTATGTTTTAGAAAGGCAATGATTTACAATTTCACAAGGACCCTGACATAAACAGTAGCAGTGCACTGATGAAATGTGTGGATGCCAAAAGAAGAGGCATTGGCACTATAGGGTAATGCACAGAAAGAAATGGATGAGCTCAAAAACAAGAATGAAGTTCAATAGGAAAAAAATGCTATGTTGCATAACAGGCATGTCTGCTACTAGTGAAAAACGAAAAACATCTGAAAGAGGTGGGGGAGAAAATCTCCTGAACCTCTGCAGGCTGGCTAGAGACCTGGGCAAAGTAAAAGCAGTCCTGGGAGTTTTACTGTGAAAAAGTGAAATATTTCCTGCAGAAGTACTTGTGTGAAGCAGGTTGTCCCCCTGCAGCCTGTGGATGACCATGGTGGAGGCAATGTCCACACTGCAGCCCGGGGAGGACCCCACGCCACAGCAGGTGGGGATCCCCTGAAGGAAGCTGCAGCCCATGGAGAGCCCATACAGAGCAGGCTCCTGGCAGGAGCTGTGGCCCATGGAGAAGACTCCATGCAGGAGCAGATTTTCTGGCAGGACCTATGGCCCGTGGGGGACCCACAATGGAGCAGCTGGTTGCTGAAGGACTGCATCTCACAGAAAGGATCCGTACTGGAGCAGTTTGTGAAGAACTGCAGCCTGAGGGAAGGACCTGTGCTGGAGAAGTTCATGAAGGACTGTCTCGCATGGGAGGGATCCCACACTGGAGCAGGGGAAGGGTGTGAGAAGGAAGGAGCGGCAGAGACAGTGTGTTATGAACTGACTGCAGCCCCGCTTCCCTGTCACCCTGCACCACTCAGAGGGAGGAGGTAGAAGAGTCAGGACTGAAGCTGAGCCCTGGAAGAAGGGAGGCATGAGGGGAAAGTGGATTTGGTTTTATTTCTTGCTGTCCTACTCTGTTGCAAGTAATTGATAATAAATTACATTATTTTCCTCAAGTCAAGACTGTTTTACCCATGATGGTGATTGGTAAATGATCTCCCTGTTCCTGTCTTGACCTATAGGCTTTTCATCGTATTTTCTCCCCCTGTCCTGCTGATGGATGAGGAATTATAGAGTGGCTTGGTGGGCACCTGGTGGCCAGCCAAGGTCAACACACCACACTGTCATCAGCAAGATATATTATATTATTTCCAAGTGATACTAACAGATCCAATAAGACCTCCACAGACACTTAAATGTGCTCTTTATCTCATAATAGATCATTTATATCAAAGTCTGATCAATGCAGCGTAATTTTAGAGGAAAAGCTTGAAGGCCTCTAACTGGGTCTTTGTTATTGGAATACATATCAATACATAGACATTTAACATAGAAATGCGTCAGAATGTATCTTCTGAATTTTCTAGCCTTTCTTTTACTAGAAAGACTATAAAGAGTTCATTAACTGAATTAATCTAACTTTCTTTATGCATTTATTGATTGACTTATAATTATTGTTATAGAAGTCTAATTAGTATGATTGATGTTGACATCTGCTACAGTGAAGTGCTTTTCATTTATTAGAAGCGTGGCAAAATGTGCTTTTACAATTTCTTTCTGACTCTTAATGTGCAGATTTCATTTTTTTGCAAGAGAAGGGTCAGTTATTACCCACCCTTTTAAGTATCTTCAAGGTTCACTGCAGGGATGGAAGCATTCTTTGGGGTTATGAATTCAAGAAAAGCTACATCAGCAGTACACAGGAATGTTTACAGAGTTACTAAGGACGTTGCAAAGAGCTGAGGAATTGGAAGTAGGAGTGTCCAGAACAGTAAGGCCCACATCTTTGTACCCCTTTTCTCCTAAAGTCCATAAAGAATTCTGTGCTGCAGCACTTTTTACTTCAAAGAGCATCTTGGTCTCAGCAGGACTACAGACTCAGTTCACTTAATAAAGCTAAACATCATAAAAAGAGCTGGAAACTCTGATGTGAGGAGGAGACAGGATCTCCTTCCTTCTCAGAAAAAAAATCCCAAACCCCACACGCTGTGTGCTGAATTGTTTGAAAAGAAGATGGCAACTGTGAGATGGTAAATGCTCTATATAGGAAGAAGCCGATGTAAGTGGTATACTTACTACCTCTAGCCTGGTAACCCTACTGGCATGATAAATCATGGATTGACTTTTGCTTTTAAATTTATGTCACTGGTTCCTTCGCTGATGTGACAAATTTTCAACCGTTTAGAAATCCTGCACTCAAGACTGAAGAGAACTCAGTGAAGAACATCATTATATAAGTATGTTGTCCTTCATAACATGTAAAGATTCAACCTGGATGGAGTAAATAGGAAGGAAAAATGACCTTACCATTCTGGAAGGTCTTGGGGAAGTATATGGTTTTAAAGGTACTATGTGGGCACAACTGCAGAATAAAGCCTTTGGGGAGTTGGATAGACCTATATACTGAACACAAAGAATCACAAGCTATAACTGGAAGTATCTGAAGATTACAGAAAATGTCACAAATGTCATCCAGAGATCTAACTGCAAAATCTGAACCTTTGTTTGTGTGCTGCAGAGAAAGCAAGTCAGGATGTTCCTAGGTTGGTAAGCCACTCTATTGTTTCTTCATTATAGCATCCCACAAGCCACACCTGACCATGATACCTTTTGCAGTATGTAATTAAATGTTTCAATCTGTTTTTGTTATTGTTGTTTTAATTGATTTCTTTCCTCCTGTTAATGATAAGCTTCATTCATTTGTCACATCACCTTTATTATTTATTCAATAGAAATTATAAGTGCACCCTTAGAAAAAGAAGATGCCTTTCTTGATCTGTCAAATCAGAGGAAAATAAAACCCATACTTCTTGGAGAAGTAGCCTGAGATAACCCTTTTACTTAGGCACTGACTGCTATGAAGAAATTCAGTTGTCTGAGATGAATGGGAGGAAACCCATAAGAATAGGAATGGGATTACAGTAATAGTTTGGCAGCAAATATTCAAGTCAATGGATTGAATTGAAAGTCAATGGATTCTCCTAGTAAAACCAGAACGTAAAATGTAAAAACACAAAGAGAGAGACATCTTGCTGTAAGGTAGCATCTAGAGAAAGAAGGACCTATATAGTCTTAAAGAAAAAAGTTGTTCATATAGGTGGCCAGAGAGGCACCTTGAGTATGAGATTACAATAAAATCCTATGGAATTTCAAGTATAGCTGTCAGTCAGAGTTAAACAATCTGTCAGTTGGTGTAAGGAAGGAAGATATTTCAGCAGCCATTGAAGGAAAGCAGAAATCGAGAAGCCTAATTTATTTAGGTGTCAGTATGGTTTCTACGCTGCCCTAGGCTGTTTAAAATGCTGGTGCACGCAGATGCAGATCTTGTGGCCTGTGAGAGGGCCAGGATTTCTTGTTCTGTTGCCCTCCGACCTTCCTCTGGAGTCTGTCAAGATGTTTTGTGCTTTTAGTGTGTCTTTTTATTAAATCATCTTCAGCCTGATTATGTTTTTACTTTTATTATTCTCTTATGAATGTGATAAAAATAATTGCCAAGGGGCAGATTTGCCCATATTTACAGAGAATAAAACCCATATAGCCTTCTTGTGCTCTTTCTGTTTTTTCCTATCATCTTGTAGTAAGGTATCTTATTTTCTCTATATATAATATGTATGTGTATATATATATAAACTTGAAAAAACGTAAATATATACGTTTTCAACACTGAGAGTGGTTTCTTCTTAAGGTACCTGAAATTATGAAAAAGACTTACATTAAGGCAGCAGGCTCATTATTGGAATAGAGCTCTATCATTATCAAGTCACACTCCAGGTGTTCATTCCCACTCCAGTTCTGTGACAAATTAGTAATTCTAATGAATGTTCATATGGCAACTGATATGATGGCAGATCCCTTACTCCTGTGGCTAGGGCAATAGCATATCATGGGGTTAGCAATTGCCTTAATGTCCCATAAGTAATAATAAGAATAGACTGTTACATTTCTAGTAGAAGTTTATTGAGCAAGGAGGACATTAGAAGATGTTTCTACTTAGATTGGGATAGTTAAAAATGTGCTTTCCACTTACTTACAAATTTTTCCCCAAGGAATCTGAAAAGGGCTTACACAAGTTATAGGGTACTCCCTTGCTGCTCTTGACCTTAAAATACATACAAAGAAAAAGAGACTAAATGCCCCCTTTATCTCTAGCATTAAAAAAAAAAAACAACAGCTATCATTTGAGTCTACAGAACATTCATCGTATCTTTTTTGTTATTACAATATGGCTTGAAGACTCTCCATATTGGTGTGAACTGGAAACCATATTACAAGGTCTATCTGCTCCAGCCAGACTGGTAGCCCGTTTAAGGGCCTGACACTGAGCTATTGAGCTCAGTCTGACTTTGTCAAGACTAAGCCATGAGCACTTACTGTGTTATTTAATGTAAAGGTGAAAACCCACAAAGGCAAGTAAAAGAAACAAGCGTGATCAGAAATGAGAGCACCAACAGGGATATGTGGTAAAGCGTTTGGGAGAGAAGACTGTGCAGGGAAAAAAAAAGAAAAAAAAAAAAAAACAGTTGACTGTTTATATCCTGAATTAATCAGTTCTGACTTCTAATATCCTGCCTGCTCAATAAACTTTAACTAGGAAGGCAGCATTACACTCTTCTTATTACATATGGGAAATCAATGTGATTGCTAACCCCACTAAACGTTATTAGCATAAACACAAGAGTAAGGGATCTGCCATTTTAACAGTTACCATACGAGCACTGCTTAGAAATTAGTGCTTATCTGTCACAGACTTCAGGCACTGAAAATGAGCACCAGAGGTTGGGTAGGAGAAGGACTGAATTTCATCCTATCCACATGCTCGCATGAACTTCAGAGCTAACACAGTTCTTTCCTTTTTTTTTCTTTTTTTTTTTCTTTTATTCCTTTTTTCTGTCTTTAGATTTTGTTAAGCTGCAAACTCCAGTCTCAGCTTTGAGATTTTGCTGACCAGTATGGGATTTTTGACATCTGGGAAGATAATCCCTCCCCCAAACCCTTTCTGTTCCAATGGATCTAAATGTTTCTACCTCTCAGGTACCAAACAATGAGCTTTTTTAGAGGGTGCTACAAGGTCCTCAGGATAAGAGAATTGATGGATATTAAGAAGCTAACTTCTTTCTTTTTCTTTAATGCTCAGCTCAACAGGTATAAAAAAGAACATAAAGCCCAAGCACATTTCATAATTTTAGCACATAAAGATGTGATGACATCCATTAAGTAGAGAGACATGGTGGTCTCCATTCAACATTTCTGCTATGAACACCCAGGATACCCAGGAGCAGCAGGAGTTATTTTAGAAGCTATCGATATCTTCTGCCTATATACCCGCTTCAAACACATGAATAACAAATGGCTTGGTTTCACTGGGTTTTAAAAATAACGCACATTGCTTGTACTTCACTTTTGAAATTCTTACTTGCTTTTAAAACCTTCACCTGAAATAATTCGAACTGTTGATGTCTAGCACTCACCACAAAGCCTTTTTTTCCTCCAGATTCTCTGGAAGTGAAGGGGCATAGACAAGATGAAACAGACTTTCTTAGGAGGAAGCATAGTGCACGAACTGTGGTTACACTGCTTTGGTATGACTGGATTTGCGAAGGGTCAGAGGGAGACGTTCACTGGCAGAAGGACCAAGAATGATGGACGGATCTTGTTTCATCTTCAGAAACTGAAATAAGAGGGAGACTACAAAAATGCTGCTGAGAATATCTACAAACATTGAGAGTAAATTGTCTAGAAAGTGTGTTCCTTACAGGAAATTATGATGTACATATTATAAATATATAATACGTAATTTCATAAACCTCATTCTTTACCCTGAACAGTTTTAGTTTGACATTTCTTTTGTTGTGTTTTATTTTTGAATTAGATAACATTTTACCTAGGACAAATTATTAAAACACTTTTCTTATAAAGCAGGAATTCTAGAATAATGGTGATCTAGAAAACCATCTCTTATCAGCAAACATTTTATGTTCATTCACTGTGCTTACAGCCTACCAGGTATATAATTATATTTATAATTTCAAAATTTTTAGTATCTAGTTTCTTGTCATCTTTGGAATTTATTTTATTTTTTTGTTTTCTTCCTTATGAGGGTGTGGTCCATGATTATTCTTTCCTTGAATAAGAAACTTTACAATTATCCTGAATTATGCTATCATGTCAAACTGGTAGAATTATTAGTATTTAATAAATTGTGAGATCAATCTGCTTTTTTCCCACTCAAAATATAATTATTCACAAGTTAATCTTTTTTTTCCTCTGCCATCTACATAATCATTGGTGAAAGACTGTGTTGCACACCAGATCTACTTTATGGTTACTTTAACCAAAAATAGAAAGATTTAAGAATGGAAGATGGAGTGCATCCAATATACTCTTAAATATTTAAAATAGTATTCTGGAGCAATTTGCTGTCTTAAAAAAATCTAAAAAGAAATAATTTAAAAAAAATTCCCAACTGAATTTTCAAAATAAACAAAAAATAGAGAAAAGAGAGAACATCAAGGGTAAAAATCAAATTAATCTAAGGCCAGGCCATTAGACAGTAAAGGTAAAAGGAAAAGGGAACTTTTGCATCCCAGTTAGGGCTCTAATTCAGGAGAGCTCTTTATCTTCCATTTAACATTAATCACTTGTTATACAGGCTTAGAATTGCATGTTTAAAATTTGTTGTGTACTTCACTATCTTGCCATAAATTGGTATTATATATATATATACACTGATTCTCTTCTTTCTGTGACAGAATATTACAGCTGAACATAAGCCCTTCAGAATGGTTTCTGTTGTTTTAGCAGGTCGAACTATCTCTTCCTGAGGTTTAGCTTTTGGCCTCCTTCGTTACACACTTCTCGTCCAATGGCACTGAAAGTGACCTGTAATTGAGTACATCGGCCTGAATTAAAGAAATGCAGATCAAGGCATCATATCTAAATTAATTTCCTGACTTTGCATTTAGTCTTCTCTGCACTACCAATTATGAAAATGAAAGATAGGGCACTTGGAAACTGAAAGAGGACTTTGACAAGGTTGCAAGTCTGCTAAATTAAAGAGACCTTGCCGGCTGCCACTGTTTGAGGGCACTTGCATACAGAAAGTCAAGGCTGGAATGGATTCTGAAGCTACACAAAATGTGTTTAAATAGATATAAATTTAGGCCTTAACCTTGCAATATTCTACCTCCTGATGACATCAGCAGGCAGAACAGAGCACCTTTGCCAGGAAAAGGAAAAGTACAAACCCATCTAATACATACATTGGTGATATTCGCTACAACATCGTTATCCATCTGTGCATTGTCCTGCCAAAACCTGCAGTAATGTCTGAGGGGTTTTTCTGTGGATAGTTGACATGTTGTCTTGGTAGCAAATTGATGACTGGCTACTGATTCACTAATAGAGATATAATAGTTTCATACTCCACTTAATGCAAAGTGTGCTTTGCAGATCAGGTACTTTTCTCAACAGAAGGCACACCATTCTTCTCTGAGAAATGCCAACTACAGGCATTGGTTGTAATGCCCTTTTTTCTGCTCTGAACTTTGTGCAGTTCAACAAGGGGAAGTGCAAAATCCTGCACCTGATGAGGAAAAACACAAGTCACCAGGACCTGCTGGGGTCCACCCAGCTGGAAGGTGCTTGGCTGAAAATGACCTGGGGTTCCTGGTGGACACCAAGTTGAACATAAGCCAGCAGTGCGTCTTTTCTGCAAAGACGACTAATGGTATCCTGGGCTGCATCGAGTGGAGTGCTGCTAGCAGGTGGCGAGCGGTGATCCTTCCCTTCTACTCAGCACTGGTGAGGTCCCATCTGGAGTGCTACATGCAGTTCTGAGCTCCCCAGTACAAGAGAGAAGTGAACATATTGGACAGAGTCCAACAAAGGGCCACAAAGATGATTAAAGGACTGCAGCATCTCTCCTGTGAGGAAAGGCTCAGAGATCTTGGGCTGTTCAGCCTGGAGAAGAGAAGGCTCAGGGGATCTTATCAATGTAGATCAATACCTGAAGGGAGGGTGCAAAGATGGATCCAGGCTCTTTTTAGTGGTGCCCAGTGACAGGACCAAAGGCAGTGGGCACAAACTGAAACACAGGAGATTCCCTCTGAACATCAGGAAACACTTTTTTACTGTGAGGGTGACCAAGCACTGGCACAGGTTGCCCAGGGAGGTTGTGGCATCTGCATCTTTGGAGGCACTCAAAAGCCTCCAAAGATGGAGACTTAACTCTGTGTGGCCTTTCTTGAGCAGGGGGAGGTTGAACCACATGACCTCCAGAGGACCCTTCAAACCTCAACCATTCTCTGTTCTAGACTGGACTTACTAGTCTCCCAAATCCATGGGAAACGATGGAATGACTACAGCACCTCACATGAATTTAGGACATTATATGTACAAGTAACCACTTAAAACTGCAGATGTCATTAGAACCCTGAATTTGTGGTCTGTTTTGTGCTGATTGCCCGAAATTGTTATTTTAAATGTAAATTGATAAGCGATGATTCTACGTAATTTGTACAGACATACCTGACTTCATCTGTATCCCTTTTTGTTAACTGTCTTCTCTGCACCCTTGAGATATTATTTGTTATGGGGAAAAAAAGATTTTTCGTTTATCTTTTTTTATTTTTTAATATATAGGTCTATTTGAACTGTTTTTATCAACAGTTTGTTCATCCCACACCAAGGTGCAGGCATAACTTAGGAACTCGTGAGTTTGTGGGTTTTTTTCTGCTCCGGTGTTTGTGTGACTGATAGCTCTGTGGAACTCTGTAAGTTTGATCAATTATTTTGCTGCAGGTAACAAATCATGTTGTAATCATATCTTGCAGCTAGAAACTTTTGAGAACAACACAAGTCTGTGTTTTATGGAGCATTTAAATTACATGAGTCATTTTTAAATCATTTGATAAAACACTAGACAGAAAAGGGAATTGTAAGTGTTAGATACTGCTTCAGTGATCATTCTTATTGTTACAAATACAAATGATTTGGTATTTTTCCTTGGTACTGTGCTGTGCTAAAAAGCATGCTGCCATTTCAGAAAACCTAAAAAACATAAATAGCTTGCATAGATCAATATAAACCTGGGTTTGTCCTCTAACATAACCTCCCAAAAAAACCCCGGTATTTGTTTGGGGCATAGGCAAATTTTGAACAAAGGAAGTAAAGTATTAAACTTGGTTTATACTCCTAACACGTAAGTGTGTATATATATATATATATATAAAAAGTAATTTTGAATGTTTTCAAATTTACTTTCACCACCACTTGCAATACCATTATGTATATTTAATTTCAATATACAGTGAATCTATGAGCTTTCTCTGTATCAAATATTGAATTTTACTAATACTGTTAAGCTGAATTTTTTAATTTGATAAACATTGTATTTTATAGGTTGCTGAAGTCTCTGCATGTAGCCCAGCAAAGCACAATGTGAAAGCACATCCTCTCCAACTGACAGGCTTATGTTATGTTCAAAGCCATTAGTGCTGCCCTTAGCTTGGTTGGTGCCTATGGATGAAGAAAAAGATCTTTCTGAAGGTCTGAATTTTTGGGATGCTCTTTAGAGCCTTATTAGCTCATGAAATTCTGTGTGCTTCTTATGACGAGGTAAACAACATCCAGGACACATTTTTCCCTGGCAAGTTTGGCTGGCTAAAGTTTTTCTTATTTCATTTTATTTTTGTTTGTTTATTTACTCACAAAACTGGTATCATCACTTTGGCTGAAAAAAATCCCAAATGTAGATAAAAGAATGCTTAAACTTAGCTCTTTTTAAGTGGCAAAAAGTGCCTACAGGATGGATTTTTTTGCCCACCAGAAAGAAATCTATTTTATCCTTTAGCACATTTTATTCTTTACTTCTGACTGAACATCATTCTTCCAGTTCAGACTGTACCAGTATTTTTGCCAAATTTTGGTCTTGCTGCTAACCTTCAGAATAGCAATTCAAAATATTTGCTCAGTCCCGATTCAAGACATTCTCAACTCCCCTTGCCACGTACTAAACAACCTAGAGTAGTATTATCCTTTATAGTACTCTTACCATGAAATTAATAATGTATTATTTACTTAAAAATAAAAACCATATGAAATGTAAAGGATTCATACATTTGAAGATCTGAGTTGAAATTACTTGCACAAAAGAAGCTGGGTGTGAAGAAGTAGCTTTGGGTCATTGTTGCAATTTCATTTATCAGATGCTTTAACTTAATGGTCAAATAATTTGCCCCAACTTTCATTCTTCCCCGACTCATATACATGTGCGCACACTCATATGCTATTGGTAACAGAAAACAAAGCATTATCAGCATTATTTTATGGAACTTTTATTAATCTCCATACCCTAATGTGACAAAGATAAAAGTAATGATTTTGCACATCTGGTCTACCCATAGGAACAACAGCTTTTATATTTGTTTTATAACCCTTCATAGCATGTTCCTGGCACCAATAACGGCTAAAACAGATGCATTGGCAATGTTTGTTTTGTAACACTTTGCCTATCTCCTGTTTTGATGATTATGTGACAATCTACCACTTTGATGAAGCCATGGAAAAGGAAAACTATAAGATGTATTGGGAAGAGCGTTTTTGTTAATTACTGGGAATTATTAATGTTACATCAGGCACCATTTAGACCCTGTACAGAGCACTGAATACAGTTGTGGTACTATGCTTTCAAGTAGGATTAATTACACTTGGAATGGATGCAGAGGAGAGGTCACAGGAATATTAGGAAACAGAGTGCCTCCCTTGTGAAATCTGGATGACAGCCTGGTTTTTTCTTTTCATCCAAGCAAACCAAAGCTTGAGAGGAGATGCAATTGCTTTCCATCTATGTAATAATTAGAAGGTGGTCACTGGAGAAGAGCAACCTCCTGTGAAATGATAACAATGGCACAAGGGCAAGAGGTTTAAATTAGCTATGAATATTTACGAATTTATGTTAAACCCCAGAACATTTCTAATAAGGGCAGTTAGAAACTGTGAGAATTTAACAAAAGCGGGGGAACAAAGGGGCATGTTTGAACACCAAAATTAGCCAGTCTATGAAGGGATAGAGAAACATGGCTAAATTGTATTTAATGGATCACATAGCCCTCCAGTGCTATATGAAGTACTGATGCATTTCCAATCAATACATAGACGTCTTATATGAAAGCTGATTTGCCTGCAGATGCCTTTATCGGATAAAGATTTTATTATTTTTTCCTATTAAGGGTACTCAGTTTTATGTATGGAACATCCTTTCTCAATGAGAGCATCAATAGCTAGTCATTTTTCTAGCTTTGCCATCTTTCTTTGTCTATTAGTTTAGAAATACAGGCTTTGACTTTTGATTACTCTGTACTACACTTCTAATCACATCAAGAATTTCCTAGGACAGAGAGTTAGTTTGTAGCACATGGAAGTGGAATGTTTAAATTAGTTTTGACATGCAACCTAATTCATAAATCAATATGCCTCTCCTGTAGACACGTGATCAAAGCGGTTAATCCACCCTTTTTTTAAACACCGAATTATTCTATGGACATTTGACAAAATAATAAAGCTATAATATAAGAAAATAATTTCATTTTAAAATAATTTTCTTCTGATTCAGCTTCCTTGTACCACACATTCTTTGTATCACATTGTGAAAATTCTGTAACTGAGACATGTCTCATTCTGAGTAGAAAAAAGAAACCGTTGTAATTTCTGCAAGAAATTCTATTATTCCATTGCTATTTCATTTGGCAGTATTACTATGCACATTCAGGCACTCCTCTTAATTTCAGTACCACAGATCTGTATTGTCACATGCAGTATTAGCTTTATTTATAGCATAAGATTTACAGATAAATAAGCATTAAATTCATAAATACAAGAGAAATCAAGTATTACTTCATCAGCCTGTCTAGATTTCATCTTTGCCAGGGCCAAAATGACATTATCATAACAAGGCATCATTTTTCCCACTCTCTATAATGATATAAATATTACGGGATGATGCAGTATAGTATACTGATTTCACAAATAAATACGTTAAAAGTTTGTAATGAAAGTATAATCCTTCCTGGTGTTCACTGAATGATTCATTAGATGTGACAAATCTCTTCAGCTGCTATTGTGCTCATATGCAGACCCATGAATCCCATTGGTTTCAAAGTACATTATATCAGCCTCAATATTTACAGAAATATCTGAATTTTTGGGATTAAATATCTCATTCTAAATGAAAAGGAGAGATCTGTGTCAGTGAAGCTGCAGGTTATAGCTCCATTTTCAGCTTTGACATCTAAATCCAGAACTTTTTAGTAAACTACTCTTCTGCTTTTCCTCTTACACCAGAAAGATTTTATAAAGAGTAAAAAATAGATAATAAAAATCTAAGTCAACATTTTGGTATGACCATAAAGCAACAGAAAGAATACTTCCCTGTTAGCAGATTCTTAGGTACCTGTTTTCCATACACAGAATGCCCCTACATGATTCAAAATGGATTCCAGTTCCCTACCTGTACCATCACTGAATTTCTGTATTTCAAACTTCTTTGTTTGCCTAATCAGAAGATACATAAAGTTGTTTATTTCAGCATTTTACCCAGGTTTGTTTTTTTTATGTGGAAATAGAGGTTTATTTAGAGATCTTGCTAACGTGATTGCACTTTCCTACTATGGAATGTAACTTTATCAAAAGCTAAATAAAACAATTAAATGGAAAAAACCAGACTGTATAAAGTAAAGAACAAGCAGAGAAATATCACTAACCTGTATGTGACTGTGGGGGGAACCTTCTCACTTGGTTTTCAACATCTGCAGCTGCTGCTACACTCAACAGATTTCAGAAGCCTAAAGTAACAACTACTCTGAGATGACTCACTCCCTAGACGACATGAGAATTGTCCTTTGGACTGGGTTATGCTCAGTCCTCAGCTCAAAGGGTGTTCTCACTACAAGCGTGGTGCCTGGTTGCCTAACGGAGCAGTCCCCGGCTGAGATGCTGGGTCTCTGGTAGCACTCGGGACACCCTGGGCTCAACCCCTCCAGCTCAGTTTCATTTGAAAAGGATAGCACACAGCAGAACCTGCTCTGCAAACCAAATCAATGTTCTGTAAGCATTGGGTTAAACAGGGTTAATTGGTGTTTGACTAGGGATTCTCTGAAAAAAACCCCAATACTGCTTTGCACTGAGTCATTAAGGCAGGTGCAGCCTTAAACAGTTGGTTCAGATGTTGAGGTCTACGCTGTAGGCATGTAAAGACAGGCAAGATGAATTCCACCTCAAATTCTCTGGGAAAGAAAGAAATTAAAGGGAATTTAAATGTAAAACCACTGCATTTCTTTCACTTTCAATGTATTTTAGAAAAGGAAATAAGAGTAATTTCTTATGTGCAGGAAGAAAATTCCAATTTATGACTGATTGGAAGAAGCATGTAAAAATGAAAAGAATGAAGCTATATTAATTGAAGACAAGAATCAATTTGCATTCCCAACATCAAATTTAGGATACGATTATGTGAACTGGTTTCCCGGTTCTGCTGCTGACCTTCTCTGGGTCACTAGACCTGAAGTAGTGACAGTAGTCGCTAGACTTAATGACCTTCCCTGATGTCATATAAGCCAATTACTTGAGTTTCCCAACTGAGAAAACGATAGATGTTTTTCATGTGTTTTCTGAGTGAACTGTTTGAACTGTAAGAGATAGTGGCTAGAGATGTTTTATAAAAATGCTTGGATAAAACCACAAGTGTTAAGGGATCGGCTTCTCTTTTGGTATTTCTATGTCCAAATGTTTCAATAACAGGAGAAACAATTTAAGTCAATAGTGAATAGTGCCATTTTAGCTGTTAGGGTTTTTAAGAACTCTTTCATAATATTGTTTTCTCTTGGTCTAAGCTATGAATTATGTGGCAGCTAGCAGGATCGAAACGTACAATTTCAAATTTCTTGAATTCTTAGTTCTTCTCACAAAATGAAAGAAAGGATTTGAATTCTGAATATGTTTTAGGTAGAAAGTCAATTCCTTTAATACAGGATTAAAATATAATAAAAATAAATTTTGTACCCCAAAATGGTTTTGTCAATTAGCTTAGAAATCCGTACCAGTTCACTAGTACAATACTGACAATTTCAGTGGTACAACACTTTTGACTATTTTCAAAGTTATTTTTTGAAAACCGAGTTTGTTGGCTGAGAGAATCCTCTGTATTGCTGTCTACTTTTGTATGTAGTTCACTGGGATTGTACAAAAGGTCTTCTAGTTGAAAAGTTTTGACTTGTGAAAATGGTTTCAAAAAAACTATTCCATCATTTTTGCTGAACGAATGCTTGTTACTGTATGTGTTTTGCAGAATAAGTGAAATATTTAATGGATACTTTTCTTTCTAAAAAGTTGTTATTTATAACAAAGCCACATATTGTGTTTGAATATTTTTAACTTAATTTAATCACTCGAGGGAAAATTCAGTCTTTTTCTTTTCAAATTTTTCTTGTTACCTCTGTTTTCTTTTTTTTGTCTCTATCCTTTGCTCTCTCCAGGTTTTCAGTATCTCAGTTTGATTAATTTATCCAGAACAAAGTCAAATGTAATCACATACTGAGGAGAAAGGAAGCAAAATTCTAAGGAAAGAATATCCCTTTTAAGCTAATCTGGATCATACACTCTGGAGTATATCACATTTCCTTGCCTTGCCTAATTTAGTTCTCTAGTGATACCTCAGTGCTGAGTTTGCATACTGTTCTTTGAGCTTCTCAGTGTAAAACAAGTCATGAAAGAGATAAAAGGGAGAGGATCTTATTTTCAGAATGGAGGCACCTTTTACTTCTACTGGAATTACTGGCAGCAAGTGTTGAAGACAGAATATCCTCAGTGACAATAAATTAGTTATTTCAAAACACTTTAAAACATACTTTATAGAAATTGTCTCTTTATTTCTTTACCTTCATTTAGAGCAGTTCAGGGATCATCCAAAGTAGTTCAGGATTTTCTAGTTTATTCTATGCAGTGTTCTTCTGTCATTAAAACTTAATACGAGTAATCAATATCCAGGAGCTGGTTTTTGCTTTGGTGAACAATTCAGTGAGTTAAGTGAGTAACTGTCTTATATCTTGAAAGATATTCACACAGGGACATTATATCTAGTACAACTAGTTGCCTAAATATGGTTAAATGTGCAGAGCATCACTCAGAACTAAATAATATATGCGTTACTCCAAAGAATATCAGTAGCTTATGAATTTCTATTAAGGCCGTTTCACTCATTTTTTATTAAACTTGAGAGCTGGGACCTGTCTAGCGATTTCTAGTTAAATTAAGCTAATTGAAGACTGGAAACAGCTAGAGTGAGAAAGGAGTCTATGTAAATTAGTTAATATAAATTTCAGTTAATGAATAAAACGAATTTGCAAGTGCGACTTTTTTTGTTCCACAATATCACCTTGCTTGCTGTAAGTAGTATCACCTCATTATATAAATAATTTAGGGGCCTTCTCCCTCCAAAATCCATGAACCACCATTGAAATGTTATTCTCATGGTACTTAGTTCATCAATGGTTAGATTCAGTCTTCTAAACGCGTGGGATATTTTGCACAGGAAGGGATGCAAAGGCAATTCATCCTTGCCCATTGATACCTTAGACATCAGAGGCTTTTCCTCTAGGAGTGAATCCAAGTGAGATACTAAGATGAGCCAAGTGACAAGATATCAAGGGCAACATACGCCGTGCCCCCACAATTTAAAGGGGAGAGCCAAAGGCAACTGAGGTAGTGATGCTGCCATAAACCCTTTCCAAGACCTCATACATGACAGTGAATTTTCACCCTACTGATCTACTGATATCCGAATGAAGCTTTAGCTTCAGCCACAAACTCCATTTTTGTTGACAGTAACCTGGTAGTAAGAACCAGGTTCTGGTTTAAAGGCAACTCACTGCACAGGAAACCAGAAACACGCACAGAATCAGTGTCGCATCCACTGATCTTGCTGCTAAAGCATGTACCATGAACTCAGGAGACCTGGCTTCAACTGTAACAGTCACCTTCTCTTTTGTCCCTGTCTGTGAACCCAACAGAAAGCACCCCAAAAATTACAAAAAAAAAAAAAGAAAATGCTGTAGTTCTACAAAGTGCACATTAATTCAGTCGTCTTCATTCACTTTCCTTAACTACCCTTCTCTTAGAAAAGACCCTCCAACCAATGTTTTATTGTGTAACACGTGTGAATGTGAAATCCTTTTACATCATGCAGTTTATTTTCCTCAGATGGCAGGGGTTAATAGGAAAAAATTAACTTTTGACTAAAATTAAAACAAACAAATAGTGAACTTGGGAACTCATAAAAAGTTAAAAAGTTCTATGGGAGTACAGTTTTTTTTATCTGAGAATCTGATAGAAATAAGACTACATGGTTTCTGTCTCCCTGCTTTTTCTTTTTAATGTTTTGAAATTATACTTTTCAGACCTTCACAAGAAAAGTATAAAATAATGACAAAAGCAAAGTAATTAAACCATCAGTTGCTGATATTTTTCCTTTCTGCATCATTTAATTTGAGCTAGGAATGGTACAAAATATTGTTACTTCCATTTGACTACACTCAGGCCAAAATGTTATTATGAATAGCAAGGAATATTTGCAACTAAATAAAAAAATCTATACTCAAAATGCAATTTTAAAGCCATTTAAATACAAGGCATTTTGTTAAATTAATGATTAAAGTGTTTGTCTTCACTTTTATGGGATTTAAACTTTAACTTGTGTTTTCTATTTCAAAGTCAGACTATGCTCTGTTGCCACAGTATGTACGTGTCTGAATACATACGTACATAATGGAATTAGAGATTGCTGGGATGGGAGACTGTTGAAGATAGTAAGGTACTTCTCAATTGTCTTCAAGAGCTTCAGAATTTAGCATAGCACACACTTTGGTTTTCCAGAAGTATCATCATGCACTTGCATACAAAGAAAACACAAAGTTTGGTAGGGTTTTGCAGCATTTTGTCCTGTACAAATGTCTATATGAAGTACAAGAGCAGTACTGGATTCTAAGGCCAGATAAAGGCAACATCTCATCAACATGGGACAAAAGCCGTTACAGACTCCCATGCCTGCTTTTTCTAGCTCTGCAGCAATTCTGTGCACAAAATGCTGTAATACATCTCTATACATTCTCTCTGTCTCTGGGCATACATAAAGCTCAACTATTCACAGTGAAAGCAAAGATGGCTCTTGTGATCCCCCAGCGTGTAGTGCCCTCCGCAGGATATTTTAGATGGGATTTTAAAAACTGTTTATTGATGTAGTCGCATAGGTGCTAGCAAAATTTATGCAATAACCGTTTTAAAATTCACAGGAACACAGGCAGTCATCTTACCATCATTTCTATAACAGGAGACTATTTCACACATATTCTTGAGTCACTCTTAGGTTATATAAACTCAACTTATCTAAGAGGGAAGGAAAGGTACGTCACCATTTTTCAGTAGAAAGCTCTATATCACTATTCATAAGACTTTGCTCTAATATTAATGCATTCATTTAAAACTAGGCACTTGTGTCTGAAATAGTAATGTACGGGTTACAAGCAATGAAATTTATAAATTAAGAAAAGGGATGGATGTTGGACAGTTGGTATATCAAGTTAAAGGCAAATAAAGTAAAAATACAGCAGAAGTAAAAATGAATTAATTTGTAAATAGTAGATGTTACTAGGCCATTATGCAGCAAACAGTAGCTGGATTGCTAAATCTCATTTCAACCTAGCTGGATCAAACTACAATTTCCTCCATGCTCTAGACTTCTAATAATAAAGTACCAAAAAGAGACCACCACAGTTTTAAAAAATAAATGCTTCCATTTTTACCTAAAAATGCCAACCACAAGTAATCCAGACAGTTACCATTTTGTGGTAACTTTAGACTTTGAAAAGCATATGAGAAATGCCATATACCAATCCATTTAGTTACTGCTTTGTTCTGCTTAGTCTCTCTGCACAACGAAATCAATGAAAAATCAGCAGCTTCCATGCAACATGCCCTCATATATTAGTATCTTAAAATCTTTATCAGTAAAGTTGCTGAAATATTGCTAGAGGGGTGTTTTTGTTTGTGAGGACAGACCTGCACGAACCAATAGACAAAACAAAACAGATGCCAAAAGGTATCCAGATGGTCGCAGTTCCCAGAACCCCGTACCCTTACAGTCACAACTGACAAACCCCACAGCACCATACAGGAAAAAAATATGGTTTCTGATCTTTCAAATGCCGCGTTATCACATTACATCTAATTGATGATCATAAATATTGATTTGGGGCACAAAGGACAGGCTGTGACTACCGAACGTTGATATACTGCTGCTGCTTTCTTAGCCTCAGCAGTTCACATTTTTCAGCAATTGTTGTACAAATGTTGAATAATTACAGGCCTTTTGGATTCACGCCAATGCAGCACAGTAATCTACATGAAACAATTTTGTATTTCCTTCCCTTATTTTATCTGGCTTTAATTAACAGAGATCAGAGGATCCACAAGTAATTGCTAAGCACAGTGTGCACTGAGCGGGTGCAAGCCTACGAAGTCAGATCTGTCCCTGCTACCCCATGGGCAGGACTGATGAGGGAGGAAGATGCCCAGCTGCCTTTCTCTCCGTCTGCTTCCCCCACATCGAAGTATTTTTATCCCACAGCAAGATAAGTATATAACCTGCAGGCAACACCAAAGATCTCAGCATTGTGTTTATTGAGCTCTGTATTGAGAAATCACAGAGAGCACCTGAATGTTATTTTGGCAGTTCGCTTGGTTCAGTCTCTCCAACAAGCTGTTCGGCTTTCAGGAAAATGTACTGGGGATCTGGCCACACGTAGTTGTTAAAGATAATGTGGCACCTTTACAAGAGTGTTTTAGCCTGCTGTCCTAGCTAAATCCCCAGTGAGATAATTACACTCTCCTACTCTGGATAGCTTTTCCACCCCTAAAATTTCTTTATTTCTTCTCATAAACTGCTGCAGAGAACTGCAGTGCGAAGGCAAGGAGCCTGGCAGATGTCGCACACAATGTATTACCTATAAAAACGCTATCAGCCTCTTTGGTTTGAGGTAAATTATGTACTCCTAAATTTACAGCTCATGTGCTGAAATATTGAAAGTGTGAATAAAATGTGTCTCAACCTAGACAAAAATATTACACCTTCAAGAAGTTTCTCTAATATAAAAGGAGAAAAGCCCTGGAGAATCTATCCTTGGGGAAAAAAGAAAAAAATCCTGAGGATTACTTTGCTAGACAAAAATCAGAAGAAATACGGGAGATCTTGGGAAAACCTCTTCTGCTCAAAAAAACCTTTCCTAGACAAGTAAAATAAAAACATTCAAACAAGTAAAAATACTTTACTGTGAACAAGGAAAATCACTTCTCAATGTTACTGTTAATAAAGCCTTGGTTAGCTTCCAAGGTGAAGTTTTTATAGTTGTTAGAATTCATACAGCTAACAGGCAAAGTGGGAGTTCCTATTGCTCCATACAGTTATGCTCATTAACATACAAACTAGTTCCAGATTTTCGTTAATTATCAGGTTAATTTGTTTTCATATGCTTCCAGGAAAAGAAAAAGCAAAAAGAAAAAAAGGAAAATATTTGACAAGAAGAAAAGTTTTGCTAATGTAATTGAGAAATCCTTTCTTTTCCTCCTTCATACATGAAAAATGCTGAACTCTATTTAGAAACTTGGAAAAAGGATTTCAAGGTGAATTCCTACTGCAAGACAATACAGTGCACTCCTGTTTAAAGCAAAAGAGGTAGGAAGAAAAAGGCAGCTGTAGCATGGAAATATTGCCGCTGGTTGCATATCTGAAGGGAAAAAAATGGTGGTGGAAAAACAACTTTCTTCTGTGTAATAGGAAGTAACTGCAGAGGAGAGCAGCACGACGGCCTCCAGCACAGCAATAGTTCGGCCCATCGTACTGCTGCTTTTAAGAGCCTGGATACTTCATGTCTCTCATTGAACAATTCTCAGTGGAAATATATACTAGAACTAAGAGTTCTAAAGCTTTTACTAAGGAAGTTCTCATTTTTACACTACTTGTTTGTTTGGGAAAAATAACATATTTGAAGCTAGCTGCAGCTTCTTAAAAAAATTAAAGATCTAAAAAATGTATGTAAAATGTATGTGTCTACATATGCAAAAGTATGTATAAGGAAATATTTTCCACATAGTGGATGAATACAACACTAAAAGTTAATGACTTAATTTGTCTTAATCGCATATGAAACCTAGTGCCCTGTTATATGTGGTATTAACACTGCTAAACATCTCATGTAGTATTTGGTGTTTTTCCAATAAAAGATGATCTCTTGAAGTGATATTGTTCTCTCAAGACCTCAGTGTTATTTAAAAAGACCTTACCAGCCCTGCTAAGGCTTTTGGTATTGAAGCTTTATTAATAAAACTCACAAGTAGAAAGTTTCAAACAGTGCAAACACAACAAAAAAGGGCCAATTCTATTTTGTAGACAAATGTCACGATTTCTGGGCACTCATAATTCATGACTGTATGAGTACTTAGCATTAGGAGGAGTAATTATCACGAAAAACAGGAAGTTTTTTACATTAATGTCCAAAGAAATGTTAAAATAAGGTTAGTACTAGAAGATGCTATCTGCAAACAATTAGCATAGGATATTTTTTTAAATCTCGCCTCTTGCTGCTAACAGATTATTTGGTGAAAGGCTCCGACGTGGATGATTTTCAAGGGTGAAGGACATGGAACTTAATTCTTCCTCTCTCTGCCTTTCATTTTTTCTGTTTTAACCGAAATTAGAACCATAAGGGGGCAGAGGCAGCTGATCGTTGAATACAACTCCATGTCTGCATGGGCAGCCATGCTGTAGGTCATGAATAACCCCAGGGTCCCACTCTCCAAATCTCCATCCAGGACTTTGTAGTGTGTAATACAAGAGATGCATGAATAATAATTCAACATATAATATTATATAATCATATTACATACTATATTCATATATGGCTAGTGCAGTATGTAATAACTATATATGTAACAATGCATACTAATCTGGTTATAATGAGTCATGGAAGAGAAAATGTTCAAAACAACCTATGTTTGGGGTAAATAAACACTGCAAAACTTCAAACAATACAGTTATTGTGCATGCCTTTAAAACAATCTCGCTGTCCAATTTGCTCAAAAGTTTCTCACGGGAGAAATCAAAACCTGCTTTACAATCTGGGTGGAAAGCAGACGTTAAAGTTGGAGCTGATATCTACACGTGGTACCCAGTGCTCTGTTTGGCATCCAGCAGCTACGTTACCCTACCAGAGGGAGAAAATGAGAAATTTTGAGGGTCATTGGATACAGCAATTCTTCACAGAGCCTGAGAACTTTGTGATTTAACAGTTGACATGTCTCGTAACTGGGACATCAAGAGGATTTTTTTTTTTTTTAAAGGAACCACTGAAACATGCTATCTGGGTGAATCAAACATGAAAAACTGCTGAAACTACATCAAATGGGAATCCCCCTGGCTCTCACTGCAGGCTTACTTGCCAGTAAGGTGGAAAACACAGCTATAACAAAATATTTGCATTGCAAAGGACATGTTTAGATTTAGTTTTCTGATTTGTTCTATCTCTTTACACAGGTTTGAGCTTTTTTTTTAATTACCTGGAGAGCCAGCTTGGAAGTCAGATACTGTATCTCTATTCAATTTGTATGTTTCTGTTTAGTTTTTTACTAGCTTTACAACTTGTTAGGCAGGAATTTAACAATTCAACAGCTACTGATCTCACTAAGTACTGGATTCAATACTTCAGAAGCTTACTTTGAAAAGTCAGGCATTCAATTATAAACAGAATTAGTAAAATGATAGAAAAATTCCTCATGAAAATACTGGGTGTTCATTCATAGACCCATCAGACAGCAATTTTACTCTTAATCTGTTTCTCAAAGTACAGATTCAATGGTCATTAAACAATTTGTGCTTTCTGTATGTTTTATGTCAGAATCTGCAATCTCAGCTGTAACTGAAAACAGATTAAATAATTCTAAGGTTTTGTCCATAGTAGCCTTCATGCTTTTAAGGCCTTTCAGCCTACTTTCACTGGCCAGGTGAGGAGCCAGTGGGCTCATCTGACTCCACCTAATCCCATGATACATATCCTATAGACACGGAGTTTCAGGCCTAAGGGACTTAGCCCTATACCTGAGAAGGAGCTTGCATCAGCACCTGTAAAGACTGTAAAGACTGTAAAGTCTGTAAAGACTGTAAAGACAAATCTCTCACATCCAGGACATGGACATATGGCTACACCCAGCTATGGATAAACCAGTTAAAATTAAGATGCAAACAAGTTTGTTCTCATTTACCTCATCTCTCCATGTTTCTGACCATTGCTACTTTCTTTTTCACACTGAGCATATTGGCTCTGGAAATGAGAACAAAATTGAAAACTCTTAAAATTAATATGGAAGTGGCAACATGATACAGCTGTATTTCCTACTGTAAAAGTTCGTTGAAATTAATTGGTGGGGACTCTCCTGACTATGTCTGAAATGTAGTTTTATCACGTACATGAGTGTAAGGGAGACTGATAATAAGTGGCAGAAAGGTTAACAGACACAAAAATTAGAAATCATAGTCAGCTTCCAACTTCCCCTTTAAGAAGATACTCCTTTTATTTGTCTTGGGATTTTCTTCCTAAAGCTTGCAGGGGTTGCCATGTAGCATTTCCCGAGAAGGATGTCAGAATTATTTTCTGACAGGAAACACACATAGATCTTCACATTTGTTTACAAATTTATCACAAATATGAAAATAATGAGGGGAAAAAAAGTTTAAAAGGCTGTTGTTCAAGAACAGATACTAGACCAGTGCAACACAGAGTGTGATAACTGTAAATGTAACAAATGTAACATGTAGGGGATGTTATCACTTCAGGTGGTCAGAAACAAGTCTTGGTTCTTTGTGAATAACGGGGACGGTTGCAAGACAAGGGACTCCTGAATAATCTCTTTAGGCGCCTGGGCCTTGGGAGAACAGGTATGCAAACTACAGAGATAAGGAGGCTGCAGGATAATCTGAAGACCCCTGCCGAGAGACACCAAACAAACATGTGCGATG
>Ga0065711_1028619_pt1 | contig 40126 bp, 33 predicted proteins | sample Hoacrofraction12_FD_59098 | JGI IMG/M metagenome (GOLD analysis project Ga0065711, IMG submission 59098) | Hoatzin crop microbial communities from Cojedes, Venezuela - Epithelial fraction 12 v2 (version 2) | ecosystem: Host-associated > Birds > Digestive system > Esophagus > Crop | place... | reverse complement strand
TGCCCCCCCCCGGCGGCGATGGCTCGGTGCGCGGCCTCCTCCGCCATCGCGCTCGGGAGCTGGTGAGTGAGGGGAGGCCGGGGGAAAGGGGGGAACCGGGCGCGGCGTCCCCTCAGGCCTCGGGAGCGGGGTGGGTGAGGGCGCCTGGTTCCCGGTGCCGGGTTCCTGGTGCCGGCTCGCGGGCCGCGTGTCTGCCCTCACCCCTTCGGCGGGGCTGTCGCGGCTGCGGGCGCGCTTCTCCTCGCTGTTGTCGCTGAGCCGGTGGAGTTTTTAGAAGAGCCCGACAATCTGCTATATATATGACTTTAAACTAAAAGAGGGTGGGTTTAGATTGGATATAAGGAAGAAACTCCTCACTGTGAGGGTGGTGAGACGCTGGCACAGGTTGCCCAGAGAAGCTGTGGCTGTCCCCTCCCTGGAAGTGTTCAAGACCAGGTTGGATGGGGCTTTGAGCACCCTGGTCTAGAGGAAGGTGTCCCTGCCCATGGCAGGGGGATTGGAACTAGTGATCTGTAAGGTTCCTGCCAACCCCACCCATTCTATAATATTTTATATATGTAAGGAAGAGACCAATCTTAAACTCTTTACAGTCCAAAAAAGTGGGGTTTGTTTGCGTTTCTTTAATAGCATTTGAACACTCATTGTAAATTTTCTATAGCACAGCTTTTCCCCATTCGTGTTTGCAAGCTGATTTGGACCGTGCTTAGTCGTTGAGTAAACGGGAATTAAAACAAGCATCATAGAGAATGTTTATGCTTTCAAGGTGGTCTGATTTTTATTCTCCTCTGTTCCTGAAGGAAGGAAGGAAGGAAGCATTATTCCTTAACGATTTACTTTGTCAAAGTTTCATTTTCAGTTAGTCATATGACTCAATTTTGATGTTTTTTTTAGAATATTCCTGAAGAAAGCTTGTATGTGAAATGTAATGGACGGCTGGTTAATGATGAAGACATTTTGCAGAATGGAGCCGTTTATAGTCTGGAGCCAAGACTTTGTGGTGGAAAAGGAGGTTTGTTTCTTAACTGCTTTTTATCGATTAGATTCTTAGGTTAAAAAATTTTTGTTATACCTTAGTCTATACTGACAGCCGCAGCCCTAATCTATTAGCACATCTCTTGTAATGTGGATGACTGATATCATATCTCTGAGCTGAAACCAAAGTCTACCTGCAAAGCTGAGAATTGACCAGGGAAGCTGCAGTTCAGCTGACAGCTTTGGTGGCATAGCTCTTCTTTGCTTCCCTAATCAGCTTAGCTCTGCTAGTAGATATCTGTAATATGCATCAAAGTGACTTCAGAGTTGAAATTGTGTTTAAAAGCACCTGGCTTCTTAGGCTCCTAAGTGTCATTCATGATCACTTAGGACAAATATTCCAGGTTCAAATAGTCAGTGATTTGAGTATGTTATATGACTTAATTGATTTTGTCTTCTCTAGTTTGATAAGACATAAATGCCAAGATCTGTAGTGGCCTAAGAACTAAAGAATTCAATCTAAGCTAGACACCTTGTGTTGACAATATATTTTCACTGTATTACGGAAGATTTATATTAATCATATAAACTGATACAGCCACTGACAATGTGGGCATTCCCTAAAATGGAACATAATGGGTGAAGCGAGTTTAGCGGAGTATTTGAGTGTAATTGGAGTCGCTATGTTTGCTTTTTGAATCCACTTCTCAGGATTTTCTAGCTGCTGAGCTAAAATGGTGAAAAATTGTGCAGCCTTGCATCAGACTGCAGCTCAGCTTACTTTGCCACCTTCTGTTTTAGACAGAACTGGAAATAAATATGGTTGCTATAGGTTATGAGGTTTTGTGGTTTCTTGAAGTGCCCTAAACGTGGTGCATGTGGTGTAAGTTCATAGTATAGGCTGCTTCTTCCTCACCTTTTGTCCGTCAGCTTCAGTTATCCTGGAATGACACAAGATAAGCATTCTGTGATTCACTCTGTTACTGATGCGCCCTTGAGGTCAGTTTAATATTGTTCTGTAATGATTTTGTCTGCTTTCTGAAGTGTTGCTTTTGTTTTGACTTTATAACTTAAAAGCGTGGTAAAAACAGGCAAACAAACAGAGGTCAGAACCTTTGAAATTTAACTGCGTGATCTCAAGGGAATGCAGATCATCCAGGCTTAGTAAAGAGCTGAGGATTTTATTATCAGACCTAATTCAGCACCTGCGACCTTAGTGAATGCATTACTGTTGATTTTTGGGAGCATGCCTGGCGAGGTGTAGCATCTAGGTCTGCATTCTTCAGAATTCAGTAGCGTATTTCATAAGCTACAGAAATTCTCACCAATGGCAGCAATTGGTTTTATTAGCTGAACGCAACACTTTTTCTGCCTCATGATACAGTAGGCTGTCTTGATTGGCTACTGTTTGATCCTCAAAGGTGCTTTTGGGGCACTGAAAAGTAACCATTTGTTTAGCTTTTAGTTAAAAAATAGTGCTTGCCACTTTCAAATTGCTTGAAGAGTTATATTAATATTAATACACATTGTGTTTCTTTGAGGTAGTTTAACAAGTGTCTTTCTCCAGCTGGAGAAAACACAAAGTGGGACCAAGTGAGAGAAAGTAGCAGTCTTGCGTATGAGTGATGAGTGGCTGAGGAGTGTGTAGAGATCTGTTTTGGGGGAGCTCTCCAGCGTAACATTGTACGTTACGATCATCTTGATGAAGTGGCTAAGGCTGTCTCCTAAAAAAGATGTTTTATTTTTCGTTAGATTTTTAAAAGGGGATTTAAGATTCATGGGGGCTAGAGGGGCTTAAGAGGAGGTATGTCCTGGCTAAATTAGAAAGGACCCAAAATGTTATTTTGAGACAAAAAAGGTTTCAAACCATTTTGCTCGGGGAGTCCAAAAACAGGCTTTCATGTTAGAAGTGGTATGCAGGTTCTAGCAAATGTGGAGTCCATATGGTATGATATCAGGAGCACAAAAATGAGATGAGTGGTAAATGCTGGATACCTTTTTTTCATTTAGCGTTGCAGAATTTCACCAATGACAACTCTCTAACATGTTGCAACTTTCAGCTTGCCATTTATTTCACATGCATTGAGGGAGAGAAAGGTGTTGAATTCACTGTATTCTTTTTCCATAATTAATTCTTTTGTTGTGTACTAGCTCATCTCCATTTGTTTCTGTTTAGCTAATTCATAATGACTTTTTTCTCAGGGTTTGGATCTATGCTGCGAGCACTTGGTGCTCAGATTGAAAAGACAACAAACAGAGAGGCTTGCCGAGATCTCAGTGGAAGGAGACTTCGAGATGTCAATCATGAGAGAGCGTAAGGCATTTTCTTAGAAGCTGGAATTGTAAAATAAACTGACTACATAATTCCCTGCTAACGAGAGAGGTCAAATGGCAGGCTTTTGTAGCAATGAAACTTAATTTTGAATACTAAAAAGAGCGAAAGTGAAATCCTAAGCACAGATTGGAAGCCAACAGGATTCTGACTATAATTATATTACTGCAACATAGATTGTACTACAGCCTGCTTCTGAGAGCCTGTTCTGCACCTCTTAGATTTCTCGTATGGAATTCTCACAGTTCTCTCTGAAGCTGCAAGACCATGATATTGGGGATATGTGACCTTACTGCTGCTTCCAAAATAAGCTTTCTTCTCTGTAGCAGAATCTCTATACATTCCTTGAGTAATTCCCTTAAGTGTTGTTAGTCGTCTTTTGCCATTGTCTTCCATCCTAGCAGGTGGTAGAAGCATTCAGTAATTGCAAAGCAACAAACTGATATTACATTAAATGCTGGAAACAGTCTCATTTTTTATGGTTCTGTCACCTGCAGGATGGCTGAATGGGTGAAGCAGCAAGCAGAACGGGAAGCAGAAAAGCAGCAAAGGCGCTTGGAAAGGCTGCAGCGGAAACTTGCGGAGCCAAAGCACTTTTTCGTAAATCCAGAGTACCAGCAGCAGTGTCATGAAATGGCTGAGCGACTAGAAGATTCAGTCCTTAAAGGTATTGCAGTTTAACCGCGCTTTCTCTCCTCAAAAAATAAAGCAAACTAAAAGCCCTAGAGCCTTGATCCAGTATGAAAATGTAAAAATAGAATAAAATTTGAAAAAAAACCCCACCCCACCTCAAAACCAACTTGCTGTCAATAACTCTTTCAACTGAATGAAATTTTAAATTCCAGTAAAATTTGTTGGAATTCATTTTTCCTTGTTTGGCTACTGCTTCTCTTCAGTTGCGTTGAACAATTAACATGGATGCTTCACATAGATGCTTTATCTTGCTGCGCTACAGTGTCATTTCGTAATAAAAGCAAAATTCCTTGAAGGTACTGTTGCTAGTTCAGCTGTAAGAATTACATAATCATTTTCAGTGAAAAGATAATGTATAAACAGGTCTTAAGTAAAAAGCAGAAATTTAATCCAGCTACAAAATACCTTGTTTCACTTACTGTTCTTTGTAGTTATTTTATTTATTCATGGATTGTTTTCTTCCTGGCAGCTTGACAGTAAAACTCGAGGGTGAATGGGATGTAGAACCTGAGAATTCAGTTCAGGAATCCATTTTTAATTGACTCTGTGCATTAGTAAAGCAGTATGGAAAGCTTTTGCTGCTGCTAAGTTTATTTTGAAGCTTGGAGTCCATGTAAAAGTGCACGAATAGTGATTGTTTTCAGTTGGTGTTTTAAGTTGCATCTGAAATATAAAGATAAGTAGAATTTACAACGTACATGAGTTGTGTACTGATGATGTAGACTGTTAACTTTGTTTTGAAGGATTGCAGGCCACTTCAAGCAAAATGGTGTCACCAGAGAGTGGCAATAGTCGGAAGCGTCCAGGTGAATCTGGAAAGAATGGAACAAAATCTCGAAAAAGAAAATGTTTTTGGTAAGCATTATGACTGTCTTTGTACTTAATACTCAAGTATTAAGCCTTGAACAGGATGACAGGTTAGGTACATACAAGTAAGCAATATCTTATCTGAAATGTAGACTTAAATAGTAAAATTAAATTGAATTGATTAAATCAGAGAACTGAAAGTAAATGTTGCTGTGTTCATATCATTTTGTCCCAGCTGGAGCAGACAAACTTTATTTGCAAAAATAGGCACTCTTTCCACCCCTTCCTTCTGATATGGTTATATTCTGCTACCTCCTATTGTCCTTTTCTTCATTAATGAAATAAACTTAATAAGTTTAAAAAAAAAAAAAGACATCCTGGCATTTTTCACCTAATATAATATAAATGAGAAGCCTTAATGATTCCAGAGGTGTTTGGAGTAGCAATAGGTAGCACACATTTCTGTATTGGGAATGCTGTAAAGAGATACTTGTTTTGGAGGGATTTTGAGTCCTGTTCAATATTGGCAGCTCCTCCATTTACTAAACTATACTAAATAGCTGCTAGAGCAGTTCACTGTAGCTCTCTGAAGTGAGTTTTGGAAAGAGAAGTGTGATAATGAAAAGAAGTGAAAATAGATGAATATTTATTTGTAATGTACTGCTTATGCCAGGCTGGGATTGGAAGGATTGGATGATCGCGACAGTTCGGATTGTGAGGATGACAGTGAAGATAACTCCCCTCATGCATCTGGCGGAAGTTGTCCCCCAAGCAGCAGATGTAATGAAAGCGCTGGGAACTCGAATGAATGTTCAAGCAGCTCTCTGGATTCGGTAGGGGATAGTCCAGCTACCAGTGCAACTGAGAAACCAGTGGAGCAGCCAGAAGGTACTGGAAGAGATCTGCAAGCAGAGGCACACGCAGGTGGGCAAGCTGAAATTCCAGCTGAAGAAAACAGCAAAATGACAAAGCCCTTGAAGGAAGAGGCTCAAGAAAAGAATGAGGTAACCCAACCTCTGAAGGAAGAGGAGCAAGAAAATGTTTCTTCTAAGGCACAGGAAACGAACCAGTTACAGAGCACAGTAAGTAAGAAGCAGTACAAAATGTGGTACACCGTCTTCTTCAGCTGCTTTTACTCAAATCACTTTTCCCTTTGCGGCTCACAGAAGAAGGGAGGGATTTGTATCGTATGACTTCAATGCATTAGATGTGCGTGCTTGAATTAGAATCGCAGTCTCCCTAAGAAGCTAATAGAATCTTCAGGGTTTGATTCAGAGCACAAAAAATCCCAAGGTTAAAAGGAGAAACAGCTTAACTTAAGATGCATGATACGGCTTGTGAAAATGGAATGTTAGCAAGTTAACAAACTGCAGCCAAAGGCGGCTTGTGGTTGACAGTGTCTCCATGGAGAGAGTTGAACTGTAGTATGGTAGCATCATCTTGAGCGATGCTAAGTAGAGTGGGTCAAGGAAGAACTGTAGAAGATTAAGATTTTAATAGTCTGCAGTTTCTACTAAGATGCACTTGCCCTTGGCTGTCTAGTATTGTCTTTCCCGAGATCCTTGTTTCTCTTTGTTTTTTTTTTGTTGTGTTTTTTTTTCTTTTTTTCACCTAACTAATATTTGGAAATAAAAGGTGCCAATACTTGTGCTTGATTGCTCCTTGCATAATATTGCTATTAAAAATTTTTAGGAGTAATGAATCTAGGCTTATTCTAGCAATAAACCAAAATGTGGCACTTTTCTTTGGGCTAGGGAGTTGCTTGGATTTTCTACCCTTTTTCAACTTGAGCAGAAAGTATACCATCAGCTGCCACTGCCGATGACTGAATTCTGATAAGTAAAAGTTTAATAGACTTAAATGGAAAGAAGACCAAGGATGTAATCTGATAAATTGGAACTTTGTCATCTACTGTACTGTTAGAGCTGGCAAATTTTAAACAGGATGTTTACCATTCTTCACTGTTTACCTTTTGCTTATTATTTGCGAGACTCTATTCCTAGAACAGGAAACTCCACCAATGCTGTGGAATATTGTTATTGCAGGTGGAAATATTTTTATAGTGGTCCTTGATGGATTTTTTTTTTTTTTTAAAGTAGGATGAGAATAATGAGGCAACCAGTCTTTTTTTGTATGTTTAGCAGGGCAAAGGTTCTAATTCTGCTAGCGTTAATTGTTTTTTGCTGAGTTCATAATGGAGCGGTCTCATTCCCACTGCTGGTGTTACTTGCTCTGAAGTCTCTGTGATAACTCCGTAAGACTATTATGTGCATTAAGCATTGAATGAAATGGGCTTAGATTTTTGTGTCCTGCTTAGTGTTAGTTGTTAGTGTGTTAGTAAACTCCAACATTTGAATTATCCAATCTCTGCCATGTTCTTTTGTGGACAAGACCCGGGGCTTGGACTAGACAATCTACAGAGGTCCCCTTCACCCTCGATTATTCTGCAAATAAACAAATTTCCTTTTAAGATGACATTTTAATCCATTTTCTTGTGGTAGGATGAGATGTGAACTTCAGAACTTGCTCTTTTGTTAATCTTACTAAAAAGAGGGATGCTTTTGTATTTATTTCTATAATTACAGTGTAACTGCATTAGGAATAACTCTTCATCTTCCTTCCTGCTACTGCTGGGGGCATACTGGTTATATTCTACATCTGGCTAAAAAGGGGCTGTTAGCTTTGCCATGCCTCTAGAAGCCAAGGTTAAGCTACTGAACTGCTAGGTGAGATGGCGGGCTGTTGTTTTTAATTCCGTTTTCTTGGGAGTACTTAACTTCCCTGGGGATAAAAACAGTGTCAACTGTTTTGTCTCCAGAAGAATAGGATGAAGTACTGCCACTTACTTTTTTGCTTTTTTGGCGTTCCTGTATTGCAAGTAGAATGTGTTAATTCTAGTGGAATAATTTTAAAAGCTCAGTAGTGTTTGTCATTTAAAATGACCAGAGCTTCTGTCTTGGAGGCTGTGTACATTGCAAGCCTAAGCACATCTGCAGCTTGTCTGGACATGTTAGAGCGAGCCTTTAACTAGCTAGCAGAGGCACTGCGAGGAGTAGAATTGTAGCAGCACAGTTGGATGCCAAGTACAAAGCTCACCTGAGCATTTGCCCCACTCTTGGGTGTGTTATCTCTGCTAAGATTTGCGTGTTTTACGACGAGGCTGCTCGCTAGCTTCAGTTTGCACATGATGAAGTAATACTTTGCCTGCGTAGCATAAGTACCGCTAACAGTGAGAATATCCAGCATAATACATATGGAGGCACTGCTCAACTTTATTAAGTAATTAGGAGTTTGAGATAATCCTAATTGAAATTTCTTCTTTAAAACGAAACGTTCTGTCTAGATGTGTTCCTCCACCCCAATAAGGAAGAAAATAGAAATAGTCTGATGGGATGTTTTTTTCTTTACAGGAGGTGGAACCAATAGACCTACTGGCATTCAACTCTGCTGCTGAAATGGAAGCCTTGGGATTGGATAAACTGAAGATGCAACTGATGTCTTTAGGATTGAAATGTGGAGGCACTTTGAAGGAAAGAGCAGCAAGGCTTTTTTCAGTGAGAGGTCTGTCTAGAGACCAGATCGATCCTGCCTTGTTTGCAAAGCCCTCTAAAGGGAAAAAAAAGTAATTTAAAAAAAAAATCATTTTGTATCCACGTGCTTTTAAATTTTTCTTATTCTGTTGTCATTCTGTACTGCCACATACAGTTCTTTGGTATCCCTGGATAGCTTTTGTTTCTGTTCTTAATGAAGTTCAATTGACGTGATGGAGTAAGTTGCTGGATAGCGAGTTAGTTATGTGTCCAATATGTTCAATATTAAAGGAGCGAAACTACTATCTTTTGACAAGCTTGACAAATGGTTGTAACAAGTCTTAATGCAACAGGTAGAACAAACTTTCTGTATGTGGAAAGAAATAACCTGAATGTTTTCTGGAAAATGGTTGTATGACACTGTCATCACCTGTTTTTAAGAAAAACGGCAATCCTTTCTTAGCTTTATATTGAATCTCTTTTAATGTGTATTCCAGTTAGGACAGTTACAACTGTCAAATGAGAAGCATTGAACTTATGATCCAGGCTTAAAAGCTGAAGTTTCTTTAAATAAAGAGAACATTTTTATATGGATGAGGTCAGTATAAATAAATACGCTGTTCTGTGAGTTTCTGTGGGATGTTAGGTATCAGTATGATACAAATTACTAATGCGTGTAAGTATTTCTTTTAGAACTTAAATAGGGGTATTTATTTATTTTGCTCTGGAAAAGTATCCGAGTGAGGAAAAAGAGATCCTTAAGAAATTAAAAAGAATAAAGGACGCTTGCTGGCTGCTGAAGCTTAGTAAGATACAGAGTGATCATCTGAAGCTGAGTGGGAAATTATGATGTGTCTTTTAAATCTTTTCCTACGGTAAAAAGAATGGAATCGTCTCCCAAGGACTTAAATTATCTGCCATGGTGGTGCTTTACCCTAGAGCAGTATCTGCCATCTTGGTGCTGGGAGTTACCCTGTGAGGTGGTAAGGGCCCCTTGCTGGCAGGGCAGCATGCTCGCGTGGCTGCGGGTGCAGTTGCCACTTCTCTCGTTTGAGAGACTTCAGTGTTTAGTTCAGTGTCTGACATTTCAGATTTTACCACCATATGCTGGAGTATCTTATACTTACGATCTGCTTATCAGATTTTCTTGTAGACGCTTGAAACATAAAAAATGATCTCTCTCCTGTTCTGACATACAAACGGGTGTGTTTATCTGTTTTAAAGCTTGGCTCATAAAGTTTACTGGTAGGAAGTAGGCTTCAAATGCTAGGAAGTCAGTTCACTTGTGTAGTATTTAGTGTTTCTGACACGAGCAGTTTGTATCTGATACTTCAGTCAGTTTTGCAATCTTACGACCTCTCTCCTCAGAAGCCATTTCGTTTATGCTTGGGGGTTTTGGGTTGAAAGAGGGTGTTAAAGCGGAAGGATTTATTCTTGACAAACTCTTAGAGACAAGCTGTTAAATCAGTCCTGTTGGTGCAGCTGCTCCAGAATGCTGGGTAACCTGACAGTTTATCCTTCCCTCACCGATGCGACCTTCCTGGGCAGCCTTTGTTAGGAAATGACGTGGAAGGCTCACTGCCCTGCGCGTTGTGTGCGTGTCCCCCGGTGCGGGGGCTGTGGGAACCCCATGCTGGCAGGTGTTGCTTGGCAGCCAGCCGGGAGGCAGTTTTCTGGCTCTTTTGCGTAGGTCCTGGTTTGTACGAGATGGGGCTTGGCCCTGCTGAGGACAGGGGCGGCAATTGGGAAGTGTGGAATTGATTTCTAATGCAGCAGCTGATGTCCAGGCAAGTCAAAACCCCTCCACATGCTATAGTTTGTCTACCCACAAGACGGATTTGAGACTACTTGCCTATTTGCAAGTATATTTGATGTAGTTAAGTAAAAGTCCTTGGTATCCTCAACTTCTAAATTCACATCCACACGATAAATTTCATTAGCATCCCAAGGAGCTACGAAGAGGATGGGCAGGTGTTCGCAGTGGTGGTGACTATACCGTTACACACAAGCCCAGCATTTGTGGATCTGTTTGACACAGTATTCCGAAAACATAAATCGTGGCACTTGAGAGCTAAATTGTTAAAGCACTTTTAAACTGTTCTCTGTTTAGATATGTGTGGGATCCAAAAGTAATGAACTTAGCATTTTGCAGCTCATCATTAGTATAATCTGGTTTATATGATGAGCAGTGACTTAAATGCAGGATATAGTAGGTAAGATGTTTGATGGCAGTACAGCACTTGACATGTCTGACATTTTAATCTATAAGTGAGTCTTAGAAAGTTGTGGGTTTTTTTTAAAAAAAAAAGGCGGGGGGGAGTAGAGAGACATTAAGACTCTGCAAATCACGTCTCGTGGGTTGTGACAGGACAAATGACCCTGGGTAGAAAACAAATGGTTTTGTTTACTGAATATGTTTCATTAGGAAACTGGAATGGAGGGTACCTGTGAGGTCACCTCAACATAATGAAGTTTTGGTGGTGTAAGTGTCTCTGCTGGGAATGTTGCGCAGCAGCAGCAGTCCCACTTGGGTGGCAAGCCTTCGCTGTGCTTACTGCTGCTCTTGTAAAGGCATGTCCGTCGTTTGGGTCAGGAGAGCCTTCGGCTGCATGAGCACACTCCAGCTCCGCTGTAGTACGGCAAGGAGAGTGTGGCCAAGAGAGGACAGGCCAGTTTAATGATGTGTTTTGGCAACAACTCTTGCCTAAGTCATTTCCCCTCGCTGTAATTGCACTCTTGCTTCAGTTGCACTGACGCAGTCATTTCTAAGGCTACCACATGCGTCACCTATTTCCCTTTTTTTTGTTGTTATGGATTCCTTGTTAAACCAGATCGGTTCCCTGGTTGGGCCATGTGATGTGACTCTTAACAAATTTGTGCCGGCACAACGGAAGCAGCATTACATAGGGTAGGAAATAAACACTGGCTGGTGAAGGGGAACTGGAATATTCTAAGCCGGCAGTAGTGCCAAACACTTTATTGATAAACTGGGTCTTCAGTAGAGCCAGAATTAAAAGAAATACCCTGCATCTGTGTTAGAGGACAGCAGCTTGTGTGTACCTTGAACCAGCTCCACTCTTAGGCACATTTATTTGGGAACTGCTTAGCTCCTGCTGAGCTAAGGAGGAACAAGTGCTTCCTCTGGGATATGTCCACCTAAAGGGTTAGCCTAGAGCGGTGTGGTGTCTCATGGTAAGGCTAGACTTCCATGTGTCCAGAGGGCGTCCTTCAGAAAATAGCTGGATAACAAACAGGACTCGGACTGACCCTTCAACAGAACGGAAACAAGCCGGTGAAGTGCTTGAAGCTTTCTTAAGAATTTGGGCAAGAAAAGTCAACAAATACCAGTAAAAAAAAGGAATATGAACTATATGAACTGAACCTATTCTAACGTTGTATGGGCTATTTCCATAGGACAGAATGGCCTCAGAATAGAGGTGATCTTCATATACTAGGGCCAGAGGATAATGCAGAGTTTGCAGTACGCCTGCCTGTATCTTTCGTTGTCCAAGGATTAATGCAGTTTTGGATTTCAGAAGTGTTTCTGGCTGTAAATACACCAAAACTGTGAATACCTTTCCAGAGATAAGGTTCATGTTCCCACGCAAACACTTCCCCAACAAGCGAGTGGTGTGTCTTACAGAATTCTTCTGAAGTGTCATTTAAAATGCATTTATTTCAAACATCTAGAAGATCTAGAGCACTGCCACGTGTTTCTCTTGCATTTCAGAGTTATTGGTTGAAAACATTAATTAGCAAAATCACTGGCACAAACCTGAGGGAGGGCTTTTCCTCACCTCATACAAATCCATCTATCATGGAATCACAGAACAGTTGGGGTTGGAAGGCACCTCTAAAGGTCATCTAGTCCAGCCTCCCTGCAGTGAGCAGGGACATCTTCAACCACATCAGGTTGCTCAGAGCCCCATCCAACCTGACCTGGAATGTTTCCAGGCATGGGGCCTCTCCCACTTCTCTGGGCAACCTGTGCCAGTGCTTCACCACCCTCATTGTAAAAAATTTCTTCCTTATGACCAGTCTAAATCTACCCTCTTTTAGTTTAAAACCGTTGCCCCTTGTCCTATTGCAACAGGCCCTGCTAAAATGTTTGTCCCCATCTTTCTCATAAGGCCCCTTTAAGTACTGGAAGGCTGCAAAAAGGTCCTCCTGGAGCCTTCTCCAGGCTGAACAACCCCGACTCTCTCAGCCTTTCCTCATAGGAGAGGTGCTCCAGCCCTCTGATCATTTTTGTGGCCTCCTCTGGACCCACTCCAACAGCTCCATGTCTTTCCTGTGCTGAGGGCTCCAGAGCTGGACGCAGGACTTGAGGTGGGGTCTCACCAGAGCAGAGTAGGGTGGCAGCATCACCTCTCGCCCTGCTGGCCACGCTGCTTTTGATGCAGCTCAGGATACAATTGGCTTTCTTGGCTGCGACGGCACGTTGCCAGCTCATGTCCAGCTTTTCATCCCCCAGTACCCCCAAGTCCTTCTCAGCAGGGCTGCTCTCAGTCCCTTCATCCCCCAGCCTGTATTGATAGCGGGGGTTGCCCCAGCCCAGGTGCAGGACCTTGCACTTGGCCTTGTTGATCCTCATGAGGTTCACACGGGCCCACTTCTTGAGCTTGTCCAGGTCCCTCTGGATTGCATCCTGTCCTTCTGGTGTGTCAACTGCACCACTCAGCTTGGTGTCATCTGTGAACTTGCTGAAGGTACACTCAATCCTGCTGTCTATGTGATTGATGAAGATACTAATTGAGAGCACTCGTCCCAATATGGACCCCTGAGGGACACCACTTGTCACTGATCTCCATCTGGACATTGAACCGTTGACCACTACCCTCTGGATGCAACCATCCAAACAATTCCTCATCCGTCAAACAGTCCACCCATCAAATCCATGTCTCTCCAATTTTGAGAGAAGGATGTTATGGGGGACCATGTCAAAGACTTTGAAGAAGTCCAGATAGATGACATCTGTAGCTCTTCCCTTGTCTACTCATATAGTCACTGCATCACAGAAGGCCACAAGGTTGGTCAGGCAGGACTTGCCCTTGGTGAAGCCATGCTGGCTGTCTCGAATCACCTCCCTGTCCTCCATGTGCCCTAGCATAGCTGCTAGGAGGATCTGTTCCATGATCTTCCCAGGCACAGAAGTGAGGTTGACAGGTCAGCAGTTCCCAGGGTCCTCCTTTCTACTCTTTTTAAAAATGGGTGCAATGTTTCCCTTTTTCTAGTCACCAGGGACTTCACCTGACTGCCATGACTTTACTCAGGGATGCATCTCGTGAGGTCCCATAGACTTATGTATGCTCAGGTTCCTCAGGCGGTCACGAACCTGATCTTCCCTTACAGTGGGAGGGGCTTTGCTCCCCCAGTCCCCACCTTGCAGTCCATCCACTCGAGAGGTGTGGGAAGAGAGGTTGCCAGTGAGGACTGAGGAAAAACAGTTGTTATACCTCAGCTTTCTGTTTGTCCATTGTTACCAATTTTGACAGTCTTGCTCATCAGGGGGGTGGACTATATTTGACCTTCCTCTTCTGGCTGATGTACCTGTAGAAGCCCTTCGTATTATTCTTTGCATCCCTTGCCAAGTTCAGCTCCAGCTGCACCTTGGCCCTCCTGACCCTCTCGCTACACAACCGGGCAATGTCCCTATACTCTTCCCAGGATGCCTGTCCCTGCTTCCACTGCCTGTGCAGTTCCTTCTTGCCCTTGTGTTTGACCAGCTGGTCTCAACTCAGCCATGCTGGTCTCTTCCCTTCCTTGCCTGACTTCTTACACCCGGGGACTGAGAGCTCCTGCGCTCTATGGAAAGTGTGCTTAAAGATCTGCCAGCTCTGTTCTATACCCTGGAGAGAACTAGAAGTACAAATAATACACAGAAATAGCAGGGAGCAAGCAAATACTCAGATTTGATAAGAAATGGCTTCTGGATGGCAAGTTCAGAATTAGAGCACACTGTTTCCTTCCGTGCTGCTTTCTAACAAGCCTTTGGTCTACTGATTGCTCAGTACAGCAGTCCCAAAAGCAACCCTCTGGACCATCCCACATTGCGAAACAGGAGCATTCATAGCTAAACCTGAATAATTTTTTTTTTTTCCCCTGGCTTCTTTCTGTGACACAAAGGACCAGAAACTTGCTGCTGTTAAGTGAAAATTGATATTTTCATCCCAGCCCAGAAAAAAAAACTTCAGAGAAATCAGATATTACAAAAACCCACCTGGCTTGGCTTAACGGTGTTTTTGATTTCCAGTAATGATTTCTGTCTTGGGATCTTCCTGCAGCCTAAGAAGTACTGAAGAGTTCATATTCCCAAATGCACCGTAAAGTTAGGACTGCTTATCTGTTTTCTAACTGGAGCTACAGCACAGTAACTTGCGGAAATTTAGAAAGATCATCACCAGCAGACACGGCAACAGCTGCCAGCCTTCAGCCAAAAAGCTCCTTTCCCATTTTCCTCTGCAACGTGGACGAGTAAACGAGTTACTAAAAAGCCACTCCAGCGTTTTGACCTAAACACCACTTGCAGGAATTTCTTCCTCTGTTACTGTAGGTGGCACTGAACTAACGGCGGAGGATGCGTCCAGTTCCAGCAGCGCTGATGAAACTCAGCCCTTGGAACGAAATCCCTGCCCGGCGGCCCTGACGCTGCCCCGTGGTGCGCAGGCAGACAGCGATGCTGCAGAGCGGTGACATTAGGTCACGCTTACGTCATTCTGGCTATTCCAGAATAGGCCAAAATTAATCATTTTGATCCACCTGAAATTCATTCTTATCCGAGATTTTGTTCCCTGGAGAAAGCTGACATTTGTTTGTAGCGATGTCTGTTCTCAGGAAGGTGCTCTTTTTAAATCTTAAATGTCCCTCCAAAGCGTTTAACCGGAGACAATAAAGACTGCTGCCTGGTTAGTTTACATAGCCGGCTTTGCTTTCAGTTACAGCTCAGCAATTAGAATCACAGAATCATTAAGGTTGGAAAAGACCTCTAAGGTCATCAAGTCCAACCGTCAACCCATCACCACCAATTAGGGTGGCTTTGCAGCTCAACATACCTAATGGCACCTGAAGGTGGGGAGGTGGCAACGGCTCTGACCTCCTCCAGCTGCCCAGGAGGGGCTGGGCAGGCACCGCTGCTTTCTGGAGGCTGGGAGGGGCTGGCTGACCCGGGGTGGTCAGTCTGGGTTTAGACCCAGCAGCTGGGCCTGCCTGGGGAGCGTCACGGTGGCCTGAGTGCACGCGCTGCGTGCCCTGCTTCTCCCCGCTCTGTTCACCCTCTAACCAGGCACAAGGAATCGGGAATTTGCACGGAACTGCGAGCGCGGAAAGGAGCAAGAAGCTCTTGAAGGACCCAGCTGGGACGTATGGGAAGAAAAGCAGTTGTGACCTGAATGCATTCATTTGCAGCAGACAGAAACCAAACTTTTAAAGGGGATACAGGTACTTGGGCTTTCAAAGGGGCAGATTTATCATCGCTGAGAAAATTAGAAGAAGGAAAAATGTAAACAGAAAACCACAAATAAACATTAGGACTACCTTTAAAACAAAATTACTAGGTTTGTTTTTTTAAAAAAAGCCTTAATTCAGCAATTGTCAAAAAGGATACTGAGAGCCGTGGACTGATGACGTGACTTTCCAGTGCCCAGGATCTCCTGATAACTTCTTATTTCCTGCCATGGTTAAAAACTGTTTCTTGGCTGCTCTGTACCCGCTGGTTTAGCTGTAGGAAACCCTAGCATCCCCGCAGCTCTGGCGTGCCCTTGTACCCCTGGAGCGTAGGGCGGAAGGCAGCCATTGTGAACGGCTTTTTATTCAGTTTTATTCCGACATGCACTGAGGTCGTGCAGGCTGCTCTCTGCACCTGCTCCCGGAACGGACAGGGGGTTCAGCTCCTGGCTGCAAATCCAGCACTTGGCACAGGAGCTAATTTCACATTAAATTAATGGCAAAAACTAGGAGATGTTGAGCCCGTTAAGAGCATCCTCTGAAAATTTCAAGGCCCTGTGGGATCTCCACCTCCCCCCTTCTGTTTGCGCCAGGTTCCCCTTTCCCAGACTCCAGCTGTTCCCAGCCGAAGCCGAGGAGCTCCCCTGATTATCACCTTTGCCGGGATGTGGATTGGGCATCCGACTTTCCACTTAGACCGGCAATTAGGAGGTTGCCCTGAAAGGCAAAGTGTCAGACACTCTTAGTAGGAGTTTGTGAAATGCAAAGGGAAAAAAAAAGAGGGAGAGGAAATAAGGTCTCACCAGCAGGGTAAAGCCACAACTTCTCATAGATTTTGAAAGAAAATAGGAGAGCAGCCTTGGCTCAAATGAAGCTGTGGAAGGGTCAGACAGGGCAATGTGACTCAGCTAGCAGTGGCATTTAATATGGCTTAAAACTTTTGTTGTCTCTCCTAAAATGTAACGATAATGGAGAAAGTGCTGCTGTGCTGCCCAAGCTTCTCTCGTAAGAAAAGCCTTCGTGAGCCCAACAGATTTCCCCATGTCCAGCTCCACTGAATCTCGCAGGACCTCACGGATCGTCTTGCGAGCAGTGCCGTGAAGGCAGGTCAGAGCCCACACTGGCAATAAGCTTTGGCCGGGACACGCTGCCGCTGCAAACGCTGAACTTCGAGCGTGGGACTGACAGGGCTGTCGAATCCCTTGATACGAACACCACACACCTCCTTCTCCCTGAGCACCACATGGGTGCTCCGTGCTTTCACTAGTGCAGAAGGATGCCCTATGTTTTAATGCTGGTTTTGCCTTAAAACACCTTCACATTTTTTTTCAATAATTTCTGCTTATATGTGGTTCATTACACTGCTGCATTGCTCTTCCTTTCTGTTGGTTTTTTTTTTCTTTTACAGCACAGCATAAATGTTCATGCTGAAGCACGCTGCTGCCAGGTACGTAAGATGTTCTGCCTTTCCTCAGAGACGGTGGTGCCGCTCAGACGGAAAGGTTAACATGACAGCTTGACAGCCTTTGTCTGTGTTACAAGTTGTACCGATATAAAAGCAGCGAGGTAGCACGCAGAAGGTATCACAGCAAACGCAGCCTGGATTGAAGATGACAGCCCAGGAGATAATTTCCCACAGCACGGGCCAATGTCTGAAGAAGCCTCGGGTGTGGCAGCGTCTTTCATCCACAGCCTTCTGCCAAGGAGCCTGTGCTGCAGGAATCTCTGGAGCCTTCCCCACATCAGCCCGACCTCCAAGCCTGCTGCACTTTCACTGCAAAGCCAGCCAGAGTTTGAGGAGCAATGTCCCGTCCCCACAAAAGCGGGGAGTTTCAATTCAAATGTGGGTTAAAAACTAGCCACAGCATCCATCATACTGAGACAATAGCACAACTGGTTAATTTTTAATTAAGCAGCTGAATTTTTCAGCCACTTTAACAGATGATGGTGACGCTATGCACAGAGTGAGGGTAGGGAGGGTCTGGGCAATGCCGGGAGGCCCCGGGAGGCCCCATGCGCGGCTGCTGGGAAGGGACCTGTCCCCACAGACCCACCGCTCGCTGTTGTGTACCTCGTGTCCCCAGGAAACCAGAGCAAAGGGAGCTGGACGTGAGGTGAGGGGAGCCGGACGCGGTGCAGGATCCCGGCGGAGGGGAGCAGAAGAGGGCTGAGCCCTCGTCCACCCCGCTGGTCCCAGTCCCGCATCCTTGCTGCAATGCTCCGCTCCCCGATGCTCCACTCCCTGCTTCCCACAGCAGCCTGGCCCCAGTTTCTCCCAGAGCTGGGGGATGATATCCGGAGTCCAAGCGCTGGAGGCTGGAGGGAAGCCAGGCTTAATGCTCTTCGTTCTCAGGCAGGAAAGTTCTCAGGCAGGAAACAGTCCAAATGCTTTCTTCTCCAGGAGCTGTGTGTGTGGATGAATCCTCCGCTTTGTTCTTCGTGGTGATAGCTGAGCTCATGGCCTTCAGGCTATGCCCTGCCCCGAGCTGGGTGGAGAGGAACTGGGGCTGAATGCCGATGCCGTTAAGATAGAAGCTACATAGTCATGAGAAGGAAATGGCCAGAGATAGACCCAGCTCATCCAATTCCGATTCCAGGAACAGTAAGGCAGGGGGCTGTAGCCCAGTGCTGGTGACTGGTGGGTCCGTGCTTCTGCCTCTTTTTCTCCCTTTAAAGCTCTTCTTTTGCCACAGGATTTACACAAGTGAAAGGTACCAGCCTACCCACGGGCCAAGGTGACAGCAGGGATACCCGGGTGACCTCAAACCTGGGGTCCTGCAGGGCAGCAGGGACACTCAACATCTCAGCATTCCTGATGAATGACCTAAAGCTGTGGCAGAGTCCAACGGGTCCCTCTTTTCACCTGGTCCGTGGCCCACGGCCACCCTGTGTAGCCAGACAAACTCCTTTCAGAGTCCTCCCACCAGCAGCGGGTTCAGCCAGAGATGGACAGCAGCCACCACTTCATCCCCAGATTCACCGGTATCTCCGCAGGTTATGAAGAGAGGAGAGGAGTCTGACACTAAGGGTGGAAATCATGATCATTAGTGACACCCGGGCCAACAGTTCAGTACAGTTCAAAATGGGATTAAGCCACATTATCACTGCTTTTCTCCAGGGGGTGTGTTGGTCAGATGTCCGTAAGGAAGGGTCAGGGTTAAAAAGCTTCACCCGGGAAGGGAGGAGCAGGGGGCAGCTCCTCTCTACAGCTCCAGCTGGTTGCCTGCAGGCTCTGGCTCTGCACTCCTGCAGCTCACAGGGAGAGCTTCACCTCTTTCCTGTCAGATACATTTCTAGGTTTTCTCTTTAAGCAAGCATTGGTTTAAACTCTGCCGCAGCTCAGGGAGAAGCGCTGGCGGTGTGGGCTCTGCTCCACCTGCCAATTCCACCCAGTCCCAGTCCCTGCCTGAGCAGATGAGCTTTACCAGAAGCAGTCAGGGTCACCCAGGTAACTGAGAAGAGCTGTTGCTGTGTGTATGTTTATAGGAGTTGGGCACTGGGGTACATTCAGAAATATGACAGATTTTTTCTCTCCACTTTCAGACATAAGAATAAATATAAGCAAACACATGGCTACTTTAATAATTGTATTTTATTGTCTCCTTGAGTTTGAAAGCACACAAAGCTTGGAAAATATCCCTAAATTGAAATAACTGTAATACACAACCAGAGAAATAAGGGTCTGATTCTACAAACTGTTACTCGTGAGCAAACTGATGTTCTAGTATTCCCGCTGACTTCAGGACTCTAAATTCTGCCTAAAACTGTGCTAAGCCCATGGTGAAGGGGCCAAAAATATAATCCTTTGAGTTACAGACAGTATTTTATGTACATGTATATATGCATATGATACATATGCATATATACATGTTCCTCTGAGCTCTAGACAATATTTTATGTACATATATGTATGTATGTAGACAGTATGTGTATATCCAGTATGTACGTAGACAATACATACATATATTCTTATACTATAGATATCTACATATGTGTGTGTGTGTGTGTGTATACAATATATACATGTAAGTGCTTCTGCTCTCCAATTCACCATAAACACGACTTGGATGGACAAGGACCAAACCCAGGAGTCTCAGAATGGAAAGCTGAACTCGTGCACTACTTCTTCACCTGGTGATGGTCCCTCCTCCTTTGCCTGTGGCGGTTTGCAATACGCCGGGGTGGGGACTGAAATGAATCGGATGCAGCTCCATCAAATTCAATGAAATCTGGCCAGCATCAGGGGGGCCCCGAGAAGTGTTAGGCTCCATAGGTACCCCTCACATAGGCAGGTGGGAAGACAGATGCTTCTCTGAGCCCATCTACACGCACAGTGCCTTTAAGTGCACCCTCTCTGTAGGGCAGCGGGGTGTGTGGGAGACCCACAGCCCCAGCCGCTGCTGACTCCTGCAGGTGGATATCTGGGAGTCCCCTCAGACCTTTATTTCTGGCCCCAGGGCTGGGGACCGGGGTGGCTCTGGGCAGGGCTGTGGGGAGTCGGGGGACTGGGAGACATCGCCGGCTGGCCACCCGCTCCTCACACCAGCGCCATGCTGTCCGTGACGCAGCTGCACTTCTCGACGATCATGTTGGGAAACTCGGCCGCTTCGATCTCGGTGCGGTTGCCCCTCTTGACGAGGTACATCACGGGGAGCGGGGAGCTCTGTGCCACGGCGCAGGTGCGCTGCCCGTAGCCGAAGCGCCGCAGCGGGCTGGGGGGCTGCAGGCACCCCCCCGAGCACCGGTACGCCTGGTACCCTGCCGGCTCGATGATCCAGTGCTGCGTCCAGGTGAGCTCGCGGAAGCTGATGTAGTGTTTCTGCCGGCAGCAGGTGGACTTCCCCGTCACCGCCTCCTCCTTGCAGTCCCCAGGGCCCCTGCACACCAAGGGAGGAACAAGAACCAATGCTGTGACTGGAAACCAGGAAGGTGGGAGAAACAGTCCCCCCTCTTCATGGCATAGGCGGGCCCTGAGATGTGAAACTTGGGCCACAGTCCGGTTTCTTTTGAATATTCGGGCACCAAATAGGGGTAGAGGAGAGGAGTGATTCAGCAGCAACTTTCTAACTCACTCCTCTGTTCACAGCAGTTTATTGCAAGGGCAAGAGCTGCATGCCCTGGGCTGGCACAGGCAGCACAACAGCTCAGGGGCAAAGTCACACTGAGACCGTACAGATTCAGGTTTCGTACGTACCCATAGTCTTCCAAGTCGAGGGTGTAAAGCACCAGTTCGGGTTTGCCTGCAGCTTTATCCCTGGGGTCCTGCGAGGTGAAACGCACCGCTCTGGCCATTTCTGAGGCATGGCTGCCTACCCTTTCGCCTTCAATCCAGACCTCCAGGAACATTGGCTCCCGCCTCTTGTTTCGCAGCCAGTAATGCACGGCCTGCGTCACGTCGAAGTTCTTCCAGCCCGACTCGCGTATAGGGACCAGCCTGCACGACAAGGGCTCGGCATTAGAGAAAAGTCCATCAGACAAAGCCCGGGCTCACAGCGCTGTTATTGCAGCGGAATCAGTTTGCTTCCCGGAGACTGTCACATGCCTTGATTACACGATAATTTTTGCTGAGTGCTTTGGACAAGCACCCATGGCAATTAACTCACACTGCAAAAAGAAGCGTGCAGATCTAGCAGACACTGAAGGGCTAAACAGAACTCTTTGTGCATGCTCACGTCAAGGTATTCATTCATGCTCATACAGAAATATGGCAGTGCGGGATTATGTGCAGCCTCAGTATTCCTGACGACAGCCTGGCAAACACCACTACTCCCACCTGCTCCTGTCCTAGCTGCATTAGGGCCCTAAGTTCCTACCCACCCAGAAAATTGGTTTGAAGTCTAATTCTGCCTTCAAGGGTTGTAAAACTTCCACAGAGCTCAAGGCTATAGAATCGGATGCTTTTTGCATAATTTATTTATTTAAACCAGCTAATGAAATGGCCAATGGAAAGAATACCAGCAGCCTGTACCCACTGTGAGTTAGGGAGTGAGAGAAGTGAACGAGGTGGAGAGTTTTAAAGGGGAATACCTAGCAGTACATGGCACCATTTGACACAGAAATTTCAATGAATCATCATATTTCGCAGTCTTAACCTAATATCTGCTCTTACACATTTGTTCTGGGTTTAGAGGCTATGGAGCCTGATTCTACAGATGTAACCCCATCAGACTGACCGGAGGCACAAGCACAACACCCGAACCCGGCCCAGAGGACCCGTACCCCGTAACCAGATTCCTGCCTCCAGGAGAGGTCCGTTTCTTACCGGGAGTCTACCAGGGAGGTCCTGTTGGTACCATCCTGCTGTGGTTGCACCCAGTACACGCTGACTCTGGCATTGGAGACGGGCCTGTGAGACTGCTTGGCAGGCAGGTTTGCTCTTTCCAGAGGCTTTTTGAAGAGTTTCAGTTCAGCCATTGTCACTTCGCTGTTTTTAGGTATTCTGCCCTCCATGTCAAAGATCAGCTTCTGGCGCGTGGTGGTGTCAGAGTAGAGGACTTCTCCTGCCATGCCTGTGCACGTTGGGAACAAGAAAGAGAGTCTGTCATTGCCATCCTGGCAAGCAAAGCCCCCACACTTTGTCCACTATTATCATCACAACACACTCTTTCCACGCTGCCAAGATGAGCCCTTGTAGCAGGGACAGCCACCAAATGCACCCTTTCTAATGCATACTTTAATCAATGTCTTGCAAATGCCCTAATTCTTCTCCTACCTCTGAGTCTCTGCAACCTGGAGTAAAGAAATCTACTTGATTTGACCCCAAATAGAGCAAACCCTGAAAGATGCCCATCTTTTTATGCCAGCACTGGGCATGAAAGCAGGAAATGGCACGCTTGCAATAAAAAGGTGTTTTCATTTGCTGCCCAGGGTGCTATGTCCATCTTTTGAAACTGAAACAAGCATTAAGTGTCCTTGTACAGACACCATTGTGTCTCTACAGCTGTTTTCCTCCTCGACATTTATTCTAGGAAAAACAAAACAAAACAAAAAAGACAGGAGAGAGTGAAACATCCTCAGAGAGGTTCGATTGCTATTAGAGGACTTTCCGGAGTTCTGACCAAAACACTGCAATGTCTACACTTTCTACTGACATTTATTTTCTACATCGTTTTTCCACCTGCCCAAAATGTTGCCTGGGTGCCAAGGCTTTTCTCTGCTATCAAGCTCCAGCAGCAGCCCGCCCTTTGCCAGGGCTGTGGGACCCCGTCTCCGGGCACAAGGAGTTACTAGTGCGCGTTAATCTTTAAGATGCTGTCACGTGCACATCTTCTACCCAGCTTAGGTTTGGAGCCAGACCCAAACCTCCTTCCCCCCGTGGGTTTGCCTCTGCACAACCTGTGGCCGGCCGGGTAATCGAGCTTGGGCAGCTTCCCCTGGCAGCGGCACAGTGCTTTGTGAGCTCCCGACAGCGACGGCAGAAACGTTACCTGCGTTGCCGGGGATCCCCCTGAGGATGCCAGCCAGGCTCGGCAAAGCTCGGCGCTTCACCCTGTGGCGCTTCAGCATGGAGATGTATTTATTCTTTACGTGGTCTGGGATAACCAGATCCACCAAGTCTCTCTTATGGAGTTTAGGGACCTCAGAGAGCCCCAGCTGCTTCAGCAACACCTCCTTGAACCCTTCCTGAGTAAACGCTCGGACTGTGATGACCAGGCAGAGCACGCAGAGCATCCAGGTGAACCTCGCGTCCATCCTCCTCCGCTGGCGACGCAGCCGTCAGCCCGGCAGAGATGAAGGAGGGGTCTCCCCGGGGCTGCTCTCGGCAGAGATGCGGTGGCAGGCTGCCTGAGCGGGACGGAGGTCCCCTGCAACGGGGTTTTATAGCCAGCCTCATCCCACTGGCACAACAAATTCCACAAGTGGGGACGAAGCAGAGGACTTAAAAGGATCACTCCCCCGTCGGTAGACACATGCCAGTTTAACACCTTCATATACTGCAAAGTTAATACAAGAAGGTTTAGGGGAGCTTCCAGATTCCTTCATGGGGAAGAAGATTCTCTCCTTTTTTAATTCCCTGCAAACTTTTGCCCAGAAAACGCCTGAGTGATCAGTATCTCATGTTCAGCCTAGGTCAGGGAGGAAACACAGCTGCAGAGCGCACGGCTTTATGTACCACACCATATGATTCTTAAAGGAAGCGTCAATCTTTACCGCAGGGCACTTGCTACCTAAAATAGCCAGTATCAATCAGGAAAATAATGCTTTAGCTGGAAGTCCATCTTTATGGCAAGCATTAAAAAATCATTTAAAATCTTTTTTTGGGGGGGTAGGTACCGCTTTGATGTCTGAATATTTGTATCAAGAGTATGAATCACAACAGTGAATCACAGCAGTTGAACGGTTTATGGTCTTTTACGCTGCTTCTGTATCACAGAAGGTGGAAGATGTACAGGCAGGCCTGACATTTTAGAAAAATGTCCCATCACTCTTTATGGATTCCTATGGGTTTAATAATACTTGTGTTTAAAAGAAGAAGGCTTTATATAAAAGGCAGATCACCTTTCATGAACATGAGAAACCACTCTGCTTTTGCCTGACATGGATAAAGAATATTGGTACTTTGAACGATATCAGCAACCATGGCAGAGAGCTGTCTCTGGAGAGCGAAGCCAACATGGAGGCTGGGGGGGGCTGGATGTTTGCCTTGAAGTCAACCTTTACACTTGATGCTCACATCCTTTACTTCCCTGGCCTTTCCTGGCAGAAGATGAAGTCTATTTTTGAAACCAATTCCAGGAGATGTGAATCGAAAAAAATAATTGAGAGATTGATAAAAGCGTGAAGGAATATGGCACTTGGGGCAGATTCTCATCCTCTCCAGCAGTAACAAGTACAGAAGGGCCTGAGCATATATACAAATGTCTTCAGCATCAAAAAATCTTTGGATTTTATATGTCTCTGTGAAGGAGTCAAAACTGGTCTGGTTTCCAATGCCCAGGCTGAACAGTGTGGCCTGAGAAAAGTCTGACTGGAGGAGACGATGTAATGAACTTGTACGAAAGCACACCGCTGTGGTTCACTCCTCAATAAAACAAGTGTCAACTGAGGCAGCCTGTTTTGTACACAGAGGAAGGCAACAAAGCCATCTGAAAGAGCCTAATTAAACACTTCTGTTACTGCTCATTTTATCTTTATAACCCTTTAAGAAACTTGTCTCCTTAAACATGATAAAGCCTCCATTAGATGTTAAAGGAGCACCTTATTTAGTTAAATTGAGTTTTAAGGCTAAAAAGGAAACATAGACTGCAAAATAACAGTTTGTGCATGGCCCAAGGCAGTACATTCTTTAATCTTACCCTTTGTGTAGCGTCTTTCTCTGAACAAATCAATATTCTCTGTTATATTCATTCCCAAGCCACAAACAGCAGTGACAAATACCCACCTCATTTGACCATCTCAGCTTCAGCTCATGTCAAAAAGCCCTGCCCTTGCGAATAAGAGGAGGGAAGGGGTTTTTTACTAAAATATTTGTGACCGTCTCAACCCCTCAGGAAGGCTCCGCATGCCCGGCTCTTCCCTTCCAGGCTGCCTCCCAAGGTACACGGCACATCACCGATTCCCATGGGATGGGACAAAAGAAGTCACGTGATGAACCGTGGAAGGCTGCGGTCCCAAACAGCATCTAAGCAATGTTCAGGTGGCTGACGAAGTTTCCTTCAGATATGCTCTATAAATATTGGCTAGCTCAGTTCCAGCAGTGAATTTACTATGTTTATATAGTGAGAGTCATCTGGATAAAACTGCAGGTCACGCATTTGTAACAATCCCTCTTTCAACATGTCAGAAGACTTGATCCTGTAAAACTTTATTCATCCAATTTGTCTTTGCTCTGGAGAGTGGTCCTACTACGTAGTGAGGGGTCTTAAAAAAAAACATGATTACATGAAATGAAAACACCCAATTGTTCCATCAGCACCTGGCTTTCCTGGATCCAGATGTGACTTCTCCTGTGGCTGATGTCTAATCCACCAGGACTCCTCACTGTCCAATGTGTATTGGAAGGTGATTTATGGGCTTCACGCATAAAATAAAATTATTGACCAAGCACAGTTGAAGCTCAGCTAAGAAGAAAACAGAGGATGTGGATTGTAGGCTTTTCACAGGACAGTGACTATCTGGTCCAATTGGAGGATTTGCCATTCCCCCTTTGTCATGCAAACAAGAAAAAGTCAGGAATTTTATAATAGCTCTTTTTGTGTAATGTGTATTAGGACCTGCATGGCACATTCAAACGTCAAACAGATTTGAAGAGGCTACAGGGGATGTAATACAGGCAACTTGCAGTTTTAATAAAAGCTAGTACTTAGCGAAGAGAGAATCTCTATATTCAAGCTTTTAATTTAGTTACAAAAGGTTCTCTAAGACATTTTCTAGGCATATCTATGCAATGATTTTTGGTAAATAAATCCAATGGGCTAAAAGAGAAAGTGTGAAAGGCTTAGCCTAATTATGTAGCTATTGTCCTGGGAAACAAGAATCTTTCAAATGCATTTGCAGTGGGTCAGTGAGGATCCAAATATTTAATTTTTCAAGATTTGAATCTCCATGGACATCATTATTTTGTATCACAATTGGGCCCATATTAGAACAGCCTTTGCGTGAGTGATATGAAAGGCAACAACTTTTGTGTGCTCCAAGGAAAGCTCTGATTTGTGCAACAGGCTTATCGTACAGAGATGGGAGCACATCTCCATAGTGATGTTGCTCTGTTTTATACCAAAGTCAGGGTCTTTCGAATCTAGGAATGTGGAAATAAAAAGAATACTGGTTAAAATGCAGGTAAAACCTTGTCAAGTGAAAGAAGAATTCAAGCAGAAGTTCTGTTTCTTATTCTTTTTTCAGTGTTAAGCACACTGAGTTTTACACAGCTAACAAAAACCCACAGAATAGGCTGGTCACATGAAGTGCTCGCTTAGAGGTTTCAAAGGTGGAAGTGAGGACACACATGAAGGCATGCCCTCCTCGCGCTGCCTCACCAACACACCCCAACAGTCACCAGGCCAGGGCTTCAAACTTCATATTCCCACCGGGATTTTAAACCCAGGCTACACACTTTTAAGCAGGGTTTCACAGGCATCTTTGGCTTCCTTCTTGACTGGCACGGTCCATGCTGGTGGTGGGAGCCCCATTCCTCTGCAGGGACTGTCCCTGTGTCAAGCAAGTCCAGCGAGCAAGTGTGGAGCCCACCAAGCCCACCCCCAGCAAGCCGTCCTGCTGCCCACAGGCAGCAGCTCCAGGGATGATGCAAAATGGACAGTGGTAATTCCTTAGTAAGACTCTCTTATTCCTCAGAGGCAAAACCTTGAAAAATGTGAGAAATTCCTCCAGTACAAAGAGGAAGTAAGCAGTGCACAGGTTTATCATTGCATTTGTTTGCCACTTTAGCTCCAAACGCCACCAGCCTGGTCTAGAAATGCTCTGATTTGTACTATATTTATTCCTTGAAAATGGCGTGTCTGCTGAAAGATCCTTGGAAACTATCTTGCCAGGGTGGTGGCTTTCTGTCCTCTGCCTCTAGGAACAGCTACTCTCTCATTCATCTGGACAGGCTGGATCTACGGGCCGAGGTCAGTTGTATGACATTCATCAAGACCAAGTGCCGGGTCCTGCACTTATGTCACAACAACCCCATGCAATACAGGCTTGGGGAGGAGTGGCTGGAAAGCTGCCTGATGGAAAAGGACCTGGGGGTGCTGGTCAACAGCCGGCTGAACATGAGCCAGCAGTGTGTCCAGGTGGCCAACAAGGCCAACGGCATCCTGGCTTGTGTCAGGAACAGTGGGGCCAGCAGGGGTAGGGAGGTGATCGTGCCCCTGTACTCGGCACTGGTGAGGCTGCACCTCGAGTACTGTGTCCAGTTTTGGGCCCCCCACTACAAGAAGGACATTGAGGTGCTGGAGTGTGTCCAGAGAAGGGCAACGAGGCTGGTGAGGGGTCTAGAGAACAAGTCTTAGGAGGAATGGTTGAGAGAACTGGGGCTGTTTAGTCTGGAGAAGAGGAGGCTGAGGAGAGACCTTGTTGCTCTCTACAACTACCTGAAAGGCGGTTATAGCGAGGCAGGTGTTGGTCTCTTCTCCAAACTAACTAGCAATAGGACAAGGGGAAATAGCCTCAGGTTGTGCCAGAGAAGGTTTAGACTGGATATTAGGAAAAAATTATTTACTGAAATAGTGGTCAGGCATCGGAACAGGCTGCCCAGGGAAGTGGTTAAGTCACCATCCCTGGAGGTATTCAAAAAACTTGTAGATATGGCACTTCAGGACATGGTTTAACAGGCATGGCTGTGTTGGGTTGATGGTGGGACTTGATCTGAGAGGTCTTTTCCAACTTTAATGATTCTATGACTCTATGACTAGGGCATGAATAGGTTGCACAGTGTACAGAGTCAGAATAACAGCACCCAGGACTTCTGCGGGGTCGATACAGCTCACCGGAGTTTGCATGTGTGTTCCCCACGGCCTCAGTCTGCTCTGCAAGAATCTGGCATGGAAAAGTTTCATCAGATACGGCCTGATAACACAAGATATCCAGCTTTTATCTGGCTCCTGGGGCCAGACTGGAAACAGCACAGCCACTCAGTGCAGAGTGCTGATCTGCACTAAATCCCTTCTGCTGATTCTGATTTCCTCCAAAAATTGGGCCATGTTAATTTTTGCACCAAAAGGCTTTGCGCTTGATCAGGTATCGCCTGACTTACCTGTCTTTACATGTGCACTTCCATGCATCTCCCCACAGTGAGCATAAAATCATAAAATGGACTTTACATCTGTATTGTGAACTCTGGCTGAGGTGAACCCTGTTTATTCTGACCTGATAGCGCACAGATCTCATCCCAAAGCCGCTGCAACCACAGCTTCAGTCCCTGACGTTTCCTCTGCCTGCCAAGGAGCCAGTTTCAGTAGCAAGTTTTGTGGTGCAAACAATCATCTGCTTGAGCTATACAGAAATTACCCAATTCATTTAATCTAGGCAAGGGCATGAGCCTGCTTTTCCTCATCACCAGTCTAGGCCAGACTGAACCGGCCATCTCCAATGAAAATATCTTGCAGATCACATGTCCTGTTGGGTTCCTCTCGCAAATGCGTTGGTGAAGCCCCAGGCAGCAATAGGGATAATGTTCCTTTATCCACTTATCCAACAATGTATCCACTATAGTAAAAACCCCATTTTATTTGAGAGAGATATTGCAAACCTGCTTCGATCTTGAGCTCAGTTCATGTAACTCCTGGTGCTGTGAATCTTAGATTGCTTCGACTTCAGCACACTTTCCATAGCCAGGCTTCTGCTTTTACTCGTGGGCTTCTTTTGGCCAAACGGCCCAGACAAAAGGCCGCCTGTTTGAAGAGGAATGGATAAAATGTCCAAAGTCCCACCATGTCCTTGGTCAGCTGATGTCAGCTGGCTTGCTCGCGGGGTTTGTGTTGGCAGCATTTGCAAAGTGCCAGTGTTCTGGCAGAAGAGAGATGTCCAAGATTTTTTTTATTTTTTTTTACAGAAAAGCAAACACAACTGTTTAAATACAGCTTTTTCTGTCCCCTCAGCAGTCTCCTCCTCACCACCCTCATCTGTGCCTTGTTTGTAGCTGAGGAAGCAGGGTTTGTTACCACTCTGATGGCTACAGAAAAGGCTGCTAGCTAAAACGCTGACATTTAGCACGTGCTGTTGAATCAGATAAATAAGCATACAGCCCTAAATTGCTTGCTCTACACCGCAGTCCACTTCATTGACGAATGTCCCCATTGCTGAGAAATCGCTGTATTTTGTAGGAACACCACTTAATTTTCTAGTAAGACCCCATGTATCTTCCTAGTTAAAATGCTGCTTTTCCCAACCCCCCACCTCCTCTTTGCAGTTGTGTTCTTACAGTGTAAGTTTATCAGCTTTTTTTGAGTGTGTTTTTCCTGCCTTAGTGATGCAAGTGAGAGCCCACCTCTGGGCCAGGCAGGGCCGGCGAGGCTCTACGAGGCTGCACAGGCTCTCCCTGCCCTTGGCGGTGCTTGCTGCCGAGTTGGGCTTTAACCAATGTGCTCCGGCGAGTGTCACCGTGACAGCTCCGTGTGCCACCCCCTCAGCCGCCGTGCCCAGAGCACGTCCACCCAGCAGAAGGGAACGCGCGTGCAAGGGAGGCATCAGCCACGCTGGAGCAAAACGTGGCAGCTGAAGGCTTTAATGCACGTGCTGCTATCAAGTAAGATGGGCTTGATGTCAACACAGCTTTCGGGTCGGATGGCTCTACGGACTTCTGAAAGTTTGGTGCATGTCTCATGTCCCTTACTGATTCTATGCCAAGTTTGTGTAGCTAGTGACATTCCGATAATTTAGAAAGGCCCCTGTTTTCCTGTCATGCTAATACACTTGGAATACTATTCATATTGCATCTGCCACCATGAGTAGCCTGGCTTAATTATGGATTGTATTTCCTCCAGCTAATTTTTACACCATTAACTTTTGCTTCACTGAATAAACTTTCCTCTTTTGCTGAGAAAATGAATCACTTTTTCCCAACTCAGATAGACAGAGAAAGAATAACACTACATTCTAGCAGCTGTAAGACATTTCTATTACGAGGAGAAGCTGCAAAGGCAGAAAGATTATGAACTACATGTTGATGAAAGTTGAATAATTTGCATTATTCACTTTTCTGGAAGATGTTTTTTTTTCTGCAGGCCAAAAATAAAGATGAAAGTCCAAGATGAGTGAGATCTAAAAGCAACCTTTTCTGCTAAGCATTGTGACCTGTCATGCAAAATAGTAATTTGTTAGTTTAGTGCAAAAAAAGGGAAAGGGCTGATCCTTCTATGGAAAGTTATAAAAAACTGTGCAAGATTGTAGGAGGCAAAACAACACTCATAACATGTACAGAGATGACCAGATACATCAGACTTCTCTAATTTGGTACATCTGATAGAGTGTGGAGTGACTGCCCAAGGGCTTCCATTAGTCCTCACTGAGCTATTTAAAATTAACTTCGGCAGTGCCTAAGCAAATACATTGATTGGAAAAAAGATACCTGCAACAGCAGGAAAATGAGCTAAACTACTTATGTATTTGTTTTCCATCTGCAACATCTGCTGTTGAAGCGACTTTGTGGCTATTGCATGTCAGTAGGTCTTACACCGTGGAGCCTAGATGTATTCACTTTCAAAATAATTGCTTGCACGTGGCTTTTTCCCTCAATGCTAACAGCATACTAGCGCCAGGATCAAAAGGATAATGAAATGGAACTCCGAACCGGTCCAGCAACACCACCGGACCTGCCTTCCCGAGCTCTGGGTGAGCTGAGCTGATACTGGGGGCAGATGTCTGTGAGGCTCCCGTTGGGCCAGGAGATTCAAGAGGTGCAAAACAATCTTCTTGGAGATGACGATCTGGATCAGACTATAATCCCGCATCTGTATGCTTAATGCTCCTTCTTTTTAAACAGAAAGAGCCAGGCTTAACTGGCTGTAAATGTCGCTTCGAACTTTGCAGGCATCTTTTTTTTCTCTTCAGAGTTCTGCCGTCTCTTCTGAGCATGGTCTTAAAGGGCTATAGGGTATTTGAAATGCATTTTAAAGGATTTTAGATCTGTAATAAAATTTCAAATCATTAACATTCACTGATTTTTGGAAGCCTAGTGAGCTGTTTAGTATTTATGCTGATGTATTATTTATCCTGTTCATTCCGTTCCCCTTCTGTCTAGACTGGGTACCTTGTTACACCTTTGAGAACTGTGTAATAACAAATACCAAAATAGCCCCCTAATTTTCTCTTGCCTTCGGACAACGCTGCAATGTTCAGAAAGGAGGATGTGCAGACAGACTGCTTCTAGTTGAGCAGTTACTACAAAGCTGTTTTCACTTAAATATTTATATTATCATTGAATTGCTTTTGTAACTTCTTTGGTATGTTATTACTTTCTAATGAAAAAGACTTCAGTAGGAAAGACCTGGAGGAAATACAGTTCCTTGTGTATTTGACTCCAAAACAGAACACAAAGGGGTATTTTATTTCATGGCACAGGTTAAATTATGTAATTTCCTGCCATGTACCCATATCTATGTAAACAAAGGGTATAAAGTCTTGGATTTAACATGGGCCTTGAAAAGAGTAAAATAAAACTCTGCAACCTGACTAGTTATAATCCTTTTAGCATTCATACTACAGGACCCTGGGAGATGCATCATGGCCATTTGATTTTAAAAGGGAATCTAGCCACACTTGGCCAGATTACTTGAAGTGTGAAACACAAACTTCACTTGGTTTTTTTTTTTTCTTTTCTTACCTAGCCATTTGCTTATTCAAAAGCATTAATCCAGGAATGGCCAACATTTCCACATAGCAAACAAATGCATTTCTGAACCTTAATTTTGGATTCAACACGAAATTCTGCAGGAAATGCCATGCATTTGAAGCTGGTATCTGTCAGCTTTCCAGGTTGAATAACTAAAATAAAGACATGGTGACTAAAATTTGCTTTATTTATGTGGCATGGCTGTTAGCTTCAGCAGTTGCTAGTAGAGAATCCAGGATCTTTGACAGATCATACACATGGAGATTTTCAAAGGCACAAAAAAAGAATTCAAAGTCCATTTTTCATTAATTTGAGCAAAAGTTGGGTGCCTAGTCCCTCTTCTCTACTCTGATTCTAAAATAGAGTGAGGAATATTTTACCTCTGTGACAGCAAAACTAGAAATAAACTACCATAATCAGAGCAGAGACATAGATGACCTGGGAATTCATTTGAGATACTTACTCAGTTCGACCAGATCTGTTGGAACACCTCAAAGGCAGACTACAGGGGAATGGTGTTTTTGATGAAGTTCACGTTCTGCAAATCCACTGGAAGGGATTTCAAAACCACGATGTGCAGCAGACTTGGAAGACTGGCTCTTGAAATTCTTCAGAGACTGCACCGCTTGATTTGTTCTCAGTCACTTTTGGTAGGAAAGCTTACCCCTGGACTTCACTATGTTCCCAGGCTGGAAAACTCTTCAACACATGCTGGTCTAAATAAGAAAATGCTCCAATTTATAATGGAACATGAAAATATACTATTGCCTCGGCTTGCCTTGAAACTGATCCAGAAACCGCAGCAATTACAGGACACAGTTGCCTTGTTTCCTACGGAAAGTGGATGGGAAATGGTTTCTTAACACAATTTCACATCCTCTGCCACTGTGATAATTTGAATAATAAGTTCAAGGTCTTACACTGACGTATGAAACCCTTCTAATCTTCACAGGAACTACGGTGCAAAGGAACTACGATCAACCTGGCTCACTGTTCCCCAGAGCAGCTGGCAATCTGGGGCCTTCAACCTCAGGTCTGCTCATCTCAGGGCTCCGTGTGCAGCACTGCCGGTTTACACCTACTCGCTCAGCTGTGCCCATACGGACTCAGGAACTGATCCAGACAGGGTGTAAAAGAAAAGGTGCACCGTGTTGTAAAGGCAGGAATAGTTTGCCTAGGTGTCCCCATGCAGCATGGATCTTTTCTTCCGCCCTGGAGTCCATCTCACTCCAGAAACTCCAGAAAGTAGCTGTGCCACTTTACAGGACCTGCTTTTAACTCCTCCCAAATTAATTCTGATTACTGACTTCATTATAATCTGGTATATAATCTGAATACATAAACATCTGCTTTAATGAATCTGAATACATAAACATCTGCTTTACTGAAACTGTACAGAATATCAATAGGAAGGGAGAGCTGAAAAGAATTGGGCTCTCCTCCCAGTTCTGTCCCTGAGTCAGGATAATGACCTTGAGCAAATTGCCTTGGCCAAAATTTTCAAGTCTATATTTAGACACCAAAATAAATAACCTGATTTTCAAAGGCACCAGCCACCCACAGCTTCTATCAACAAAACCCTAATCACCAATAGACTCTAACAATTACTGTACATAAAGCAGCTTAGTAAAACAAGAGATAGCCCTCTCACCATCTGTTACTGCATACTTACAGGGAGGAAAGTTCTCCACTGATCCATAGATCACCCACGTGTTTAAGCTCATCTTGCAGTGACTACATTACTTTCCCTTTTTACACAGATCAGGCCACACTCTCACTCATGGGGCAATGTCAAACATGACTAATACAGCTGGAAGAGATGCAAGGAAACACCCTTTGCATACATTTGAAAGAAGAAAGATGGAACAGAAAGACCGTAATTCAGAGAAAATAAAATCATCACAGAAAAAGAAATATGACAAAGGATGAATGCGAGGAGGAAATAAACTACTGCAGAAAGAGGAATGACAGTGGATAGGGAGGGATGAGAATGGGAAAGTCAGAAGGTATGATGATAATGCGTCCAACAGGTGACCCCATGCTATGGAATGGCCAGTATTTAGGCAACTCTTCTGCTTCCCTAAAGTGGAGGTGCCCAAAAGTGCCCAGCAAGGACCCAGATGCTTGCAGGGTGTCTTGAGCATCAGTCACGTCCTTGGAACTGGTTGGATGCTGCTGCGCCCCACCATTTCCAGTCACGCTTTAGTAAAGCCAGGCTGTGGGTGCAGTTTCTTGGTTGATGGATCAAGGCACGCCACCGTCGGTCACGGTTGTTTGCCGTTGTGATGGCTCTTCACAGCTTCCTGCTCCAGCCACTTTGCACCCTGCCACCAATCCGCCCCGGACGCTTGCGCCTGGCGCAGCTGGCACCTGACCCCCTGCTCGGGCTCACCGGGATCATCCTGCCTTCATTAGTGGCCCCCCGCGCTCGCCTGCTGCGGCGTGTGTCTGCAGAGGAGCCAAGACACTCCTGCAGCCAAAAATGTAACAGGGACCTTCTCGGCCCTTTGCAAAGCCAAAACTGGAATTTAACAGACCAGGCCTAATTCTAAAGGCGGAGACACACAAATCTACAGAGACAATCATTGGTGCAAGCTCCTAGGCAGAACAAAGAAGCTAATAAAGTGTACCTCTTAATTCTGCTGCTTCTGGTTTGCTTTGAGTTAACCTGGGATTAAAATAAAACGAAAGCTCTTTGAAATCCTCACAGGCTGTACTCTTTTTCATCTATAAATCCACGAGTGGGAAGGGGGAATTCTTGCCCAAGGGAAAAAAAAAAGATTACTAATTTTAAAAGTCCTTTAAAAATTATTTAATCCAGATTTCTATTCAAATATATTCTTATTTAAATATACTTATTTAAACTACAACCACCTATATTAAGGATTAAGGTTTTGACACTTTAAAAATATTATAAACTACATTTATAAATGTTCAAGCAATGTCTTTGATGCTGACATGTTGAGGGAAGTCAAGCCAGTGAACCAGGAAGGGTCATCACCAGGGCCCTGGAACCCAGTTCTTAAGTCTAAAAGCTGAGGATCTCACCAGATAGGGAGTGGGCAAAGCGTATAACTGCTTTAATGACTAGTTTGCTCAAAGTTCTCAAACTGAGTAGCATTAAAAAAAAAAAGGAAAAACTAGTTTTCCTCTTCTGATCTAAAACAGGATTTTAAAGGGTGCTTAACAAAAAAATATTTCCAACCTGTCTTGGGGATGCAGGTCCCAGCAAACCCTGCTAACTCAACCCTCCAATGGTTTAGACTGCAAGATCTCCTGGAGCGTTCAGTGGCTCCTGCACAAGCAGTCACCCAGCTTTCTGTTCCGGGGAAAGCAGAACCTAAGGCAAGGATGCCAATGTCTGTCCAGGTCTCATCCCAGTACCGGTGCAACAAGAGTTACTGTGTACAGTCAGGACAGCTGTAGAGCACAGAGGCTCTTGAGGACACTAGAGTTCTTTGCTAAAATTAATGTGTATTGTATCCACGACAAGGAAAACACTACAAACTGTAAGTGGTTTGATATTTTACACTGATGACAAATACACCTGCTCCCTGATTCACCTAAATCCAGTGGGTCATGTGGCCAGGTGTTGTCCAATTCGCTGGGAGAGACCAGGTTGTGACAGATGATTTCTACATCTCCTTCTCTCTCAGGGAGTTGCCGTAATTATAGTTAGTGCTATGCCACCTATGCATTAACTCTCTTCAGCCACTATATACACAGGGTTAATGCACAGATAGGCATTAAGATACTATGTATATTCAGAAAACAATGAAGTCATCCATGTTTCAGGTCACCTCGTCCTAGTTTTGTACCAAAGGGTGTCACATAACAGTGGTTGCATTTTGACAAGCTAATAATAAACCTAAAAATCCTATATATCAGCACAAGATTCTCCACAGCTGCAATTATCCACAAAGCAGAGGTTGCTGCTTGCTTATTTGTATTATGATTAGGGTTCAGTCAAGTCTTTCCATCTGTCTGGATTTTTCTATTTGTTTGTTTTTATTATAGACCTATGAATGCTCAGGCCTTTCGGAGGAAGACTCCATAATGCCCATGCTAAGTTCTTCCATATATTGAGGCTTGTAAACAGCTTGCTAGATGAAGGCAAAGATTAAAAGATAGCAAAGGGCTGCCAAGCTAGAAACCTGAATTAAATCCATTAAGACATATTTGAATAGGCAGATAAGCAAGGAACAGCAAGCTGGGCTGACGAGTTTCTTCAGAGAGAAGAAACCATGGTAAGAGTTGCTACGCATGGTAAAGCATCAGGCCACCTGCTACCCACGTCCAGAGACTATTGATGTCCTGTTGGGAGTTCACCCATCAAGGGAAGTCCTGCTGTGATAAATCAAACTCAAGCGGCAGCAGAGTTCTTCAGCCATAAGGTCACTTAATAAAGTAAGGGAAGAGTCACACATATAAGTGTAACACCCCGCACACTTGTTCAACTTGGTGCTAAAGAGCTGTTGAAGCGGATATGGAGCATGCAACATACGAGAAAGATGGAAGAATTTTAAATTCTGTTGACCTGCTCCCTGTGTCCTGAGGCTGGATTTCCATCTGCTCTAGCAACATAATTAAATGCTTGCTAAATAATGACAGTATGTGGCTTTTGTCACCAAAAGAACAGACAGTGGTAAACAAAACCCTATTTGCAAGAGGTAGGGAGGAGGGAAATGTGACTCTGCTGTTGAAATTAGAGATAAACAAAATCACACCACTTAGCTAAAGAGCCTGTCTAGACAGAGAAAGGAAAAAAAAAACCCAAATGACAAAAGCTTGGTGTTATTCTTGTGAGAAAGAGAAGGAAAAATTATTTTGTAGCTGGGTAAAAGTCTTCAGAATGAAGAATGTCAAGACTACAATGCCAATATCACTGAATATCACCTATTTCATGCTACAGAGTAAGATAGTCTAACCAGAGCAAGGCCTTCTTAATTTTGATAAATAAGGCAAGAATCAAAAGTACAAACAGCTTAGAAAATCAACCAAATGGATTTTGGTCCTAGAAGTGTAAGAGCTGCAAGCATACACTGAGGCTTTACCTACGTGGCAGATCTACTCTGCTGCAGCTACATCAGTAAAATTTAATTTAAAATAATGTGTTTATAACTATTCCACTTTGAATTCCTGTTTTGAAAGAAACTGTCCACAGGACGAGTTGTTCCAGAAAAACCAAGGTGGAATAATTACTCTGCTACACCCATGCCAAACAACCTTACCACCAATACAGCCTTAAGCAGAAAAGAGTGTGTTTTAAAGCTAAAATAATTAACCTCATTCAACACCAGTGGAATTTCTTTATTCCAGCAGTGAATCTGAACCACTCAGCTTTGAGCTGAGAACTTATATGCGATTTTCTAACTAATATAATTGTTACAGCCAATTTGAAATCACAGATTATCTACAATGCAGCTGCTAGATAAATTATGAATTTCTATCTTGAAATATCTCTCAGTTACTGCAGATAACAGGGACTTTTCCCTCTTTCTGGGATGGAGTGTGGGAAGGCACAGAGCACATGTACAGCCAAATGCTGCTCTTTGCTGAGCAGGCATTCCTGAAAAGTGAAACAGGGATTTCACAGAGTAAAGCAATTGTGGATTAATGAAATGGCAGGGAGCAGGACAGCGGGTATGCATGCAGGGCCCTCAGTGATACACACAGTTTGAACACACAGGGACACAGGGAGTCAAACACGGAGGGGCAGGAGCAGGACTGTCAACCACAGGAGATGCTGGCTTCACGGCAGCTGGGATGCTGATTTCTTTTAAACATAAAAGTCAACAGATGACTGAGGTTTTGATCAGTGTGACATCAGGTTGAACCTCACAATGCCCTGATGGTTTTATAGTGGTCTGAAACATCACCTCTGCTTCATCCGCGAGACTGGAGGTACAGTGCAAATCTTTGGCAGCAAGTACTCTCCCTGCCTCCCTCTGAACAGTTGCACTTTCATCATTACCATAATCCTCTTCTTCCTCAGATGCCTGCTGCTCCTTGAGGTCAATCACACCAATCAGGGGCAAAGGATGACGACTCAGGAGGAGGATGGCTGGCAATGCTGGGTATCAAATGGCTCTCGAGGGACCACTAAAATAAAGGGTAGAGAAGAGGTGGATGGCAGGGCCTTGCCGTACCGTGTTTCTGGCCTGCTGGGTGGAAGCAACTAACCCCCATAAAGCACAGGATGTCCTCGGGGATGGCTGGGAATGTAGACACATGAAGTTTAACTCCCAAGGTCTCCTTGTTTCCAGTTCACATCGTTTGAATGCTATTTCTCTCTTTATAGATATGTGGAGACAAGGGGCTTTGAATATTTCATGGAACAGTCATATTACTACTACTACTTAATCTATTTCAGGGCTACCTATCTTAGCATATGGCCTGCTCCACTTCTGCCTGCACCCTTTACCAGACTGGGAATTGCAAAATCTTGCTTGAAATCTCATGTATCTTCTTCTTTTTTTGCTGTGAAAACCTCTGGTTGGATCTGGTGGGGGTTTTTTATATGGATGAGTCATAGAGGCACAAAAGGGTTTCCTCCAAAGCAAAGCACTGTAGTCCACACTACTCTTAACATTAAAATTGAGAAACCACCGAGCAGTTAGGAAATCCTTCATTCTTCACCAGAGATTTTGTCTTTAGGATCAAGCATAAAATTATCATAGATAAACTACGCACTTCTGAAACAACTGTTGTAAACCATTATAATGTCAACAATATTGCATAAAGGGAAAGCTTGGCTCAAGGCGCTTTTAAAGGCAGCTCTGTTACCTGAAATCGAAAAGAACTCCCGAAACACACAAAGCACGTTTAGGGAGGAGACATTATTTTATTCTGCGCAGGGTGCGAGGTGGCAGATATCCACACATCACACACACACACACACACACTTACAATCACATCACATATTTACACAATAGGAAAAGTTAAAAAAATGTTAGGGCCACCTATTAGGTGTACCCTTATAACTCGGATTGGATAGCCCCCTTCTCACCTCAGTTTAGAGATGTAGCACTCCTAAAATTCACGGGGCATGCCCAGTGGGTCAGGGTGTTTGTCTGGGCCGGGGTCCCCAGCTCAGGGGGTGTGATTTTTAGTGTTTTAACGAGGGTAGCTCAGCTAAGGATACATGAACTCTCGGTTCTGCTGCCAAGTTTGTAGCCTACAGAAAAGGTTCTGATTAACTGTCCTTCTCACGGTCCAGTTGCTCCAGCGCATCCTTGGTTAAAGCTCCTGAGCATTCGTTCTTCCGGTTAGAGATGATTTAACGTCCTCCACTCGTCAGCAATCTCCTCGCTTCAACAAGTCTGTAACCGTCAGGTGTTCCTTACCTGGAACACTGGCTGCTACTGAGATGCTTGTTCATGAGTTGGTAACTATCCTCAAATTATAAACCTAACTGTTAGTTCTCCTGACTAAAGTCCATCCAGATGTCAGCCCCCAAGGGAACAGTTTGGGCAGGCGCAGGCCTCCACCTCAGTGCCTCTTGCTGACTCCGCCATGTGGGAATAAAACCAGCTCCCAGCACCACTCCCAGTGACTCCTGCACTAAAATAACCCCTCAAAAACCTGAATAAAAACCGGCGACCACATCTCCCAGCCGCCATGTCACGTTGGCGGCCGGTGAAAAGGGGCCAGCGGCGCACGACTAACGACAACAACTTTTTACTAGGAGGGGTCACTTCCCTGAGGGAAGCACTTTCGGGGTCTGGAAAAGCAGGCTCGGGGCAGCACTACCCCCTGGGAGGAGGCGAACCCAGCCGTCCTTGGGCTGTGCCGCCCGACGAGGGAGCGAAGGAGCCGCGGGCCCATCAGCGGCCGCCCGGCCCCGGCCCCGGCCCCGGCCCGCACACGCATGCGCGGCCGGCAGGACTTGTTGCTCGGGCTGGTAACTGCGGGGCCGGGCTGGTGCTCGCCCGCCGCGCCCCGGCTGGTGACGAGAGGGAGGGGAGGGGGGAGGAGAGGCCGCGGCTGCCCCGGCGCAGGTAAGGGAGGGCGGGAGCGGCGCTGCGTGGGGCCGGGCCGGGCAGGGGCTGCGTGAGGCGGCCGCGGGGAGGGCAG
>Ga0065711_1002206_pt1 | contig 40128 bp, 26 predicted proteins | sample Hoacrofraction12_FD_59098 | JGI IMG/M metagenome (GOLD analysis project Ga0065711, IMG submission 59098) | Hoatzin crop microbial communities from Cojedes, Venezuela - Epithelial fraction 12 v2 (version 2) | ecosystem: Host-associated > Birds > Digestive system > Esophagus > Crop | place... | reverse complement strand
CAGCCGGGCGCTGCTCCACGGCGGCTGTCGGTGCCCGGCTGCCCGCGGGAAGCTGATAACGCAACTGCGGTGCGTGGGGGCTCGTGGGTCCCTGTTCTCTGTCCGTGCTCCCCTTGCTGACTGCTGATTAACGTGATTAAAGTTGCAGGGATTACCGCGGAGGTGAGGGGCGAGTGTTTATTCTCTGCTTGTAAATAAAGATGGCAAACCGCCGCGTCCCGGAACCGGTGTTTGGAGAGCAGTCTCGCTGGCTTGTACAAATGTTATCTCCTTCTATTGAATTGGCAGCGGGAGAAGGTGACGTTAAAGCTCGCTGTAGACCTACCCGAGTGAGGGTTTTGTAATAGCGCTGTAGCAGGTCAGTCTACTCGAAGAGTTTAGCTATTGGCCAGCACCAATGGAAAATCTTAGGAACAAGAATCACAAACCACACAAAGAATTTTTCCTATTTGTTCAGGGATTTTCAATTTTTGCTTTGTATTGTGAAGCCTGTTCACATCCGTGCTCAATTACTTAAGTAAATCTCGCTGCAACACACGTTGTTTCTCCGAAAGGGTCAGAGCTGGCACGCTGAGGAGGAGGCAGCGCGGCAGTCTGTGGTCCCTGCCGGATGATGCCCTGTTCCCAGGCAGCGTGTGCAAGGAGGAGGGTGCCTGGGTGCTGATCCTCTGTGCAGCTGCAGCAAAAGGGAGAAGAGGGCTGGGTAAGGGCGAAGAAAAATCCCAAGCCTGGTGGTAGTAGGGAAGGGAATATAAATTGGTCTTCTGCCAAGCTCTGTGTTCTATTCTGCCAACACCTCAGTGTTTAGAGAAGCGAAGAGAGAGGTTTAATGGACAGTGACCTTATTTTAGCTCAGAGTCCAGTGCCCCTCAGTTCTGGCATGGAAGAGGTGACAGTGAGCCCTGAAGTTCTCAACATACCAGCTCGGTGAAGTTCAGCTGTTCAGCTTCAAACATGTCTTGAAGGAAAAACAGACATTTTCATGAAAACCCGCAGAAGACAGCAGTTGTCCTGGGCTGCATTATCCATATATTTTTATTTTCCTCTTTGTTACATACAGCAAAAATTGTTGCTATGTCCAGTTCTTACCTATAATTTACCTTAAGGGTAGCTGAAGACAATTTACTAGATTGTTTTGCTCTGAAAACATAAAAGCTAAAGCAGCTGCAACAGGATTGAAAGATGCTTGATCTACTTAAGTTGCACACTTGTGGCGCAAAGGTGGAGGCATAACACCGTCTACAGCAGCTGGCGCTGGGTGGAGTGGCAGCCAGCATGTCTCAATCACTAAGAGCTATGAGCTCTTGCAAGACAGTGAGTAGTGCTAGGGAATTTATTGTGTGTCAGCTGCACTGGGAGTGAGTTTACGGCTAGAAAGACAAGCTGAAATGGTTGGTCTTGGTATTTGAAGCAAATGTCCTATATAATCCAGAAGTGTCAGGCACTGTGGGGGAGAGGGAACCGGCAATATGTGCTTTTTACTGCAACGCTGAAGCTCTTCAGTAAGGATGCAGTTATTCTTGAAGACTATGAGCTGGACATGACAAGATTTCACTTCTGATAACGGCTAAACTGATGCATCTGATACGGTCTGTCAGTTACTGCCTTAATTTACCTGGCTTTTTCAAAGGCAAGGAAGAGCGGATTAAGGGAATTCTTTACATATGGGGTGTCAGCCTCGGGACAGAAATCCCTCTTCCGTGTGGTGTGTGGTCAGGTATGGATTACGGGCCGTGGTCACTCCTGGGTCGCTGATGGGGATTCAGTGTAGGGCAGATGTTGAGTACATCACGAAACCCCTTCCCTTGGTGGAGTGGCTCACCAACCCAGAATTTCTGTAAAGGTCAATACATGCACATTTAGTACATTTTTCTGTCTTGTAGCGTGATCCGTTATTTGACACTTTGTTTCAAGAAAATAACCCTTTTTTCCCCTGTGTCTATTTATAACTCTTTGAAGTCTGGGCCTTTTACTGCACTATGGATCAGCCGGGGTATGTGAGAAGTACTGCTTCTGTCCAAGGTGCCAAAGAGGGTGTGAGCAAGCCTGCTGCTCCCCAGAAGAACGCTTATGCGAGGCTTGTGCAAAAGCACCACAGCGGCCGATTCCAGTCCTATTTAAATCACATTGCGCAGAAGATGCAGCTAGGAGAGAGCGCTTCCAATGACCCCGGCTCAGATCTGGACCTGCCTCTGAGGAGAGGCCCAGTGAAGGAGAACACAGCCAGGAATGGGTTGAATGTGCACAGCTATTCACCGGTCAGAACATCTCACCTGGAGCAGCCCGTGCCTGGAGGATTTGAGAACGATAAACCCCAGACTGCACTGAACAGATGTCCTCATAAAAAAAATGCCATCGTTAGCCCAGAAGGAGAGTTGGAGGTGGAGGAAGACTACTGTGTACATCAGCGTGGAGCTGTGACTGACTTGTTAAATATGAATGATGCCCTGGTTGTGAGAGTATCGAACAGCCTGAGACACCGTGCAGCTCTGCAGAAGTCGTCTGGTTCTGATGAAAGGGACGAGGAGGACACGTGGAGGAAGAAGCATAAGAAACGAGGCAGATGTCCTACCAATACAGATACAGCAGCTGGACACTTGCTGACTGAGCAGTTTAGTGAGGATGTGCTGGCAGTAAATGCCAGGAAAAACAGTCACTTGTCTCCAGGTCAAGTCCAAGGTGAGTTCACACTAATGAGCTGTTTGGTCCATTTGCTACAATTACTGCAGAATTGAATGTGGTGTTTTAGTCGTGAGTGAGTTAACGTGAGCCTGTTCGACTCTGTCCGAGTTAGTCAGCCCTTAGTTACCTGTGGGTGGCTTTGCCCTGGTTTACAAGTAAGCCATCCGGCATGTGCAAATGACTTCATATGGAGCCAGCTTGGTGCTGGCAGGACCTAATCCCCTGGCCTAGGCTCTCTGAATGTGGGTGCGCTGCTTCCAGGATCAGCTCAAGACTAGGAGAGCCCAATTTCTGTGGTGTAGAGTCCAAGTTAATAAGACTGCTGGCTCTAGTCTAACTCAGGGCAGAGTGATGCTTTCCTCTGTGTTCGTTGCCTGTTTGGATCTGGAGTGCTGGTTTGCCTTTGTGGAAGTTCCAAGTCCATCTAATACTCAGGGGCTGAGATGCCTGTGTAATGTCTAATTCCTGATACTGAGTGTTGGTTCTTGTAAATTTTGCTGTTAGTAACAGAGAGACCACATCTTGCAGTAGTAAAGTGAATGTGTCTCATAAATGCAATGTTCAAGACAAAAAGCCCACTTATAGAGATAAATAAAATTCTTTATTGAAAAAACAAGCCCAGACCGCAGCATCAACAAGCAACTGAAGTCACGTAGTTTAAATCTGATCATGCAGTGTAATGGGTTAAAACTTCCTCTGAATGATATTTATGGTGAAATACTTGGATAGCCTGATCTTATGAGCTACTGCTACTCATAAATGTCACCGTATTAAATTCTCTGTAACAAGTAGAAAAGAGATCGATTTCTCAGCTGGGTAAGACGGGCCTCAGGCCTATCACAACTCCTGGATTGGAAATCAAGTAAGTGTTTAACTAAATCAGTCTTACAAAACTGCCCTATCACTTCAAGAGTGGCGAGTAATATGCTTTTTGCAGGGTTTGCGGTGTTTTTGAGGCTGTGACAGTAGATTATGTGCTAAAGTTGGTAAACTTTCATGAGTTCTTGCAAGACAGATCATAGTTAGAGATTTAACCCATGCAGATTATGCTAAAATTTGTTGATGAACTTGATTTTTAGGAGGGTGTTTTTTGGATGCCTCACCGTAACACTGTTTGTTATGCTAGGATGTCATAATAGACTTTGCTACCTTTTACCCTTTAGCTTTTGGAGAGTAGGGAAGAGCAGCTAACAGAGGTGAAGAGTCTGAAGGGCTTACAGTTTGTAGCCATGAAAAGAAGTGTGTACATGGATTTTAGTCTAAAATAAAAATAACCTGGCTTTCAAAAGCAAGCACCCACAGTTCCCTCTTGCTCTGGGAGTGGGGTTTCACAAACCCTTTGAAAACCGGTTGTTTGTTTAGTGTAAAGACCTGGAGCAGAAAATTTTGACCCTCATGTTTGACTGCCCAGGTGGAAAACTCACACTGTGGAGAAGATTATTGGAAAATTATTTGCTTAGGAGTGACACGCTTCCTCCTCTTTCCCTCACATGCCTCCCAGCCACGCTCCTGCATAGCTGAGACTGGTTACTCTTCAGAACACTTGCAGGGACATGAAAACAGTTTCTTGGGGAGGAAAGAAATAGGGGGGAAAAATGTAATTTGATTCAGAGAAATGTCTTTTCTGCTGTTCAATTTGAGTATACTTTAGCACTCTTGTTTAAGTGAAATGAAGGTTTTACAGCATGCAAGCGCTTAGGTATAAGAACTCACACATCAAGTCCCAGATTAATATTTTCTCACTTCAAAGCTTGTCTTTCTCTCTTGATGCTGATATAAGTCATATTACTTTTCATAGGCAGGTGTCTGGTTTGATCAGTTTAAATAAAGGCTTATGAAACTGTGATGGCAAGAATTGCTGCTGTCATAGCGGTGAGTCATATCATCGTTTCAGTAGTGACATTTCCTCACAAATTAACTCTGTTCAGGCTGTTGTAGGCTTTCCAAAAGGCTCTTTGAGCTAATCTCAAAGTCAAGCATCGCTCTTTATATTGCTTCATTTCATTGTCCTCTGTTTAGCAGCTCTTCAGCTCAGGATTAGCTGCGGTCAGGTTTGCGATGACCTTAAAACTGACAGTACTAAAATTGAAGGCAAACGTGGACGGCTGAGAAACCCTTCTGAGTGCTGTGGGGCAGGCTGTGGGCAGCGAGGGGCTGGTCCTTGTTAATGTCCTTCCAGTGGTGCAGCAGTTCCTGTGGCCGTGGGGGAAAGCGGAGCGGTTTGTGGAGCCCCAAGCAAGCGTCCCTGGGCCCTGGAGCTCACTGCTGCTGGTGTCTTGTTGTCTGTGAGAAGCACTGAGGGTTGTCGTTCTGTACTGTAATACCGCAAGATGAGGCTTGGGGGATAGGAATTATTTCATAGCAGATGATTAGGTCCACGGCGGTCTCTTCTGGTGTTCCATATAGTGACTGCTTTTCCTGAATGTTGGAAACTTGGCAGTTGAGAGAGCTGAGTGTGAACAAAACTCCGTTGTCCCGTGTCTGAAACATGTGGCATAGTCATGAAACTGCACGTTGGATTCGCTCTGTGGTGTCGGTGCTCTTGGATTTGGGAAGACAAAGCTGCATATAGGTGCATTCCACAGATTGTTACTTCTTTCTGTGCAGCTATAATCTCTGCAAGGAGAATTGCTGTAAAGCCTCTTGTTCTGAAGTTTCTTCTCAAACAAACCCCAATGAGACAGAAAATAATCCTAACATACCACTTTAAATTGTGATGCTTGTAGTTTTTCATCTAATACAATTTCCCTGCTGGTATTTTTCCCTAAATCTCCAATCCTCTAGGTTCTTTGGGTGCTAAAATTTGGTTAAACTTCCTTAACAGAAGGTTTTTTATAAGTCCTCTGAGTTGTTTTCTCCTTTTGATCAAAGGCTCTAAGAGTTTTCCCACTTCAATCTAGAGTTAGTCATCAAAATCTCTTTTCAGACTGACTGATGTTTCTGTCATAAAAGGGCTTAAGCCCCCCCTTTTCCTTGAGGACAGAAGTACTGACTCCTCCTGCGTCATCTGTCTGTCACATGCTGGTAGTTGGGATTTGCATGGCTGCTAAGTGGAACTTCATCTTAAATATTTGTGATGCATGGCTTTATCAGTAAGTAGTTTAGACCAAGCTCCGTATTTTATTTGGGACAGCACAGTTTCAGTTGCTTTTGAGCATGTGCTTGTCTCGGCCTGTTTTTGAGGGAACATTGCTGTTTGATAGCACATTCCTGAGTCTGCTGGAAAGCCTAAAAAATCGACATCTGCAGAAGAGAACTGTCCTCCAAACATGGGGTGCAGTATGGTCTTTGGGAACACCATCTCCCAGCCACGCCTGATTTCAGAGGATCTCGGGAGCTAGAGTACCTGGGAGCGAGGTGGCTTTATTGGTGCTGAAAGCTTGGGTGAAGGCTGATTGCTATGGAAAAGGTTCAGATTTTGCAGGGCTGGGTATATAACCTCAGTCTGTATCTGCAGACACCTTCCTTGGGAAGAACACCCACACCGGCCTCGCTAGGTGCCCTCTTGAGGCTCCTCTCACTAAAAGCTTCAGGGGTTTATGATGTGGTAGAGGTATCTTGCCCATCTGTCAGGGTCAGCATGCCCCCTGAGTAGAAACAGACAATTCTTGGGTAACAACATGCCTCATCTGAAACGGCGTAAGATTTCCACCGTTCTTTCTGATTTATCATCTGTCTGGCACTTGGCATTTATATGCCCAGCCTGTGATGCTTAACCGACTTGGGCAGCTTCCACGAAGGAGTGTCGCTGGCAAGCAGGCTGGTGTTTAGCATCACAGCTTTAAAAACAATTGTTGCTGTTGGATGGTGGTGGTGTGTTTGTGGCTGCCACCCTGATGTTTAGGAGGTTTGGGATACGCGAAGGAAATGTCCTGGAATGGCTCTCCTGCGTGTTTAATGGGCACAGCTGGTCAAGAAATACCAGCCGTAACAAGATGGCGAAATCTTAGGGGTTTTGTCTTTTCCATCATACACTGCAGTGAATTTTGTGTTTGCATTTGTTTCTCTGGGGGACCTTTGGAGGAAGAACCACAGCTTCTGCTTTTCCCTTCCTGTGAGGCAAATTTAAGAGAATGCTGCTTTTTAGCGGTGAGTTTTTCAGTTCTTATGTGGTGAAATTCAGTACTTAAGAATGCTGTTATCTCCCTATCTGGCACCAGTAAATATGAGCCAGTGATCTAGTAAAGGCCACAGAATCAGCTCAATAAATGGAGAATGTTGGTTGCTGTGGAAATCTTTAAAATGTAGCTAATCTTGCCAGGTCCAATGTAATGTTCCTTAGGTGACGTTAATCATAGTGAGAAGATATGGGAGAGGAGGGAAGACTGGATTTACTGTATGGCCCCATCTGAGAAACACATGAAAAATAGAATGCTCCTTTCTCTAATGGTTTAGCAACGTCATCACAAACATAAATTTCTCTCTGGCTTTTGATAGGAAAAAAAGTGTTGCATTCCTGAATCTTGTGCAACTAATGTTTTTGGCTAACATCAGCTATAGTATGTGAGTTAATATCTGATGTATCCTCTCTTGGGGAGATGAGATCCTGCCCTTGCAGGGACTGTGGGTTTTGTATGTGATCAAATAACTGTCTTCCATGCCCTTTACCAGAGCCCTGAGCACACCGGGGTGCAGTGGAGCCAGTTCTGCAGCAGGAGCCCCCGCACTGGGCAGCAAAGCTTGAATCTCCATGCAGTAGCTTCCCTCGCCTGCTAGTGCTGATGTGAAAATGTTCATCAGTGGAAACACTCATTGCTGTTAACCTGCTATTGGTGGTTGGTTTTTTTTTTTTCAAACTATGTTTTTTTCTTCTCTTTAGCTCTGGTGTCGGAGGTTAGGCCCCTGTTATGTAGCTCAGGTAACTATGCTTGTCAGTGTGATGTTGGTCCCAGGAAAATAATCAGCTAATGGAAGAACTGAATTAATTTTTTAATTAGTTTTGAAACTTTTCTTTAATGTGACTTGTCATCAATTTATGCGACAAGGGTTCTATTGAGCTCCCTCAGTGTCAGTTTCTTGTGAGATTAGGAGTTTGATGATAAAGGTGTGGGAGTATGGATGCGAGTGTGTTAGCATAATAAAATCACAGTGCGTGTGTAATGGTTTAAAAGCCACTTAGCTGAACTAATTAAATGCAGCAATAGAGAATTGCTACCAACAGGTGTGTCTGGTTCCTGCAGTGTCGTGTTCTGACCCTGTGCTGTTTAATACTTTTGTCAGTCATCAGGAAGAAAACATACAAGTAGCATTGCAAGTAGCTTTGGATGACTTAGAGACAGCAGGGAGTATTGAGTAATGGGGGCAGTTACTGGCAGCCGTCTGGATCATTTGGTGGACTGGGAGCAGGCAAAACAAAACCTGTTTATTGGGCCGGTGTAGAGCCATGCTAGCAGTACAAGCAACTCAGAGTGGGAAGCAACAGCTTGGAAAAAAGTTTTGAGCTTTTGATGGATTAATCAGCTGAACATCCCCCTCCTGTGAAACATAGCCAAAAGGGTAATGTATGAGCATGGGAATTGGAAGATGGAGTATGGACTGCGTGTGTCTGGCACGGCAGCAGCAGCAGCTTCTGGTGTATTGTATCCTGTGGTGATGCCCTCTGTTTGGGGCGGATGGTGATGAATTGATGAATACTCAGAGGACAGCCACAAGGAAGATTAAAACGCTGGGATCGTGAGTGAATGATTTGAGGAACCCTGCTTTACTTATCAAAGAGGTGCTTGGGGGAAGGGAGCTTTCAGTAAATTGCCTACATGGGGAACAGATGTTCAGTAATAGGCTACTCAGTTGAGCAGATTATGATGTAATGCATATAAGGCTAAACAAATCCAGGCTAGAAATACAGCACGATGCAGCAGTGAGGGTAAATGACCATTGGAACAGTTTTACCAAGGCTTGTGGTGTGTAGGCTGTTACTGGCATGCTCAAGAGCCCTGATAACAAATTCTACCCCCAAAATATGCTGTAGTTCATGCAGGAATTAAGATGAAAAAGCCCTCTGTCCTCTGCTGTCCATGAGGTCAGCCAGCCTGCGCACCCCAGTCAGCTCTGGCCTGTTGTGCAGATAATGTCGGGAGTGTCTCCTCCACCGTGGGTACCCAGGTAGGTGGGATGGATGCTTTGCAGCTGCCTGCAGTGGCTAATTGTGATTCCTCTGCAGGCCATAGCTGCTGCAGGGCTGTCAGCGCTGCCCCACTCTGCAGCCTTGGCTCCTGCCTCCCTGTCCCTGTGCTGGTGGGCACCCCTTGGCCTCCCACCCCTGCGCCCTGCCACCAGCTCCGTGGCACACTGTGGGCTGCACGTCCCCAACTCCCTCTTGTGGGGAAATCCAAGCCACGGAGCATTGAAACTTGGCTGGGGCAGGGTGGAAAACAAAATGTTGGGATCTGTTGCGTAAAATAATGTCTTCTGTGACAAAAATAAAGATTTCCAGGGTGCTGAAGGAAAATGTCAACACCAGCAGCTGCAGCCTACAGATGTATGGGGCAGGTCATGCCTTGGAGAATATTTCAGGCTCTCTACAGATACAAGCCTGCAGCAATAATGTGGTTTTGTTCAGTTTGTATGTTTTTAGGCATTTCCCCCCCCATTACTAAGGGTGCCGAGGGTTGTGAATTACGTACCTACTGCACTGAATGAGCAGTATGGGGAATGGTTCATCAGCAAGTTGTCTTATTCTGCAGCACATTTGGTAACCTCGGGATATGCATGAATCTGAAAGCAGTTCTTTCATTTCTTCAGCTTTAATGTCGTCTTCTAGTGCGTTAGAACCTCCCGTCAGATATTTTGCCTTTCAAAGCCTCTTGACTTCCTCTGATCTTCGAGCAACTTGCTTCCCTTGCGCTACTGAAGCCCAGAGAAATCAAAGAGAGAATTTCCACAATATTATGTTTTAAAATGTTTTCCTTGAAGTGTTGAGGGCTTTTCACAGCGTAGTTGCTGGATAAAACAAAGAGCAAAAAGTGATGTGGAGGATGGAATGACGAGGGGGCAGTGGAAGCAGCCCTGACCCACATCCCGAGGCAGGAGTGGAAGCCTGGAGGAGTGCAGTCATCAGGCGGAGTAGGTAGTTAGGAGGTCATGAGCAGGGTGGAGCAGGTTCACAGAGAGTCCTGAAAACCAGAAGAGCTGTATCCCCTCCCTGACAACGCCGCTGTGCTGCTGCACACAGCTGGAGCACAGTAACTATTTTGATAAACTTTTAGTCTATTGCTACTAAATGAGTTTTGTCACCAGCCCTTAGTTCAGAGCCTGGAATGGTATCTTTGGCTCTTGGACTCAGGTAGTATTCCTACAACACAAACCCTGCTGAGGAATTGAATAAAATGCAATTACTGAGTTCCTGCAGGCATCAAGATGCTTGGAAGTGTTTTGGAAGAGGAAGCATGGTGTCGTGGGCACATGATCTTGGCGGTCAGGAGCAGTTTCCACAGCAGAAAGAACCCATTGTGCATTTTTCTTCCTTTCAGTTTTTCAAAGCATAGGCCCTTTCAGAAAGCCAAGGTCAGCAAGAACATTTTCATTGTCCCTAGTTCCATATTGAAATCTAGGGGCGTGCAGCACGAGAGTTTGAAATACATATGTGCAGCTTAAAGCAAAAGAGCAGTGGCAACATGTGCTTTCCACCTCATTTCTGTGGGTCGGGAAATGAACGTCTGTCTCTGCTCCTAACTTTCCTGGGTGTCCATGGTCATGCCACATAATTTTTTTTTGCTACCCCCGTCTCTAAGAGGGGATGTTTCTTCATCAGTGGCATTTCGTAAGAATGCTGAATGTCTGAATTTTTACAATCAGCTACGGTGGCATGGTCACGTCCAGAAGCAGCTCGTGGCCCTGTGAACTCACTCACAAACCATGACAGCCTGTGTTTCCCCACCCGGGAGTCACCGGCTGGGGAGCAGGCTGCCTTTCCACAGCCAGCTTGTTCCCCATGTAGCAAGAATTCACTTTGTGCTTTTTTTCTCTTGGGTGTTCAACTCTTCTGTGCAGGTTTTGGTAGACTTTCTGCCAAAAATGTTTAGACAGTCACCTTCTCCAAAGAGGCAGGGCTAGAGAGGTCTCCAGATTTGTTCCCGGGTGCACAGATGGCTCCCAGCCGGACCGTGTCCTGGTGCACACACACAGTTGCACTGGTAGACAGGCTGCTGGCTGGCACAGACGGAGCTGTGTTACGTAGTACGGGGTTGCTGGTAATCGGCTGGGCTGTTGCTAGAGGGACCGGTTGCTTTGAATCACTTCTGAAACCACATTCAAGAGCTGTGTGGACAGGCTGTCACTTTAAGCGCTGTCTTCTCATTTTGTTTTGATTTGTCTTGACAGTGGAAAGTTACAGCTCAGATTTATGCCATGGCTGGGCCCTGGTGGCCCATCGTAATGGGTCAATTGGTGGAGACTGGTGGGCATGGGAGCTAGTTCTGGCAGCTGAATTTCAATACATCATCCACTCAGTTCGGGACATTTGCATAGGATTTACATTTTGGCTGAGTCTGTGCATGTAAATGTAGGTCTGCATTGTTTTTCTTCTTTGAATGACTGTTTAATTAACTTTAAGCTTAATTATGCAATCTGCCATCTGCCTAAATCCCTGCAGTGCTGTCGTATCGCTGCCCTTTTTCACTTCCTCCAAGATATTCCCTTTCCCGGAAGTTTGCCCTACTTTTCATCCATTAAAATAACTTCAAATCCTTCACATCCTTGGTCAGTTTTGAGGAGGACTCTCAGCAGCATTGTAGGAACCTCCCTTTAGTTCTGTGGTCAGGCGTGGACTGAGCACGGGAGTGTGCTGCAGAACCTCAAGTTCAGGATTCTTTGAGTTTACATTTCATCAGAGTAGAGGGATCTCTCTTTATTCGCTCATGATAAGGAGAATGTGCTCTTAGACTTTCTCTTACACCCCAGATTGAGCATTTGAAATACTGCTTATGAGGTTTATCTGCTGGGAGTCTCTTTGCTGCAATGAAACCTCACTGAACTGATAACGTATCTCAAAGCCTTGCCTTTCCACTCCTACATCCCTAATGAATTCCTTCCCATGACACCCTCATTTCTCCCCATTGCTTTGTCTTTAATCTTGAGCCATCTACTTTATTTAACCGGTTTGCTCCAAGATACTGTGAAATGCATGGTGGTGGTTCTGGTCCAAGGCTATTGGGGAGCTCTGACCTCATTTAATTCATGTTGAGAGCAGTGTTGAAGCACGGCTGTTCCTAGCACAGGCTGGAGCGGAGCTGAGCTAACGGGGAGTGTGGTGGATGGGTTTCGGTCATGTTTGTGTTGTTGGGGCTTCAGCACAGAGTTTTGTTTGAATTATCTTCCAAAGAGTGTCTTTTTTTGTCCTGGTACAGAGCTCTTTCCCTGAGCAGCTATACCAACAGCTGTCTTCGTGTTTTTCCTTTTGAAACAAAATAGAACAAAAAAGTACTTGGTTGTTGCCATTAATGGGACATTTAATCTCTTAAATCTGCAAAATATTTTGTAAAACGTAAATAGCTAGTTACTTCTGGCCTGTCTATGACCAGTGTTTTTGTTGACATAACTCACATTTGAGATCACTTCAATGATGTTTGTTGGTTTTGCCTGTTGTTTTTGCCTGTGTATGGTAATTGGATCCTGGATATTGTAGTAGTCATTTAAGTGCTTGGAGTTTTTGAGTTAGTCACTTACATAATATGGCATGTACTGGCTGTCACTTGTGTACTGGAAATTAAAAATAATCTAACAAACGTATTTTGGCTTTTAAAATTTGAGAGGAAATTATTTTAGAGGCTTCTTTGAGCAGCAGAAAATATAAAATAGCTTTTAAATTGCCTGTTTAAGCATATGAAAGGGAAATGCATGGGGATCCTAGCAAAACTGCCTTGAAGTTAATGCAGTTTGTACTGGCAAAGCATGCTTTTGCTTGTAGGGTTTATTTGACTTTGGAGAATTAAACGAATAGTTGCCTGGTACAACAGTGTCAACACTAAGTCTGTGCCTTCCTGGAGTTACCAGCCAGAAACTGCGTCCCCCAAGCTCATCAAAGCTGGCAGAATTGGATTCACAGAAGTACCTGGGGTGGGTTGTTCCAGGGCTAGGAAGGGTTTGGGATTTTTTCAAGTCCTAGACATCTTTGCAAGACAAGGCAGTGTTTCCATCAGCTGAACTCTTGTATTGAGACTATTAATATAGCCTGTTACACATCAGCATCCATAGTGGCTCATAAAGTTGCAGGTAGGACTTCTTGGCAGGTCATGGAGAGTATTTGTTTGCTAAAAAACCAAACCTGGTTTCTAAAATTTGCTTGCAGACTCAGCCAGGAGCCAAGGGCCAACTTGAACTTGTAGATGTGTGAGGTGATGCCTTGGGCTGCTGCATGGTTGGGGTCAAATTCTTGAATCTCTAGTAAGGATGAGCAGGAACATGCTTTATTTAGCTTTCTTGCCATGTTTAACATAGTCTGACTTAAACGTGAGTGTAGGACTAAGCAGGGGTTGGCACTAGGGTAGTTCTCACTGCCTTTAGTTGGTTAATTCTTGGTTTTGGAGCAATATTGGGTGGCCCTTCATTTGGTAGCTGCCATGCCTTCTAGCTCATGGGTGTATCCTTAGTGTTTTACTACGTGCATAACTGGGTTGTCTTGAAGAATTAAATGTCAGGGAGCCTCTTGGAAGGTTTGAAGGAAATTGGTTTAAGTCATTCAAATGTGTCAGCAATGAAATGAAACATTGTAGAAATACGGACAAATATTTAGTAACCGTGGGCTGAGGGTGTCTCATTAACTGATAACAAATTGTTCTATCCCATGTTATCAGTTCTTCTCATGCTTATGCTAACTGTAAAGCGGGCGTATGTGAAAGATTCCTTTGCATATCTAGATCATTATCTGATGCTGGGAAGCAATGGAAAATCCTCTTAGCAATAGCAGAGTTAGCGGAAGTGTTGATGCCCTGTCATGGCCTGATAAAGGTAAGTAGTAGATGGAAGTGTTTTGTGTTGAAAAAGTTTACAACAATATTGTTCTGTCCAAAGCTTTCAGCATAATCCCTTTTTTTTTTAAGACATAAAAAGAACCACTGCATTTCGAGACAGTTGTCAGTGGGGTGTGACTCCTAAACCTGCAGAGGTGTTACCAGCACAGTGGTGATGCTCTCAAAGTCCTGCCCACTCCGAGTAGCTGTGTTAAACGTAGATAATGTAGGTGGTCACAAAGCTGGAAGTTTAGTTAGGTAAAAATGCCTAGTGATGAGGCAGGTGCCCTTTGACAGGAAGGGCGAAAGCTATACCAAGATGTCCTTATCTTGGAATTCACTTAGATCTCTCAAGTAAAACCTGATTCTTGCTGGAGCCTGAATGGGAGGTATCCAAGGAGATCATGGACGTGCTGATGAAAATTCAGTGAGAAATACTTTCCTTCTGTGCTGGCAGTAATCAAATAGCTTGTCAGGTGTTAGAGGGCAGTTGGAAATGTTTTATTTTTGGTAAATAAAATTTAGAGTCTTGGTTCTTTCTTGTGTAGTGCAATATGTAAATTTTAATGTAAAACTAAAGACTTTCTGGCGTTGCTAACTTCATGTTTAGTTGAACATTTTTAGTTGATTTAGTTGACCATCTAGTTGATCAACTGACTAATAGATGTAAATTTAATTAAATGCAGTGCTTTTCAAAACCTGAACTATAGAGTGATTGTTTAAAAATTATGTCAAAATAAGCTGATTTAAAACAGCTAGCCACCTTTCTTACTGTAAGCCAGATCAATTATTCTGGGAAGCTGCCTGTGTGCACTTTTTTTCCAAAATAAGAAAAGATTAATAGGTACTTATGCTTAAAGACCAAAATGTGCCATTGCGTGATGTCGTTGTTGTTATGACAGAGATGAAGTGTGGTGGTTTGGGTTCTGGATTGAGCTCCAGCGCTGTCCCTCCAGTGGAGCTCACCTAACCGCTGCTGCCTGTGCATGGGATGCCGGACTGCCCCCAGCTCCATCCTTTCCGCTCCTTTTCCTGGTTATCCCAGTTGGGAATAAAAGTGAGTCGCTGATTGTGGACTGTTCTGAAAGCCCACAAATGCCACCTGTTTTTATTTTTTATTTATTTTTTTTTTCTTTTCTCTCTAGCTGCGAAGGTGGGAGTTGTGTGTTTCTGCTTCCCACAGGTGCTTCCCCTTGGCAGGTTTGGGGCAGTTCCTGGCTCTGGGTGTGGAATTGCTCGTCTGGTTAGGTGTCCCTCTGTCACCTTTGCGGGCAGCCTCCTTGCCTGATACAGCCGTTGGGGTTGTTTCAGCCTGTCTCCCTGCAGAGGACTTCAAGCAACGACAGTCAACCACCTTTCCTCAAACTGTTACTCCTGTAGTTTTTCCCATTGGAAATGGCAGAACATCTAGAAACCACAGGCAAGTGGTGGCTGCATCCATGGAGAGCAGCCCTACATTATCTGTGCAGCCAGATAAGCATATAAGCATACCCAAACATGCTGCGTTTGCTGCATGTTGTGAATACGTCTGTGTCTCGCATTTGAATTGCTTGAGTGCTTCTGCACATGCAGACGTTTGGTGTGTTGTGGTTGCTTCAGCCCTCCGGTTAGGATCTATCAATCAACCTCAGCTCTCGGTTGCTGCACCTTAGCCTCCCTTCTACTGAAGTTGTATTTAATTTTTTATTGTATTTATTTATTAATTTATTTAGTCATTGATTATTTTAATGCTTAGAATGTGTTATTACTTTGTCTGACACCTTACATTAAAAGATTTTGGTGTATCTTACATACCACACAAGAGTAACGCCACAGCAAGAGTCAGACTTCTGACATACCTGGTGCTGGAATAGAGTATAAATGAGTTAATGATAGCAATTATTTCAGAAAGAATAGTCTCAATATATCCCCTGCTATCTATGGAGTTGTCAAGTTACAGTTTGCTTTGTGGAATGAAGTCTCTCTATCCATCAGAATGTTAATACTGGGCAGGAGGGATGGCAGGAAGGGCCATCATGAGAAGTGTTTCTAACTTCCAGTTTTAGGGGACAGGTGCGTTACAGAAGCAAATATTAAATCTAGTTGAAACAGATGGCAACCTGTAGTTAGCTCTCTTTTGAAAGGAGAAATACAAGAAATTAGAGTCGTGCAGAATTCAGTGTGTTCCGGTTGAATGCTAATTGTGACAGTTGTCTCTGGCTTTGTAACAGGGGTGATTTTGTTTAGCCATAAACATAACGGCCAGCGGGGTCAAATACTTACTCAGAGTGGCTGTGTGTAAACTGGCTTGCAAGCCAGCTGTGTCGAAGCAAGAGTTTATCCATTTGAGTGGATTTTTTTCTTTGAGTTTGTGTCCGAGTCTGAGCGGATGGGAGAGCGAGCCGAAGGCTGAAGTGTTGAAAACGTTCAAGTGCCTCTCTGCGTGTCTGCCTTTCGGCGCAGAAAGGTGCTGCTCCAGCCTTTGCTGCTGCTGTGCATTAGTTTTGGCAGTGGTGGCCCCCTTTCTGAACCCATGGCCACGGCAAGTGCTGGGCAGCTTTGCTCTGCAGTGCTTAATTCTGGTTCTTGGCTCACTTCCCAACTCACGAGACTTTTTTTCCTCTTTTTTTCCCCCCTGCATTTTAATTTTCTGCTCTCTTTTTTTCAGCTCCTTCTTAATTACATGTTGAGATTTAGACTCCTTTTTATCCCAAGTTCTTTAATTCATAGTAGTATTTTCTGTGACTTGCTGTCATAGAAACGAGGGCTTTAGAGGACCTTACAAGCTCATGTAATCCATTTTACTACCTCAAGGAAAAAACTACTCTTTTTAGACCAACTCTGGCAGCCATCTCTCACCTATTCTTAAGAACCTCCAACGAAGCAGATTGTGTGACCTCTGTGGGTGATCAGCCTAGTGCCTTGGTTTTCTAATAGTGTTCCTAAGATCCCACCTGTTGCAGCTTAAGTCAGATTTCTTCACCAAAATGTGTCTGAAAACCCTGTCCAGAGCAAACTGTGTTGCCATTTCAAAAGCTGTTCTGCTCAGACCTCTGTAAGTCCATACTTCTAGGTTTGGTGTCTGTTTTTGAACTTAATCTCCTGACCCTTAAGGGCATTTGAAAATCAGTTCATATGGCATTTGCAAAATAGTTAATTTTCGTTCCATCTCATCATGTGGTCCATACAGGTAGTACTGCCTTGTTCGTGTTGGTTGAAACCTGAATTTGCAGCTGCGCTCTTGCCATGTTGCAGCTGCAACCTCCCTTGGACAGCCTCCTCCCCGAGAGCATGCGCAGGGTATGAAAAACTGGATCAGGTAGAAAGAAGCCAAACTACGTTGCCCTTATCCTTGTCGTCACCAAACACAGGGGCCCTCTCTTCATTTTGGCGTCCTGTTTGGAGACACTGCTGCGGCATTTAATCTCTTCCTGGGTTGGTCTGAGCCGGCACCTTGAGCTGTCCCTCTGCCTGTCTTGGTGTCTCCTCTCCTGGGTTAGGAGGGTGATTTGCCTGTTATTATATATGGAAGTTGGGTTTTTGTCTATGACTGGATAAAGTAGCAGCTTTCTCCTATTGTACTGTATTTTTAAAGATTTCTGCGTAAGTACAGCTTTTTAAACATTTTTTTTTCTCGCTGCTTCAGTTTAATTCTATGAAGCAATCTGCAATTTTGTTTGTGAAGGATACCATACATAAAAAATTTGCCTTGTAACTTGGATAGCCCCGTAGCAAATAAGTTGGCATTGCGCGTTTTCTGACTTGCAGGTACAAGCTTGGACCCAGGGAGCGTAGCCAGGAGGGGCTGGAAGGCAAAGCTGTGATGACATGTTCAGTATCCAGGTGGAGGGCCAAGAGGGCAGCTGTGCGGCGCTGGGTTGCATTCCAATGTGCTGATCCGTGGAACAGCGTTGGCATACGCTTTGGAAGCTGCTGCTTGCTCTCCTGGCTGTAGGGAAGGGGCTGATGTGATGGCAGGGAAGGAAGGGGTGAGTCTTTGCAGAATATTTTCGTATGATCATGGCCTATTCTGAGCAGGCTGGACTTTCGGAGCCTTGGCATTGCTTTGTGCTGTCCTTGTGTACTGCGCTGCCTCTGGTAGCTCAAAAGTTAATTACTCCAGAGTGGGTTGTTGAGAATTTTTTTTTTTCTCCATGATTCCTGAACTCCTTAATTAAGTTGTAGGGAAGTTATATTTTCTCACTACTTTGGGGCTTAATGGGGTGGAGGCTTTGGAAACACTTTAACAATTTTGCGTTTTATATGCTCTAATGAATTTCCCAGGATTTTGGAAGGGTTGTATCCAACTTTAATATCGTAATTTCCAGAGTTTTATTTATGCTAAAATAAGTTGATGGTGGATTAAGAGGTGCAGAAAGCCAACAGATTACAAATGAACTAATGAAGACATCGTTTCTGTTGGATAAAGAGCATGACTCACGGTTGTGACTTGTACTGAAGTACTGCAGACCATGAGTTTCACCAGGACCGCATGCTGGCAATGGGGTTCCTCTTCCCTCCCTTGTTATTTCAAACCTGTGTTTGATTTCAGGTGCAGAAAAGAGAGGGTTTGCAAGGACCAGAAACAACTCTGAATCTGCAAGAACTCCCCAGAACTTCGATAGGAAGAGGCAACTCTCTGAATCGCAGACAGAAACAATGAACAATTCAGACAGCAGAATAAATCCTAGACAACTGGGAACTCCCAGAGGTATCAAAGCAGAGTGTGTACACGCTTCAGGAATAAGCTGCCTTGAAACGTGTGCTCAGCACTATTAAAAGATGGGCTGGGATGAGTGCTCTTAACTCTAAAATGAGCTGTAAAAGACTGTTGATTATTTATAAAATATGATTATTCCAGGCTTTTCGGTGCTCTAAAGTTGGGTGCCAGTATTTCTAGACAAACTGTTCTCAGAAGTTCAACTTTGAATACAAAGCCTCTGTACAGCTGCTGTTAAGATACATGGACAAGTTTGGTGGGCAGGGTAACACTTATAAATTTTTGTTTGCAGGAGGATCCTATGCTGCTGTCCCAACATCAGGTGATAGAAAGAATCGAAATAAACCCACTCGAGGGAGGAAGAAGAGTATATTTGAAGCCTACATGTCAAAAGAAGATGTTTCAGCAGGACTGAAAAGGGGAGAGCTAATTCAGGTGCCTGGAACACGGAACGTCCGTGCTTTTGTGAGAAGTCTGTGGAAATCACAGGCAGTTGTTGGAAATCAATGTCAGTTGGTTGCATGACAGGGAGTTGATGTGCCACTTGTAGATGCTAGAGGAAGACTTTTTCCCTTTCTCAGAAGGTTCTAGAAGTGGAATGAAAACTTTTACATTCAGCTGAAGTATAGTTTTTGATTTGATTGCATGTGCTGAAAAATTTCTGATCCACACTTGTGATGAATTGCTGAGTTCTGGTTGGATGGTCTGCTAGCCATGATAGTCATTGTGGAGACACTTCCTTTTACAAATGATGCTCAAAAACACAGCAGGTGCTGGCAGCTTGTGTCTTTGTTAGTGTAAGTAAAAATGAATGTCCTTAGCAAGATACTTCTTGCTGAAATTCCTCACAAAGATGTTCATTAGTCCTTGGCAATGAGGTGCAGATGCCTCCGCTTCCAGATCTATTCTTTTTTCAATCTGTCAACACTTCCCAGAAGTGTCACTCCCATCAAAAAAAGGGACAGTGATGGTGCAGGTAGGGCTGTGGTCCCTGGGGTCTCACAGGGCTGTGCCTACCAGGGCATTGCAATAACTTGTTATAAACTATGATGTGACAGGTTAAATTAGTATCAAATGGCCAGGCAGTGGTCGTGGACCCTTGATTTGCTTGCGTAATTTTCTTTGCGCTCACCTAAGGTCATAGGGCTGACCCAGCCACTGATGACAGTGGTTTACTGAAGTAAGGCACAGATGGTAGATGGGGCTGAAGAGCGCATCAAGATACAGAAAATCATTTGCGCATGTGTGTATGGTTATTTGCCTTCAACAGTTAGCAGTAAGCGTGTTCCTATTTTACAGATTCTGAAGATCAAAGATCAGACTTTGTGTTTCCATTTGGAGCAGTAAAACCGCAACCATAATTAGGCAGCAGTTCTTCTCTGCATAACTAGCAAAATGTGGGGGTGGGCCTGCCGTGTGTGTGGGTAGCTGGATCTCAGGAGGAGTTTTGCAGGCAGGCATGGCTGAGGTTTGCTGAGGAGTAGGAGAAGAGGATAGCATCCTAGAACCACTGTTGTAGTACAGTCCTCAACATGGTGTAGGGTTCTTCAGGACACACATGGCATCCCAGTGAGATCAGACTGGCTGGGGAAAAAAGGCTGGTGGAAGTCAGCGAGAGCATGACAGACGTGCAGCTGAGGCATCGCTTACCCAAACACACACTGGTGCATTGCCAGTTATTTAGTGTTGTAGTGCTGCTGAGGTTGTGATGCTTACTTTCATCAATACATTGATGCTGCAAATGGCATCACCTCACTTTTTGTCTGATTTGTTGTTATAATTGTGTATTAATTCTTGTATGATAATATAATGACATGATTTCTGGAGGTGTGATGGGGATTCCATGTATAAGATTGCATGATTCCATCCTGAAAAGCAATTTGAGCTCTTCGCTTTCAGAAAAACGACTATGCGGCGTATCCCTGCTGATGATCAGAGTGGTCCACTGGGCTACCCAGACCTTAGGCCCGTCGCTTTTCAAAGTCTGTCATGGACGTCCACAACAGGAAGCAAATGGTGGGGGAAGATACAGGAGCCTGGGGCTGTGACTTCCCCCCGTGGCTGCAGTGGCGTACAGCAGCAACTAAAGCTTCTGCCTTACCTTCGGGAGTGTTTCTGGCACCCGTTTTTGGTAACACAGCCTGATAGCATTAAGTGCAGCATGTGTAGACTGCCTATGAGGTCGAGTACAGCTGCAGATGAGGCACATCAGACTATGACTACTACCTGAGAATCCCACTGAAATGCTGAGTCCCGGAGGACCTTTGATTGCATGCTCTCTGGCAAAAGAATCTCTAATTCTTGTAAATGCGTAGTGTCTACTCCAGGTCATGTGCTGCGTAACTGAAAAGTCATACGGTCTTTCTTAGGCTGTATCTGTTTTTGTTTCATCCACTTCCACATCTCAGGGAAACAGTTGAGGCTGTAGAAGCTGGATTTAATCATTTAGGGCTGAGTGTCAGATCATGGTCATCCCAGCTCAGTATCTCTCGTCTTCAGCTCATTCATCCTTATGATCTCATCAAGACCCTTCATCACTGCAGTCTCAGCCAGGATAGGTGAGATCCTGAAAGAAGCTTTAGTTAATGGACAAATATTCAGCACTGTTCTATACAACGTCAAGAGCCGTAGTGAACAAATACCTGTTGTGTTAATCCCCCAAAGCAGGGCATTGGTCTGGCATGCTAAACTGAAAAAAAGCCCCAGAAGAGTCTGTGGAAGAGGAGAACAAACCTGTTGGTCTGAATCTGATGGTCCTGAGCAAACTTGAGTGCAAGCCAGANGGAAGCATGACTGAGCAGAGACCGTTCCCTGGAGCATCCTGGAAACACTGGGTCTGTGTGAGAACTTGAGAAATCTGTTGGAGAGAAGAGACCCTGCGCTGAACTCTGAGGATGTTGCTGGACCCTGGCAATGCAGCTACGCAACTAAATGCTCCTGAAAGCCCAGCCCATGGAAACTACTGGCAGACATGGAGATCGCTCAGATAAAACACAAGTGCCATGAAGGTTAAGCAGTCCTGGATCAGGAAGAACAGAAGTGTTATCTTTATAGGTGCTGACGTCTGCCAGTAATGTTAATCTTAATGGCTTCTGCTACTGTATCTGACATAACTCCGTTTTTGAGAAGTAGCATGGAGAAGTGTGCCCTGCGGGATTCCTGGGTTCGTTTAAACATGCGGCGTGTGTGGAAGCGTCCTTCCACAAGACAGGGGATCTGAGGTCAGGTGCTTGAGAGTGCGTAGGCTGCCGATTTCCTCGGCCAGAAAACTGTCTGCAGTGAAGATCAGGTTGGTTGGAATCACATCAGCCGGTCTGAGGGCAGACAAGATTGCATACCTTCTGCGTAGTTACGTAAGCGGATGGTGCTGGCTATACACAACAGATGAAGTCATGTTGTGTATGAAGGAACGTTGACCCAAAGGACCATGATCATCTTGTGAAGCACCAGCCAGAAACTCGTGTCTGCTCCACGCCTCCAGCATCTCCCAGACCCTCCCTGCAGGGCTGCTGGGGTCAGGCGGAGCGAGAGTGTGCAGCATACAGAGGCGCAGAGCCGGCTTTGCTGTTCAGAGGGTGTTTTTCCTTGGAAAGCTCTTCTTTTGTGGGTATGAAGGTTGGGGTTTCCCTGGTTTTTGTGGATTGTTTTCTCAAAGGAGGCCTTGTTAGCAAGCAGATACTTGAACCCTGACCTTTGTTTGGTGTTTGGTACATACAAACGAATCTAGACATATGTGTTATGATAGCTGTTGCAAACTGCTTGTTGTGAGATGCTTGAAGTTTAGTCGGAGTATTGTCTGCCCTGGTTCTAGCAGAGCAACTTGAGAAATCATGACCCTTCTGTATCTTACTGGGGAAGCTCAATAAGGTTAGAAACTTTTTTGGCAAGCGTGTGTGAAGCTGAGTTGAATCATCAGAAAGTGTTTTAGAAACCTTCCTGCAAACCTTTTTCTTCCCTTTCAAAACAAAGGCCCTACTGACATAAAACCACTGATAAATATAGCAGCTATTATTTGCAAGCTATTGCAAAATAATACAACATTAGTGTGACATGCTGAGACTCTGCAGCCAGATCCTCACCCCCAATACACATATGAGAACAGTTGTTCATTGCAGATGGGGAGAGTGACTGGTTCCAGATATGATATCACAGCGTGAAATGTACAACATTGTAAATAGGATTTTCATAGGCACAGATAATAGGGCCCATCTGCTTTCTAAGATGAATTTAGGGAGTTCCTTGCTTAAAAGAAAGAGCTGAAGTATTTTAATTCTAGTTGATGTAAGAATTCTAATGCTAATCATAATTAGGTAGTGCATATAAAATGTAGGGAAACCCACTGCACGGTAAACGTGGTAAGACTTTGATCCTCTGTGTGTTTGCTGGAGCTGGGCATCCATGTGCGTGTAGCCGCTCTGGCGCCTTCTGGGCCATGGACACGAAACCTGATTTTTCACACGCATAATGGGCATTTGCACCTGGCTGATTGACAGCTGTCCCAAACTATTCAAGGGGGTTCTGCGGAGTAACACAGGATGTCCCCTCATCTGCTTTGTGCTGGTGGGTAGATGCTGGTATGGGAATTTTGACTCGTTGTCAAGCAGAGCAACCATCGCTTTTCATTTTTTTCTTTTCTCTCTGTAGCAGCTTCTTTTACTGACAGCATGTTGTTTTTGATGGCTGATTCTGGGAAATAAGGGGAGAAAAAAAGACCATTGAGAGTTTTCCAGCAGTGGGTACCAGTGCTAACAGAGGCTGATGACAGCGTGTTAGCTCTCGCTTTGCCGAAGCAGAAAGTATCCCCAGGGGTGCTCCCAGTGGGTCGTCTTTGTTTTCGTGCCGTTGTCCTGGGTTGTGCCTGCCATGTGGCTTGTGACTCGCAAATGCTAGTTACATAAGGCACAAAATAAGACATCACAGCAAAGTATTCAAATAATACCTAAAGAATATAGACTATATGGTGCTGATATTTTAAAGCAAATAAAAACAGTGGAAAAATTCATAAATCTGCAAATTCTTCTTCAAGGCAGCAAAACTTTCACATGTAATCAGCTTTATTTTCCTATCGTCTGAGTGTTTCCCAGAATACATAAAAAGATAATACGCTGCAGTGAATTTTTAAGGAAGCAATTCCTGTGAGAGGTTCCTATGATTGCTTAACACAGAAGTGCAAACAGATGGAATCTGTTCATATAACAAATTGGCCAGTGTGATTTCAAATACACAAGTGGAGAAAGTTTCAAAGTTTCAGCCCAAAGCAGAAGCCTGTCTGAAGGCAGATACCTGGTTGTATTTCCGTAAGAATCAAATGCCGTCAGTTTTAGCTGCAGTCACCTGTCACAATTCCCAGGACCCTCTTGGGACGGGAACGGCCCTGATGAATAGCCTGTATGTCCTTGGCTGGCTCTCCCTTTCTCCTGGATGGACTTGAACACCAGCAGCAAAACTGGCTGGTTTACTTTGGAGGGGTGATACGGATTTGTTGCAGGTGACTTGAGCTTTTGTTTGGCAGATAACAAAGCATAGACCATGGAGTTTCAAATGTATTTAAGATCGTTTGACTCTAAATGTGTTTAAACAGAATTTAATCCTGTAGACTTTAAATGTTTGTTTTTGGAAAATCCTTTTGATTCTTCTTTGGAAATGTTCTTTATCACAGAGTTACTGCTACTGTCTATTTGCAGGAGCAGCCTAAGCAGCCAGAGCCCCATAAGGCTGATATCTGCTGCCATGCAAGCTAAGCAGGTCAGCTTTTCCTCTTTCCTCCTGTCCTCCAAAATAAGCAAAACCAACATTCTGCTTTTCCAAAACAGAGCAAAACAATTTGTTTCTATTGTGTGTTTGCTAATGAAGTTGGTGGATGCTCAGCGGAAAATGTGTGAAGGGAACAGGAGGGCTTGGATCCTCAGTTCACCCAGTAGCAGCAACAACTAATGATTGAACATCTCTGTGATGACAGACTGCAGTAGATCAGCTTAAGCCTATCATGAAACTGCCTTTTGGCTTGAAATTGCTCGGATGCTAAGTTGTCAAGACTTGAAATGTATAATGGAAGTTTAGATGTATCTCTCATGTTTCACAGTAGATACATTACCCACAGCTCTCTAATTTAACTGATGTGATATAAAATTAATAAGATTCAGGCATAATCTTTCTCCTTTTTCTATTTTTTTAAGGGACCCTTGAGAATAAATCCTAAGAAATACCATGAAGCCTTCATTCCATCTCCAGTAAGTGTAATTTTATAATGCTTTAAAGTTCATAAGTAAAGGTGTATTAAGACAGGAGTTATGCTGTGCATGAAAGGTCACTCAGAGGTGAATGAGTTGGAATAAATGAACATGATCTGGATTATCTTTTAAATCAAATATTCCCAAACAAATCCTGCTTATTCATACCTCAAAGAACTACTTACTTAGCTTGTGCTGAAATTGGGGATACTGCTGGGTCCCACAGAAGGCAGCTGAAGTCAGGTTTGAGGACCACCAGATAGGGTAATTGGAAACCCTTGGTTTATGGCCGCAGACGTTTTATAGATTTTCCACTGATTTAAGTTAATCTTGCCTAAACAAATATGCTCTCCATTTTCGATCTGCTGCATGAGCTAGTTTGAAAAGTCATTCCAGAAATAATACGCATGATTCCTTTTCATGTGCCCGCTTTTGCACGAGCTGTATCTTGTTTGGCTTGGGATGTGCTTCTGTCGCAAGGGACTGGCTTGCGCCTCTTCTCTCTTCTTCGCTTATTTTGACAGAAAAGAAAGACCCTTGCAGTTTCAGGGGCTTCCAGTAGGGAAGGTGATCTCACAGCTGGCACAGCCCAGGCTTTTTATCTGGAACTGACTTGGTCAAAATGTTACCATCAGTGAGAGAGAGTTTCATGTTGAAATGTTTTGTTGATGCGGGGGAGAGAAGGCAAAGACTGCCCTGAGACAGCAAAACACTGACTCTGTTGTTGTCCCTGCTACTGACAGCGCCACTGTTTCGGGGCTTGGATTGAAAGCCTTGAAATTCCTGGTGTTGTCCATTCATGTTGTTGATTTGGGATAATGTTTTGGAGCCCACTTTGTTCGAGAAGGCTGGCATTACAGGGGTGGAAGAAGGTCAGGGGTGCACAAAGTAGATTAAGATTAACTAGAGGAAGAAGTACAGAGCGGCTCTCCGGTATGTCAGTAGAGCAGCACTGTGCATGGGAGCGAAACGAACTGTGATCCTTGCTTTACAGGTATCCTCGCAGATGTGGTAAGTATAAGGTGTTAAACATATTCTCTAAAATTACAAAATGCAAGGTTAAGTGAGAAATCCAGCTACTCACATGAGCTTAATCGGATGAGAAGCTTTACCCCTAATCACCCCCAGTGTCCAGCTGTTGCCTTGTGCAATCGATTGCTCGCTGTTCGGCATGCAGGAAGATGTACATTACAAAGGGATAGCCAAGGTTGTTATCTAAGCTACCTTTCTGCTTTTCTGCCCTGTGTGAAGCTGAATACCAGAACCAGCTTTGTCCCTGATAACAAGCAGAATCAACACCTGGATGAAGAGGACTCTGGCTAGTGTGGACACAGTCCTTACTTTAAGACAGATGTTTTAGGATGCTTATCCTTTGTATAACATTATTTGCCATAATGGTGGGTTTGCAGCCTTCATGTTCTGCAGGACCTCCCACCATTGCCAGATGCTGCAAGAGCTGCAGCTGTGAAAAATCACCCTTTCTCTCCTGCTGTTGACTAGGGCACTGTACCCCTTTCTTTTCAGCTGACTTGGCTATGACTTCATGGAGTTCAATTCCAACAGCTGTTCACCTTCTAACAGCAGAAGTCCCAGGGTGTTTCATGCTGCAAATGTGCTGTCTGCTTGTCTCGTTGTTGCATGAAGAGTTGAGGGGAAGGCCCAGGGTCTTTCTCTTGAAAGCTACCCAGAGAATGGACCTGAGCATTTAAATCTCTGCCTCGCATCTTGTGTCTTCCCTGCACACAGTACTGTGGTTTGAAATGATGGCGTTGTCGGTGTGAAGAATGGTACTGTGGAGCACAAGTGGTGGAGCAACTGTGGCTGTACTGTGCTTGTGGAAGACACTTCCAGAGCAGATGAAAGCACTGCAGATCTCCCTCTTGTCAGAGGGGATAGAGAGTGATGCTGGTGACACTCACAGGTGGCCACAGAGCAGTAAGTGCTCCGTGCTTCCTGGAGAAGGCTGCAGAAGTCTTGAAGCCATTGTGGCCAATACAGTACATGCACCTCGGAGGCAGCTGAGGCTTTGCAAGTGATTGTGTTCTGCCATTTTAATTGCATTAGTAATCTGAAGTGCCAACTGTGCAGAACAGGGGATGCTGAAGGAAAAAGTGGGACGCACAAGTGTTCTCGGAAGTGCTAAGCTGGCCCAACAATCGTGAGCCTGGAGCTCAAGATATAGAAATATTTCTTTTTGGAGGCAAAACCAAAACTGATGGCAATTTCCTAGTTACAGTGTTGTTGCAGGCATTGAAATTCACTGCTGTAAAATAGGTGTTTATACACATATATAAGTGTGTGTGTGTATATATAGGGGTATATTCTTTGGCATGAGAGTGAGTGGCTGCAATTCAAGACTCTTGCAGAGTATGGAGGTGCAGCTTGAACCAGGTGGTGTGACACATCAGGCATCTCTACAGAGGATGGGGCAAAGGGTCTGCTTTGCGTTTTCTTGTACACAGGAGAGAAGGAAAAAAGTGTAGAACAAACAAATTATCGTGAGTGTCAGCCTGTGTCCTGCAGCACAGAGTGACTACAGGTACAGACAAAAAAACCCCAGGCATTTTCTTGAAAAAGTGACTTTGAACTTTTCTTGTTATGTATTTGGTGAATTAGGTAAAGAGTTGGGGCAAAAGGGAGAGGGTGGGGAGAAATGAGGAATAAGACCATGTGTAAAAAATCTGGCTTTCTGAAAAGAACAGTTTCCAATTTGAATTATGTTAGTCCAAGAGGCTTTGCAATTTTTCTGCATCTTGTCATGGGAGGCAGCTTTCACACAGCTGTTGAGCTGCTGCTGCTTTTCTTTCTAAGAGTAATTTGGTCTCTTGGAGGATGGCCTTAGTTTCACATCATGGCAGAGTTCTGCCGTTCTATTGTTTTGGTATCTAAGCAGAGTAAGATATTTGCGTGATACTAGGGCTTCGTGTTTTCAGGTTATAAAATGAGTTTTTCTTGGAGACTGAGCATGCTGGTAGTTCTGATTGGATTTACTCAAGCGTAGGAGACTCAGGAGTGTATCTGAGAAGCGACTGATGTTAAGCTTTAGATTAGTACTTCACCATCTTTCAATAAAAAAACAGCCTCATAAGCATTAAAATCTTAAGAAACTCATCCTCTTTTTTACCTCAAAACTATGCAAAGGTAGCTGTCTACAAAAACAATGTTGACTGCTCGTGTTGATACTAAATGCTCACATTGTCTGAAGCGTTCATGGCACTGTAAACAGACACATGCAATTTTTCAGATTCTGAATTATGGGGAAACAGAAATGAAAGCAACAAGAGCACAGTCAGTAACTAGCCAAAAAAAAAGGGACAAAACTGACAGTCCTTTGAAAACGAAAACCTTTGTGTTGGCATCTTCAGGAAACTTCATCTTTATTCACTCCCATGAAGAAAATCTTCCAAACTAAATCTAGATTAGCCAAATGCCAAACATGTCTGGGGTGGATAATCATAGCGCGTACAATTAGTAGAGGCTCTTGTGCAAGGATGTTAACCCAGAGTATTGAGAGAAGGTGTCCTAACATGTCTGTTACAGTAAACGATCTTCTGGCTTGCAGTTGGCATCTGTAGTCACCATTTTTTTGGAATCTATTCTAGCATTAGTTGTGCCAAATGCAGAATAGATGGTGTTAACTCATTTGAAAAGAGAGACTGCATCCCCAGCACCTCTCTCCAGGCCACCTTCACAGACTGACCTGCTGATCCCGGAGCAGCATGTCCCTGCTTTCTTGTCTCACCAGGAGAGCAGCAGGCAGCTCTACATGGGGCACTTTGCGGAGACAGTCTTGTAAACATGTTCTGAACAATAGCTTGGAGTGCTTGAGTTGGGAGCTTACCGCGAGAAGAACTGTGACTGCAGAAAACTCTCTACCCATTCCCAAGAGTAACTGTAGAGGAACTGAGCAGAGCTTGCAGACAATACATCTCGAGGGCTTGGCTCTGTCTTGAATAAATAGTGTGGAGCTACTATGCTGGCACATACGTACAAAGGAGGCTATCTGCTGAAGGATACTGCATGTTGAAGGGCGTATGGTGAACCGATTTCATTTCTGTGCACAACTGCAGGATGTTTGTCTCACCAGGGTGTGTCTTTTTTGGTGGCAGTGTTTTAAACCTCATGACAACTGTAATTTAATATGTTTTGGTCTGGCATTTATTTTTCTTCCTCTTTCACTAGGATGGGACTCGCGATATCTTTATTGATGGAGTGGTTGCTCGCAACAGAGCCCTGAACGGTGACATCGTGGTAGTGAAACTGCTTCCCAAGGAGCAATGGAAGGTCAGTTCAGTATGTTTTTCTGTGATTTGTCAGAAAGAGCTTTTTACTGTTTTCTTCACTAAACTTAGGACCTGAGACAGAGAATAGACGATTTCCTACTAGTCAGATTAGCTAAATTGCAGTTTGTGCTGATGTAGATGAACTTTATCCATTGCAATGTTGGGAAGAAGCAATACCTAAAACATTTAAACCTCACTCTGCATGGAATGGCCTTCTTTATCACTATATGGAGAAATCTGATGACAAGGCTAGTTCAAAGCGTGGTTGTCAGAGGTGGCTTTTGATGTCTGTTATTTAACTGTCTTCGTGCTGTGGCATTAGATAGCTCTGTGTAGGTGTTTGCAATTGCTTAGAAGTTTAACAAGTGCTCTTCACAAAGCTTTAATAATGATTAACTCTTGCTAATTTGTTGGTCCACAGTCCATGAAAAGCTTATCTTGTCACAGCTCCAGATTTTGTGGTAATACTCTTCTTTACATGAATGAAGAATGTGTGCAGTGACTGGAGCAATGCAAATATGGGACAATCCGATTTTCACGTCTAAGAATTTCACTAAGATTACTCTCTCTGGGGTTTTTCCTTTCACTGATCAAGTTCAAAGTCCTTTCAAACACCTGGATAATTTTGTCTTGTTTGCGGGTTTATCTTTTAATACCTCCATGCAAGGGAAGTTCTTACTCGTTTAGTTGCTGGGAGATGTAACCTACCATTAGCAATTATAATACACGTTTTTACACATAAGCATGACAGAACTGTCACAAATTGTTTTCCAAACACATTTTTTTTAATTCTTATTGAGAATTTAAACACTGTTGTATATCTTTGGGACAAAAGTAATAATGCGGGCGATTCCAGCAGGATGGGGACTGGTCTGGGCTACCTTGGCCTGGTGTTTTTCACTCATTCTAGCTGCCTTCTCTGCCTGTCTTTGTTCGAAGTTATGTGATTTTAGTCTTGCATATGCAAGGTCTTCAGTCTGGTCATTCGCTGAACCTTCTGCCTTCTCTGTTTAAATCTAATAGTAGTTGAAATGATGGTTTGAAACATATTAGAACTTGTCTCTTCTTTTTAAATACACATAAAATGAATAAATGACTTTAGTATTTATTGACACATGTAAGTGTGAAACTACCTTATGCAAAAAAGCAGTTGTAAGTGGGATCTAAGACATTACAGGTATATCCATATACAAATATAGGAAAGAGCTCTGCTGCAATCTTTGTAACCTCTGAAAACCAATTTTGAGGGTCAAAGCAAAATTTCTTTGATAGCTGTTCAAGAGTCCAAATCAGAGTTCACTAAAGCTGTGACGATTAATATATGTTTGGATCACCAAATCCATATACATAAGTTATGGTTTGTATTAGACCATTTCATATAGTTGGAAAAATCGAATAGTTTGGGCACTTAGATCCTTTGCCAGGACCTGCCAATACAAGGGCTTCTTTGTAGGCTTGATAGAGGTTGCCTGAGCTGGAAGCTTTGTCCGCAGTTTTTGATTTATATCTGGCTCTAAACAAAAGATAACGCCTCTCTTACATCCTCATGCCCTCATATGTTTAACAGTAATGTTCTTTTATGAATACAAGAGGAAGGGTTCAGAATACTCTCCCTGTCCTGGGCAAATGCTGAAATAAATAGAACTGGTGGAGAAGTGGTGTCTGGCTGCAAGGAGGCAATTCAGAAGACTGGCATTTTGTAGTGTGATTATGATTCTTCTGTGGTGGATTTAACCTTGCCAAATGAAGTAGCTGGAACATGCCAGTTGTGTTTTTCAGCCACACAGGTGCTGCCCTATGTAGTCTCATTTTTTGGTTTCTTACCATCAGCAACTTAGCGATGACATCCCTTTTCCCCTGTTCCCCGAATCTCTTGCTATGTGCTCATGTTTGTATTAGTTTTTTGGGAAAGGTGCCACTAAGTTGCACTGAAGGATACTGCATTCTGCCAGGTAATTCATACTGATTAATGATAAACTGTCGCAACCTATTTTAGGTTTTTCCATTTGTTTAGTCTCATGCTGCTGCAAAGCTGCCACATAGGTGTCTTGAGGGTTTTCTCCTTCCCATTGGGCCTTTGGAACAAGCTGAAGAGCTTCAATTATTTACTTGAAAAAAGTAGGTCAGATGTATGGTATAACTGATGCTCTCAGAGGAGACTTTACAGGCTCTGTACATATTAGTTTGTTAGGATTGAGATGTGCGTGCTGATCGTTTTTATGGTTCACTGTTCCCAACCCATTAGTCTGTGCTCCACCGAGCTGGGTTTTTTGATGGTAAACCAGTGCCTTGCGCACGGTAAGGCTGCTGTTAAAGCAGCCTGGTGGGTCAGTGCCTTCGAGTTTCAGGCACCCTGAATGGTCTCTTCATGCTCTGGGGGAAGATCTTCCCGTTGGTAGTGCGGGTGATTCCTGCCACGGACCTCTTCCTGCAAAGTCGCAGTGTAATGCTGCATCCCAGCGATGGCAGGACTTGACTTCACTGGAACCTCGGTTCAATTTATACATGTAAATGGGAGGAAGGGGGACAACCTGTGACTAGTAAAACTATGGATTTTGGATAGGGAAATCTTTGTTTGCTTGAATACTTGAGAAAGTTAGGAGCTGCCTTGTAGCCAAGGAGTCAGTCTTTGCGAGTCAATTGCCTGGGAGAGAAAAACACCAGCTAGAGAGCAGTTGCTCCAGGCATATACTGTGTTCTGCTGAGCCTGTAATGGTGGTACCTGACACACAGGTATAAATGTCGCAATGAAACGTAAGGGGATGTTGAAATAGTCTAGATTCATAGCTATACTTTATGTAATACCTTCTTGAGAGGGACAGCAATATTTTCTTCGTCCAGCCCTCCACTTCCTGGCTCAGTGGTGGGAAACTTGTCAGGCTTGAATTTCTCAACATCATGTCCTTCCCAGAGTGTGCATCAACTGCTTGGATGGTCCTCCCTGTGCTGATTCTGTCTGGTCTTAAAGCTCTGTTTGTTCATACATCCTCTGGGAGAGCTGCTTGCTGTTCAGCGATGGTCAGTTTGTCTGTTCATATTTCTGTGCTTACTATTAGTTCTGATCAGGAGCCAACAATTTCCTTGTGGCACCGCTGGCTGGAGGGAGAGACATTTCATTCCCGAAATTTGTTATCTTGCACTCCTGAAGAAGGTGGCCATCGGCTTCCTGCCAGGGTCGAGCAGCGTGTTGCAGCGACCGCATTTGGAGGCTGTATTTGAGAAGTTCGTCTCCTGTCCTCTTGTGTTACATCTTGGGAATATTGAGGTGCTATGGTAACTTTCAAATATTTAGCTTTTGCAAAGTAAGGTATTTGACTTAGACTGTTTTTCCAGGTACTTAACCTACTCTGAGCGAATGAAGTCAGGGTATCGTTGCAGTCAGCTAGACTGTCCCCGACTTGCTTCAAGCTGTAGGGCTTTCCTGAGTCTGTGCCTTTATCTTCTGGAAGACCGTCTTGATAAAAAATAGCCAGTGACAGAGGATTTGCCTCAGTCCTTGTCAATTATTCTGATAAAGAAGAAAAATGATGCTTTATTTCTTGACTGATTTTCACTACTTTAACTTCCACCCGTGGGTTCTTATTATATTTTATGGACTTGTGCTTACATCAATTTCAGGAGCTTCAATTATACAGTGGCATAATTACTGGAAGGGAAAAAAATGTTGATATGATGATTACAGCAATATATCTTAGGCTCATCAAGGAGGGAAGCAGCGTGTTAGTATAAAGGATAAACCTAACCCATCTTTCCTCCCAGCCTCTTTTTGCTCTTTTACCGTCTGCTTAATTGCCAGACAGAATTTGTTTAATTTCAGATATCTGCTGTGTTTTTTCTTGCAAGATGTAATTTCTTTGGTGGAAGGAAACAGCATAATAAGTCATTTGATATCACTTGGTGCTTGGATTCCTGGCCCAATCTCTGGTGCTTTTAGAGTAGTAGTTTATAACGTGGAATGTTTTTCATGACAACCGTCTCGCGCGTTGCATGCTATGGCTGAAATTTTAGTCTTAGTCTGAAAATAGTACCCAGATGAGGACATTTTGCTGCTCAAAACGGCCTCAAAGGAATTCTGGGGTTCAATCCCCCATTGCTTGCTACAATACACAGGAGAGATCTCCAGTTCTGCATCTGCTTGCGGCAGTGGTATGTTTAAACAATAGCAACATATACTATATATGTACATAAAATAATGTACAGAAAGTAATGACAGATTAACCTGCCATTTTCTCAGAAATCAGTACCAGCAAGCAGTATCTTTTGTTGTTGTTGTTTCTTGAATCATTTCCTCCTCAGCTTAAAGTGCTGCTTTGCACTGTTTTCAGCTGGTTCTTTTGATCTTGTCAGAAGGTCTCCAAGGCCAAGGGTATAGAACTGTTCATTTACATACGGTGTGTGCCGCTGGATAATAGGATAATGGGTCCAGCATTTTAGTCATGAAGTGTCTGAAAGTGGTAAAAATAGTAATTGTTTATAGCTCATGAAAGCACGTTTGGTTCAGCACTGAGGTGTCATATACAATAGTGCAGCAGGAGATCTTGGAGCTGCCTCTTCTAGAGTCAGATATAAATATTTAAACACTTTCTGTACAGAAGACATAAACTACAGTTCACTTTTCCCGTCTGTGACTGTTGTTGGCATAATTATGAACAAACGCAGAGAAGGAACAATTTGATTCAAGCAGATGTCACAAATATCACTGTGTATAGTTTGAGCAGAGCTGCGAATCCTGGCAAGTCACTGCCTCCAACTGTTGGTGAAAACCTACGAACTGTTAGTTGTCCGGAGGGGACGCTAGCTTTGGATTTGCCCTGGTGAATAGTGATTCATTTCAACCAAATTCTTTGGAGAATCAGTTTCTTCTCAAAATCTCCCAGCTAGTGTAAGGGTGACGGTAACTCAGGAGGAGATGGGGTTCTTGGAAGGTTATCAGAGCCATACTGTTTGAGTCTAACAATCAAGAATGTTGTTTGGAAACATGACATTCATAATAAAAAAAAAAAAGTTCTGGAGAAGTCATTATTGAAATAGTAAGTGTTCTGGCACGCTGAAAGCGTTCAAGTGTAATTCATGACATCCAGGAGTAAAGTGGGAAGCCTGAGAAGCCAGCTAGGAAGATGTCCAGAAAAGCAGAGCTCTAGCAAATCTGAAAGGTTGATGGATGCTGTAGGGAGGAAGGGTAATTGGGTTAATTTGTTTTGCTGTAGACTTTACGATGAGGGCTGTTAAGTTGATGGTCGCACCTATGTGTGTGCACTCCCCACCCCATCTTGGAAAATCCCCAAACCACAAATTGGTGGAACCTGGAGAAGCTTCATTACAAGCTTACGTTCTGATTGTGCTGTTCTCTGAATGGCCACATGTTGTTCCACACTGCCGGGCCTGGTGGACCTTCGCTGTGAGCTGGCATGGCTCTTTCTAGGCTTTGCTTATCTCCAAACTGGCTGGGTACGGGATAGCAGTACAGTAGATTGATAGCAAAAAAGCTGAGAAAACAGAAAGTGTTGCTTGCTGAGACATATGTGGCATTAAATTTGCTCTTCTTGCACATGCTGCTTTCACATTTTGTTAATAAAATATTACTTGAAGTGAATCAACTGACTTTTTAACACAATTGAGTTTTAATAGCAAGACCTGGCATGTTTTTTATGGTATATAATGGTAAAATGATTATAATGGTCTGGGTTGTGTGAGATTGTTGTGACCCAGTGGTGCGTTCATCCCTTGCCTCCTCCTGGATGTGTAAAAAAAGGAGGCAGAAATACCAGCTTTTTGGATGTCGCAAGCAACCTTACCTTCCTGAGAAGCACCTTTCCTGTCAATACCTGCCTCTGTGTCTGATCGGAAAGCCAAAACCAGGATCACAAATAATAAAATCACAAGAAAGGTACAGAGTTTTTGAGCAATCCAATGTCCTTTTCATTCTTCCTCCTTCTGTGCTGGGTCAAAGTGATATTAGAAGGCTAATTGTTTAGTTAGGTAGGAAGGCAAACTTCTTTTTGTTGACTGCCTGCATCCTGTCCTCCCAGCGCACAATTACATTGCAGATGTGGTTTGGTTGCACAGATGCAGAATAAGATAAAAACGTTACCCTTAGGTGAACAGTCAAACATTAAATAATCATTCATCTCGCATGTAGTCAGTTGTTATATCCCCAGCGGAGTAATGGCAGATAATCCCCTTGTCGTGGGGGTGACTTCAGGCTCTGTGAGATACCACTAAATTTCAGCGCATGTTCCTGGAAGAGCTACGTCTCGAATGGAAGGAAGTGCTTGTGAGGGCATCTGATCTTACTTTAGAAAAGGAGTCATGCCAACATTCAATACCTGATCTCTGTTCCTGCTCATTTTTTTTTCTTGGTCACATGAATACAACCTAGTACAGCAAATTGTTTCCTTTAACAACTAACTTTTCTTCAAGCGATTGTTTTAAAGTCTGTTCTTCAAAGTCTTCTGTAAATATGCACGCATCACAGTAGATTATTCTTAATCCAGTCTCTTATATAACCACTATCATTTTGGACTTTTCTTAGTCTTTGGTTCCTGTGGAACTAGTATTTCTTAGAACTGTTTGTTTTTTGCCAGTTTGGAGACTTATTTGATGATATCACATGAGTATTTGGAGCCCGCACCTTCTGAGAGAGAGTCAGGATACCTGTTGTGATGGGATTGGTTTTTGGAATGTCACGCACGTTAAACTCACTGAACTTTTTATAAATGCTTTCTTGAAAGACTGTCCAGAGATTCAATAGTCTGGGTTTCTTTCAGATCCACATAATTAGAAATAAGTTTAAATAAAGTGTACTGATAATAAAAGTCCCATCTGGGCTAATATCTGTACAATGAAGGTTGTACTGTGTTTTTCTTTAGGGCGATCGTGCCCCTAATTTAGCTTGATAGCTGGAGACAAAAAGAGCTACTATGACATTAAAAAGCTGTTAATCAAACTTGAAAGTCACTAAGTGAGGTGGTTTTGGATTGCATCCTCAGTTCTGAAGAAAAGGAAAAGTGCTACCTATCTATTTGCATGTGTGTTCTTGTTATTGGCTGGCGGAGAAACAACAACTGGCTGCAGTATTTACTGTGGTCAAAGCTATTAAGGTTGGCTCATTAACTCTTTTCCCTTATTTCCTTAACTCATGTTTATTTTTCTTGAAGCCATAAATCAGAGGGACAAGGAATCTGAAATAGAGGTGATTTATGTAAATGAAGAATTACAGCAGCTGGAGGAGTGACAGGGATTTTTCTATGACAGGGTTCTTTAGGGCAAGATGTGGGACCTCATTTATAACCACATGGTTCTTGGAGATGTGGAAGATACTTGTCATCAAGGATGGGATGCCTTAAATTTGTTGTTGACACAGGGTAATTTGTAACTATCTAAGATAAGGTTGTCTGAAGTCTATTTGTTAGGTTTTGAGCCAGCGTGCCACCGGCTTCAAAGGGCTGGGGTGGTTGTGCCTTATCGCAAGCACTGTTCCTATGTCTTCCTCCAGATGAGGCAAAGTGCAGCCAGGTTGGGGAGATCTCCTGGCCTCACACTCCCTCCTCTCCTAGCTTCATGACATTATTTGCTATGAGGGGATTCCTTTCTCCTCAACTTCCCGAAGCCAATGTCCTAACTGCTAGGCACATCACAAGAACAAGGAATGAGTTTATTCTTGGTGCACTGTCATGCAGTGGAAGGTGGCCAGTGATTTATATGCATCAACAGCAATTTTCTTAATACTGTGGACACAGGAAGTCTTACTTGCTTGCTACTCGGTATTATCCTTCACTCAATTAACATACAAATCAATGCCCTGGAACCGGTAACTGGGACAGCATCTCTTTCTGCAACATCTTGAAGAATTGCAAGTGATGCTTTCAGTCAACTTATTGACGAGGTGCTGCTCAAAACACTGAAAGACAAATTAAAATTCCTCCTGATTACCTTGTCCCACAAATTCCTCACTGCTTCACCAGTTGTGTGCTTGACATCATTTCTTAGCATGTGCTCACTGAGAAGACAACTGGTATGGGTTTTTGAAGGTCCCAGATTCTGTCTGCACTTTTCGTCTCAGCCTTAACTACTGACTACTGGAGGCTTTTTTATAAAGTGTTGATAACGACTCCAGGAAGGTACTGCAGGACAAAGTGCTGATCTAACTCTGCTGAAAAAGGGAGTCACATTTGTGTTTCCTTGCTTTCTTGCTGTTTCTGTTGGTTTATTTTTATTTTCTGTGTTCTGTCATGTCAGGCAATAATTGCTTCATGAAAGTAGGTCTGTCTATGTCTCTTATGAGTTTTTTAGATTTCCAGTATGCTAATGATTCATCCATCTTCAGCTGTATCACCTCCTGGGGTTGAAGCATTTCTTTGTTTTTAGCTTTGTCGAAATTATTTTGAAACAGAGAGCAGTGCCAAAACACATACTTTTAATCGAGCGGCTTTGGAAATGTGAAAATGAAGACTTGACATGATCTAATTAGCACTTGTTTATTTTGGTTGCAAAAAGTGACTGGCGAAGAATTCCCCAGACATCGTTCACTGTTATGTCTAAAAAAAAAATCCTGCATGAAGGCGTATATCCTGCTTAGTTCTTGTTGGTGCTTGGAAGTCCTGGCTGTAATGCTTTTGCTAATTAGCTAGCTGCCAGGACATCCTTCTGTTCTTGTTCTCCTTCCTTTTTGCTTGTTTGTTGGAAGGAACGTTGGCTACTTTGGTTTGTAAGCTCTATAGAAATTGGCATCTCTTTTCCTGTGGTCTCTTTAAATCCCTTGTGGCATCGTGTTTACGAGGTTGGTGCTGTATGGGGAAAGTCCCAAGGAGCTGTGTGAAGTGGGAGGGCTACCTTGAGAGCTTCGCTTTCTTCCTGACCTAATGACTGTTCAGGGGGGTGGGGAGTTCTGGTAAAAGCCTTAAGTACAGTAGCCAGGTAACTCACCTTTATGCTCTACTTGATTTTTTCCAGTAAAGTGAATTTCCTCCAGGGTTTTATCACCCCTTTTGATGTCAGATTGCCTGATTTTTTTTGTTTGTTTGTTTGTTTTCTGTGCAGATCAGGTCTACAGCTGTAGCCCTTTGTAGTAACTACAGCTGCTGTGATGGTCTGGCTTAGGTTTGGACTTGTAGCTCTTCTCTGTTCGATGCGAGGAAGAGAGCTTGTCCAGTGACAAGCGTCCTCTCTAAAGGGTCCCATCCACAACAAATCTGGGCAGACCCCAGCCATGTTTGACTATCCTGTGGGACCCATGCGCTTCACAACCCCATGGCCTTGGGAGGAGCTTGCTGCCTGGTTCAATGCAGTCTCTTTCTAACCAGGTATTGTCCCCTGACCTTTAGGCTCATGCTCTTGGCAGAGCAGCCCAGCAACTGTGGAGCATTGCAAATGCCTTTCCGTTCAGCCATCGTCTTGCAGTTGTACTTGTCCCTTAAATCACAGAATCACAGAATGTTCGCGGTTGGAAGGGACCTCTGTGGGTCACCCAGTCCAACCCCCCTGCCGAAGCAGGGTCACCTACAGCAGGCTGCACAGGACCTTATCCAGGCAGGGCTTGAATATCTCCAGAGAAGGAGAATCCATAGCCTCCCTGGGCAGCCTGTTCCAGTGCTCCATCACCCTCAGAGGGACGAAGTTCTTCCTCATGTTCAGCTGGAACTTCCTATGCTTCAGTTTGTGCCCATTGCCCGTTGTCCTGTCACTGGGCACCACTGAAAAGAGCTTGGCCCCATCCTCCTGACACCCACCCTTGAGATATTTATAAGCATTTATAAGGTCCCCTCTCAGCCTTCTCTTCTTCAGACTGAACAAGCCCAGCTCCCTCAGCCTCTCCTCGTAGGACAGATGCTCCAGTCCCCTCACCATCCTCGTAGCCCTTCACTGGACTCTCTCCAGCAGCTCCTCATCTTTCTTGAAGTGGGGAGCCCAGAACTGGACAGAGTACTCCAGATGGGGCCTCACTAGGGCAGAGTAGAGGGGGAGGAGAACCTCCCTTGACCTGCTGCCCGCTCTCTTCTTAATGCACCCCAGGAGACCATTGGCCTTCTTGGCAGCCACGGCACACTTCTGGCTCATGGTCAACTTGTCGTCCCCCAGCACTCCCAGGTCCCTCTCCACAGAGCTGCTCTCCAGCAGATCAGCCCCGAGCCTGTACTGGTGCATGGGGTTGTTCCTTCTCAGGTGCAGGACCCTGCACTTGCCCTTGTTGAACTTCATCAGGTTCCTCTGCGCCCGAGTCTGCAGCCTGTCCAAGTCTCGCTGAATGGCAGCGCAGCCTTCCAGTGTATCCTCCACTCATCCCAGTTTTGTGTCATAATAAATGTATAGTTGGCTTGCCGGTGTTTGAGAGGCAGCGTATGGCCTCCCTGCTGATTTCTTTCAGTATCTCCCTATTCGACCGGCATCCAGAGGGAACATTCTGGCGACCCTTTCCAGTGACTGCACCCGGCTGTGTCACTTGGCCGAGAGCAGGGTTGCTGCCTCCCGTACTGCAGAGCTGTGCAGCATCACCGCCGCTGCCACCCCTATGTGAGAATAAATGGCTTGTCTGGCTCTAGTTTATTTATCTAGCTGAGCAGGGGGTCTAATGCCATGGGGGAGTGCTGTGTTGGCAAGCCTTCTGGTGCTTGAGCTCACCTCTTTGGGTCTGTGTTGTACCATGTAGACATACCCAAGGTTAATGGATGGCCATTAGTTTCATCGGATTTCGTTGGGTAGCTATGCTTTATGCGTAGTCCGAGCAGTGTTTTGACAGCACAGCGTTACTTTATCGACTCTTCCTGTTTTTTCCCCCCAGTTCCCGAAGCTTTCTCTAAAACTGTTTATTCTTTTTTCTTCTCTGCACAGTTGTTGAACTGTGGATGTAATAGGTTTATCAGCTCAGATTTGCGTCTTGGAAACTTAATTTACCTTTTTATGTAATGCTTTATCACTAATGCATGGTAACGTTTCCTGGCAGGATATGCATTGTTAAAATTCGTGTGTAGAGGGGAAAAAAAGCTCAGAAGCGGATGGCTCCCTCTTATAAGGTTCAAAAGTTTCTAAATCTAAAAAGGAAAATGCTCTTCATGGTACCTGACATCATTTTAGTCCCACCATCCTACTTTCCCATGGGGTGGCTCCTATCAGTGGCTAAGATATAATGGAGCCCAAAGACTAGGTGTGGTGGCAGCCGTCACTGTCAAGTAAAGGAAAGGCTGGGAGGGGAAGGCTGACCTTGTCAGGGCAGTGTCTCCATCTGCACAGTAATTTCCCATGAGCTGACTGAGACCTTGGGCAGACTTTTTGCTAACAAAACCACTACCACA
>Ga0065711_1028618_pt1 | contig 40132 bp, 16 predicted proteins | sample Hoacrofraction12_FD_59098 | JGI IMG/M metagenome (GOLD analysis project Ga0065711, IMG submission 59098) | Hoatzin crop microbial communities from Cojedes, Venezuela - Epithelial fraction 12 v2 (version 2) | ecosystem: Host-associated > Birds > Digestive system > Esophagus > Crop | place... | reverse complement strand
GGGCGGGCGGAGGGAGGGAGGGAGGGAGGCGGCTCTCCCCGCCCCGGCGGGGATCACCTGCTCCGGCCCGCCCCGGGGAAGGGCCCTGCCCCGCCGGGGCTGCCGCAAGGTGCTGATGGGCCTCGGGGGGAAGCACAGGCAAGGACTGACGGGGAGGGGGGCAGCTGCCGTTCGTGGCTCCCGTTACTGCCACCTAAGAGACTGGTGCATAAGCGTGCCGGCATCTTCCCACTGTTAGCATAAATGCAGATTTTAAAGAAGCGGTTCGTTAATGACTAAGAAAACAAAAGGGCTATTTAAAAAGTACTCCAAGCATCCGTAAAAATGGTCACAGGACTGCACTTTGCAAAAGACGCAATGTTCTTGTTTGTAAGAGCAATGGGGCACTCGATGACGTAAAGCTCCACTTGACTCCAGCGCTGTGAACTGGGACCTGATAAAGTATTTCAGCTTGGTGATGCAGAGGCACAAGCCGTGTACGTACCTGGATCCTGCAGGGCAGGTCGGGGTTCTGACCCGAACCAGACCGGCTGGCGTCTGCAGTTACGCTGGCTGTCGTGCGGCAAATTGGCTGGGAGAGGCATCTCCAGCAACACCTACGAATTACAGCCCTCATTAAGCAGCACCGTTGCAAATCACAGTGGCAGATTCTTTATGAAGTGTTCGGTCCAAACTGGGGAGAACCAGGTTCTCAAACTCTCTGGGGCCATAAGTAACTAGATCTGATTTTTATTAGTGCCTGATCTTTGCTGTATGCCCACCTCCTGTGGATGGCAATGAGAACTGTGGTCATTCGGAACATTTTAAAACCTAACCACCTGTTTAATTGCACTAAAGCATGAAAATCCGGGAAGATAATCTGTTTCACTATTTTGCATTACAAGTGAGAAGCACCAGCTCTTCGCTCAGCTGCTGTGGTGCCCTGGGCAGATCACTTAATCACTCCCAGCCTACATCCCTCTTGCCTGCTCACAACAGCTTTCCACACTACAGACTCTCCCACCTGTGTTTCTACTGAGTTTAGTTTGCCCTGATCATCACTGGCACCTCTAAGTGGCAGAGTAATATAAATACGAATTAATTACTGGTAATTTGCTCAAACAAATAAACTTGTTCTTTGCAAGCCAGAATTTTAAACACCAGGACACTTGCTATCACTATTAGGCACAGTATCATTGTACAATATACTGCTTTTTTAACAATACATGCTGATCTGTCATCCGTCAAGAATGTGTGGCCATGAATTTGTTACACACGGTGCATTACTCATCTAGCTGTGATGCACAGTAACGTTACACCCAGTTTCCACTAGACAGCCAAACCCTTCTCTAAAATGATGTGCTGATCCTCTCCCAAGGGCTGCTCCTGACACGACTGAGATGCTCCCCCGTATATTCAGACGTGTACATCTGAACCACTGAACGTCAGAACACTGCGGCTTAGGGCTTAAACACGGACATGGGCTCTTTCAACACCTGAACGGCACCCGAAGCTTCAACACAGAGCATGTCAGTAGGTAGAACAGGTTATAAGAAAAAAAGAAAAGTTTTGCAAGCTGGAACTGGTTAACTAATTTGTTATTTATAAAACCTTAATTCAACCCAGCCAACCATGATCAGATGTTGTACTGGCACATATCTGAAGTCACTGTTCTTATGCACAAACCCCTACAGTTCCTCTAGCTAAAGATTTAGGAGTGCCGCTGAACGTAGTCCGTGCAGTATTTTTGCAGAGAGCTGATGGCTCACAGTGAGTACAGGGCACTGCCTGGAGCCAGTCCCCTCACCTCAGGATGGGGGCATCCAAGCTCGTATGAAAAGCAAATACTTTGATATTTTGCAAATCCTTTTACTCTGGAAGATTCACTCAGACTCTTTGTATGGAAGCTTAATACAGCAAAGTGCTTTGAGACCTTAACGCAAAGAGCAATGTAACTAGGCTACCGAGACCATTAAACAGGCAGAGGGTTGTCCTAGGCCTGTTGGCTTTGATCTTGGACCGCCTGGATTCCAAAATTCTCCCTGCTACAAGTGGGATATGGCTTTTCTGTGGCCATTTTGCAGCGTATGGCAGAACAAGGGATGCAGAAGAGACTGCTTTTTTTGCATCACACTGCATTCCCTTCTGTCCAGGCAACACTCCATCTGCCCCTGGAGGGCTGCTTTAGCAATGCCCGAAGTGTTAGCCTTGTAAAAGTTTCAGTGCTTCAAGCTAAACATTCCTTGCTGCAATTCAAGGTGCTATGTGTGTGCTAACATCCAAAGTTAGTTAAAACAACCCTCCTCAGAAAGAGAAAAACATCTGTTTCTTTTCTGGTAAAGATAGTTTTCTTTCTTTCTACTTCACTTATGCTTAGCCATGGCTTTCTGCAGCAACATCCCAAACAAAAAGAGAAACAGCTTGATGACTAGTACCTTGTAGATGACAAGAGAGGGAGTGTGGAACGTGCTTAGATCTGAGGCCAGCTTATTAAAGAAGAAAAGTATTCATGAAGACACTCAAATGAGTGGTTGAAAGACCACCTGTATTCTGGCTGCCAAGGCCTTTGGCTACAGGCTGTCTACTCAAGAGTCCAACTGACTGCCTAGAACCTTGATTTTGCTGTAAGATTCTTGATTTTGTAGTTAAGCTGGCTGAGCTGTGCCAGTATTTTCCAACCGAGGTAAAGAAATTCTTGGCAACAAATGAAAAACAGAGCAAAGCATGAAAGATAGACAAGTAGTAACTAGAGTAGTTGGTTTTATTACTGAAGTAGGGAAAGCTGGTGAATGATTCATTAAATATAATTATTTGCAAATATCAGGGGCACACAAAGGAAGCAATCTCAGCTATCACTGAAAGTAGGTTTTATTTCAGAAAGCCTTTTAGTTAACTTTATAATATTACCAAATAAAATTTTTTCCTTCTCTCTTTCTTTCTTTGAATGCTCGTGTTCCTTAACCAGGACCATTAATGGCGCACAGTCTGGACCATGTTCTTGTCTGCCCCAAACAGGAGCCGGATAGTTAAATTCGAATTGAGGCTACATCAGAGATTAACTCTGTTTACATAAACACCACATCAAACCCAGGACACTAAGATCATGTTACAGATCAGAGCTGGAGAGAATCTGAGTGACTAAGGTTCATTCACATTTTTAGTGCCCTAAGAAAGTCATATTATTTCTGGGTCTTTTACTTCATAGTTGAAAAAATGGCATATTTGCAAATTATCAGACTGCTGAAGTAAAACCTTTATCTAAACTTCGTATTTCAAAACATGAAGTCAGCAGAGTCATCAGAAAGAACCCCGTGCCTTAGAAACATATCTGAAGTGCTAACGGCAGCTCCTTTTCTGTGGCACAACTGGAGTTTAAGAAACGTAATTCTAGTGCCCTCCTGTGTTCTAAATAAGAACTACAATACCGAAAGAGGACACCGACCTTCATTGAATGAGGGCAAAAGGGAAGAAAACAAGATTTTTCCTGTGATAATACTTAAGAACTCTTCCAGTCACCAGTCTGGATCCTGTCTAGCTAGGTTCTGTGCATACACAAACAGAAAAGATGGCACTTGACTCAAACGGTTTACAATTCAAAGCAACAGAAAGGATATGGGAACTGTGGAAAAAAACATAAAATGATAAAACCATGCTGTTCAGCAAAACAGTAAGTAGTTTTAGTACACCAACTAAAAAGCTGCTACTACAACTAAAGCCATCTGTTCATTAATTTAATAAGTCAGTCCCTCTAGCTGATAAATGATCAGATCTGGTTCAGAATTGGACCCTTATTTTCCGATCACCATAAATAACAAGCAGCAGAGTAAGCTATATCAGCAATTAAATATGTAAATATATACAAACACCACAAACAGAAGAAAACAGTGGTTTTATCCATCTGCCTGTACATGTTTTATCATGGAACAATATTTAACATATTATCTGATTATCTCACAGCCCAGATACACATATAGCTGAATATTTCACTGCACATTTTGTTACTCAAATAAGGCAAACACTTGTATGATAATGCTATTTTGTTACTTAGTTTGTGTTACCCTATTGTCAGTTCATTCTGTTGTTTTCTCAACGTAACAGGGATATTTCTAAGCATTTTTTTAAAAAAAATCCATTGTCTACCTGTCACCAGTTTCACGGGCACTCTTTTTTTCTGGATTGGTCTTTACCAGCACAGATGTAAGAAAGGGCAAACATTCATTAATTAAACTGAGGTTTACAGCTACTACAACCCACCTTTTGATTACCACATGGAGCTAAGCTGTGGCAAACTTGTACAGAAGTACTTTCTCCTATTCACAACTAAAGAGTAAGCAAAGGACTGTGTGACTGAGAACAGCTCATACCTTATTGCAAGATCCCTCTTCTAAAAATGCATTTCAGTATGCTCCAGTGAAGAAATTATTTCCTTCATTCACTGCAGGAAGATGGAAGAAATATGTAGCAGCTCTGTGCCCACCTCGTTGACCCAAGGTCTAACATAAACAGGTGTTCACTGTTCCCTTGTTTTATTTATACACAGTATAAATTGCTTCTTAAACAGGGCATACAGTATTTCTCTGACTAGAGTAGCAAATGCCCTGGGACGCTAACTGCATGTGATAACTCACCCTTCTCCCGCATAGTATTCTAGGCTGACAAACAAGCAGAACTGCCGGTAAACAATGTTTCTGAGAAGACAAGCAATGGAGAAAATTCTAGGTAAAATTTGTTGCTTTTGTCTAAAAATACCAAAAGCAATTACATGATTTGGACAAGAGATTTCCTGTCCAAAACTGATGTACGTCTTGGGAACAGATTCGTAAAAATATGGAGATGCTTAATGATGCCGAAAGGTGCCTAGAAGGAATTTAAAAAACTAATTCTTGTTGAAATTCATGTAGGAACAGCAAGTTTCTCAGAAAGCCACTCAGGCTTAGAGTTGCTAGTGTATGTCTGGGTTAATAAAGACCTGGCATCGCATGTCCCCAGCACTGTGCCACAAAGGCTTATCAGCTCAAATCCATAGGTGCTGTCTTCACATGGCTTACTCAGTTGGGTTCAGCAATGTTTGGAATCTCCCAGTTTTAACAGCTTCAGGGTCTGCACTCAGATAATGGGCAGGAACAGATTTCTTGGAGCGGTTAAGAGCACTTTGCTCCCCTCAGCAGCAGCACGACTAGTAGCTCTAACACGGGACATGTCTGCAGGCGCAGAGCTATTGCTTCCAATACAACTCTGCCACTGTTGAGTTGGGGTAGTACAGTGCTGAGTAGGGTATTAGTTTGTTAGACAGCTTTATCACTTTTTCTCAAGGAAAATTCTAGATGAAATGCAATCATCTTTGTTTCATGATTTTGTGCAAATATTTCCAAAGCCATATGACTGCTGAAACCTGACTCCTTTTCACTTAAACAGGAACGGGGACTGGAACAACCCTTAGGCAGCTTTGAAAATTTCTGCCTTGATGTTTCCTTAAGTCGGATGAACAGGTTCTGAGCAATCAGTTGGTGTTTCCATTTTAATAGCTTTTTATTTTTATGTCTGAGTTTATTAAAATTTCAAAGCTTAGCTTCTCTACCCTACCTCCATCTGTTTCTTTTTAAGGAAAGACAGAAGAATCTTCCCATCTAGTCTGCATTTTATCCAGATGGTGATCTCTCCCTTTGTTCAGGCATGAATTCTATCCATGCAAATCAAAGCATCAATCATACAATCAACATTTGCATTAGCTGCAAATCTCGGTAGGGTATTTGCTTCATTAGAACATGTAAGGTGTAACACCACATCTGCACCACTTTAAGAGTATGTTCAATGCTGCAAATGCCAGCATGATGTATGCCTGCATTTACTTATCTGCACCAGCTCAACGCGAGAAGGCCAAAACCTTACTCCTGTAGGTACTGTTAAGCCCCAAATCCAATATTCCTGAAACAAAACACAATGGGAAACAATACCTCAAGTGGCAGAGCATTCAGAGACCTCACTTGTAAAATTGCTTTTAACTGTCTTAACCATCTATAATTCACTTGAGTCCATTTATTGCTGCCACATGCACTGAGAAAGAGCCTCACAGGCGGGCAGCAAATTCAGCTCTTGAGCTAATGAATGAATTACTGCTGGAAACCAGACTTTATTATTCATGTTAGTAACTCATTCAGTGGTCATGATCCTCAATGGATGTAAATCGGCACAGCTGATTTCTGATTTGAAAGAAATTGTTTTGCTTGCTTTTTACATTTCATGCACCAAATGTTGGTCTCAGTAATGTCAAAGGGTTGTGACGTTGATTTCAGTTGGAGATCACCTGACTGATATATTTCAAGTCACGATGCCAAGATCTTTCCCAACAGCTGCATATGAAATTATTTTATCTTGCTTTTGATCGTCTTTTAAAGAGGTCAGCAGAAGGCACAGGTAGAAGTTATGTGGCAATTCCCTTTGTCTGAAAGACTGCTGCATGTCTGATGAAAGGTTTTGCAAGTCAGTGGCCTTGGGTAAAATCTCATAAGCTAAAGTGCTGGACTGGAATTTGTGACTACTTCTAAGGAATAACAGAAAGAGAAAGCTTGACAGAAACAGACCTTTAGTATTTCAAGCTTTTATTACAAAATCTGTGAAGTAAGATACAGATCTCTGTTACCTTGTCCTGTCAACAACTGATCTGATGAGGTATGAGCTACCCAAATGAAGCCTGCCATAACATTATGCGAGCAAAGTCAGCAGAGTTACGTAAACAGCAGAATACACATTGTCAGCTGCTGTAAAGGAGCAGTTCTCTACCAATGTCAGTGTTTCTACAATGATTTACATTAACTGGGGTTCTGATCTGTTGCCAGAGGGACAGGCACAGGATCTTTTTCATAGGTGACTAAAACAGACCAGAAACTTCGACAAGAAATGACCAGTATCAATCCTCATTATATCATCAGAGAAGGAAATCTCTGTATGTGTCCGAATCTTGTATCTAGTTAAACTCTGGGTTATTTAAAACTCCCTCAGCTACTGACTTGAGCTTTACAAATTAAGAATGGTGAAAAGAAAGCAGCAAGTAACTCTTCCCTCCAAAATACTGAAGTCTGTGATTTCCTTTGCATCCCTCACAGTAAGTCAGCTTAAAGAACAGGCTCAGGAAAATACCGAAAATTGGCTTAAAGGAACTGATTTCACTGTTTTCTAATGGACACTCAAACTTAAAGAGGAAGAACAGCCGAGGTGGCATTGCCATTTAAAACTATATTCCATGGCTAATTGCTGTGAAGGGAAAAGCAAAATCTCACTTTTTCCAATCTTTGTGTTAAGGAAATTTTCAGAACCTGGGACATAACCCAGGGATTCCAAATTCCCACCCTATGTTTTAATAATTGTATTTTATTCTTTTGTTATTTTATTAAAGAGCATTTGATACTGGAGGAAGAACTCTATCTATAAATTCAAGAGAGATCACTTTCACAACTGGTGGGTTGATTTAAACTCCTCTCTCTCAAGCTGGCATTTGTCCATGAAAAAGCCATAGTACTGATGGCTTTTCTTTCATCTACTTGTTGATTTCTATAGAACTAAATGGTCATAGGCTTATGTTTTTAGCCCCTTGTTCCTAACTGTATAAAAAAAACACATTCACACACTTTCTAATTACTTTCTACGTGAGCAATTGCATATAGCAGCTCCATGAGTAGTTTGGAACTGTGAAAAGGAAGCATAGAATTCTGCTAGATTTAGAACACCAAAAAAAGTGTCCCCAGGGCAATACCTGTTTTACGATACCATTCACTCCGTGAATACGCCTGGGCCCCCTTATGCTATCTGACTGAATAATTATTGTGGAGATAAATGTTTTGTAGAAATGTATTGCTGATAAAATACTTAATTTCAATGCCAACTTACTGCGGGGTTTATTATGTTATATTGTTCCCATTTACTATGGAAAATTAAACCGGTTTTATAATCATTGAGATACAACAGAGCACAGTTAATTTCCTGATAGAAGAATAAACTTTGTTATTGCTGCTATTGTGGCATTCTTCACCTACCCATAAGAGACATTTCATTGCAAAAGACTAAAGGATAAAGGAAAAGGTTACTGAATACATAATTATTCTATATTTACAACACATGGAACAGCAAAGAAAGCTGTGATGAAAGTTTGTTTTAGCACTAAAAACAGAGAAAGGTGTTTTGCCACCACTTGAGGAGCTGAGAGATGAAGTCAGTAGTAACGCTCAGACTAACTTCAGTAAAATGAAGATTTCAGTAAAATTCTTGGTGTAACAGCAGGAACTGCAGGTAGTGTTAATCAAGGAAGGATAAGTTTTGCTCTACCCAGTAGTTTAGTATCTTAGACACAAACTCTGCTTATTTATACCAGTATGAATCAGTTTTTCTTACCTCTTTCTTATTCCTGCTTCTCTGCTATCATGTAGGCCAGAACCCTCAACTGGAGCCACTATGGCACAACTGCACTAAAACAACAGGTACCAAGAAACTTGCAAACTCTGAATTTACGTTTTACTTTTGTGCCTGTAATTCTGCTCCTCCCTCCTTTTCGAGATCATGTGAAAGATTAAAAGGAGGAAGTGCTGGCAGGCATTTTCATTAAAAATCATCGGCTAATTCCAAAGTGCATATTAGTAGAGGCCCTCTTGCAGTGCCTGTGGTATCTATCCATCACAGCTGAATCATGAATATCGACTATTTTATATTTAATGTATCTCTTACATCTTTAATGTCTGAAGAGCTTGTTCCCGAAAGCGTCCTCAGCAAGGCATAGTGTGGTCAGAATTAATCAAAATTTCCAAGGCTGGAAATGAGCTTCCAATAATTCTTAGGAGTTGTCTTCACCAGACTGCAATCAATAATTCCTTTTTTAAAAGCAGTACTCTTTCTTCCTCTGCTCCTGGTAAGTCTATATGAAAAGCATCACTACAAAATCAAGCCTCTGATTTTGGCAGTCAGGATACCAGAGAGCTAAAAATGCCTATTTAAGTTGGAGCCCCGTTACATGCAGGAGTAGAGTGTTTTTTCCTAAGGAGTTCAGATGCATGCTTCCTTACCAAAAAGGTCACAGATATTTGGCTGGTGATGGGGAGATGTACATTCAGATGGACAGCAAGAAGCAACAGTGGAAGGATCTGACTATGATCTCGCAGGAGTCTAATGCCTGCTTTTCTCTACTGTCATGTGTAATTATTTCTCAAATAATAAATCAATGCTGATAAAAAGAAAAAAACAAATCAAGATCTCAGTACTGATGAGTTCAAGCTGAAACTAAATGCTACAGTTTCTAGCCCTAATCACAAACAGTAAACGCACCCAAGAAATCACCCAATCTAATACCCAGATAAATATTTTGTGGCTCACACTAATCTCCATTTAGTATGGACCTAAGTTATAAAGATGTGGATGTGCTTTGTTTTGTTGCGAACAATTAATGGTTATAGGCAACTCTTTCAGAAGTACTCATCTACAGCTTAAGGGTTCTGGATACAGCATACTCTTTGTATCCTTAATATAGACAAACCCCCTATATTTACTTACAGGACTTGATTTTTTGTATAAGCAGCTTAGAGATCTTTAGAGGAAATGCTCTGAACAAGCACAAAGTTTTATTACGTGATGCACACTTTAGAATGAAGAAAATAAAGACGGTATGCTTCTTATGACTCAGTTCCATTTGCATAGGAATAAATGAGCACATGAATGATACATTCATAGACCTAAGAATTTCTCCACTCATCTAATATAGACTCTTTTTTACAAGTTTAATCTTTGTAATTTTTTTCCTTCAACTTTCTCATTTCCCTCCATTCTAGAAGTTTAGCTGACATTCAGAATTTTGCACCTCTCTCGCATATGTAGACTTTCGTTGGCTCTGTGCAGTGCATCAGTCACATGATATAACATACTGACTGGAGAGCTTTTTTCTTTTATAAAGGGGAGCAAAAAAGAGGTTAAAAAGGCAAAGTAGGGTTGGTCCTCACTGCTTGCAGGAATGCCATGGAACAGGCAATAATGATCACCTATGAGCAGTTTAGTCCAGGGGTTCGAAGACTCTTGCATTAACCTTTAGGATATCTTCTCACTTACACCCTGCTTCTCATAGCTGTTCCATGCACTGCCTTCATCCTCTCCCTCTCCCACACAAACCTCACAAAAGGGGCACAGTGCTTGAACACAGACTTTCTGCCAGTAACACTCACAGACACCCTCTTCGTTGCCTTGATGCTCCTACAGCATGAGGTTTGTTCTAACACAGAATCCATCGGATTGTTTCATCTCTCCAGAAAAGCAAAACTTTTACAACTGTACTGGGAGGGAAAAATCTCTGCTATGGGGAAACGGAGATTAGCACTGAGGGCTGTGGAGATCCTAAAACCCTAAGAGTGAGAATTAATGACAAATATATCAAAGTTTAAGAACAGAGTCACTAAATACCAAAATCAAAGGCAAGCACTGGGATGCAGGGAGAAGGAGCGTATTCGAAACGGTTTCTGTTAAAAGGTCTAAGCCTACAGCTCTCATGTGGGAGTGGATATTCTCCATAAAGAGAGATCTACAAATGCTTTATCTCAGGGGAAGTCCTCAAGGTTACTGCAGTCCCAAGCTCTTGTGAGAAGACGCTATTACATGTGTTAACGCTAGATGCCAGTAAGAGATCAGCATGGAAAACAACGGGGCTAGCCCAGACTCAGCAGTGAATACTCCAACCTCTCCGCTGCAGAATGGGAACAGCCCTGGACCATTTCATGGCAAGGCTACAGCAGAGTATGTGGAATTTGGAACCAATGGGCTGGTTGCTCGGCAGCAGTAAATGAAAACAGCTCCACACAAATCCATGAAAAAGTTGCAGTTTGCACAGCTGAAGAGTTTGCGCGCAGTATTTCAGTTTCTGTCATCAGATGACGAGCAGTCACTTGCTCCTGTAGGGAAACAGCTATTGCTGTGCTCAGATCCATGCCCTCACCACATACCATGCACCCACCGCTATCACTGTTTATAACCCCCCTCTCCAGCCAGGCCAAGCATCATGTTTTCACTTCCCTACACAGCCAGCAAAGCTAAGACACAGGCTAACCCTGCAATAGCATAATGTAGCTCACTCACAAGGAGAACATGTATTTCTGTGGCTCAGGAGCATGCCTGGACTGATGTCAGACCACTGTTGCCAGGATTTTAGAAATATAGGCACTGCCTGAGCACAGCAGAATTAATCAACCAAGCAAAAGAAAATAAAATTACTTGCTGGCAACTGGTAATTCTCTCTAGTAGAAAGCTTCCCTCTGTCTTCCTATTCGTCTGGATTTTTATTAGTGAGTTTAGTATAGACATCCAAGAGGAACAGATTGTCAATACCCTACCCAAGTAATTCAGCCCAAATAAATCTCTAACATAGCACTCTAAAACATTAACTAATTTGTTCATCAAAACTGCACCACAAGAAAGGCAGGAAGACTTGATTATATTATTGCTTTACTGTCATCAAAGACTAAACAGACTAAGACAAAGCACTTGATCCAACACCAGCCTTCAGGGTGGGGGATTAAGCACTGTGGGATTCCAGAATCAGGCACACATTCTTTTATAAGCCAATGCACTAACAGCAACAGAGAGATGAGAGCCTTTAGCCTAGAACATTAGTTCAGTCTTGAGACAGAAAGACACATGTACACTACTTCAGAAATGGAAAAAACCTAAAAAACTGCACAAAAAGGATGGAGCCTTTTGTCCTAAGAAAAAAATATGTGCATTTCTAATGTGTGCTCGTGTGTAATCTGCAATTACTGATCTGATGTCTGCATGAGAAAACAAATGAGAATGCTGGATCTCAGCTGCTGTCAATCTGCACCATTCTGTTGCCTTCGATGACAAGCTGACACCGCTCAGGCCTTTGAATGTTTCTCACATCTTAAGATATAAAACCACCAATTAAGGGACCAGCTCTGACTCTCTTCAATTTGGTGATTCAGCTCTCTCTGGCTTCAGTGGGTAGCAGATGGGGTGACTGATTCATAGGTAGCAGTTCAATGTATTGTTTTATGGGAGGGAAGGCAGAAGTAGACTTGATGTGCAATTTGATGAAGCCACCCCCAGTCCTATGAACACGGAAACTTCTGTTTCAGCACTGCAGGGAACAGACTGGTGAGACGCACAATCGTCTTACCTGGGCTAAGAGACATTGCATTCCTTCTTCTAAGACAGAAAAGGAAAATTCATAGAGCCTTGTCTATTACTTGGCTACTTCCAGTTTTTGCCTACTTAGGAACTGTCACTTGGATTCATATGCAAATAGTGATTAGAAAATACACTGCAGGGAACAATTCTCCACTGGGCTACAGTTCCCATTCCGAGAGAGATCTCCTGCAAAAGACTCAAGGCTATCTACTAATGTAGGTTTAATTTCTTATACAAGTATTCCAATCTTATTAACAGGACTGCTGTAGTAGTACAGTATAATTAGCCAGTATAAAATCTTCCAAATTTTGTTCATAAGAAATCAAGGACCCAACTCTTGATAATACCCTGGCAGAGATGGTGCAATTCAGTAAAGCTCTACCGATGGGAAGAGAACAGCAAGAGTTTATATCACCTGAATTCTAAAACCCAGGCATTATTACCTTCTCATAACACAGCAGAAGGAATGCAGGACAAGCCTGAATCACCTTGAGTGGTATAGAAAAAAAAATACCAGCACAGTGAGTACTGGCAGATACAGCCCACTTGAGAATCAAGAAGAGTATATACCTAAAAATGTTCCAGCTCTCTATTTACATCAGTTCTGGCAAGCTTGCTTCTCTAAGATTACATAAGATTAAAGCATTCATATGATGTATTGTCTCACTCATTATTGCTTTAAGGCTGCCACAATTTCATACTAGTATCTCTTCTCCTTTCCTTTTCTTTTTCTGTGACCTACAGAACTAGCATTTCAGAAGCCAACAGAATAAGATCCTTTCCAGCACTTTCCCTGTATGCAAAATCCAGCCCAGCAACCTCACATTGGCTTTCAGGCCACCCCTTCACAATTCTGCTGAGAAATCTGCTGAATCTCTGGCTTGTGAGGAAAGGGACATGACCATGAACAAAGCATCTGGTACTTCTTTGGTCTGAACTGTGCTGTGCTGCAGGATCTGTGTCTGGTATATTAACTGTTGAATCATTGTTTCTATCATTTCAGTCAACAAATTAAAGCTGAGAATGTGACTAAATCAGTTCTTAATAGCTAAGCTGCAATAAGTTTTAAGGCTTTGGAAGAATCCATGCTGTAAATCCCAACTTCAAGCCTGCATATTTCTACGTTTCAGAGACTATTTAAGCTCTGATCCTACCTGCTGCAGATCACTGCATTCCCGGAAAAGACCAGTTGGAAGTTGTCTGTGTTAGTCAGGCAGGGCTGCTTTCTTACTGTGGACTGGCACTTGGTGGCACTACAGTTCACATAACTGGAAGCAAAGACACAGATGAATCAGCAGCTTTTCACTGTCCATATAGTTGATGCACAGTATCGTCTAAAACGGTCTGCTCTAACATCGCTCAATGAGCTTTGAAGTCTGGCTCTGCACTTTCTTTAAAAATATACGTGCTGTATAATTCTAAGTGAAATGCTAGCCGCTTACTGTTTGCTGCAATCTTCTCTGAAGTCTCCACAGGATTTAGAATTGAGAATTCTCACGACATCAGAGGAAATTGAACAACTTCTCTCACTTCCAGTGCCAAAAGTACAGTGAACGCTTCACAGACAAGCAGAAATTATGTTGGCCGTGTTATAATTACAGAGGCTGATGTTGCAATCAGTCCTTAGTATTAGCAGGAAGCCTGATTGGTTTTATCTGGATTCCACATATTCTGCAGGAGCCCATGCATACAAATGAGCTAGCAGCATGAATCTGTAAGAATGTGCAAGTTACTATTAAACCAGTATCTTAAATTATAGTTTTGCTTGGTTAAATATTATCGTAGGTTAGCAAAATATCTGCCACTGCTTCAGTTTCTTAAAAGAAAGATCAAGTCGTGGATGCATATCATGATCAAAACCTCAATTAAAATAGGATGACATTTGAGCATGGAACAGCAAGTACATTCAGTGACACTGCAACTTTTCTTATAGCAGTGCTTTGTGATAGAGTAGTAATAAATTACAAGGTAGGCTGAGAAAGTGTCCTCTTTTAACATAAAAATAACTGGAAACACCATGTACCAAGTTCATAATATAAAAATTCACAAGATTTAAATATGATATTTCTGTTACAGATGATGGATGTTTTTATACAAAGGGAAGAAGCACTCAGGAGACTATGGAAAGCTTTGTATAACTAAACCAATACACCATCAACAACTGCCCCGCACATCGTAGCTAGCACTGCAGCTGTGAAGGCAGAGCATACAATTTCAAAATCCCTTCTGTCTCTTAATCCTCTAAAAACTGCTTCTGAGTAATTTTAAAAGCCAGCATCTTTTATGACTACACGTAAAATGAGTTTAAGGGACTGTTAAAAATCTCAAGGAAATTCAATAGCCTAATAATCTCCTCCTTCTAAGTGCCCAACTGATTCGGCAACATTCAGCAACTGCTGCAGAAAATGTTTGATGACTATGTGAAGTTACTAACAGGGTAACATGCTACGGAGTGCTGAAATATCTGGCTTGCTCCCTTTTATATATAGCCGAACCTTTTAACTCACTAAAGCACAGAATCAGTGAAAAAGTTTTTTTGGACTACGCCAAGCCATGGGTGACTGTGCTGGGGATATGTGCTGTACAAAGTTTCCCATCCTTCACGGGCTAATTGTCGGTTTCAGATCAACAGACATACTAGCACTATGTCTGAATATGATCACTACCTCCAATTATCATTAAATAAGGAGGGCTAGCAAGACAGACAGTCAGAGCCCAATTTAAACCTCACTGCAGCAGAGACTGCAGCAAGTGGATTGGACACACCCTATTAAAGATGCAGTACATCATTTCTGCCCTTCAAGCTTACTTCATCCCCTTTGCTGCAATGCTGTCGACAAACACAAAGCTTAACCCTTTTTAGAGCAAACTGCCTCAACATATCAGGCATCAAAGTGTGGAGTATTTAAGGTAGAAACTTAGGATATAAGTGATCTGTATTCACTACAGATACCCTCTTTCCTCAAAACAAAGTTTCAATATATATGTGTGTGCGTATGTGTGAAAAATATTTTGGTTTGTTGTTTTCCACATAGGAAGCACTTGCTGCAAAGAACAGGGTTTGCAAATGCCCACCCAAGAATCTTAATTCCTGGATCTTCATTGCAAAGATCCAATACAAGGCAAGCATGACCATGCAATTTTCCCAAAGCCGTCTGGGTTATATGGTAAACTGAGGCACAGGTTCCACACAAATTCCCTTACAGGGTTTGACTGAACTTTTTATGAAAAATCAGCTATTTGTGAATTCAGGTCAACTTCAGTGATCAGTTTCAGTCAGAAGAATGAAGGAAAAGTGGAATTTTGCTGAAGCTAAAGCAGAAAAACATTTTCTAAAGGAACAGCTTTGACTTTTAATTTCACAACTGACCTGAATTTCTTTCCAAGATCAAAATTTTGTCTGCATCAAATTACTAAACAAATCAATCTATCACACACAAATATTTATCTATGATTGCTGTTCTTCCTTGCCATTGAATAAAGCTACTGTGCAAGGATCTGAGGAAACCTGGACAAAATATTTTGTAGTTCACCTGTCACTGGCTTGCAAGAGACCTGCTGTAGACAGTAAATTAGAGCAGTCCCAGAGGTCAGACCTACTTGAATTTGGGAAGAGCCAAAGCAGCATTATCCTTACTCCCCTGTGAAGGGCAGCCCAGATTCTGAGCCTGAGAGCATGCAGTGAGAAGCCTATGGGACTTTATTAATGACTATGCAGTATGGACAAGAGGGATGCACTGCAGAATCATCTGGCTTGCTGTTCTGTTCAAGAGCCCAGATTTCTGCCTTTCTTCCATCCCTCATCACAAGTAACTACATTAACAGTCTAATTGCCTGAAGCTGCAGGAAAGAAAAGAAAATCAAGACAAAACGTAGTACAGTGTGGAGGAAAGCAGTGAAACATTCCTTTTAGAAAGCATCCAGTTACAGAGGAAAGAGGAAAAACAGACGCCCTGTGAAAATGCAAACAAGAGTGGCATTGAGCCCTTATGGATAAGCCAGGCACACGTACCTAATGCAGAAAACTGTTCTTTTGTATTCACATCAATGCCTAAACTTCCTATTAACCAAAATAAAAGTCTGTCAGTAGCTTTTCAGTGCTTTTGCTTGCCTGTAGCAGCTCTAAGGGTGATATCTACTGTCTCACTGCTGACATGTGAAACACTGAATCCTTCTCGCTTCAGTCAGAATGAAAATAAACTACAGTGGCTTCTGCTGAGCAGGGGGTCTGATTCTCCTTTTACACTCGGGTAATTTAACTGATTCAGATGAGCCAGTGTTATCAGTGGTAGGTATAAAGACATTTATATGAGAGTGAGAAAGATTCAAAACAGCCCATGTCATACAGGACTGCTGTACAATTTTTACACCTATATTTAGAGATACCTTTCCCAGTAACTGTGCCAATGAAAGCAAACCCTTGTCTAGCAATATAGACTACTGGCTATAGGATTTGGTGTCGTAGGCTGGAACAGTAAGGAAACTAACAGAGGGTTCCTCAAGCACTTGCAATCCAGACTACACATACACATTTACTTTTGCATATATAGATCCTTTACATTTTTAGAGACAGAAAAATCAAGGTCCAAACTAACTCAGTTCTCAAGGACGATTACAGGGAGTTATTTGGTACTGACCAGTAGAAAATTGCAGCACGGAACCAGTGGTTTGTCCCAGATCTTCAAGCAGGTAAAAAGAGGATTTCTGTAGAGCTTTCCTAATTCACTGCAGCTGATGATACATGTTCTTACCCTTAGTGATTTATGAGAAGAAAGCAAAGATAAGGTTATATTTCTTTCATCTTGTTTTATTCCTTCCTCAAAGGCTCTCTGTTACTGGTGCCTCCCCTCTAGACTGGACTGGACAAAGCTAACTGGACTAGAAATTGGTTTCTTCCTACTGTGAACACTATAAAAATAGTGTCCTTAATCTCTGCTGGCTAAAGATGCTCTGCTTCAGACCCTTATTTTGCTCCATTTCAGTTGCTGACTGGATACTTGAAAAGCTGGCTTCCATTACTAGATAGTTCACCTTTGCGCATCCAGTATAAGAACGTCGTGGGGTTGACCACTCAGAATTCTGGTCACTCCACTAGCAAGCTGAATGGGAAAGGGGTCTATCGGAACACAGATCTAATGTTGGAGGAAAAAGACCTAGAGATCATTATTCCTGGTTTCTTTAATAAACTTTGGGGGTGCAAACAACTGATTAGGGCAGGAACTACTGATCATCTGAGGTAAATCCAACTTCTTCACAGTTTGACCTTGTGATTTCCAGATTTCTGCCCAAATGCCTAGGATGTATTTTGCAAACGACAGCATCTACTTGGCTCCCAACCTAGTTTTTCACCTCCAATCCTTATCTGAAGTTTAGATGCCAGAATTTATGGCTACATGTCTATTAATTCTCCCAGACGTGATTAGCTGCTCTGTCAAAGTAAGATGATGCATAGGTGTTCTTTCAAGACCAGTGAAGCTCAGGTACTAACTCATTTAAGGCACTGGAAATCATGCTAGCAAGAAGCACAAAGGTACTGGCATTAGAGTCCATATTCCCCTGATGCTACTCACTAGGTATGCTGTCTGCCTAGTATTTTCTGAATAATGTGTTGTAGATATTTTTCAATGCTCAGCTCCTGAAGTCTCAGATACACAGGCTCTTAGGCATTGTAGTCTTTTCCTTACTTATCCTTGTTCTAAATAAAAACCCCAAAAATCCCAGAGAAACTGCGTGACATTATGTAACTCAATTTAAAATGGGAACTCTTCAGGAAGAGGTCAGCTATTACACTGAGGTAAGTCATATAGAAAGGAGTATAACGTAAAACAGAGAATGTGGTAGAGAAAGAGCGAATCTGCATTGCACAAAACAAAACATCCTCTTCTCTGTAAGCCTTTTGTAGAGGAATAAAGGACATCTACAGGCAAAGATTTCTGCTCCACCATACCCCAAGGTGAGGTGATATACTAAATTACTATGGACTTCTGGCCTCAGAACCTGGAATAACATGCAGCAGCCCTTGGCTTCTTGCCTTCAGAGTAAGCACTCAAAACTGGAAGATTTGTAGCTTGGTATGTAAAGACTAAACCAAAACTGAAATGTCTACATTACACACCATTGGTTCTACCTACTAAAAAAAAAGAAGGTGGGGGGAGCAGGGAAAAAGAGAGAAAGCAGGAAAGAGAGAAAGACAGAGCAGTTATTTTCAAAAGAATAGAGTTGCTTGGATTATTGACATGCGTGACACATAAGGTCAATTTGTTTGCTGTTATCTGCCAACGCACAACAGTGTCATGTTCTGCTGTCACTGTTGATCACTAGACAAGTCACAGACATTGGGACTTCTGTAGACATGTCACAGCTAGGCTAGACAAAAATGATCTTGTCAAAGATGAAAGGCTGAATCCCTCTTGAACCTATCCCTACAAAACATCCTTTGGCTAAAACAGAAGTAAAATAAGCAGGATTTGGCCCATGGTGTCTTAGTACCAGAAATTTAAAACCTATAGGATGATTTTTGATTTTTCATGTAGCATTTTATAAACTTACTTACAGTGGTCCTGTGGTCAGATATGCCCTCCCTTTAAAAAGCACAGGATCTATAAAAAGCTCAGGGTAAAACGTAATGTATGCTGGAACACAACGATTCAAAGCAGTTGTGGTTGAGAACAAGTATATTAGCAGCCTGGTAAGAAGACAGACAAGCCTCTCTTCCTCAAAAGCTTTTCCTTTCATGTTTGTTAACCCATCTGTTATTAAAATAAAGATTCATCACAGCTACAGACTCTACTGGGAATTCTTTCCACACAACAGTTTCTGCCACTGTTTTGCATTTCAAAAGAACACACTTGTTGTAAATGTGAAAAAGTAACCTGTGGGAAGTATCAGCTGTGGAAATAGCATAAGGACACATAGGTATGCAGAAACAAGCATCATTGAGCACTGAAACAGAGTATTTAATAAACAGATATCTAGAACACAAGATTTAGCTGAATATCTGTGGACCTCAGCCACTACTCTTATTGACTTAAAAGCACTGGCATGACAGCTCAAAATTTTCTAAGCATTTATGAACCTTCCATAGGAGGATGGTGGTGCACAGAGATGTCCCCTGTTCCACAGGAAGTCTCCTGATGACTTAATAAGAAGTTAGGGGCATAAATACACTTCTGAACTGGGCAGAAATGTTGACAAAGCTCCCAGTAACTCCAGCAGATTCAGGCAGGTTTGTGTGAGGACCTAACTAAAAGTCCATGGAAATCAATAAAAAGAGTCCCGCTTTCTTTAGCTACTTTAGGATAGCCTAATATATTGGGACATACTGCTGATAGAGTTAAACACTTGCGGGTGAGATCACAGTCAGCACTGGAGTCTGCTTGCTTAGATGGATTATTACATGGGATTGTAAAGAGGGACGGTAGCACCAGTTAATGGATAACCAAAAGTAACAGCCAGGTTCAGATAGGTCTTCCTTACTGCACGGTGCCATTTTGGGCAAAACTCCTTCCATTATTCACTTACCTTATCAATTTAAATCATTATCTCTGTGTTAATCTGTGCTTGTAAGGTTCCTCCTACAAAATGTTCACACGTCTGTTTATTTCATTCTCAGCTTTTTAGTATCATCTTAACATTGGAATGACCCTTAAGAATATTATTGGGATGTTAAAACGCCACACATAAGAATGTCAATAAGTGACAAAATAGAGATCTATTGACAAAAATAAAATATACACTTTTGCACATCAAATGAAAGGAAACAAATCATGATTATGCCATGTTAAAAGATGCACTGAATTGCTCATCTCTGTTACAACCGCACTGAGTCAACACTGCTTCCGCCTACTTCCTTCAGGATGAGAATCAGGCAAAATAATGAGAGTTACTTGCTTTGCCAGTGTATATTAGGGCACTGTGTCCAAAGATATTGATCAGTGAAGAGGGGCTGAAGTAGGCTTCTTTGATGTGAAACTCTGTTTGCCTTGTGCAAAGAACAGAGTAGTAAGAAAAGCTGAAACAAGTATCTGGTTGTGCCAGCCTCATCACATAACAAGGTGTTAGAACAAATGCATTCTAGCAAAAGACTGAGTGAAGAGGCCATTTTTGAAACCAGAGCACTGAGATGCAGGGAGGCACTGTTTTATTTTTAAATCACTTTGCATGCAAAAATCACAGCTTGCAGCCACATCTGCTGAACCCGCAATAGCAGTTGCCCTTGTAATGTGATCTGCAGACTTTAAAAAACCAGCCCATTGATTAGCTGCAGGATGTGATTCTATGTTTTTATGTATTTCTGCCTGGAGCAGCACACTTAATCAATTAACACTGACAAAAAACTGATAGAGAAAAAGCAGAAATAATCCAGTATCAAAGACAACTTCTATGCACAAACACTAGTAATCAGATTGGCCTACATCACTACCTAGAAAGAAATTTAACCTCAAATATGACTCCAAGTTGCTAGCAAGACTCTAAGTAATGATGTTCTAGACAGCTTCCTTCTTGACATAGATTATTTCTACTATGGAGGTACACTAGAGTCTAGTCCTAAGCCAGGAAACCATAATGTAAGATACTGAATACCTCCTAAAATAAAAGCAAGACAAGGTCGTCTGAAAAGAAGTATGTCTAAACCGGACTGAAACACTCCAATAAAAACCTTTTGAAGGGAACAGTACAATCAAATAGCTAGAACAGGGGTCTGCTGTTAAAAAAATATGGATTTTATTCCAAGCTTTTGGAAGGTAAGAACTAATTAGAGCAGCTTCAGAACCCTTTGATCATGTTTTACTCTCTGGGCAGGAAGGTAGACTAGTAATTAGGCCACTATGCGGGAGAAGCAAACTGAAAGTCATGATGTCTGATGTGTATTTCTCAAGGTGTAACTGTACAGCAGTCATTTTAGAGCAGAGGATAAAACATTGTAACCCTAGCTCACCTTTCTGTGGAGTAGTGACAAGAGCACGTGCAAGTGTTGTTACTGGTGGCTTTGTATCTCTTAAAAAGAATAGCAGCAAAACTGTGCACTAATGACATTACCTGGTGTCTGATATTAGGCCTTATTCTGCCATCTTTCCAATCAATGGCAAAATTCCTGCTTGATGCAAAGGTGGCAGATTGGGCTCATTAAATTTTGAGTAAATCCACAGCAGCAAGCTCAGCATGATCCTCACTCCTCAGCTATTGTTCATGCTGTAACCAGGCACATCCATCACACAGCTTTGCATCTGCCTGTGTCCTCTTTCCCTCGCCCAAACCTCATCCCCCAGTCTCCATGAACAATGGATGTGATGACCCTGTAAGTCCCTTTCATACGAGGTAACTACAAATGGGAATATGCCTTTGTTCATAACTTATATTATAGTGCGGACAAGGCTGAGGTTAGCATATGGCATTTGCTAATGGTCCCTCCTATCCCACATTTGTCAGAGGCAGATAATTTCATCGAGCTGATGTCTATATCCCTTAACAAACTGAATTAAAAATGTTGCAGCAGCTGCACATGTAATAGAATCTACATAGTCTTCAGCAACCTACTTTATTATGGGCTATTGTTTTAGGCAGTAATAGAAGGCGCAGAAGCAAAGATGTGCAGAATTTGGGGCGATGGACAAGATGACACCTGCCTTTCACTATAATACCACACATAAAAACAGTTAAATGCACTTACCTTGTCTCTGTGACGAATGTAGATATGCACCCATTTGTCTTCTCTCATTTTTTATTAGAACCATTGGTTATATATTGCAAGAACAGGGTATTTCTGGCGTAACAATGTAACTAAATTCAGGTTCCAGCTCTCCCATGGACATCCTCAGAAAATCACTTACAGCCACTACTACGAAGACTTTTAGGAGTCCAAAATTGCTGAAAGATGCTTTGTGGGACTCCGAGGAATGCATAAAAGCATATTACATGAGTAGCTCTCTTTGGAAGTCCACAAATATGTGTGCCATTCCCAACTGCTAAACAGGGAATGGTGCCATTACAGAAACATGTACAGACAATACATTCACTGAAGTTTTGTGACATTCAGATACTACAGAAATGGGAGCCAGCTGGTTCATGCTCTGATGAAACTGTTCATTAACAGTTTTACATTATTTTCTAAAGTCAGGCTCGTACTTACATATCTCTTTAAGATGGGATGTGCATGACAGTTTTTCCAAGCTATACTGCCAATGTAACACCAGATTCACAGGGATATAAGAGAAAGAAAAATACTCTTCTTATATTCAGGTAATAACAGATCTTCTATGATAGGATCCAGCAAATTTCCTCTTGGTACAATTTCAGCTAACACATGATATCCATGTAGGTGGTCAGCCTATCCCTACAACAACTTGTAGCCAACTCTACTACCCACTGATGCACCTGTTTCGTAAACCATTTTACTGTGGTCTATAAATGAAGCTGCATACTCATGTGTTTTTTTTCCCTTCATCAAAGCCTCCAGGACAACAAAGAGATGGCATAAATAATTCATAGTATGTTACCAAGAAAAGCAGCAAAGCTGCAGTGCTTACCTATCTTCTTAGATGCAGTATTAGTCCAGTGATGTGACTTGTAAGTGCTGGATCTTGAAAAACACTGAGGCTGGAATAATCTCATCATGGACGGCAACATTTGAAGAACTGGAACACAATGTGTCTGAAACAAAACAAATCATGCAGAGTTTCTGTCTTTGTATTTATTTATTGCTATGACAATAGTAAATTGACAAATTTAGCCAGAGCCCCAGATGAATGCCCATATTCTGTGAGAACTAATGTATAAGTGTTTGCCAGATTCCTGTCATGCCTGGGTGAGCAGCAATGCGCATGGCCCTGTGAGGGAAGCACTACTGTCTGGAAAGCCTCCCCATATAATACTACTGCTATTCCCAAAGTAACTTTTCATGCTCGGATTTTCTAAGGAGGGCAGGTGAAGATTTGGTCTTACTACTCTAACATGTAAAACTGCCTGTTCAGTGAGTGCCTATCAACAGAAATAAATCTTTGGCAACACCAACCTTGGAACCAAGCTCATTCCCTTGAACTGCTCACATTGACATCTTTCGCTCTGCAGCTCACAGATTCAAACTTTAGTCCTGAGCAAGGCAGCCGGTAATAACACACAATGTAATCTCCATAATGTATAGATAGCCTTAGATGTTAATAAATGAATGTTGTTTAACATGCTGACAGACATACCCCTAACTTCGTATTGTTAGTTCATGCTTCCTTCCTTTCCAGTGAAGTAATTACACTCAATCACCATGTGCCTTCTGATGCCTGTTTGTAACTCCCCTCCTGATAACCTGTATCATGCTGTCACGCATAAAACATCTGGGATCCAGTCTGAATCCTAGAGCCTCTCTGACTCTTTTCACCTGCTCTTCTGTGTTACCTCACACAGACGGAGCAGTGGAATTAAGTGTGTCAGATCCAAATACATGCACTGACTCATCTTTAAACACAGTTCCTAGAAAGTGGGTCTTTGGTGTGTAGGTTGTAGTGGCAGAAGATAGGGAGATAAATGTTTCACAAGATCAAGTAACACAGAAGAAATCCAGACATGGGTTAAAAGTTACTTAGGTCCCTGTGCTAAACATTTTATGATAATAAGCTAGGCAATATTCTCCCAATAAAGAACTGGGTGGGACCGAGTCATACCTCAGTTAAATTTTGTACTTTTCTTCCTTCCTGACCATAATAATAGATTTATAATTATGGAAAACAAAGCTACTTTTTGTTATTGAAATTAAAGATTCATGTAATGAAAAGTTAAAATTTCTACATTCTTGTCCCATTTCCAGGCCTCTCATCCCATAAAATGTGAAGGTCAGGATGTTAAAGAGTACATATATTCCCCCCGTCCCCCGGTTGATCACATCTATACCATTCCACAACAAAGGATGCCACACACACAGAATCCTCAGACCCCGACAGAATATAAAGCTTTTTCTAAGTTTGGCTGATAGAGGCCAGAATAAACATGGCCTGTTCTACCTCCTGCTCACCCCATGTTCACGTCTGCCTGTTTTACCACACAAGTGCACCGGGCATGTTCAGGGATTTTGATGAGGCCCATCTGTAATTCCCCAGCCCACAAGGTCTGTACATCCGAGCACTTTTAACACATGGTCCAGCCAAACCTTGCAAATCTCAATCTGTATTAGTGGCTGCAGCAAGGGCTCAGATGGCAGATATTAATTCCAATTATTCATGGGATGACAAGCCGATTTTGTGCCTTGTTAACTAAATTACTCCTTTAATAGGATGGGTTTACATCTCTGGTGTAGTAGCGTGGGGAAATAAGAGTTTTCATTTTGCACATAATCATTCTGAATGTTGACAGACTGCTGGGGAGACACAACCAGTATTTTCCATTTGGAAAGACACTGATCAGATTCTTAACCAGAATCAATAATCAAATATATTCACATAAAACCCTCACAAAAATGTCCTCATTTTGGTTTCGCTTTGCAGTGGTGTGATTTTGGAGGGGGTCATGAGAAGCCCCGAGGTGACTGTGGTCTTTAATGAGCCAATGCAATAGGCCTATCTCTAGAAAACACTGCCAGTACCACTTAAACATTCTTTAACTAATATTTAGCTAGGACAATCCAAATCTTCTTTGAAGCTAACTGATTAGTATTTGTGATGCATCTTGAGATTTGTAGATTAAAAGCTACAGAACAAGACAATGTTTTACTCTATTATTAGTCAATCAAACATACAGAAACACACATTGAAATTAAATCACTGGAAAAACCTTGATGCTTCCTCTCCCCTTTATTTTCCTCCATCCTTTAATTCTATTTCTTTGATAAACTATTACATTTCAAGAGCCCGGTCTTTAATACTCCTTTTGTAGCTACACAAAGTGCATTAGGAATAATCTGCCCGTTAGCTACCAGAGAAGATTCACAGGCATCAGTTCCAAATGTTCTAAAGACGTTTACTAGCCTCAGAGATTTTGATGATAAGTGTGGGAGGAAGACAGAGACACACAGAGAAGGGAAGACCAGCAGTCTTCCTACACACACTCCTTATTAACTTGAGTAATCCCCTTCAAGCTATTCAAATGAAATTTTGAAGCCTGATGTAACTGATGTTGCAGGCAGACAGATAGATACTTCTGTCTATACAAATAACTTTATGAAAATTGCAGGACTCGACAGGAAAGATTTCCTAATTCCAAGCCTCCATTCTAACCCTCTTGTCTTTCTGCAAGAAAAATAACTTATTCATTATGTAACATCTGCATACCCCTCTAGACGTGCAGCTAGGAATGGCTGAGCTAAAAACAGATTTGAAAAAGGAAACAATAAGTATGTGAGCAGATTCTGGAACACAGGCTGAGAAGAAAGAAAAACTTTTTCCTGCATCTGACCAGCAGCTCACAGAAGCCACGATTTCAGAGCTCAGAAACAAGTTTTCAAGTTCTTACCCTTCTAGCAAATTCTCTCTGAAAGTCATGTTCCCAAACAAGTTAGGGTTAGGACTTGAGATCTGGAGCAGGTCTGTGCCAAGGACGGCTGCCCAGATTTAGATTTGTGGCTAGCAGTGGCCACTGAACTAAAAAAAAATTGCTAGAGTTAGAAGCAGCAGCGACTAATGATCAACATTTTTTTCGTGTGTAGCTAATGTACCCGGCTGGTCTCATGGCTATTTTTAAGCCTACAGTTAGATTTCAGGCCAGAAAAGAGCCAATAAGCCAGATTTATTGTGGGACTGGCCACAACTGGCCTTGCTTTGTCCTAAAACCTGGACGAGGAGGAACTGACTTTCAATCATTTGTTAAATGGTAAAATGTGTCTTCTTGCATATATTTCACCATTTTATGCATTTTAGAATTAATTACAGTGTGATCACCATGGGGGAAAAAAACATATAAAAACTAAAGGTATTCCATGCAGAATTTGGATTGCAAGCTGTAAACAGCCCATGGGGTTAAACATTATAGGGAGAGGATAAAAAAAGTGGCATATTCATGTATAAACTGTAGTTTACTGTATAAATCTACAGATGTTCTGGAAAAAAATGTGCATGATCACTTAATTAAAAGGCTTCATAATAACGCATCATAATAAAACAAGATACAACTGTGAAATAATGCCCACTATTATTAAATGTCAGGACCCTGCTTTAAAATATGGGAATGCAAAAGACCTTCTAAAGCTAAAGTTAAGCTTGGTTTTTTCTTTTTAATATTAAATATAGAAGTTCTGAACAAATGAAAATAGGATTTTAAAATAGCAAGTATGAGCTAATCTTAAAAAAAATACAGTGCTAACATCTCTTTGTTATAATACAACGGAAGTAAGATTATAGGATATAGTAATAAAGAGCTGTAAGATGTGAAGCAACAAATCATCATCCACTAACAAGAAAGCCTGCTCAAACAAGCAGGTTGATTTTCTGGAGACCAGGACCCACCATTTAATCAATTCCTATCTGGTATTGCAGATGTTAACTGCCACTAATGTTTGGAAAAGACAAACAGTGAAATGTTGAATGGAAGTTTTTTCCTATGCCAGTCATCAGCGTTCAATCAGCACCCGTTTCTCCCAAGCTCCTGCCTCTGTGAAACAAGCACAGCCCTGCACTGAGATTCGTCTTTCACCTTCCTATTTCCCTGCAGAGCATCCTCCCCAAAGCTGCATGCTGGGCGATTTTTGAAAGTCTTACTGAGATGTTCTGCAGCAATCCCTGAGGAAAAAGAGGTTAAAGGAATAGCTTGTACAGCAGGCAGTGGAAAGCAGAGGTACAGAGTGCTTTATTGCTGCCTATTCCAGCAACAGGCAGCAAAAAAACACCAAAAAAATCTTGTTTCCTCCGCCCTAGCCCTTCTTCCAAGAAATATCTGCCCGATGGATAATCATTGCTGATTCAATGCCCAGGAGGGCTCCTTTAAAGAAGAAAATTGCTGCAGCATTCACTGTATTCATCAAGTATTATTGCTGCTCTCTAGAGGAACAGGAAGATCCATTACCAAAGGAGAAATAGATTCAGTATAACCGTATGGCAGCTACTGCGATAAATTTTTACTTTAAAGCAATGCATTTTTTTGGTTGGGACCCAGAAAGGGGGAAAAAAAAATAATGAGAGAGCAAGAGAGAGAAAAGTCAGGCTAGAAGAGCAGCGTGAGCTGTCTCCATCAGTTTCACTGCAGGAGACTAGGGAAGACTGGGAAGTTCAAAAGGAGGAGCAGGCGCTGCAGCAGTGACTCAGCATCCTTCTGCGGCAAACGGGGAGCATGTCAGCAGCCACCGCCCTTCCCCGGCTGCGAGCACCGGGCCTGCCCTTCCCCATAAGCAGCAGCTGCAGAAGGGAGATTGCAGCCATGCCAGAACCCCTCCCACAGAGGGCTGGTCTCCTTCTGCCCCAAAATCTCCCCACACATAACGGCAACACAGCTCCCTCCATAGCCTTTGCCTTCTCGGAGAACCCACGGAGCCCATTCCCCAGGGCCTGGCTCCCAGCAGAACATCAGCAACATTGCCATGCTCCCATCTCCCCACTGCAATCCAGAGGGACCACCACACTCCCTTGGAGCTGCAGAAATGCTGTTAACTCTCACTCTGTCATACTCGCCACGTACTCACTGGGAGCAGCAGAGCAGCTGATTCCTGTTCCTCTCCTGCACCCCATCTAATTCTCACACAGCTGTATGCCACTGTTTTTAGTAACTGTCACAGGACAGAAAAGGGAGAAAAAGGGGGCAGACAGTCCCGCATGTCCAGACCCACACAACTGAAGCTGCTCTCCTGCAGGACATACAGACGAAGGTGCATGTGGGAAAGGAATTTCGTGCTTTGTTTTGACAGTCACCCAAGAGTTGCCCAGTACAAGGGCAGGCAGAGAACTTGATCCCCTCATGCTGACCAGGGTGGGAAACTGGGCTCTCCCCACTGCAGAAGTGGGCCCAGTACCTGTGGGGAGAAGCATCAGCTGTCCACAAACACTGCCTTGCAAGCTAGTGCTTGGCAAAGGCTATAGGCAAGCGAGGGAGGCCATTTGCTCATGTTCTGCTAGATTTGTCTCAATTACCTATCTGTTTCCATCCTACCTTTCTACTCCTTATTTAACACCTTCCTCTTTGGTGTTACTGATTTTATGGGGAGCGGTAAACGGTCTTTTTTCTCCTCCCAGCCCTCACCAAATTTTACCTAGCCCCTTCTCTCAGAACACTTAGGGAAAAGAACCGACCTTCTCCCAGGGAGAAAATTGCTCTGATTCCATAGAGAGCCCGATCACCTCATTTTGTTGTATCATTTTTGGCTACTTTGGGGACACTTTTAGGTAGTACAAACCACAAACACTACCTCTTGGCATGAGATCTGGGAGTGATAAGGCCCCTGAAAACTTGTTAACTGTATGAAAACCAGAGCAAAGCAGGCATTGCTGCTGAATGGGAATGGGCAGACTTGCTCTTACCGATTCTTTTCTTGCTTGCAGCAGTTAGGCTTCTGGCCAAAGGCAGCATGGGACATGGTAGCTCCTCCTCTATGCGGGACTCTCCTCCTCTCTCCCTCCCTTCTCCTCTCCGTTTCAAAGTTGGTGCAGTGTTGAACTTTTGCCAGAAACTGGACCTGCTGCAGAAGCAGCAGCTTCCTACAGGGAGGAGGAAAGAGGCAGATTGAGTAATGCTTTCTCTAAACTCCACTTGACAGCTGCTAGTCAAACAATCCCTTCTCCCTCTTCCTTTCTCTCTCTGCTTATAGCCAGCCTCTATCAATCCTTAAATTCCCACTACAGAGAATGCAGCGCAGGGTCCTACCATCACGTCTCTGTGGTGACAGGCAGAGGACACTGCCAAGGACTGATGCAAGAGAGTGTGCTCCCTCCTCTTCCATTTGCAAAAGGCTGAATCCCCCTTTACCATGTCCCATCCCTCCCCTAAGGACGCAGAGAGAAACTTCACTTAAGTTTTTCTCTCAGGCTGCACCTGCCTCTGTTGCTGTTGTACATCAGTCCTAGGTCGTTATTAGACCTCATGCAGGCAGATTCCATCTCCTTCGCTGAAAAGTTCAGGAAAAAAATTTTCTGCTCCCTTCCCGCCCTCCCTTCTGCCCCTAAATTGCAGCTCCATGGGGCAAATTCCCAGCAGGAGGCGCTGGAGCAGCACAGGGAGCACCAAACCGCTGCAGCCTTGCCCCGGGGAACTGCACACCCAGACTTAACCCCTCCTGCAGCCTTTTCCCTTTCCCCTGTGCCCAGCATTTCTCAGTCCACTGCAGGCTGCTCTGAGGCATGGCAAGCCTCCTGAAGGAATGATTTAGGTCAGATTATATGGAGAGTAACTCTGCCCCTCCAGGCAAGCCCTAGATGCAGTTGCACAGTTTTGGCCAGCCTAAATGAAATCTGCAATGCGGCTTTTTTTTCCCCTCTGAACATAGCAGCACTGAACTTTGGGGCCACTGAACTCAATAGGTTGCCTCCTGTCTTACTCATCAGGCTGCTACACTATAAGAAATAACTCCTCCTTTTTTTCCTTCCTCCCCCTCAGCTATCCCACACATATGAACCTTGAGGAGACAGCCCAAAAACATACCTTCACCTCCCTCTGACTGTGCTGTGCCTACAAATAAAGGCATTTGGTTCCTACTGGCTGTGCAGTGCTGCAGGAGCAGCTGTTTCCAGGGCTGCAAGCTGACAGAACGGCTTCTCTTTCTTCAGCAAAATCTGCAGACTCATAGCATCTCATCAGTTTTCTGAACATCCAATCTCCACACTTACTGGTCTTAGCCCAAACTTCAGATGATACCAGTTTTAAAGATCGTATTAGTTACTGGAACAACCAAGGTTGTGCCAATTCTCCTTTGCTCAGATTAGTGGAAACAAGAGCAGCGTCATGCTCGCAAATCACTTGAAAAAATACAACAGAAGGAGCATCCTAGCCTTAGAGAAAGTTACACATCCCTAGATCTTGTGGATAATGTTAAAATTTCCTCTTTGGTATCTTCATGTACACACTCAAAAGAAAAAGAAAGCTTAAAATTAAGTTGCATGTAGCCACTCTTGAAGTAAAAAAAGAAAAAGTAATTAATGAAACTGCTTTCCATGTTGAGCGTGTGATGGGTATAACTAACTAGCTATCTTTTCCTGGAATCATAAAAAGTTATCTTGAAATCTTTTTGCCAGTACTTCAAAAGCACAAGTACATATTAGAACGTGTACAAACATCTTCACTGAAATCTCTTAAAGCATATTCCTCCCTATGATGACAAACCACTGTCTTAACTGATCAAGAAGTGCTACTTCTATGCTGTATTTTTATTGATATTGTCACATATTGTAGAGCCCCATCAGTCTACTAGATACTGTATGTATATAAATTCAGAGAGCAAGCCTGTTCTTAAGCACCTGCAATGTAATTAGGCAAGCAAAAGCCGGAGAGGAAAAATGCTAGCTAGAAATCTGTGGCATTGAAGACTCAGCCTCTAAGCTGTTGCTTTCCAGAGCAAAGGAGCTGCAAATGCATTTCAGGAGTAGTGCCTGACTTGCCCACGATTACACAAAGCACGAGGACTTCCTTAAATCTGCTTACAACCATTTTCAGTCTGTGTCTATGGACTGTGCTTAGGTCTGTTTTTCTCATGATATGAGAGGGCTTTTTCACCCATGAACATAGAGGAACATTTCCCAACAATATAACAAAAATGTATGCACACGGGATCATTCCTCTAAAGACAGGGACAGCATATAAAATCCTCATACCATTTCTGAGGTGCCCCTGAAAGATGCAATACACTATCCTTACATCACAGTCTGTGGTGCAGTAACACAAAGAGGTTAACAGTGGTGTATCCTGTGGTTTTATCCTTTACCAACTGAAAATTCCCAGGAATTCCAGTTCAAAGCAAGGAACCAGAAAAGATACTCTTGGTTGGATTTATAATGCATGAACTGATGGAAGCACAGCAATTCAGACTGGCACAGAAAAGCTCCTGGTTTGATGATTTAGTGAATTACATACTTGTGAACCCTTTGCTACAATCTCTCGTCTTCCGGTCATTCCTTGTTCCCATCAATGTTATCATTTTGATAGCCGTATACTAGAAACAAAAGCGTTGTTCAAGGCCATATAACCATTACACTGATGTGCTGTAGGTCAGAGAGCGCTCTCAGCTTTCCCAAAGGTCACCCCATCTGCAACCAGGCACAAACGAGGAGGCAGTGAGGATCCACACATAAAATGCTTCACTGCAAACAAACAGCTTTTACACTGCTGCCCAGCTCTATTATCCTGTAGTGAGGACCGCTGTATTGAAAGGTGAAACATGACCTTTCATGTCTGGCTTCAGTATTTGAAATATGCTTATTATAGCTTCACAAACATCCTCTTATGGATTTCATCAACAGAAGCAGAAAAATGAGGGAGAAAAGGATATATCTGGCTATCTCATCTTTTCTAATCCCCTGTCTACTCAAAGCTATTCTCTACAGCACCATCTCAAGTGCTTTATCCTAACTCACAACAAATGGCCAGGTTATTCTCAGTGAAAAGCAAAGTTAATACCATTTCTAGTCAGTTCTGATGGCCTTGTTTGTGAATCAGCAGACCCTTGAAGATTTATCGCTTTTTTTACAGTGGAGGCCTAGAAACTGCACTCCTTTCAGCTGCTGCAGGAATTTTATCCCCATTCCAGTGGACTGGCTAGGTAAACCAAATTATCTCCCACACCCCTGTCGGTTAATTACCGGGACCAGTGTAAGTGCACATTTCATCATTTCTGCTGTCAGACAGGAAGCAGAAAATCACATAGAAGGTAACACGTATAACCATCTGCTCAAGAGCCACAACACCCCTTGAGACTCTGGAGTAACTAAAACAAACGACTGATTAGCTTTTGGCAATGCCAAATAAACGGTCTGAGACCGGTTAGTTATAGATGCTAAGTGCTTCTGAAGTTGTTACTTCAATAACACATTTCTCTTATATAAAAGCCAAATTCATGCTGCAAGCTCCTACTAACTTAAGGGCCTTTAAAGGGTCTAAGCTAGTGACAATGCAAGTGCTGAAAATACTAAAATTGGAAGTCCTTAGGTCTAGATCTCCAGAAAAAGACAGGCTCCGAACTCCTACTAGTATCAATTAAGTACAGAGCAAACTTGCCCTGGGAATAGGATTAGACAGAGGGTAAGATTGTGAAAAGGCCTCAAGAATGTACATTTAACAAACAAGAAAAATATGATTATGATGATTAAGCCAACTGAAAAGAATCAGTAAAGATTTATTCATGTAAACATTTTGCAAATGCTTAGAAGATACAAACAAAATGTCTGGAAGAGCTAAATTTAGCTCAACATTTAAGTTTTTACCACTTGTCACAGAAACGGCTAAGAGCTTATCATCAGGGTAGTAGAAATTTTAAAAGAGTGAGCATGATAGCTACTCATCTAACCAAGCCTTGCCTTCTGTTGTGAGGATCACGGAATGCTCAAAGGCAGAACGCATTGCTTAGCACCTGCACAGGGCTCCCTGAAACACGTATCATGTTCTCGCTACTAACAGCAAAACAGAGATTATTCCCAGGCCGAGTGGATTCTCCCACACCATGGGACTAACTACATTTTGGGCTTCACAACCATAGAAGGCAATGGCTGTCACATAACAGTAAAGCTCTTCAGATGTAGTAACATAAGACAAAAGCCTGGGAGCCTGTCAAAACTCTAAACCCCGAAAAATTAAATCTTTTTATTATTCAGCAACGAAAGACCACAAGATCTGCCCATGACTCAAAGTTTCAGTGTTCCAGCTTTGAACAATTCCCTTTTCACTCCCCCACACTCAAAAAGAAAAAAAGAAAAAAGGAAAAAAACCCAACAGCAGTTTCAATGGAAGTGAAATATTTCTATATCCCCTCAAAAAACTGCACAAATAAAAAGCCAGCAATTCCTCATCTGCCCTTATTAGCAGTATCAAGAAAACAAATTATCACAGCTAACATATGCCATGAGAACCTCTCAATCAGGCTGTATAATTTATAACTTAATCTATGCATTTGAGTGGTGCAAAGCCATTTTCTCTCTAGGAGGAGCAGTGCCAGAGATTAAACCCCTGCAGACCTCTGCAAAATGTTTAAATTAAGTTATATTAGCGTTAAACCAGAGCAATTGGCTGCATTTCATATTCTATGCCACATACGCATAAATGCTTGACTATCATCCTTAATAACTAAATACAATACCAAGAATCTGATGCATGCAGGAAGATCTGATGTAGGAAATCAGGTGCACTGGCTGCAGAAGTTCAGTAATTTTTATTCATATACTGCAGAGCTGAGCAACTTCAGCTCGCTGCTGTGAAACTCAACCAGTCACCACACTGCAGTACAACAGTCAGGCAGTTTTATTGCTCACTTTCCTTCTGTGTTTTATGGTCAGCAGTACATGCCAGCCTATTAAATAATGGGATGCTTATATCTTACTAAGAAATGCTTACACATGTGCGTGGGGGGAAGATTATACACATACTAAAAGGTAGAGGTGGCTTTGTGTACACCCCGCATAAATTTTATGGCTGCATATGCAGCAAGGAGAAAAAGCTCTCAAAGGATTAAAGAATAACTGAGTTACAGGGAAAGCATTCCTCAATCCTTCATCCAGATTCTGTGATCAAAGGAAGAACGTGTCCTGGTAATCAGGAGTTCAGACTATGCTTAAGTTCCCTGCAGATCACAGACAGAAGATCTCTCTGCCTTTTAATTGCGCATGTGGTCCACAAGTAAATACCCTTTTTGACCCACATTTTATCTTTGTTGTCATTCATACTGGAAAGTTTTTGGAAGGAAACAGTCTCTGACTGCATTAGGAGCCTTTCATACCCTCTCAAATGTATTGCGAATGCAGGCTCCTCTCTTCTACCCACTGTATCACCAACAGAACTAACTTCAGCTGGCGCAGCCAATATGTGGTCAGCAGAAATGGAGAAACAGGGAAATAAATATTCACACTGCTCGCCTCTGCTGATATGAGTAGTCAACTTCAAAAATTTAAGGGATATTAAATTTCTCCTATTATTATCATCTACCATCACTCAAGCACATGTTCTTACAGCAGACATCCCTCAGACAGAACTACATATACATAGTTATTTTCACTAAGCGTTTAAAACTTTGCAGTAGTCATAGAGCTGGTTTTCCAGAGTAACTCTCGTGGCATACCAGCACTTTGGGTTCACTTTGCCCTTCTTTCTTAATGTTCAGGTAGTTCACTGAGAATGTCCCAGGTCTTTAACTTAGTCCACTGCTGCATATGCATGAGTACAGACCGTAAGTAGAAAATGTCACTGTATAATGACACAGGGAAATGAAGATTTGTAGGCATATGTATTCAGCTGCCCCTACAGAAAAAGACACACACATGGCACAAGGCATGCAACTCAACTTTTTTTGCGAAAACAATTGTAACATGCTGTAATTTTTCAAATCCAAATTCCTTTGGGATTCAATGGGAATTGAGAATTTAAAGACGTGAAAATCCCATTCAAATCATTATGCTTGGTACATATTAGATATGTAGGCAGAGCACTCTGCTTTCAGTCAGTTCAGACAACTGCATTCACTTCAATTTGATTTTACTTTGAGAAAGAATCAGGTGAGAACAGTAATACAAAAACACTCAAGACTGAAAACTACTACAACCACATTCTGAAGAACATTCAAATGTGGTAAAAAAGGTTTCCACAACAAAACTAAAAAACACAAGGAGTGACTTAGATAAGCCATAGGAAGGGAAAAAAATGTGCTGGAGGTTACAGATGCCAGCAAGGTAAAAAGACAGACATCGATTCTACTTTCTTCCAACCCTGGCATGTTACTGCTCTGGGATACCTACACAATATGCCTATCAGCTGCTCTGTGATGTACCGTAAGATCTGAGTGACTGATTCTGAGTTTGCACAATCCAGTGTAAACTGGATGTTACAACCATTAAGTCCGATGAGTTAATACTAATGAATACAGAATAGCAATCGTGCTCTGTAACTCACCAAATCACGGCAGGGGATGGGGGGAGGAACCGCTTGCAATTCATCAGAAGCTGATTCAGCTGAGAACTGTCACAATTATTCTTTTGTATTTTATGGTATCATAAAATACCACTTTTCCAGGTGACAGCTCAAAGACAGGTGAGATCACTCACAAGGAGACAAAGGGAAAAAATGAAGCTTGGATCATCAGGTAGCCTTAAGTGGCAGGACTTCAGTGAAGGCAACACAGTGCAAACTCACAACAAGCTTCTGATGTGGCCCTTGGTCTCTTGAGTCTAACCCCTTGCTTCTCACGTGGACAGAAGACCCATTCAAAGCAACGATTCGTTGCAAATGAGTAAATGATCTCTTTCAAAATGGGCAAAGCAGGCTTTTTCAAACCACCTTACATTGCTCTGCAGCAGACAAGGTAGCTGAGTTTTATTTGTCCAAGAACCTTTTTGTTTATGTTTAATTGCAGGAATCAAAAAAAAGCAGAACATCTATTTAATTAATTCCGGGAGCTAACAACTAACCCTTGAAAGGAGGAATCTGCCATCAGATTTTGTGGCCTAGTTTGGAGCCCTGATCCAAAGAGTAAACAAAGCTAATGAATCTTCTAATTAAGCATTCATTGATAGAGCTCAGATGAAAGAAGTGGCTGGCTGTTTCCTCTAGCTCTTGTAATCAAGAAACAGAACAAACTCAAAGTGAGAAAATTAATGTTCCTGTGCACAGCAAAACAGAATCGGTGTGAGCAATAATAAAATAATGAAAGCTGCTCAAACACTTACTATATATGGCACAAACAAAGCCAATAGCTGTTCAAACAAAATAAATACTCATTGGCACTTCTTCTGTGTCTTTCAGATACTGTATTTCAGTCCTTATAGAAAAAAATCCACATGGGCTTTGACAATTCATGTTAGTGTTGTCTCATATTAAAAGCGCTGACGGAATATAGGAAGACGACTTCCTAAAATGGAGGATTTACTCCAATTCTTAGAAGAAAAACACAACAGAAATAAGAAAATCTAAGTAGAACAGAGTATTTTCATTTGCACCTTTCAGTTCAACCCATTCAGAGATTTTGATTTCATTTTAGACATATATGTAAGATCTGGGTTCCTAGGACCTATTATTCCTGCTTGTGACTTTCAAAACATTCCCGATAGGTAGAGTATTAGTAACATACAACAGCCATTTTCAAATGTGTTCAGCATAGGGTCAAAACTTAAAACCAGCCCAAACAGATGTAGAAATTCTAGCATACATGAGAATAAACCCCAAAAGAAAGTTCTTCAGGGTTTCTCCCCTTCCTAGAAGTTTTTAAAAAAAGAAGTAGCCATAAACACAGAAAGCATGGTAAGGCAACTTCAAAATCTGAAACAGACTTTTCTAAGAGGTAGCTCCCAGGGGCTTCAACAAGAATTCTCTTCTTCAGTTTTTGCAATACATCTCTCTGTGGTAAAATCAATGAAAGGACCTACAGGGACAGCTTGGCTGTAGGCATGCTTTACTGCATTCCCATAGCACTAAATGTTGGCACAAAGCATTGACTGCTACAATGGACCTGTTCCAGCTCACTGCTTTCTCCTTCAGAACTGCTCTGATCAATCTTATCAATAAAAATCAATCAATCCATAAAACATGGTGCCACTGAGCGCAAATATGTTGATTTTTGGTTCTGCAGTAAATTTATAGACAATTACAAAACACTGGGAAAGGAAATTGCTTAATCATACTTTACTATGTATAGTATCTCTCATATGCCTGTTTTTTGAGTACAGGTACCATGCATAGAACCGCTCTTACGATCTCATTTTATGTACTGTATAAAAAAATACGACGTTTCACAACACATCAGAGCTATGTAACATTTGCAGCAGCAGGAGTGCCTGATTCCCCACCCTCTCAAAGCTGTGCTTTTATGGAGTAGAAACAATACATAAAAAAATCCAAGTACAAACCGTGATTTGCTTTTCTGACTTAGGACTGTTCAGTTTCTGTGCAAGGTCAAACTAAACAGGCACAGCTCTTTCTATGCTTCTGAAATAAGACCAGGAGCAGACAATGCAGACTTCATCTTGCCATCCACCTTAACCCCAAACGTACTTGCTGTGCTTTCTGCTGGGGAAACCATTCTTTGATGGGGAAAAAAGAAAAAAAAAAAAAGGGGGCAAACCCCACTAGACTTCAATGCCCAAGTGTTTTGCAGCATAGGGGAATTTTCACTACTCTGGGTGCATTCAAATAGCCTCTTGGTGCTCAGTGAAGCCCTAGCACAGGGTCTAGACATAAACTCTTCCTTGAGGAAATGCCATTCCTAGACTGAGTACATGTTAATTACATAGTATGTAGCAGAGGAAAATGTATCAACAGGAACGTACTGTCATGGAGTTGCTTGCTTTGCTTATGCAGCAGCGGTACATGAGTGCACAGCTGCCATGTTAGCACATCACTACTATTATTTCTGTGTCATTCATCATAATAGTTCACATTATTTAGGTCAGCCAACCTAGGGAAGATTTTCAAGAGATGAACCTGGATTTGGGATTATTCTACCTAAAGTTTATGTTAGATGAAATCATGACACTCACACCTAAGTAAAACAGCAAGAGAGCAGCTTTAGCTTCAGCAGATGCAAAGGGACATAACGCAAAGCTGCTGGCTGATCCTGCTCATCTCCAATGACTGCCTGCCTGCTTTTTTCAACGCAGTCTTAAACAAAGACGAGAAGAATGGTACTGACCATTTCATTCTAGCTGGAAGCGAGTCTTTATCCTGTTCCTCTGTTCACTACTACTTCAATGATTTTTCTAACAGTAACGTATCAAGGGGCTAGATTTTACTCTGCATTATGGCAAAAAGCAACAAAAGGGAGACAAAGAGAATGAGGAAATCGGAGTCAGCACTACCTTGTGCCTGGAAATACGAGTTTCCAAAGTAGGATGCCTTCGGTAGTAGCTTTCTTTTTCTAAGAGTAACAAAGCTGCATCCTTACCTGTGAGTCACAACGAAACTCAACACTGCAGGGCTGTCTGCAGACACACTTTCCCATCTTCCTGGCATGCACTGCTGGCAGAGAGGAAGGGGTTCTCCACTCATTTTCCCCCTCTCTAAAAAAACATGAGAAAGAATGTTAACAGCCCACAAGTACAAAGCTTATTTTCCTGGGATATGAAGTGAAGTTACTTTAGAAGCTGAGGTATATTCCTTTATTAATAATGGCATAATAATTGATACCATTAATAATTAAGTCTTGTGCTAAAATTGAATGTAGGAGAGACTAGCATAAATCCCTTTGCATGAAACAAGGTATGCCAGTTTGATTTAGCTGAGTATCCCACAACAATTTGCATTTAGAAGCTCACTGGATCTCTGACCAGGCCCACTGCGAATCCTTCCATCTGCTACAACGTCTATATTGCTCATTCCTTCCCTGGGTGCTCTGCAAGCTACACAAGCCACCTCTTTCGGGCAAAAGTCAAAACCAATCTCTCAGTTAAAGCTAAAATTTATCAGCACATAAAGCCACACCTGTGCTGCTGTACTTTGCATATTCAATGTTTGAATAATAGATAGCTATAACATGCATGAATGCAGCTGCCACTGAAATTTAAATCATGAATTTTGAATAAAATTTTAAGTAGAAGCCTCACTTGCAGTGCTTGCAAACCAAGAGCAATTCAATTGATCTTCATGGGGACAGTTTAGATTTGCAAAATAAAACCTTTCATCAGCTCTACTGCGATCCAGTGACGCATAAGCCTTCACTAGCTCTCAGCACAGCTCATTCCATCTAGCATGAGCTCAGATGAAAAGAGACTGCAGCTTTGTATCTCTGAGAGGCCACTGCTCTTCACAGCTCAATCTCCCTCACATTCACGTACCCTGAAACCTATGGAAATGATACCGCACAGGAGGTAACATTTTGTTTGAGATCACTAGGAGTTAGTAGGCAACATGATTAAATCAACCCTGCTCTGCCTTTAGTAGATGACTGGTATTAAGCAAACACATCTTTGTGCCAGAAATACTTAAGTACCACTGCAATCAGTGACAGGCATACAGATTAATTTATGCATATTACTAACTCTTTCCTCTTTCTTTAGGAAGCAATGAAACATTTTTGAGGTATCTCTTAATAAACAGACCTTAACCCGAGTGTACATTTATTCCTTCCTCAAGAAAACTTGGATGGGCTTGTTTTGTAAAGTATTTGGCCTTCTGACCCATAGAGACAAATTATCATTGCCTTTTTGAGCATCCAGTGAAGTCTGTGCTCAATATATTCCTAGCTTACTTCTGATAAATCTCTACTAAACAAACACTGTTTTGTTTTAATCAACCCGTGGCTAATAATCCAGGTCAGAGGTAGCTGCAACGCAGCTGTCCAGTTTTAGCCTCTGTCTTCACCAGATTAGGCAAGGATTAAATACTCAGTTCCTATGGTCCAAGTCTCAGACCGACTTGCCTCTAGAGGATCTCAAAAGAGCAGAGGAAGCACAGCTATGTAACTAAATATTAATGTATTCCGCTAAGACTGCAAACCACACGCTGTATTTGTTTCTTCATTCATGTAATTACCTGGTTATTAGGAACCACTTGTAACAAAGGACCTGGCGAGGCCAACGGGAGCTTGGAGAGCCTTGAGGAGCACACACACCTCGCAAAAACCGCAAATTGAAGGAAATCCCCCCCGCGGTCTCCCAGCGCGCACTCGTGGGGGTTCTGAGGTGGGGCCAGGGCTGCGCGCACCCCCGCCTCAGCGGGGCACTGGGCCTCCCCGAGACCCCAGCCACAACGCGGGGTTCGCAACAACCTCCGCGGGGTTTCTGTCAGGGCGGCTCGAGCTGAAGCGGGGGTCGAGGCGCGGGGGGTACCCTGAGGGGTGCGGCAGGGAGGCCTGCAGCGAGGCGGGCGCGGAGCAGCCCTGAGGCGACGGCGCCGTGAAATAAGGCGGGACCGACAAGAGGCCGCAGCACCGTCGGGCGCGCGCCGTACCTCAGCGCGGCGGCGC
>Ga0065711_1003159_pt1 | contig 40139 bp, 31 predicted proteins | sample Hoacrofraction12_FD_59098 | JGI IMG/M metagenome (GOLD analysis project Ga0065711, IMG submission 59098) | Hoatzin crop microbial communities from Cojedes, Venezuela - Epithelial fraction 12 v2 (version 2) | ecosystem: Host-associated > Birds > Digestive system > Esophagus > Crop | place... | reverse complement strand
CCTCCGTGCCCCCCCCCCCACCAGAACCCAGCATGACGGCACATGGTATGGAACACCCGGCTCTGTTTGGCCAGGTTGGGGTTTGGTCAGCCCACCTGGCTGTGCCCCTTCCTGGATTCTGGTGAAAATTAACCCTCTCCTGGCCGAACCCAGGACAGAAGGCAGATCAATAACTCCATCAGAAATGAGGAAGACCTGTGTTTGATACACATGTTGTCAGTGACAGAATTTGCCGATGGAGTCAGCACACCCTTAGAGTGACCAAGGGTAGCAGTTTGGGTCCAGAGAGCTGTGGGAGGCAGACATCCATCCTTGCTCTGACTACAGCCAAACCCTCCCAACAAACACTTCTGAAAATGCCTGGGATGGGTGTAGAGCCCAGAATTACCTGTACAGACACTGACACAGACAGCCTGCTGGCAGGCAGGGAAACAATGCCACAGCACTGTGTCCCACAATGACAGAAACAACCTGGACAAAAAAAGATTTCTCTTTCTGCCTCTAACCCTGTATAAGATGACCTTTAGAAAAATTTGCTGTCTGAACTTGGCCCTGATAATAGCCCCGATCATGCTGGTGTTCGTTTCCCAAAAGTTACAAAAATTACGGGCAAAATCCTATTTGCAGTACAATGATGCTCTGTAGAGCTTGCTGAAAGTCTTGCTTCTTCCTTAAAAATATCTGGTGCTGGCCACTGCTAACACTGGAAAAGATGAATTGCTGGTCAGATTTAAAGCAATTCTAAATCTTTGCAGCTGTCTATCTCTCCATTTACTTTCAGAGGTTATAAAACACCCAGGGTTCAAGGAAAATATCCCTAGAGTGGGAGGCTACTGGAGATGCAGGCAGTGAGAACTGACTTAAGTCCTAAGTAGCTGGACTGCAATAACCTGAAGAGTTTAGGTTTAAATCTTTCTCTCTCTTTCTCTGCAGATACTGGAATCTGTCTGTTTTCCATTAGCAGTTAAACATCCTGAAATGAGAGAGAGCAGGCTACAGTATTCTTTTTTTCCAAGATGCTCATGTTAGGGGTGGACTCTGGCTCCGCAGCATGCAGGCAAGGGCAGTGTGTGCGAGATCAGCTTGTGCACCCCTTTCCAGCTGTACTCTTCTGTTCCTTGCAAACTGCGGGTACAAATCACATGGGAATGACATCCAGGTGCCATAACCAGTTTGGGGGATTTTGTTTATTTCAGGGATTTCATAGGAGGACTGTCTATCTGAACGAAGGAACCGTTCAGAAAGGATGGCAGGATGAAAGAAAAGAAAAAGAAATGGTTTCAATCCTTCAGGAAAAGAGAGAACATTTTACATGTCCAGTACTGGAATAACATTTTGGAAATGGATCCTTAACCTGCCTAACTACCTTGAAAGAGATGACCACCGCACTGGCACCAATTCTCAGCTCATCAGAGATGTCCCTGCAGATTCCAGTCCTGGGGGTCACACCCGGGCTGCTCCACAACACCCCATGCCTGCCTGGATTTGGTCAACATTGGATAGATCTCCACCTGAGGGGAGCACAGCTAAACTCACTTTAGATGTGCCCATAAGAGTGCCACATAGCAGTGTTCACCACTTCTTTCTCTCAGATCGTCAAAGTCTCAGCCTAAGGTCCCACCTACCGGCATGGCATGTTGCTCTGTTTCACCTCCTAAAGTACGTCTTCCCAGTCTCATGTCCAGCTCTTCCTGAGCCTCAGAGTTCAAATCACAGAATTATAGGTACGTGCATAAGTGGGAAGGAACCGCACGGGCTCCTCTGATTCGGGCTTCCCTTCTAGTTCCCCAAAAAACACTTACAGTGTTCATTTCCATATAGTCGAGGGCATTTTTACAGCAGTCTATGCTGCTGAGATGAACGTTTCAGTATTCCAATCACCTTAGTGTAGTCTTGTAGTCTTCATAAGGTGCAGTTTGCTTAGCTGTACCTTGTAATTCTACTAAATGAAGACCTTTTACATCGGTGCATTTATTGTAACAAAACCCCAATGTATTTCTATATAATTATGTGGCCAATCTCCCTAGCAAATAACAAACAAGTTAAGAGAGCATCGGTCAACATTGTATCTTGGTGGATTTCAATCTCGCATCTCTGCATCTGACTGCATCAGTTTATTTGGCCTAATTAACCTGAGTTTTCCTCGCTCAAAAGAAATCCCCATGAAAAAGATATAGCTTGCAGATTCGGAGAAAGTTTTTTCTGTTTTGAAATATGAATGAGAACACGCTCCAGGCCATCTGGCACTGGCCTTAGTAAATTCCAAAATGGATTTATTACAAATTAAAAAGGAATTTTGGAAGAATTTTTTTTTTCAGCTCATTCTAGAGTTTACATATAGCTTGAGACTGCAAAACTGTTGTGATGTGCAGGCAATATTTGAACAAAGGTTCCCTTCCCAAATCTTTCTCCACTTCTGGTGATTAACCCTAAAGGTTGAGGTATTGGTGTCAGCATAGAGGAGTGGATATCACGGCTTTTCAAAGACAGTGTTCTTTTCACATTAAAACAAATGTCATGGATAATTAATGTCTGTACAGCATTTGCTGTGTTTGAGTGGGGAACAGAAATGCCTATGGAAGAAGTCAGCAGGACTCATCTAAACAATTCAAAAAACCTGCTGATTTACCTCAGCTGGTTCCCATTGCGCTGGTGATTGGGTGAAATAGCAGCATGCTGCACACTTACTACCACTGCCCATGGCTAAGGTGCCATCATGCAATGTACTGCTGTGGAGAGATACCTGATTTGCCACTAGCCAAAGCAGCTGCAGAACTGGGAGCAGCATACCAAATGCGTGTGATGCCTCAGCTAGTACAGTTGGCTTAAAGGCAGGAATTATTATGCTGAGCACCATCAACATTAATGCAATTGCACTGCTAACGAGACCTGAGAAAGTACCTCCACGTGGTGGTGTACCAGACTCTTTGGGGAGCTCAACAGTGCACGTGACTGCATGGCATAGACATCCCTCGTACGATGCTCGCAGGACATTGGTTTCCTACAACAACTTGCTGAAAATCTGCTTGTTTCCTTGCAGCTTGGTGATACTAATGCACCAATCTAGCAGCAGGCACTGGGTGTCTAACACAGGAAAAAAAGCAGGTTTGTTTCTGCTTGCTTGCTGTCAGATGGGAGCAGAATTTGGCTTTCTGAGTGCACAGAAGAAAAATAAAGACGGTGGGAAACCCACCCTCAGATACTCCATTGCTGCAGGAGACATTTAAGATGGCAATTTTAAAGGCATAGTTCTGTTAAATAAATAATCCAAGAAATTGTGAAATCTGATTTTCTAGTCAAAGAAAACTAATTTCTGAGTAGCTTCATTCACTTGGGAATAGTGCATATTTAATAGAAAAGAAATATCTATAAAATCCCAAACATAAGATTTACATTCAACTGAATGACAAAGGATACTGAAAAGAATTGCTACGTTTTGGTGGAAATCTTTAGCTTTCAGCATTTGTGAATTTCGCAATACCTTCGTTTTAAAAAAGCCTGCACTGAAGCTTGGTTATCCCTAAAAAAACGAAAAAGGAAACTTGCTGAAAAAATTAATTTCCAGCAGCTCTGTTCTGTTCCCTCAGGTCTTCAAAAATCTCAGATTGAAATAGATGAATATGCAAGTGCCACTTATTGATGGCCTCCCACAAGCAGCAAAATTCTTTGAAATCATCGTGGAGGTAATTGTAAAAGAAGTTATATCCATAAAATTACTTCTCTGGTGCAATACGGATCATAAATCAGTTCACAATCAATCTATCCACAACTATTTAAATCTAGAAGATTTAAAAATAAATATCTACACATAGAAAACCAAAGTTATATGACCAGTAACAAAGGGATGTGTGATTGAAAGATGTATTTCTCTCTTGATGTGATGCAGCACATAGGAGTTATAGAATATTTTCATATTCATTGGATTTAGCACAGAAACTCACTATCTGATGTTTTTTGTGTTACTTAATTATGCCAACAGTATGATGAAAAAATTTGGCCAACCCTAACCACAGCGGTTACTGCAATAGCTAAAAGAAAATGTAAGGCAAGTGTGAGCAACCAGAAACCAAGCTCCCTGGATTTTGTCATCTCTTCTCAGAGCCACATTACTGGTGGCCAGATCTAGCCTTCTGCCTTGCTCCTTGTCAGGAGCAGGTGCCAGCTGCTTCATCACACATGGGATTACAAGAACAGCTAAACCTGTAGGCAGGGCTAATCCACGTTTTGAGTACTTGTGCTAACAGGGCTGGATAGGGTTGGGATTTCTTTTTTGTTCCTGTCAGATTCTACTTCTGGGTAAGCTCAGAGGTATAACACAGTATTCTTTTATTTTTCCCTTAAATCTCTTTGAAAGTCAATAAGCCACCCGTACAGAAGCACAAGGGCTCGCACTGCTGCTTTACTTGGTCATTCAGTGTAATGGTGTAATTGGTTTTAATGGGCTAGCTTACAGAAGGGGAGGAAGGGAAGGCATCATCTGCAGTTGAATCAGACAACCTTGGTAATGACGGAAAAGCTGAGTTTTTCCAAAGAAGTTAACAAGCGTCCTGGCTTCAGCTAGGATACGGTTAATTTTCACAAGAAGTTGGTTGGGCTGACCCAAACCATGTCCCTAGGACTTGGGCCACTGAGGAACATCAAAACAACCACCAGGTGGATCAGGCTGCTAAGACTGAAATGGCTCAGGTGGATTTGGACTGGCGACATAAGGGTGAACTCTTTATAGCTCAGTGGGCCCATGACACCTCGGGCCACCAAGGAAGAGATGCAACTTACAGAGGGGCTTGTGATCGAGGGGTAGACTTTACCATGTACACCATCGCACAGATTATCCATGAATGTGAAACATGCACTGCAGTCAAGAAAGCCAAGCAGGTAAAGCCTCAGTGGTACGGAGGATGATGGGTGAAATATAAATATGGCGAGGCCTGGCAGACTGATTATATCACACTTTCACAAACCCGCCAAGGCAAGTGCCATGTGCTCACAATGGTGGAAGCAACCACTGGATAGTTGGAAAAGTATCCTGTGCCCCATGCCACCGCCCAGAACACTATCCTGGGCCTTGAAAAGCAAGTCCTGTGGAGACATGCCACCCCAGAAAGAACTGAGTCAGACAATGAGACTCATTTCTGTAACAACCTCATAGACACCTGGGCCAAAGAACACGGCATTGAGTGGGTGTATCACATCCCTTATCATGCACCAGCCTCTGGGAAAATCAAATGATTTAATGCACTGCTAAAATCTACACTGAGAGCCCTGGGTGGTGGAAACTTCGAACATTGGGATACACATTTAGCAAAGGCTATCTGGCTAGTTAACACCAGGGCATCTACCAATCAAGCTGGCCCTGCCCAATCAAAACTTTTACGTACTGTAGAAAGGGATAAAGTCCCTGTAGTGCACATGAGCAATATATTAGGGAAGACCATCTGGGTTAGTCCTGCCTCAGGCAAAGGCAAACCCATCCATGGGATTGCTTTTGCTCAAGGACCTGGGTGCACTTGGTGGATAATGTCGAAGGATGGGTCCGATCTGTACCTCATGGGGATTTGATTTTGGGTGAGATTAGCTAATAAATTAAATTGTATTATGTTAATTGCTAAAGAACCATGCCATGGTATGTCATCAGTACTATAGTTGCTCTATGCCATATCAATGGTATTACAGTAAGAATCATCCAAATTAATAAAGAATGAACTTTGATAAAACAAGCCACGAGCTCCAGATGTGGCATGCGACCATCCAACACCAGTCATCACTCCTGCCCTGAAAGACTGTTACAACAGATGGAGCCCAACATCATGCACTAAGTGAACTCAATGGATATTTTAGAGGGATGGTCTGTAGACTAAGGGAATGATATCTCTGTGTGTGTATGTGTGTTTATATATATATATCTATAGGAAAACCAGAAAAAGTGACAGTAGTAAACTGGAAAGTGTGAACCCTGGGCATGACATACATAGTATAGAAGACGGGCTGGATAATGTCCAGGATACAGCTGGGATAGGGTTAATTTTCACAAGAAGCTGGTTGGGCTGACCCAAACCAGCCAATCAAATGGGATATTCTATACCATGTGATGTGATGCTCAGTATATAAGTGGAGAGCTGGCTGAATGAAGGGGATTTGCTACTCAGGAACAATCTGAACACTGGATGGTGAGAACATTGCATGCCATATATTCTTTTTATCAGTACTATCATTGTCACTTTCTTCTCGCTTTGCTGTCCTGTTAAACTGTTTTTGACACAACCCCTGAGTTTTGCCTTTTCCTTCTGATTGTCCTCCCCATCCCACCAGGGGAGGAGTGAGAGTGCAATTGCGTGGTTCTTTGCTGCCAACTGAGGCTAAACAACAACAGCAAGCTACACATCACAAACAGCACTAATATGGGCTTGGGGCTAGTTCCCAGCTAACCTGTTAAATATACAAACCTCTGAAAAGGATATGCTCCATTTAACAGATCTGCACTTTGAAACACAAGGATTTTTTAAAAATTCACAAGAAGAAATGTTGGGGTAGGCTGAGATGAAATGTGGAATGGGTATCTCCCTTCAGGTCCACACCCAAATTTTATTTCCTTCTAAGGAAAAAATCTAACAGCAATCCTCTAGATCAATTGCTTCATTTTATAAGTAGAAAAATATGTGAAAATGTGAAATAAATATGCTCAATGGACCCTGTGTTTAGCAGAGGAAAAGACTTTGCAAAAGGCTATTTCCGAAGGACAACATGAGCAGGCACTGAGCAGATTCTATCTGTGTTCACATACTTACAATAACAGTAGGTGAAATACATTATTAGTGACGGTTGATGTTGACTTTCACATTTTCCAAGGGTAAGGTTTTTGACTAATGAGTCCCATAGTAGCCCAATGGTACAAGAAATAACACCATTGTAATATCAAAGCAGTAACCAGAGCGCAGAGGGGACTGCAGTATAAAACTGGAATGGAATGCTGCTTACGTGATGGCTTTTCTCCCTTTTGCTTTAAAGAGACTGGTTTAAAATAAAAAATGAGGACAGTAGCTTTTCATCTCAAAAAATACTCAGAAAATTACCTTTGGCCTACCTAAATTTCATCGCCTTTTTTGTGGAACAGAAAGATGTCACTTCCCTTTGTCACACAACGTGCTGGGCAGCACCCCTCTGCATCACTAAACAGATGCCACACTGTGTACTGGAGCAGTTGCAGTCTCTGAGGCATGGGGAGCTGGGCTCATGTCTCTACTCCAAGTCAATGACAGAATCTAGGTCATGTGGCTCCCTGGTCTGTACTTTTAGAACTGGATGCTGTCCCTCTGCTCAAAAATAGCTGGTCGGTGCTTCTGGATTCTCCGATTAAAGGATTTTAGCATAATAAACTTGATGGGATGCACTGCCACTTGGACCAAGTGTAAAAGAATCCTACCACCTATCCACGGGTTTGTGGGAATATCTTGTATTTCCCATTTGCAGCAAATATCTCTTGATAGCTTCAAGTAATGTCAATGCCCTAGAGAGCTAAGAATGAACATTTACACAATGTGCTGCAACGTGTTCTTCTAGAAAGTATATACCCAAGTGTCTCAGTTTTCAAATTCTGCATTTCCTTCTGTTCCAGAGGTCTTCACTTTTTTTAATATCTGTAAATTATTCCTGCACACTTGCTTCTGCTGATTTGAAAGGATAAAGGCTGTCCTGGCTCTCTTCCCCCAGGCACAGCCAATTTTTATTTCTCTTTTTTCTCCTCTCTCTAGAATTGTTTTTTGTTTGTCAGTACTATCTTGACATTTAAAGAGTTAGTGTGGACAAAAAAAGAAAAAAAATTGCAATTATTCTAAGGTTAACTTTTGAAAGTTGAAGCAGTTATGAAAATTACATATGTTATGGGCTAAATTATTGAAAAGAAAATGTTGCATGGAGAAGCCTTTTTCCATTCCACTACATGCAGTGTTAAAATGGGAGGCAAAAGCAAAAAAACAAAGCCCAGGATGTTGAATGTTTTCAAAAGCAAATTTTCCATTTTAATCAGAAGAGGCTCATGTGGTTGCATTGTAAAATTTCTTGTCAAGAGTAATCGAAATGACACATACCTGTGAGAAATATAACTTTAAAATACAGTCCATAAAAATGGAGTTTATAACATTACTGACATTGTGATAAAACACGCACAGGAATGGTAACACGCTATCCTTATAGTTCTCTCAGCATTATCAACAAGCCTCCCATGATTTCCACATCATGGGAAAACTGAGAAGGATCATAGTTAGCTCTGTGCTCTATTTACTTGTCTTGCTGGTATAACCAGACCCATTAGAAGTACAAATCACGCCCAGAATTAACATGGCTATGACAGCAAACCTCAGTAACACCGTGCCATTAAAAAAAAAAAAATCTCTCTTTGCTAGTAGGAGTTACTTACTCATCACCCTGTCAGTTTGAGGCTTCCGAAGGTTCGTTGTTGGGCATTTGCCAGCCAGGCTTTCCCCATGCAAGCAGAGGTGCGCACACTCCTGGTCTTGGGTGCAGCCCACATCCTGGAAGATACCCAGGAGCGCAGATGCAGGGGTACTGTGCAGCACTAAACTGCTGAGCGCGAGCTTGTGAACTAGACACTAGAAAGGCAGACAAAATTCAGTGCAAATTTACTGACAGAAACTCCCTTATATTACAGCATGTTACAAATGTGGATGTTTTCCTTTAGAGTGGCTGAACTGTACAATAAAGTCACATGTTTTGAAGTAGAGGCTGGGACAACCTATTCTATTCCATCTTTCATGGTTGCAATTGTTACTGCTGTCAGACAGCAAAAGTCCTGCTGGCTTCAGCAAGTTTAGAAGGTCATGCTTTTTCCACACACACTCTTGTTTCAGAAAAGCACTTGCATGAATATCCATGGCAATAAAATACATATGTCAAATCAAACAAAAGCTCCAATCCAAGTAAATGCTTCCTAATGCTCCATCCTTTGCTCCATCACCTGGGCAATGCTCCTAATGTGACATGGGTCACTCCACAGAATGCAGTCTTCCCCTCCTCAACTAATGTTACCATTGCTCAGCTGAAAAAATAAATTCTTTCAGTTCACTATTTTTATCTTGGGTTCATGTCTATTCCCAGAGATCATTCCCCCTCATGCTTACAGGGCTTTCACAAACTCTTTTTGCAGGAGATTGTCAGAGCCCTCACCAGCCCACCCCAGCCTTTCCCAAAAGCTGCTCCTCTTTCTTACTTCTCAGAGTCATCACCACGAGATGAAGGCAGGAAAATACATACAGCTGGCCAGGGTGAGACATCTTTTGCTTCATTTTCAACTGTTTACATTTTTTTCGTCTATTATTTTAAGTTTCCAAACTGGTCATTGCATCCACTTTAAAAAGCTCAGGGAAGAACACCAAAACAGGACTTGACTGCTTTATGTGATTTTCCCTTATTCCAACTTGGAGCCTATCTAATCAGATCAAAACTGTCCAGAAAGAAGATGAAACTGCTGCCTTAACTGCTTCTACCCTGAACGGAATCAGATCAGACACCTCTGACAAAGTCAGTCAGTAACCGCCCCTTTATAGTGCGTCCTCCTCTGAGGTTTATCTCCTTGTCACACTTTAAGAAGCCCCTACTTGCAAGGTCAAAGATTACATGATTTTTGATTTCAAAGTATTGGTGCCTTAACTACGAAAGTAGCTAAGTAGAGAACACGGGCATTTGACCAGCGTTCCAGTCCTCACCAGCCACTTCTTTCCCCCCAGCACCTCCCTTTCTCTTTCTAATACCCACATGCCAGCATTCAGGGTATGATTTCTCCAACAGCTCCACACGTACTACAAAAAGCACATAACTGCTCGGGCGGGGGAGGAAGCAGGGTATGTTGAGCTGGTTTCATTGCCACAATAGAGGCTGTCTTTTTCAACAGCTGCAAATATCACAAGGAAATTAACAGAACAAATTAACTGAAATACCATGTGCAATTCATCTACCATTTCACTTGATTGATGTATGTATCCACCCACTTACTACTACCCTAATGAAGACCCCATAAAAACTCTTAGTTACTTAAATGCCAGTAATTAGTACAGCTTAAGGATGTGTAAACTTGGGAGCTGTCATGCCATGCACCTAGTGGGGTAGCTATTAGTGAAATGGAAACAGGGAAGGCCCAGCATGCAAAACAGGGGCTGTGCGATCTGAGTAATTCAACTTTTGTGAGAGGCGCATGGCAGAGCCTGATGGATACTCCCTTCAGCAAGGGACTCCACCTTGTGCCTGCTTTTCCACTACAGTTTTGCAGGTGGTTTGGCTCTGCACAGAGCCTGCGTCTCTCCACTGCTGATGGGGCAATCCAGAGCCACTGGCAGGGCAATCATCTGCTGCACTGGCATTAATAGAGCTTGGGCAAATTATACTGTTTGAGGCTTAAGCTTTATATCAGTGAAGATTTACAGGAATAACCTCTTTTTCTCAACCATTCTCTCTGCTTTCAGACAAAACTGAGTTAAAAGCAACTGTCAGTAACCTGTGGGTAGGGATCTATCCAGGAGTGCTGGTGCTTATCTTGGGAACAGCCATCATCTCTCCTAAAAAAATCAGAGTTGAAGCTTTCGATGAGAAACTGCCCTTTCACTAGCAGAACTTTCAGGGAAAGCAACTCCCTTCCACCTTGACAAAAAAAAAAAAAAAGAAAAAATTCCCAAAGTCAAACCATTCCTGTTTTTTCAGTGCAAAATTACTTTTTACTTTTCACTAGCATACTGGGGACTTGCAGAGTAATACTATTCCTGCGAACCCTGCCCTGTCATGACATAATGTGGTAACTACACCACTGTGATAGTTTGATATATCAGATAAAATCAGACAGATTGTTACACCACATCACACTAGGAGCAGGTTACCTATCACCTCTTGTGAAGAATTTTAGTTCATTAAACCAAATTGTGCTGTATTAATTTAATCCAAGTGCCACATTAAGAGAATCCACCTGTTCGGTTTATAAACCAAACCCACATCAGTTCTCAGACCATGCCAAGCTTCAAATAATAGATCACTTTGCCAGTTGCTGTCCTGGGGAACACCCAAGTGCAACCTCCCTACACACCACAGATGAGTGGCTGCTGTAACGCAAACTCATTGTCAACTTCACGCAAATTCCAAAACAACGGTCAAAATGAAGGCTCTGTACAAGAATAGTCCTGAACGTTTGAAATGTGGATCAGCATCTGAATTATTCAGCTAAGCTTATTCTCTCATTCTCTTCTGTAGAAGCCACAGGGTTCAGAAACTGCTTTTTGAAATAGGTCAAAATGTGGTTCATTGCCAAGCCAGTGATTTTTTTTGTATGTGTGTTGTTGTTCCTTTTTTTTAACATGACTAATAAGGAACCATGAAGATATTGCAGAATAAACAAAAGAAAGGTTGGAGGTTTTTAACAGAAAATTTCATAGTGATGATTAGCAGGCTGTGGAACTTACTTTACAAAGCATCACTAAAAAGGAAGTGGCTGTTTATCCAGTTCCTGGGAAAATAACTAAATGCTGGCTGGTATTTATTCAGCTGAATTATTAGAATAGCATTTGGTCCTATATTTAAAGTTGGGTCAGCATTTTCATTATGAAGCTTAGCACTTAAGAAAATCAACCCAGAAACAAATGGGTTAATAAATAACCCAAATAAATCAAATTAGATTTTTATAAGTTAAATTGAATTCTGACTATTTAAAAAGATGTTGAAAAGAACACAGAGACACTAGTAACCAACTGTACCAGAAAGCCCTTAGGATGCTTTCATACTGATAAATATATTAAATATCCATTGAGAAGCAGTTTGCTTTTTTCCTCAGTACATATCAGAATAAAGACAAAATTGGGAATTATTTCATGGACAATTTTGTCACTTCGAAGTTGTTTGCCTCTGTAATGACACAAAGGGACTCTTAGTTTGAATTTCAGATAATTTCTATATTTTTCATCAATTTTTATTAGAGGCTGGTTTCCCATTATAGAATTTCAGGGAACTGAATATGTTGATAAGGATTTTGACTAATATGATTAAAAAGCCTTTTCTTAATAATTACAAAGTACTGTTTCATTTTAAAGATATTGACACTCTCCTAAATATTTCAGAAATAATAATTTTCAGTCACTATAAAAAATTGCTGTATGCGTCTATGCAGGCAATACATGTGTATCCACACTTTCAGTCCTATTAAATTGAGGCTACTCTGGTGTGTGAAGTTATGCACTTGAACTGGTTTTTGAAAAATTATTATCTCTTCCTTTTTCTGTAAGCAATATCTACAAATTCCAAGTACTAAAATTGCTAAATCTCAATGTACAGAAGGATCTTTGCCAGAACTGCATATGTGTTTTCTACATCCACAAAACAACAGCACCCTAGCTAACCCAGATGCAGAAGACTCAGATTTAAGAATAGTAGAATTACATGGTGATCGTGGCCCCAATAATCTAGTGGCTTCTTGGTATGCCAGTTTGTTTACTCCAGACTTCATCGGCTAATTATGCAATCTTCTTCTTCCTCGGCCCCATGTCCCACCACATCATACTCCTTAGTGGGAGGTAGCTTTTTCTCCTCTATTATTTAGTTAACTAACAATACCTCTCAGCACGTCCCCCAATGATATTCTTTTTGTACTGATGTATTTCTCGTACTTTTTGTACTTCTTTCATTCAGTATGAACTGACCACGGACTAGCCCACAGGATGAGAGAGACAACCCATGGACGTTGCTGTGTCAGCATTCCCCATCACTCGCTCCAAACCAACACATGAAAGCCCTACCTTGTAGTTACAGAAAGGTTCACACACAGGACAAACTCATTGCACTGCCACAATATACACCCTGTTATTATTAATAACATCATTACGTAGCCCAATGCAAAGCTCTACCTCGCCATTCATGAAATCAACCACATTAACAAAAACCTACGTAACATTGGTCCTGACATCCTTAGGATTACGTTTAATGTGTATGTGACCTAAACTAACCCTCCGATACATGATCATGCTCCTAAGCTGTTTATTTATTTATTCTTCCTTATTTCAAGTGGTGAAGATGATTAATGCCTCTACCTTTACTGCATTGACCTCTGCTTTCTGGGAGCTGTCCTTGAAGGACATCCATTTAAAGAAAATGCTGATAAATCTAATCTCTCCTTGTCAGGCTATGCAAATGATGACTCTGTTGGAACCTGTGAACACGTACTTCATAAGTGTGAAAAGCTGCTGAAAGAGACTTAGAAAGTGCGGTAGACACAGCAATAATACTTGTAAGACAAAAAAGGGCTCCTATAGCCAACAGTAGTGATGTAAAACACTACACCTTTGAAGAATGATATGGCGCAGTTCAGATTATCTGACAGAGAAGTAAAACACAACCAGGAACCTGGAAGTTTCAGGATGTTGCCTTTAAGATGAGGATAACCTGGGGAGCATTTCTGGGGAACACCAGAAAACCCACATGTTTTACGTAGGCAGTGCCTCCATATTTGATAGCTGTTACTGCAAGATCTAGAAGCGTATTTTCTGTTAAACAAACGAGGCAGATTTCTCCATTTCCTGTCCCCACCCTCCAATTCTCGAGCAGATGATGATTTTCTTGGACAGTATTCATCCATCAGAATGACTCACCATGCAGTTCCTGTGAACAACCCCTGATCTCTACGGAGTTTCTCAGAAGCTTGGTTAAAGCTAGATATGACAGTACCCCATTTAAACAATTGTGGAGAGCATGTCTGAGGTTTCTTTTGGAATGCTTTCTACCTTTATTGGCATTCTCTGCTACAGACTCTGAACACACTGTCTGCAAAATCAATGCCAGCTGCAAAACCACCCAGATCTTTACCAGATATCCACCTGCAAAGTCATAATTTTGCTCTCAGTAAATTCATGGGTTTGTATGTTAAGAAGCTTATATTATTTCAGTTCTTGTTTCCTATACATGTTCACACAAATGTGCTTAAGGTGAAAATACAGTTACAGCATGCTGTCATTTTTGTGTTAGGAAGGCTTTTTCAAAAGGAGGAGTTCAGTATAACCTGCAAAAAGCAGACAGACTAGACGAACCTGGTCATCTCTGGTAAACAGAAGCGTGTGCTAAAGGCTGAGTAGTAGTACTATCATCACCACAGTGGTCCAAGCATATAAATAAGGTAAAGGTAGCAAAATGTAGTATCTTTCCCAAGTATGACTGCAATTTGTCATTGTTTTTCCAAATACGTCAATTGTTCTTAGGAAAGAATAAAAAATAAAGATAGTCTTCCTGTGGCAAATCACACCTTGCTTGCGGATGAGACTGCTTCTTGTACAGACAGGGCATAAAATGCCTTTTGCCTTTATTTCTCTCAACAAAGAACGAGAGGAATGGTGGAAAAGATGGGGGCACAAGTTAATTGCTCCTCATTGACTGTGTCATGGTTACATCTAAAGTGTAACATAGCTTAATGCAGCATCCCAGCTGATATAATATATAACAAGGAGCTAGAACTACTAGCCAAAATATGTTCCAACCCAAACAAATGTAATGCTGGGTTGCATATTTGGTTGGCTAAATTATGTCTGTATTTAATTTGCACATGCCTGTGTGTTTGTCTGAGTCAGCTGGACTAAGAAATGAGATATTATAAGAAACGTTGCTTTTGTGGTACTCCTAGTTGAGTCAAAAGTAGGTAGCATTCAGACCTTCAGAAAAATCCACTAGGTGAGATTTCCCACTTGCTTTCCATCCAGACTGAGGAGGTTCCAGATTCAGAGGTCCTTAGGTGAAATGAAAACGAGAACCTGACACCTGAGCCTAAAGTTCACTGAGCCAGAGGGAGTCAGCGGAGGTGGCCCCATGCTCTATGTCCACTTTCTCAGAAGAGAGACATGTCAGGAGGGATCTGCTGGGAATGCTGCAGGTCTGGGACCCTGACGGGACTGAACGTAACCCTACACGAAGGGTACAGCTTGTGTTTGCCCCAGAGTCCCATGTAAGCCCTCTTCCGACTGACATTGTGCACAGTTCTTGGAGAAGACCTCTGCACAGGGCTGAATGTCACCTTTAAACCCCTGTGACTTCTGTCAGGGACACTTACCAGCCTCCTGAGCGACTGTTTCACATCTCTGTTTCTTACAGATGTAGTTTCTGAGCAGCAGGCATCATACTTTCGAGGTTTTGCCTTGTCATTTCTAAGAATGAAATTACCCGTCAGGGACATTCACCATATAGTTTTACCACCACAGCAGAACTATTTTAAATACTACTAGATTACTAAAGTTCTCCTTCAGGAATACTTCAGAAATAATTTTGCTGCCCTCTAGCCTCCTGTTGAAATCTCTTTAGCATGCCAGCATTATCCTTCAGGAATTCTTCTGAAATAGCTTTACTCTCTTTACTGTCCTTTTCATTACTATTGAAATCCTTCCAGAATGCTAAAGTTAACCTTCAGCAAGATGCCAGAATAACTTTCACATTCTGGAAGGGTTTCAGTACTGATTTAAAGGATATAAAAATGCAGTTTTATCTCTTTTTTTTTTTTTCAGATTAAGGATTGTGGTGGTAAAAGCTAGATGTATGCACTTCACTGTGTTGTATTTCATGTCTATATAAACATGTATAACCACTCAGGCTGCAGTAACAGTGGTCTTGGAACGCAGAGAAAGTTATTTTTAAAAAGAGCTTCTCAAAATTACCAAAGCATGAACTGAGGTGACAGAAGGGAATGTGGTTTTGTTTGCTTAATGGACCTACAAGCGAATTCTGCTGATCTTTCTCTGACAACGAAAGTTTTGGGAGCATGAGACAACTTCTTTGATTAAAACGAGAAAGATCACAAACCTTTGCCCCAAACTCTGACTGAACCCAAATTAAATCTACTTTGAGGTGTGAAAAGATCCTTTTGTTTTCTGTTGCTGTGGATGTCTGGGTTCAGCAGGAGGAAACATTCCAATACTGCCACAAAGACTGTGCCTGTAGTGTTTCCAGCTCAACAGAATCAGAAAATTCCGAAGTCCCAGGAGACATTTCTAACAAACTCACTAACACCTGAGATTATTTAGAATGTCCTGTGTATCTGATACAGAGCACTTTCCATTCTCATTAATTCTCTTGATTCAGGTCTCCGTACTAAATTGGACAAAATTATATAGCCGCCTGAGGTTCCCATGGCTGACCTACAAAAAAAAGGCAAACTTTTACTGTTTTTGCAAACAGCAAAAAGACTTCTATTCATGTTTGGTGGGGATAGCATGGAGCAAGCCAAAAACCCACCACTAGTGTGATTTGAATGTAATGCTACTGAAACAAGAGCAAGAAGAAACATTCTTTTCCAGCTCAGAGAAGCCCTCAAAAAAAGCAAGTGGCATAAACGCATCACACGCCTTGGCACCTCCTCCCAGTTAGCATGCTGGTGCCTGCTCAGCCTGCTGTCTTTTATGGGACTGATTCTCAGGCTTGTCACCTTCCCCAGGCATCTTGGCCAAAGAGAAAGTGCCTTGTGGAGGGCTGTAGGTACCGAAAGGCAAAAGGCAGTTCAGAACCCTTCCTGAATCCAGCAGGCTCCACAGCAGAGCCATTATTTAGGAGTGGTAGTATTCTGGTGGTTGCTGGCCTTTTCATGCTCCGGCAGGCAATCTTGGCCTTGTTCAATTTTAAAGTTCCAACTAGAATCAACAGAATACAAATAAAATTATGAATGCCTAAGCACTCACTGATTGTTTGCCTCCTTCTGTTCAAATAGATTTTTGTCCATCACTGATTTTTCCGTTTTTGTCTGCAACAGCATCCATAACTACTGGAGATCAGCTAGGACTGTGGGGTCACTTGCAACTCTCAGCAAGAAGACCAAAGAGATTTGATTTAAAACAAAATCTTTTGAAAAGATTTCCTGTCAATAAAAAGTCTTACTAAACTTTCATAGGATATCCAGTGCTGTTTTTAAAATGGTTTGTCATGAATTGAAGCCTGTAGTTAAAGCAATATACAAATGCATTGATGTGATTTTTTGTGAACACCTTATATGAATATTTGTAACAATACTACTATGCAGCTTAGAAATACAAATTTGAGGAATCTGATCATGTTTCTTCATTCTGTCTTAGAATAAAACCAAGACTGTACATTCTGCACGGGACAGTCAACATGCTTATCTTCCTCTAAAAATCTATGAGCAACAAGGCTTTTACCCCTGTATGAAGGTCAATCCCAGGCACAAGGTTGCCTGCTGAATGGCCAAGCCGCTCTGAAAGAAAACTCAACTGTGCCTGTCTCCACCACAATTGTGCTTTGAGGCAGTGACCTCATTTTAAATGAGAACCTGGCTGCATGCAGGCAAAGGAAGCACCTACAGTAGCGTCCGATAGGTTTCAGTACAGCTAGCAAGGTCCTGCTCCTGCAAAACTCTTGCACATGAGCTGAACGCTAAGCACATGAGTAAGACCTGGGGCTTAAAGTGAGAAAAAGTCACATCTTCACAGAAATGCTTTGCGGTATTAAGGTTTACTCAAATGATATAAAGCAGTGAAAGGTTCTCCTCTCCAGATCATGAAACTGCCTCTTGGATTCAAAGAGGACTTGCAATTGTTTGCTTTAGTTCATAGCAAGTTCATTTAACTACTGGAGGCAAAAACCTTTAATCTTTCCCTTGTTCAATATCGCAACCTTGATTTATTTTTTACAGCGCTGTTCTGGGTAGAGTACTGTAGTAGAAGCAGTGTTGATCATATTCCCTGCCCTGCCAAGCATTTACACTCTTTCCAAAATTTCGAACTGTGAATACCAGCTACTCCTCATCACAGGGGGACCTTTACCACAACAAAATATTATTTTAAAGCCATACTAACAGTAATTAGAGGCAATTGAGTTTTATCAACTAACACAAACTGTGGGATTTCAGACTTGGATTTCAGCTGGTATTTTAATGAAGTGTGCGCTAACAACACAAAATCTTCTGTCACTCCAGCAGCTGAGTTTCATATACAGACCTTTGATAGGGAGACCATGTGTTAACACTCAGCTGGTCCCAGCACATGAGTGTACACACCAGCAGGCCATAGATCCATCACCCAGGTCAATTTTCTACACCCCTTCCCCACCCCTGTGAATGATCTGATGTGGCGGGTATGAGCTCTTGTTCAGGCACTGGAAAAGTCACTTACAAAATCCAACCTTTTCTGTTCCAGCCTATACATCCATGTTCCTGGTGTGGCACCCTGTATTTTCCCCTAGTACGTACAGACATTACAAATGCTGTCATTTGCTATGGACATCAGTCACACTGGGACCAATCCTGTGTCCACCAAAGCAGAGGAAAATTTTTCCACTAACTGAAGTGGGTGACTGGATCCTGCCCCTTACATCAGCACTGCAGAGGAGACAAAGTTCTGGACCTTTATCAGCCTACAGGGTCTTTTAGATTTCAAGCTACTTGGATCACAATCTGTCCATCAACCTGACTTTGGTCTCCTACGTAATACTTGATAAGAAACTTTCTACTGGCTAGAAATATTCCAGTGTGGGGGCTTCACTGAAAATCCGTCAAAGCATTTAGCCACCTTGATGGGAAGCAAATATTTAAATCCAAAGTACCTGGAGGTAAGAGTCAGGAATGGACAAAGCTTTCATTGATACTTAGAAGGCTCCTGCACTGTAGATGGAAAGATAATGTTCTGAGCTTCTGTGAAGATTGTCTATAATATTGCACAAACATTTGAAGGTATATTCCTGATGACTTTCCCTCTCCTTCCACTTAAGCAGATGATTTTGTACCGTGGTTACGCATTCTCACAAAAATTCGAAGCATGCATGATCATGTTATCTTTTTTACCTGTTGGTGAAACAACTGGTTAATACATTAAGTCTGGAAAAAATAACAATAAAATTGTATTTCACTAAAGCAAAAAGTTTCATATATGTCTTAAAGGCATCAGAAAGCACACAGGTTCCTTTAGACATGTTTGTTTCTTTACTAAGCATGACTTTTATCATTCAACTTTAATGTCTGTGGGTTTCTCTCCCCCAAATCTCATTTTGACACAAATGACAAAAACTAACTAGACCAGAATTTTGATGAAGATAAGGCTTTCTTTTTTAAGCAGCTGACCATAAATGATCTTATGAATTTGAAATTGAAAATGAACTACCAAGCTCATCACTACAACAGTTTGATTAACTTGGAATTCATTATCTGTAGTATTGCTATTTGAATAATTGCAAATTATGGCTGAGAAAAGCAATATGACTTTTGTCAAGTTTAAGCTTTGCTCTTTATAAATGTGAGATTGGTGCTGAAGATGAGCTACTCAATTGAATTATACTGTAACTCTGATTAGTCTAGAACATATACCTACTATATCAGCTTTCTCAATAAGCTTAAAAAAGGCAAGAAAAACTACCTTTAATTTTTTTTGATGCCTAGTGTCCCAACCTGTTTCAGGCTGAGACATCTTTCTCTTACCTTAGACAGGCTGTAAAAGTTTTTCCTAACATGCATTGTTGTTGATGCTAAAAAGCAACTCCACTCTTCGGACCTCTGCTGACTGGGTCAGCTGTAGAGAAGGTGATAGCCCAGAGATCAAAGAAAGGAGGATTTTGGAGAAGAGAAAAAAAGGCGCTCGCTGCTTGCATGGCCCAGGAATATGATAGTGGAGTACAATTACAGAAAAGGTGGAGCAGTGTTTCAGTTGAAGCTGGCATTCGATAAAATAATGCCTGCATGTATACTCAGGGCAGGTCGTCATTCAGGTTGGAAACAGAAAAGCAAGATTCTAAATATCAGAAGAGCATGGTTCTGGAGCAACCTTCCATGAGGCAGGCTAGCAGATAATTAACCAATTTGTTTTACATCACATCTTGATGAAGGTATGACTAGGACTACTGGATGCATAACCTCTAACAGCCATAACTTGGATACAATGGCGTGTGAGGTCTCTTACAGCATGATGCTTCAGTCCTTGCTACAGAAGTACACATGAAAAAATGATTAATAATGTTTTAAAGAGGGAGACAAGTGTGGCCGAAGAACTCAACGGTGAGAGATAACTTGCAAATTACCCCATTAGCTGGCCTTGAATTAGGAGTGAGGTTCTTACGTGCACTTTCATGACAGACACAAATGAAAACACACAAACCAGTACAAACTAACAGTATACGTTTTCTTAGGCTGCAAGTTCTCCTGCCTCTGACACAAGAAATCTTGAGAGTATTTCAGATATCAGCTTGCAGAAATTATGGTCAAACACATTTTGAACCTTTGTTACTACAGCATCTGTGCAATAGGAAAACATTACTGAGAACTATGTCCTTCTACTGCTTTCCTTCCCAAATATATCTAGCAACAAGGAAAGTTATTCTCATGCAAATACAGACATGTGCAGATCAAGTTGGATGCCTGTTGTCCTATAAGAATAATTTAGAAGATCAAAGAATTCAGATCACTTTTTCCCAGAAAGAGGGAGATGTTCAAAGTTAAGTGGGTGGATAGAAAAAATTGAGGAAGCATGAACTTTTGCTCAAAGAATTTAACAACTGACGGATGGCTGGAGAGATAGACACACAAACAGACCAAGAGTACAAATACTCAATGCAAACAAGCATTTCTGGCTGAAGGCCGGACTAGATGATCACACTAGACTCTTTTTGTATCCTAATCTGAAAGTCCTTTATATGCATGCAAATACAGGATTTGCATGTGTAGAGATGGTTACATGAGTAAATAAACCAGACTCTATAACAGCGCATAGTGTAGCACATTTGATTCTAGTAAGCTGGTTTCTAATGCTTTTATTTCCTATACGGTTCAGAAAAATACAACATGTATTTCAAACATAATCAGAGGAAATTATCTTAGGACATTATGTTGGTATTTTTAGTACCTCTTATCCCACCATCCAGGAAATATTTAGTACTGATTGCTTTAGTGCGGTACCCTATCATTTAACAGTCACAGTACAGGAGTTTGCTGTCTTCAGCTTCTTTCACTATGACTATATTTGTGCCAGAAAGAATATACCAGATGATACTTCAATGATAACTATTGTCTTTTTTCTTTTTGTGATTGCATGGTGAGTTTCTCTAATTGTTCAAAATTGATGAAATTATTTATTGAACGTCTGTGACTATAACATGGTATGCAAGCAGCACTGGTAAAATGCAGTTGGTCCTTTAAATCATATTGTCTTGTTTCTAGTCCCTTTCTGGACCACGGTAGCTCTTTTGAGTAGGTTGTTCTGTGAGTCAGAGCCACACGAAAACAGGAAAATGTTTGAGAAGGATTTCAAGATTTTTGAAATTTCTTTTGTTCCGAACTGGAAAAAATGTCAAAATATTTCTAAATTTCCACATAGAAAAATAGTAACCGAGAATTAGTTTAGGCTTATTCAGTGAGATTTTGGCCTCAATAAGTTATATTACCTAAATTTGCTTCCTAAGCATGGAAAAATTAAACTTTCATTCTGACTTCTCCTTGTCCGAAGCTCAGTAGGAGCAGAAGAGGAAGGATATTTGCTATAACCTGCATGTTCCCCTGCACATGAGTAAGATGCAGGAGATACGATTTTGACATAGATAAGCAAGGACAGATACATTTCAGAGTCTGTCCTGCAAAAGGTACAGGTCAAAATAAGATGACAGCAAGAAATTATTTTAAATTACAAGGTGCCCTTATTATTTCACATGGCAGAGCTTGCAGCATCATGGCTTTCTACATACCAGCATTAGAAGCATGTAACTGCTGGCAGCTGTACGATGTACTTCTTGGCGGTCTGCAGAAAGGCCTTTCAAATGAAGAAAAAAGATGCCTCTCCACACCTTTGAAACCTCTCCATCTCTTTTAGAAGATTACACTATTCACTGATCACATGGAGAATTTTTTTATGGGAGGACCCATGTACCTGGATACAGGTGACAGATTTCTTAGAGGCACACTATAAAAGATGGACCAGAAGAAAGATTGCAATGACTCGTATCTTTGTAACTACTTAAGTAGATATTATCTCCCAGTCTTTCTAAAGCAAATTACTACAAGGACTTCACTTGTAAAGCAACTAATGTCTCCAGCTACAAACTGAGCAAGAGAAAGAAAATAGCGACAGGGAACTGTCCTGTCCTGTAAATACACTTTATTAACTCTTCCCCACAGGACATTTGGATCCTTTGTGACAGCAAGAGCATCAAGTTTCTAATATCTTGCTTGATGTAATGATAAGAAAGGTACATTAGGAGAAAATACATGCATTTAAAGAAAAAAATTCTTTTGTCAGAAAAAATGAATAAGTCCAATGCAAAAGAACACTTAAGGAAATGAAAATAAAAATGATGCTGAAATAAACTCAAAAATCATGATAAAAAGGAGCAAATATTGTACAGAACAGCCACAAAATGGTTACGATTGGTAGCCAATAAGCTTATGACAAAGTCATTCTTTTCCACTGCAGAAGAAAACACTTGCTAATGAAGAATTGTGCCCTGAAAATGTGATGTAAGTGCAGAAAAGTGGAGTTTATCTTTGGCTTGTGATGCTGACATCAACAATAGAGTGCTCATTTTAACCCACTGCCTTTAAAAATAAACAGAAGTGCACTTTAATCTTGGTGGTTTTACTTTTATGTGAGATTAGTCCTTCTGCTTTGTTGAACTACAATTAAAGGGGGAGAAAACATGTAGAAATTAAGTAAAAATTATGAGTACTTTTTAGAGCACAAGCATTTTATTAAATCCTAGTTTAGGCTGTTATGTCAAAACATTTCTAAGATGCATGAAGCCCCTGCACCATTCCAGCTTTATGGCAACAATCATTTGTGTTAAACATTTTAAAAAGTATTTATGTTCCCAGTGTTAAATATTAGTCCTTGCAAACACAGCTCTTGATGCTAGCTACTCTGCAGTTCCTACGTATTTGCTATTGTTTCAAAGTGGGGCAGTCCCCAGACACGTTGACTTCTTCAGGCCTCCGTCCAGTGCTACAGAAACTGGTGTGAGTTATGCTTTAGATATCAACTGGAATCAGATCAAGACCTTAATTTCGTGATTAAATGAGTGCTCAGTTTTTGCAAAGCTCTTCCTCAGAGTGAAATTCCCTGCAGGGCAAAGGACATGGGGAGGCCTGAGCATGGCGGCACTGGGTCCCGTGGGTCAGCTCTCCCAGCAGTTTTTACAGGCTCCCCCATGGCCGTACACTGCAGCACTCCCATATGGCATTGAGCTGTTTCCATCCTTAAAGAAGAAACGCCTTTTTTCTCCGTGGCTCTCTTTGCCGAGTACCCATCTATCCTCCTGTTAGTATCAAAGTGCCAGTTTCTTCAACACTGAACAACAGGCAGAAGCCAAGGAGAGATTAGGTACAGACTGAGATGATCCCAAATACAGCTGTTGATGGAAGCAAGGAAAAGCAGCAACACATGCACAGTATCTGGATTACAAGCAGAGCGACACAAAAAATCCAAGGGGCAAGATGAGAAAGTCAAGGACCACCTAAGAACAGCACATGCTCACCACACTAACACTGCCAGTAAGACAGAAATCAGTGGTCAAATAATGAACGAGATGGTAAATGCAGATGATTATTTTAAGCCACCTGTTGGGAGGGAGGGAGAGAAGAAGGGAGGGGAGGAAAACAGAGGAAAAATTTGTCCTTTCCCAGGTGCAGAGTAAATCTGGGATGCACCCAAAGGGAGAGACCTGCCATGTACTTTTGTGATTTTTCTTGAGGACTGGAGTAAAGAGGTGTGATCTTCAACATCAAAACAAGTTATTTTAAGACGGATTTAACTGCAAATAGCCCAGATGTTTGTAATGTTGGTGCACTCAGAATATAGAGCAAATCTGAGCAAGATCCTCCCATCTAGACAAGGCTCAGTTAAAAAAGCCTAGAAGAAGGCATGTTCAGCGATCACTGTAAAGAGCTTTCTTCATCCTTTCCTGCTTTGCAAGAACAAGCTCCGCAGCATGTTATGCGGTACGCATCAAACTCAGGGATTTTGCAATGTGCGGCTTGTAAGTCATGGACTCCAGGGACCACCTGGAAAGGTCTGAGGAGTTGTGCTTTATCCTTGCTCTGGGAAGCTGGTAGTCACATGGGATCCACTTCTCCAGCAGTTCTAACATACCAGCCATTGATTTCCTTTCATTTTACTGGTGTTAGAGAGAAAGGCCTGGCTCCAGCAAACAGCATATTCCCTACTCCTTATTGGATGTGTCGGGAACCTTTCCTCAATGCTGGGCTGCCCACATCCTGCCAGTGCTGTATGCCACTCCCTTGAGCTTAGTTTACTCACATGGCATTAGCTCATGGGGCCTGTACAAAAATGACTTGTTCCCCAAATAGCCTGGTTCTTAGTACATGCTTATTTTTGGTAATTTCCTATTGCTCTTTGCATTTATCAGGAAACACGTGCGGAGGTGGGCACCCTCTAAAAGATCTATTTTTTCCCTTAAGCCTGAAAAACTCTTTGGAGATGAATATGCAACAGAGAAAAGATGTATCATCTCCCATCAGCTAAAGCAGGAGATTTACAGCTCACTGGAACTATTCTTCCTATACGCTCAGTCACCTCTTGAGAGTTCAGAAAGCTGTGCATGAATATGTAGATATGCGCAAGACAAGCAAAGCAGATGTTGCACTGGTCTCTGCTGGGGCATCTTAGATCACAGAAGCTAACCTATGGCATCTTTTCCAGCCGCTAATTTAAGCATCCCCTCCCCTCCCACGAAAACGCAGAACTCTCCCCTGCTGCAAGACTGAACAGCTTGAGCTTAAGGAGTCAGCTCTGCTGACAGGGCACATCACTGTGGCTTTCCACATATCTGTGCACCAGGCTCTGGAAGCATGGCTCTGTACCACCAGCCTACAACAGCTGTCACCCAAGCATCGCCACTTCCAGAGTTAACGACATTCGTTTAGCCCTGAGCCTATCAAATGAGGCTGCTGTTCCTAAGCCATGTACTTCACTTAGACTACGTCAGGTTTACCAGTCAATTCTACATATAAAGTGCAGGAGAATCACAAGGCATCAAAACCTTCTAAATTGAGTTACAACTGCAAGACTTGTACTCACTGCTAGTCCCACACCTCTCTACTCACCACATCGGAAACATTTCAAGAAATAGCTAAAGCACTTCCCATGCTATTTGGCTGATCGGGAATACCTGTCAGCTTTCCATGTTGGCCAAGGCAGGACATGGTCCTGAGTCTCACCACATTTCATGCCAGATCTCTCCGTGGCCCAGTCACTAAGCGAGCAAGCCCAGGGCAGCTCAGAAGTGACCTGCACAGTTGTGCTGGCAGGGAGGAACTGCTGTCAGAAGACTCCCTCAGCTTGTTAGTACCAGGGGAAACACAGCTGAAGAAGGGAAGAATGAAGCTTGCTGGCTACAGAAGTCAGCTCATATCCCTATCATCTCCTACAGATAGTATCCACTTCCCCATAAAAGAAGACTACATTACTGTCAAAGCCAGAAACCACCATAGTTTTTAGTAAAATTGTTTCTCACAGTGTACAAATACATCCCTCATACCCTCATCCTTATTAATAAAAGCAAAAATACTTTCAGCCAAACTGAAGTGCAAGTTGCCCATTGATAGCAAGAGCCAATGCTTAATATCAGAAAGCACCACTGAGTTTGCAGCAGAAATGCAATGAGTATACAGCCTGATGAGGTCCCTCTATATTAAACAGGTTTTTAAGCCATGACATGAGAAGGGGGACTCTTTCACTTTGCTCCATGACACACACACAGACAGCATGTCTTTGTTAGCTCACTGCAGAAAAAATTTTGTTCTTCCATAATTAAGGACATAAGAAAAATCTGACAGCATACAGTGGCTTGTACAAACTGCTGCCTTGACACTGTTCTCTGGGTCATGATGCTGGCTAATGATAACTGTGCAACTTAAGAAGGTTAAACCAGTCAAGATGAGAAACAATTGAAAACTAAATCAAAGATCAATATAGACTTTCACATGTCTTAATATTCGCGTAGACGTTATCTCCACTATGCAATGTGAGTGACCTCAAGAAGGAAAACATGGGGAATCAGACTGGAGAACACCGAGAGCTAACTGTAATTTCCTTCCTCTCAGAAATGAGTGCTCAGCCCCCTCAGGCTCCTCTGAAAATCTCAGCTTCCATTTAGACACGTGCTGGGTCATTGTTCTGTTTTACCACAGTTACTAATGACATCACGTTTTTGGTTTCAGCCTAAGCTTTAGAAAAAAAGAAGAGAATAAATGGAGAATCTTATTATCTCTTTTCAGCACAGGACACTAAATAAATAGTTTAGTACCTTCTTCTAGCACAGTTTCCTCTGCCTCTTCCTTTGGGGACTTTTTTTGCAGCAGAGATGACTGACCACATAACAATATGCTAGTCAGTTGTGGTTTTGCTCCTTTCTGTCTGGTTCATGCAAGAGTTTACAAGTCTACAGCTGCTGACAAGCTAAGAGAAGCAATGGAGCAGCTCAAGCTGGGAGACTTACGTTGTCCAATGCAGAAGCCCCAGAGTTATTTCCCAAGTATGGTCAACCTTACAAAACTACATGATAGTCCCGACTGGCATTATACTGATCAGCCCTTGGGCATGAAAACAGGTGAAAGAGTCAGCATGCAGCAAGAATACTTCCTCCTGTGCTGGGGTCCTAATGGAAAGACGACGACTCTCAATGTTTTTCTCTGCTTTACCTGCACAGCCTCCACAGCTATTGCCTTGTGTCATCTTGTGTGCTTCTTCCAGGGCGAGACTGTGAGGATTACCAGCCCCTGTCCTCCTGTTCACCCTCACACCTTGCTGGCAAGCTTCTTACCAAGGGAAACTGTGTGGCTGCCTCCAGACCTGGCTCACCTGCACTGCACTGCAAATACTGTCACCCCAGCTCTTTAAAAAAACAATAAAATTTATTCAATTTCAAATGTAGCACATTACTTGAGTGAGAAATTTACTGCAGGTATGTACTGCACTGTTGCTGAGATTTGCCCAGAAACCTCTTCTCCTCCCCTCCATCCTACGTATACAAGGTGGTAAAAATTGCTTCGTGCTAAGTTCTGGACACGAAACTCTGTGCCACTGAAATAAGGAGGAAGAACTCCAGTGACTTCCGTGCAGCAGACCATCTCACTCTGCTCAGGAAACCTTCCACAAAAATAACTGCTTGGATGATTTTATTTCTTTCGAAAACAGACAGCACCAGCCACAAGGCTGGGCTTCTCCAAATAAACCAACCCACACAAGCGGATCTGGAAGGTCCTGTCTGTTTCAATCTGCAATGTTTCTTCCATATTCAGAGCGTCCACTGAAAGTAACAAATAGATTATGGGTTTTTTTTCCACACAGGCTAAGTCAGAGAAGCTAATAATTTGAGGAGCTGGCATTTCATGACGCATTTAGCCCAACCGAGGCAGGCATAAACACTGCACTAATGCAGGTGTTTGAAGGGGGAAAGAGCCGTATTTTCTCTGGGAGAGAACGAGGAAGTGACAGCCATTGAGATTTAAATGACAGCGTGTGGCATTAGGATCACAATTAAAAGTCATTACGGCCTTCACAGTAACAAATTATCATTGCATGCTACTCCATCAGGAAAACAGTAACAAATTAATAGATAGCCCACTGGCTTAAGTGAGGCAGGAGAAAAGACCAGAAGAAAAAAAAGAACCACAACTCTTTGAGCTAAAGTGATTTGAAGGGGAAGGAAAAGAAGAATCCTAGACAGCTAACAAGTGCTACCTGGGCATTGCTAATGCACCTAACCCAGCAAAGAGAGCTGATGGCTGAGGAGGGGTCAAGTTCATCTAACATTCAACATTTCTGTGCTAAGGCAAATCCAGAATTTAAAATAGGATTGCATGGAGAAGCTGCCCTTTGTTTTGTACCCTTCCCCCCTGTTTTACAAATAGTGGATCTATCTTCCTGTGTATTAAAACTTGCTGCCTCTGGTCTGCGTTCAGGGAAAACTTCTCCCTAAAACCTACTTTGAAAGCAATTCATGCTGCAGAATTGAACAGGTCTGGGAGAAAGCCTCAAGCTCCTTCATCATTTCTTGTATACGCACTCTTACCTGTCTTTGTGCAAGAACTTTACAGAAAACTCGGTACAGGTCTGGCCAGCACAAAGCACCGAGAAACAGGTCACAGAATGTGGGAGATATAGTTCTGGATATATTTATAGCTGTTTGATAAGGCTCACAATAATATAGCTTATCTAACTGCTGTTCTTTCCTGTTTTGTTATTTCCAGGTCTAGAAGCAAGTACTTCCAGAGAAAGAGGTCTTACTCCTCTTACCCTGCTGAGCCACTCTCCATCATCTTTGAAAGGTCCTGGAGAACAGAAGTGCCTGAGGACTGGAGGAAAGCCAATGACACTCCAGTCTTCAAAAAGGGCAAGAAGGAGGACCCAGGGAACTACAGGCCGGTCAGCCTCACCTCCATCCCAGGAAAGATGATGGAGCAGCTCATTCTGGAGGTCATCATCAAGCAAGTGGAGGAAAAGAAGGTTATCAGGAGTAGTCAACATGGATTCACCAAGGGGAAATCATGCCTGACTAATCTGATAGCTTTCTATTATGGCATGACTGGCTGGGTACATGAGGGGAGAGCAGTGGAGGTTGTCTACATCAACTTCAGCAAGGCTTTTGACACTGTCTCCCATAAAATCCTCCTAGGGAATCTCAGGAAGTGTGGGCTGGATGAGTGGTTGCTGAGGTGGATTGAGAACTGGCTGAATGGCAGAACTCAGAGGGTTGTCATCAGCAGCGCAATCTAGTTGGAGGCCTGTAACTAGTGGGGTTCCCCAGGGGTGAGTACTCAGCCCTGTCTTATTCAACTTATTCATCAGTGATCTGGATGAAGGGACAGAGTATACCCTCAGCAAGTTTGCTGATGATACAAAACTGGGAGGAGTGGTGGATACACCAGAAAGCTGTGTTGCCATTCAGCATGACCTGGACAGGCTGGAGAGTTGGATGCAGAGAAACCTGATGAGACTCAACAAGGGCAAGTGCAGGGTCCTGCACCTGGGGAGGAACAATCCCATGCATCAGCACAGGCTTGGGGTGGACCTACTGGAGAGCAGCTCTGTGGAGAGGGGCCTGGGTGTCCTGGTGGACGACAGGTTAACCATGAGCCAGCAGTGTGCCCTGGCTACCAAGAAGGCCAATGGGATCCTGGGGTACATCAAGAGGAGTGTGGCTAGCAGGTCGAGGGAGGTTCTCCTCCCCCTCTACTCTGCCCTAGTGAGGCCCCATCTGGAGTACTGCATCCAGTTCTGTGCTCCCCAGTTCAAGAAAGATGAGGAACTACTGGAGAGAGACCAGCAGAGGGCTACAAAGATAATTAGGGGAGTGGAGCATCTCTCCTACAAGGAGAGGCTGAGGGAGCTGGGCTTGTTTAGCCTGAAGAAGAGAAGGCTGAGAGGGGATCTCAAAAATGCTTCTAAATATCTTCAGGGTGGGTGTCAAGAGGATGGGGCCAGACTCACTTCAGTGGTGCCCAACAACAGGAAAAGGGGCAATGGGCACAAACTGAAGCATAGGAAGTTCCATCTGAACACGAGGAAGAACTTCTTTACTTTGAGGGTGATGGAGCACTGGAACAGGCTGCCCAGAGAGTGGAGTTTCCTTCTCTGGAGATACTAAAAACTTGCCTGGACAAGGTCCTGTGTAGCCTGCTCTAGGTGACCCTGCTTTGGCAGGGGGTTTGGACTAGATGATCCCCAGAGGTCCCTTACAACCCCTACCATTCTGTGATTCTGTAATCTTTACATGTGTCCGACCACTTAACATAATATACAATGACCATGATAATAAGAAGGCTATGAGTAATTTAGTAATGTGAGTCGTACTGGCTCCTTATCCTTGAGAGGTTCCTAAAGGTGATCATGAGGTGTTCTTACTCTCTGAAAGTTACCCTTCAGCTAATAATAAAAACATAGGTATCTCTCTGTAACATTGGAGACAGAGACTGTGAGCCCTTGGATGGCTGACATCAGCCTGTCACTCAGTCCCACATCACTGATCTGAAAGTTTGCACCTGAAAGCAATGGCAAGCTACTGTTGCTGGCTGAGCTGCAAGGGTGGGCTCCACTCAGTCCCCACGTCTAAGTCTCTGCAAGGGGCTATGCCTCAATAAAGGCCCTCTTGGGTCTGTTTAAAAAGGAAACGGCAGTGCAGAAGAGCAGATGTAGGTTCTTGCTAGCAGTTGGTATCCAACCTTTTTTGCCAGTTTTGTTTTCTTCTCCTTCACCTAACAATCTGAGTTACAGCACTGCTAAAAACAAATGTTGCTGTGTCAGAACCTGACACACAAACTCCTCATTTGCTGTAAGCAACTACTGCTACAAAGCATGATCTGTATTTGTAAACAGACAAAAGCATGAATTTGTTTCAAATTTAGAGATTTAAATTATTATTTTATATACCTGAACAGCTCTCAGCAGCTCCTTAAGAAACTGGAGACCTGCAGTGACAGGGGAGGTTGGATTCTCTCACACAAATTTAAGGTGACTACAGGTCTGATGTCCAAAAAAGACCTAATGAGAGTAGGTTGCCTTTCTATTCATTGCAGGAATTTCTAGGAGCACATTTATTTAATCAGAAAATAGGATGTTGAAAATAGGTCAGATGAATTTTATTTTGTGAAAGCCCAATTCATTCTGTGCACTGCCTACAAATGGGGCCCAAACAGCCACCTCAGGTGCAAACACCTCTGTGGTGGATGTTAGAAAGCTACTCAACCACACGGTCATGCAATGCAGTTCTTCCCCAAAGAACTTATCATTTACACACACACAACCCCAGAATGAGAAAAGGAGCACCATACTTAGTCCACCCCACACACAACACCACTGCTCTGGTTCTCCAGACCAAGTAGCATGCCTGAGACTGTACTTTTTAACCCATCGACCTGCCATCGACTTATGTGCCAGTAGGTCACCACACTACAAAACCTTCCTTGGGAAAAAAAAAAATCCTGTCAGTCAAGAAGCTCAGGAGTGGACCCTTGAATTTCTCATGACTCAGTGTACAAAGATCTTTCATTACATCCAGAATGGATTCTCATAGGACTTCATAGAAAAGCAAGAACTTGCAGCACTCACCACTCCTTCATGCTCACATAACCACAGTCTGTCAAACAAGCATGTACAGAAAATGGCAAAACATTGCTATGACCGGCTCCTAATCATTTTTCCATTTTTTCATACCATTTGGCTGTCGTGTTAATTGTGTTTTGCTTAAAACAGTTCTTGTGTCATAAAGTCTCTTCCACCGAGCCAGCAGTTTCCCTCTTCTTCAATATATAATTGAAAACAACAAAAGTAATAACAACGTATAAGTCTAGTATGACACTTCTGTCACAGCAGTTTTAATGGAAAGATGATTAAAGTATATTAAAAGGCACAAAGAAAAAGAGTAGAACCTTAAAACTAGATAAAAGCGGATGATGTAATCAGAAATAATGATTAGAACATAATTATACGGTGATTATAACATCTCCTAAATATCAATCGAAAAAGAACCCAACAATGGGTGTTTTAAGAGCAGGAAAAGAAAAAGACCTGTATTGACAATAAAATAAGTTACAACTTCATAAACTGAAACACTGAAATTGTGAATCAAAAGAAAATCTCTAACTTTGTGTAGGAGAATACCTTTGCACTTTGCAGAGATGCAATTAATTTCATTTCTCCTATTACCGCTTACTGTGCCTTTTTCTAGTTTCTTGTAATTATTAGACATTATTTGATGCAGAACGGTTCACTCATTTTTTGGGGACTGATCTGCTTATACAGAGGCAGTAGTGTCTTTGCACAGAAGCAAGTATGTGTTCATACCACTGATACTTCCATCTTTAGATATCTGGTCTTCACTGGAGTAACATGGGGTATGCAAGACATACAGAAGGCTGGGCAAGACATACAGAAGGCTGGGCAAGATTTGAGAAAGACCGGCAGTTAGTACCACATGATTTGCTGAACTCTACTGGATTTCATACCGGTGGAGACCTGAAGTACTTTCCCTTGATAATTCACTTGTGGATGTATTGTAAGCAGAACTCCTTCTGTGCCACCAGAGCACTTGTGCTGCTGTTTGCTGGGAGAATCTCTCTCTCCCATCTCAGGCAGCCCGCAGAGCACTGCAGTAAAACACAGTCGCCAGATCAGGGACAAGCCTCTGGCACAGCAACATCTGGAGAAGAAAAAAAAAATATTCCCCGCCCTTGAAAGCTGTTTCATTCTCAGAAAACAGCCTGGCAAAATCTCCTGTCCTCATCCCCTCCCAGTTCCTCCCCCTAGCTCCCATCATTCACACCCAATGTATTTATTCTTTTTATCAGATCAGAGAGCAGCATTTGGATTATTTCAAACAACTAACATCAATCATCAAGACAGAACCTGTAGTTTTTACATGGTGGGTCTGTGCTGAACTGCAAAGCAATTCTGCAGGCTTCTAGAGTGAGCAATAGGCTGAGTGAAAGCAAGATCATCAAAGTCCAGGCTAGTGTCACAGAGACAGCTGTGCAGGCTGAGACTCCTATGGCCCTTCCTTTTCATTTTTGTTTAAAACACAAATGCTAAGACAGAAACATCTCTCTTGAGCCATTCAACACATCTTCAATCACACAACAGGATGTCAGTAAATACAAAATATATTTCCCCACTATTCAGGTGAATCATTACACTATAGTGACTATGGTTGTGTAGTTGTCTATTTTCTGCATGCTGCAACTTCAGTGTAAATTTTGCCCTTTGGTAAGGAGCGTTCTCTTCTGAGTTTGAGATGGCTTTTCATTACTGAGTTATTCAGATATAGTGTGATGTCCTACAGGAGAATTCCTCTCCCTTCTTGCTTCCCTGTTTCCAAAATAAATGTTATGCTTATGAAAGAGTAATTGTTTGCTGAAGGAAAAAATAATGTCTGAACTGAAACTGGGCTCCCAGAAACAACTTTCCCTAACATGAAGCCATTCATTTGCTCTTTGCAACAGTCACTTTGTTATATCTCCCTGTCTTTCAGGCTGCTCTTCATTTCGAGTGGCCATCATTTAGAAGCAAGCTTCAGAGCACCAGGTGGTCAGATATAATATTTATGGGTTTCAGCATTTCCACTAGCTACTCTTCTGTACCAAACTACACATAATAAATACAGGTTTGCTCAGGAAAACAAATTGAAACTTTAAACAAATGTAGCCTACATTGTAGAGGTGGTCAGAGGTGTGCATAATAGTCCCTTCTGGCCCGAAAAATCTAGGAATCTATGAATTTCAAAATAACTGTATAAAATACTACACTTTGACCCTAAATTTAGCAGTAAACCTTTTCAATTATTAATGAGAAACTGTGTAGCTGAGAGAGGACGATGCCCTTGGAGCCTTGGCTAAGCGATGTTTGCCAACCTGTCCTGAAAAGAAAATCTTTTCGTTTCTGAATGAACAGAAATAATTGCCTTACATGCTGGAGTAGTGACTAATGAATGTACTAGCTCATTAAAAGATCATCATCATCATCTACAACACCATCACAAAAGAACCGGGACACATTATGGTCTGAGTTACCTACAAAGAAACTAATTTAAAAGTTTAGGTGACACCTCTGAAGTTGTTAAGGCCTGTTTCTTTGCTGTTCCAGTGTTCTACTAGGTGTCACATATGGGTGGAAGATTAGCAACTTGGTATCAGCAACGGTGCTCTCTTTCTCAAAACTCCAAGCATACTAACAGGTCACATAAGCCCTGGACTTACATGGACACTAAGCAGCAGGGCTTGCAAAGGACCTCTGGCACAGACCAACAGAAGTACAGGCCAGTCACTCCTGTTAAATCTAAAGCCCTCCCCTAGTCCAGCCTGGAGCTGGGGATGCCCCCACAACAGCAGGTAAGACAGTAAGCACTGCAGCAGCATTGGCCACAAGTCCTCTCTCAGATGTGGTTGTGCTGGCCAAAGATGTTACTGCTCCTCCACACTTCCCGCTGAGCTGCCACTGCAATGGGTGTCTACCCTGTGCCAGCTACTGTGAAGGACTTTAAATAACAATTATTTCCTATTTAGCGTGAAAACAATTATTGGGCTTTTACATGATGGAGAAGGGGACTTGAGGATGCAGTACCCGCCAGAAGGAAGGCAGGGATGAACAACTGGAAACCGGATGAGGGCAGGTGCATCTTCCTGCAGGATAGTTGTAGCTGTTGTACACAAACATTGCGTAAACTCAGCCTTGTGGATGCAGCCAGCCTATTCTCACATCCCAGGAACAGAGAGATGAACACAAATGTATAGCCTCCTCATACACAATAACTATCATCCAGTGAGCAGAAAGAAATATGTCTCCCCATATTTAGTTGGGTTATGGAAGGAGACAGTCTTCTCCAGGTATGTTTTGTTGACCCTAATCTCATTTCTGTGCATTCCCAGGTATAATCTTTATTGTGATATGTTTTTCTGTCTCTACCCACTCAGATACATACAGCACAGAGCTTCTGTACGGCAGGACTCTCCCATCCCACGTGCTGCTGTGAGATCTTTGTGAGGTTGTGACTTAGCACATAACCTCTGCATGCCTTAGCTCTCCCCTGTGAAGATGATAATTTTTTGGCTCTCATCAGGCTTCCACTAATTAATTCATGTCTCTGAGAAGTGCTGAAATATTTCCCTTTTGCCTCCTAATACTCCTTGTACTTGAAATGTGAAGAAAACTTCCCAGGCTGGCATGTGCATGTAGCTCAGGCTCACACTGCTCTTCAGGGGCAGTCACAGAATCCTTTCAGACAGCATTAATTTTCTTTTCCTCATTCTCAGCCATGAGGCCTTGTTTGCTCACAGGGAATGATAAAAAGTCCTTTCACTGCCAGATATCAGTATTGTAATGTCGGTATTGAATCCTGAAGAGTCAATTTGAAGAAGCACGCAGGGAAAAACACATGGTTGTCTTCCTAGCCTAATGCCAACATTTAAAACATCTAGGGGAGCCAGAGAATATATCATTGTCTTAGTAACAGCAGTTACTTGTCTTCTGACAGGGAGAAAGAGGGAAGCAGACACAGATGGCGAGGGCTTGATGCATAGCTTCTTGAAGCAACCCTCTTCTTTTATGGAGGTCACAGCCCTCCTTCTGATCACAAGTGAAGGTGGGCATGACAGCAACCACACGGGACTGTGAGGAAATGGACTGAGGTACATGCCACTCTTCAGAAGCACCGGTGCAAATCAGGGCTGTTTACTCTGCTGAGATATTTGGTTCTGGAATACACTGTTGTCCTGTTCCCATGGCTGAACCAACACTGAACATGTGATAGACTCACACACGTTAATCTGTGCCTTCTCTTTTAAACTTGCCAGGATGTTTTGCCATTGTACACGTGGAGCCTGGGCTTTATCTGCTGAGCTAAATTCTGCCTCTGGCTCTTTTGACAACATGCTGGAGAGACTTGAGTCATTGCTGAGGCTTTTTGTTCTTGGAGAGGAGGTTTGCTTTAAAAGTTGAGCATAAACAAACCAAAACTACAAAAAATAGCAGCAGCAGCAGCCGCCGCCATCCAAAAGTTCCTTTGCATTTGGCTTGACCATATTTGAGCCAGGCAAACATGGAAGAAAGTTTTGTAACACGAATCACCATAAAAGGAACTCAGTGCACACAATTTTACATGGTGGCTTCGCTGGGCAGCTCCCAGAGTAGCAGGAAGGGCTCCTGAAGTGGCCTTGCAACCTCAGAGAATCTCTGTCAGCTAACACAAGGCTGACCCTTTCCTAAAGACAAGAAGGTGTCTGCCTGGAGACCTCCCAGCTCAGGCACAGCCAGATCCAACAAGCGAAGTTCTTCCCCTGCTGCCCCTGCACATTTGTGCTGTAGCCACGTATACAATGATGTGAGCTGTCAGACTGCTTGAGTGGGCTTGCTATAAAAATGGCTTTAAAGAGGATAGCCAAGAAGCATAGTAACATTATTTAAAGAACGTTTACAATAAAGCCCTCCCTCTTTAGCTCAGTTTTGGCTATCACTTTCAGCTGCAGAAAAGGAGTACATCATATTTCTTAGCAACTTAAAATCCTTTAGAGAACAATACCTCCCACTTTCCTGAAAAAATTAAGAACAATAGTGAGATTAATGTTTCTGAAGAGTGCATGTTTGAGCAGAACGAGGTAAGTCCTTTAAAAAAACTTTAGAACAATGGGGTAGCAATATCCCCTGCAGTGAGTCTAAAATTGTCTTTCCACCATGGAAGAATAGAAACTCTCCTTTCCACAGATGCATCTCCAGAACTTGATTCTTCTTCCCACTGTTTGTCCTGTATGTGTAGGGGGCCACCCACAGCCAAGTTGCTGTGTTATCTAAGACAAAGCTGCTGGCACAGCCCTGCATGGAAGGTTACATTTGACAACTCTGTGCGCACAATGCTGGATGTGGATTTAAACCTTCTTTGGGATTTTCAAAGCAGTGAGCATTCAGCTGTGTATTTCCTCAAGCTGTTTTGAAAACTGACCTTCTCGGAACAGCTGCTGGGAAAAAAACCCCATAAATAAAAATGGTGCTGTTGGCAGAGACTTCTACCTGCAAATCACATATTCAGTGTTAGGGGCTTGATCAAGAACAGTGGTGGACTATAGGGTGAAATAATCATTTTACTTTGGCAGAAACTGCAGAAAAGAGGCTTTTTTTCTCCTCCATCAAGCCATCAGGTTCTTTTCATTGCATTCAACTGACATGTCCTTTTCTGCAGCACCATTTAGAAACAGAGCAGTCTTGGGTAACAACAGTGACAAAGATCTTGCTGGCTTCACTGCAATAAGGATTTTATCTATGCTTCTGGCAAATGACCATGACAGACTTCCTCATGCCACTCCAGCTCTGTCAATGACAGTGCGTTGCCTGAAGTTGTGAAAACAAGGGAAGCAGTGAGAGGGGAAGCTTAAGGTGATGTAGCATGGCCTTAGAAAACATACAGATAGTATTGCTATTACAGTCTCAACCATCCTGCCACAAAAAATCATTTAAATGAAAGAAAAATAAGATAAGAGCTAATCTGGACAAGGTGCAAGCAAAGAGCATTCACTGCAAAAAAAAAGCAATCCGAATAAGAGAGTGCTACATGGTACTGATCGTGTCCCCACACAATAGCTGGAGGATCCTGCAGTAAGTGAACCATCCACCACTCACCTGCCTGCAGGGATGGCTAGATTTAAAATAAATGTGTTGGAATTAAGACTTCCCAGAGGCTTTTAAGGTCTTCAGTACTACCACCATTATTTATTCTTCGCATTGCCTAGTGCCTAGCACCCACTGTAACAGTTACTGTACAAACACAGAGCAGAAAAACCTTCCTTGCCAAACAGGTCATAGCAGAATAGAGCTAGCAATAATTTAAGCCCAGAAGCCATCACAAACTAGTACCCTCTATACAAGAAGACTGAGATGTTCTCAGATTTGTAGATGCAAAGAAAATTTACTTATGTTGAGCACCACTAGGAAATGCTTTCTTTAATGCTTCTAAATTTGAGGGGAAAATCATTATCAGTGCATTTCTCTCTTACAATTCTGCAGGAAAATTTCAAAACAAAAGGTCTATGATGGGGGTGTACTGGATCCATAGCCAGGTATGACGTGACTGTCAGAGGTCCTTAGATGTAGAAACTATATAGCCTGAGCCATGGGAAAGTGCAAAATGATTGCTCATTTGTTGAAGGACAGAGCAAAAAGCCAAATTTTAGAACTTCAAAACAACAGGGAGGTGAGACATTGCAGCTTTGTTACCAAATGTATTAAAGAAAAAAACCCCAGACTGGTCATATTTTATGCAGTTGCTGTGCATCTGCACTTCCTCTTTCATCCAGCATGGGTCCTGGGACCCAGTTTACCCAATCTTCAAATGCTTTCTGTAAAAATGCAACTTTATGGATGGTTGGAAAGACATCTGTTGGGCTTTATGTGGGTGTCTCTAACTCTTGTTCTAAATAGATACATAAACACAAAGTGGTATGCATGTGCAAAAAAGTCCATGAAAACAGGTGCTGATAAAAGGACTTTAGATGGCATGAGCTGTGGATAACTGCTTTTGCCACAGGAGGTAAATTTCCCTCCCCCCCCAATAAACACTGCCATGTCACAGGAAAAGAGCGTGGCAGGCGAAAAATGGATGAGGCATTGGCTTCTCAGCTGGAACCATAAACCATGAATGTAATGAGAAAAGGGAGAAAGAGTCAAGGTTATTGGAAGTCAGTCACACATTCCTGTGACTCCTAGACTCCTCCCACAAGGGACACAGCACGGGCTCTGCATTATCTGGTTATCTGGCAATACTCCTAAGGTTGGAAAAAGTGGTGCATCTACTGTATTCAAATTTGAATGCACCCAACAGCATTTATGATAGATTCTCCACCAACATCATCAGCTGCACACACTGCTAATTGTAGAGGCTGCTAAGCCATCTGAGAAGCCAAAATGATATTAGTTTTCAACAGGATTTACATATATTCAGTCCTATTTCTGCATCAGCTAGCAATTACAGTTTAAACTGTTGAACATGCAGATCACTGTAGGCCTAAGTAATATTCAATAGCATTAACAACACACTTCCCAATAAGCCTTCAGGTCTCTTTACAGCTCATTGATTCAGTAGCCTTGCTGTGCAGTACCACAGCCATTTGCTTTCATCCCAGGAGCTCCCTGAGGAGGCACTGCCTCACGAAGAACTGCCCAAGTGCCTGCTGCCCAGCCCAGCCCGAAAAACTCAGTATCAGTCCTCTAGCAAAAGGGGCATCTGTATGTCACTGTAAAGTGGACTCACTGGAAGAAGAAAGCACTAAAGGTGTGATAAACATAAATGCTCAGAAGATGCTAGTGGCAAAAGCCTGAAGAGAAGACTGTGCACTGGCTAGTGAAGTACCTGCTCTCATGACACATTGGTTGAAGGCCTTACCTGTGACCCTTCCTGACCTTCACAAAGTTGGGCTATGCAACACCCAATAACATGATTTCACTGCCAAGGCCCACTCTCCAGTCAATGCACCAGGGGAGGAGCAAGGTATCCCACTCCCCATCCCCCCCCTGAAATACGCAGTTTTTCCTCCCAGAGCTGTTGTCTGGTGAGTTTAGGAGCAGTGATGGGCCAAACACATCCCTTGGAGGCTCCCATCACCTGCTGATGGACCCATGGTACACAGCATTTTATTTAAATTCAGAAGCTGATAAATTAGGGATGGAAATGCCATCTGGATTGCACGGATGATATGCCCATACCTGCTGTCATCAAAATGAGCTGCAACGCTGTCGTTTTCTTGACATGGAACAGAAGCTGATGTGACTTAAAGGTATGCTTAGAACTAGGCAGAAACACAAGCGCTTCTCTGAAGCACAGCCAGAACCGGGCTGCCCATGCAAGACATGAATAAATACAAAATATAGTTTTTATGAGTATTCCTGCAAATTGCATATAATTATTCCTGCCTATAAACCCTTTTGCTAGTGTGAAAGGTTACATGTTTTTTCACAGGGAAGCCATTATAAGATGAATCAGACCATTTTGTTAATTCTTGTGCAGTATTCACTCTCCTCTATCAAATAGCTCTTTGCATCACCAGAAGGATTTAACACAGTTGATCTGCAGTAACATAGTCATCCATTATTATATCATTTGCAGTTCATTTCATTGTCTTGGCAACAAAAAATAGACCTCACTCTTTTCTTCTTCTTTCTTTCAAGTGTTTTATGCTTCTGTATGTTATTATTAAAAATATTGGAAGAGAGAGAAAAGCCACCTTTTAAATAGGATGTCAGCATTGCTTCAGCTTGGTTTTCTACCTCTGTGATGTACTTAATTGACATCAAGTGAAATCAAGACAGTTCAACTCAAGATTCAGTAATCAGTTAGGTAGACAGAAGATTAACAGGTGTGTATTCGTATATCCAGATAAATACAATCATAGAATCATAGAAAGTTTTGGGTTGGAAGGGACCCCTAGAGGTCATCTAGTCCAACCCCCCCGCAGCGAGCAGGGACACTGCTAACTAGATCAGGTTGCTCAGAGTCCTGTCCAACATGGTCTTGAATGTTTCCAAGGATGGGGCCTCCACCACCTCTCTGGGCAACCCGTTCCAGTGTTTCACAACCCTCATTGTAAAGAATTTCTTCCTTATATCCAGCCTAAACCTACCCTGTTTTAGTTTAAAACCATTACCCCTCGTCCT
>Ga0065711_1028617_pt1 | contig 40140 bp, 23 predicted proteins | sample Hoacrofraction12_FD_59098 | JGI IMG/M metagenome (GOLD analysis project Ga0065711, IMG submission 59098) | Hoatzin crop microbial communities from Cojedes, Venezuela - Epithelial fraction 12 v2 (version 2) | ecosystem: Host-associated > Birds > Digestive system > Esophagus > Crop | place... | reverse complement strand
GAAATTCTTTACAATGAGGGTGGTGAAACACTGGAACGGGTTGCCCAGAGAGGTAGTGGAGGCCCCATCCCTGGAAACATTCAAGACCAGGTTGGACAGGGCTCTGAGCAACCTAATCTAGTTAGTGGTGTCCCTGCTCTCTGCGGGGGGGTTGGACTAGATGACCTTTAGGGGTCCCTTCCAACCCAAAACTTTCTATGATTCTATGATTCTAATATAGGACAATACCAAGACCCTCATTGGGTCCCAGATATGCCTGATCAATCTCTTCCTCTTTATCCATTAGGCCAGACTGAATTCATTTGACACAACTTTATTCCTGACAAGTTTATATTGGCAGTTCCTTATCACTTTGTTATTCTTTATTGTTCTCCATATGTAGATACACTGCTTAAATAATATTTTGCTGTCATGCTTTCCAGGTATTTAAATGAGATGATTGACAAGTTTGTAAATCCCTGGGTCCTGCTATCTGTGCCTTTTAAAGATAGATATTGTGCTTTGCCCTCTTTGGGCTTCTGCAATCTCCCCATTCTCCTTGGTTTCACAGACATAAAAACTGATAGCAAAGATTTCCTCTCCTAATTCCTGAACCATTCAAGGGTCGGTTATACATGACCCTACCACTTTTCATATCTCCATATATTCTCTAATTTGTTCTTTCCCAATTCATATCAACCCAATTGTTCAAATCAATCATCATAAATATCAGATCAAAATCTTCATTTCTGAGAGGACTAACGCAGAGTCATCATTAAACTTTTCATTATTCTCTGAGTTATGGTTCCTTTTTCATTTTGGAAACAGGCCTAGACTTTCCTCCATTACCCTCTTACTTTTGATATATTTGTAGAAACATTTTAAGTTACCTCCTATGTCCCCTATTAACGGCAACTCATTTTTATTGCGATGTTTTTGATGTCTTTCATGTTCTGAGTTTTTAAGTAATACCTCAGACAGCCATACCTTTCTGTAATTAATCTCCCTATAGCAAAGCCTGGCATCAAAGTGCTGGTATTCATAAAAACTTAAACATCTCAAAGCCCAACTTTTGTGGCTGTGAGACATGTCACTAACAAATTGCAAACAGCAGTTTCAAGTCTCGTTTTCTGTGTATACTGGCACTTTATGCTGTAAAAACACATAGGAAGTGAAATACTAATGGATGATCAACAAAACGTTATCTGAGAACAGAGAAGATCTGTTGGGAGATGCAGTTAGCAAAAGCTGTTTCTTCTGCCAGTAGCGGGCTGTGAACCAGCAGAAAGAATTGCAAGTGCATTATTTTATGCTTTGAAGTTGGATGTACGCATATATTTAATAAGATATTAATCTAATTCAGAGAGTGGTCATAAAGACTATGTTGGCAATTTGTATGCCTTTCCCTCATTATATGACTAATAGAAAAACAATAAACAAGAATTAATTTACAGCAAATAGCAGCTCAAAATCTGCCTACTGATTTATGATATTTTTCCTACAATTAATCTCTTGTAGATTATTTTATTTCAGAAATGAAAGCCATAGAATACTTTAAAATAAATTACTTTTCATAGAATCACAGAAAGGCAGGGGTTGGAAGGGACCTCTGGGGATCATCTAAGGCCAAAGCAGAATCACCTAGACCAGGTTGCACAGGACCTCGTCCAGGCAGATTTTGAATATCTCCAGACAAGGAGACAACCCTTCTGGGCAGTCTGTTCCAGTGCTGTGCCTGTTGTTTGGCACATCTCTGGTGTTCATGTGCATGCTTGGAGCAGTTGCTAAGGCAGCAGAAGTCTGTCCCTCTCTTTCTATGCGTTCAGACTTCTGTGGTGGAGCCTATAACAAATAAATGTTCTGGCTTTTATGATGTTAAACTCTATAACGTGGTTTGCTGGAGCAAATGGTGGAGTATTAGAAAGTGTAGGTACATAGTCATGATGTTAACCTGTACAGTCTAATCTGCAAGCACAAAAGAGAGAACAGGCCCAATGCCCCACTAGTCTTCTACTCCAAATGAGGCATTTCTGTGATATATGATCATTCATGATGAAGGTTGCCTGGAAAGCGGGTTAGTTTTCCATTTATTTCAGGGATTTCTTAACAAAAGATGGGCCTTGTGAAGGATTGGTATGACACCCAGACTGTACCATTTTTAACAGTATTTTATAATTAGCTGGTTTGTTTTAAGTGCTGCCAGCGGCCAAAAGTATTATCAGATACATGCAGCTGGATTGCTGTACATACATACAGCTTCGTATACAGCTGGGTGTCGATGGCACGGAGGAGTGGAAAAGCAGGGAGGACAAACATGGTTTTGAGTGAGTGGCTGCAAACTGTGAGGGGCACTGGCTCACTTCGACATGGTGCTTTTTCAGAGGGCAGGTCAGCTACAGAAATAAACAGCAAAACACCAAAGGCCTGCCATAGCCTCTCCTCTAAATCTCTGTTCCTGTGTAGAGCCAGGCCTGCTTTGGTGCTATGTATTTTTGGTATGGGTTTGTCCTCCTGACTATCTCTGAGCCCAGCTTGGGCAGCCACTTGTCCCCTAGTAGTCCCTATTAGTCTGGCAGCCTTGATTCTTCATGCTAGTGTAAAAGCTATGGTAAATGCAACAGAAGAGCTGTCAGAGACGTAAGCAGAAAAAAAGGTATCAGCCTGATAGATCTGCTGTGACTGAAATGGGAAACAGCAGGAGTTCAAAAGCTGCCGTAGGTAAGGGTGGTCCTCTGCAGTGCCACACGTGCAAGGAAACCTGTGTCCTACTGACTCTACCTAAGCACTGCTTCTGCTTTCTCAGGAGCTTGGAGTGCAAACCTGATTGACTCAGTAAGTTGTGAAGAGGCTGTAGAATTCCCCCTAAACTGCCTCATTTGTGACCATCTGACAGGTATTTGCTGGCTAAGGAGAGGTAGATTCCATTTTAACAGCTTTGGAGGATTTGGTTCCAGGACAATATCTTTGCGAGGAAAAGGAGGTATTTTTATTTAGTAAGAAATTATAATATCACAGTCTCAATCCGCATTTTCTCCTTTAGCTCCACACCTACAGGTCTAGCAGGCCTGAAGCACATGTGATGGGACAGCATAAGCAGAGGCATTGCTCAACAAGAACCCAAAGTTGTGCTGGAAGATGGAGGTCATCTTCTGTGATGGACTCTTGTTTTCAGAATTTAGCATCAACAAAAATACAGGCAAGACATCCTCCTTATAAATTCTACATATTCTCCATCAGGCTTATTTTCAAAGCTTCTGTTTCAACCCACTCTTCTTTCAACTTTTACTACTGCAAAAAACACATTTTTGTCATCTATATGCAGTTTACTGAGTCTCTTGTTTCCATCTAATCCAAGCCCAGTGGGACTGCTTGCACCCCTCCCTTTGGCCTTAGAAGGGGTTTGATTTGTATCTTTGTCTGTCTGAATATGAAAAGGTAACATTATGTGGCTCTTGTGGTATCTCTGCAAGATGCTCTGAAAGTTATTCAGAATGTCCTTTTAATTCTGTTCTACTGAGAAGGCACTCGTCATTTTGGAGAGGGAGAGGAAGTGTCAGTAGCATTCCTAAAATATTCTGCTTTTACCGACCCCATGACTTTAATTTTTAATTTCCCATCTTTATATAATGAATCTTTAATGGGCTTTAGTGTGGTTGAGGTTGTAGATCAGTGAACACTTTTTGTGGTAATGTTAGCTTAAATGTTTCCTGTTGTCCATTTACCCTTCACTGTTGCTTTCCACCCCACAGCTGCCCTCACAGTTCATGAGGCTTCATGTTGAACGAGACTGAGGAACTTGACTGGGACAAAAATAACCTTGCAAGAGAAGAAGTTATTCTGAATGCAAATCAAATCCCTAATTTGTTCAGAAAATTAAGGGAATAAAGAAAAGGAGGAGTTACCTCTCAAAAGTAGAATTTTTAGAGACCCTTTGGAGGGTAAACTTGAAGCCCACCATGGAAGGACAGCCATTGCTCTGCGGTTGTCATTAAAGGCATTTACATCAATTATGTCAGGACAAATCGAAAATAGTTGTTCTGTCAAAGTAGTTATTTCAATAGCAATGAGACTAAGGTGAGAAGAGGCTATTAATTTTCCCCTCTGGGTGGGAGATGAAACCGCTCAATCCCAATACTGTCTATTGCAATCAGCTAAAGAAAGGCGTGGAAAGAGCACAAGCCCGATCAAGTGCAATGAAACACTTCGCATAACCTACTATTTTTCAAGTGGAAATCTTGAATGTGTTAACTTTATTGTCTCCATGTTTGACCTCTGACTTGATACTGTCAATATTTTAGAAACTTTTCTACTACCAATGCCCGCCAAAATGTTGCAAATGTCACCAAAGCTTGATTTTGCTGCAGTTCTGAAAGAGTAGTTTTAGTACAATAATTCTATTTAATTTGAAGTAAGAAATAATTATTTTTAACATTAGAGGCTGTTCAGGATTAAAATAACAGGATCTTCAAGTTTCTACTGCCACTAAATCATTCAATTTCAACCTTGTCAACCTCAGAAGTTTTAAAGACCCAACTGGATAAAGCCCAGAGTAGTATAGTCTGATTTCATAGCTGATCCAGCTTTGAGCAAGAGATTGGAGTAGAGACCTTCCAAGGTCCCTTCCAACCTGGATTATCCTAATTTTCAGCAGCAAGTGCCCTAGCTCGCTGGGGTTTCCTAGCTCACTGAGGTGCCCTCAGGGAACTATGGATGTTTTGTTGAAAGCACTGTGGGAACTGGCTTTTCCTAAAGTCTTTAAGTCTTTTTTTTTTTTTCCTTACATATTGGGACAAAAAATTGTCTCATCCAAATCACAGAAGGAACCAGAGAAAAGTTTTTTTTGTATTAATAGGGTTTTCAGCAGAGGACAGAAGGCAGCCTGAGTGCCAGGAGAGCACAGCCCATGAAGCCAAGAGCTGAGAGCCCAGTGCCGGCAACTGAAATGCACCAAGTTAGTCTTCTGCATCTGGGCTGCCATGTGATCCACTGGGCTGTCGGAGCCATGTTTCAGCATGTATGTACTGTTCCATTTACCTTTCTAATCTTTAGATTGCTTTGATGGGCTCTTTAGGTGGCTAGAAAAGAAATAAAAGCCCAGGGAGAGAGACACACACACCTGTAAGAATTCAGTAGAGACACTAAGTCAATGAAGCAGAAGGCAGGCACAGGAAATTAAAGTAGAAATCTACGTTCGTTGACAAGTTGGTCTGGCATAGCAATGGGGAGTTTTGCTTCTCTTTTCAACAGCAAACCTGAGGGAATGTATTCAGTGTGTGTAGAGGAGATTAAAACAAAAAAAATCTGTGATTTTGAGGGAAAGCAGAAGCCAGGTGTTTGGGAGGCAATTTGGGTACTTGAATGTGGGTCTTTGGGGAAAGTGCAGGCTGTCTGGGATGTCTGCATGGGGTTGGTATATGATATAAGACCTCTGAGAGGTCTTCTGGAAAGAAGTAAGATACTGTGGAGTTTCTGAAGCGCCCTCAGATCCTGGAGAGATTCCTTTGCCCCTTGATGTTAGCACTAAGATTTGAGGTGGGGGGGCATAACTCCACTGTGAAACTGGCAAATCTTTGGGCTTAATAGAGCATTACAGGGACTGTAAAATAGAGCATTAAAGCTATAAAATGAAATGCAGAATTATAGCATAGGAAGATAAGGAAAAGAATCTCCTGGGAATTAGTCTCTTAAAACAGTCCAGGTTCTAAGAGCTCAAAAAGAGAAGCTGCTGTTTTCTTACAGAAGAAACAGTTTTAGATTTTGAAGTATTTGACAATTAGAATAAAGGAAGCTTGGGTCCATATTTGAAGTGAATAAGAGTCTGGTGTAGTGCTTAGAGTATTGGACCTTGGCTTAGTGCTATTTTTAAGGAAAATTCCTGCTTCTTGTCTTTTGGGAGAATAGCAATGCTGTGTAAAGCTCTGTGGTACCTTGGCAAGAGCTAAAGCAGATGAGCTAGAGGCAAAGGGGTTTTTTTTATTGTTTCATGTTTCTTCTGAAAAAAGGTATTATCTATGGGTAAAATAACAGGGGAAAAAACCCAAAACTACCTCCTAATTTTTGCTGACTTCCTGACCTTTTAAAAATCTGCGTGTTCATAACTCCTTCCTCATTCCTGGGAACTTGTATTCCTCAAAGTTGACTTAAAGCCCATCCATATTTTAGTCTTTTGTAACTATCTCAAAGGCAACATAAGCTAGAGATGTTCAGCAAGAAATAGCTTTTTAAATTAACCCCTTTCCTTGTAGAAATATTTCCTCTTCCTTCTCTGAAGTATGGAGGAGAGAAAACACACCTTTAGTCTCAAATATAAAGCCATACAGCTCTGACAATCTGTCATTCCTATTGTAACATTTATAAATGCCATGTATTATTTTATTGTTCATTAGCAGTAATTTTTCTGAGAGTAATTTACAAAAGTGAGTGGATTCAGTCTCTCAAATCTTTTTCCTGTGAAAATTTCCCAGATGAGCTGTTATAAGACTGCATGATTTACTCCCAGTCAGTGGTGAGCACAAGGGCTAGATGGAGAGCTTGGGCACACTTACTGGGCACTTCTTAAAAAAAAGTGCCATAAAGATTTACTTGTGATTTTGTTGCATGTGTTAGCTCACTTAGCTGTTCTTTGGAGCTGTGTAATTCCTCTTGCATGGGAACCTTTCATAGATCCTGGATTTCAGAAAGCATCCCAGAAAAGCACTGCAATTGGTGATACACTGGTTGAGAACATTCCTCTTGCAGAGAAAGGCTGCATCAAAGCTTCATTAAATTAAAGAGGGAGGGGTATAAGCTAATAAATAATGGAAAATGTCAAATCCCTTGAATACTGTTATAAGGTTGTTTTGAGGCATATCATAGCAAGGTGCAGTTTGGAAAAAGGAATGAAACATGAAGTTAAATCCCTCAGCTGTTTTTTTTACCAATAAACCTTCTGCTAAGACTTGAAAGAGCTTGGCAATAAAAGCAAATGAGGTCTGTAACTGTGGGGCCATCAAGAACTGAAAATTTGATACATACAAGACCTGTACATAGTGATGTGCTCACAGCAACAATTCCTTAAGTTAAATTTAGAACTGAATAACTGCTTTAATGTTTTGTTTTCCTGGAGATTTCTATTATGTTAATGCTGTGCAGCTTTCCCCTTCCCTTTTGTGCATGATGGGTTAGTAAACAGAGTAGAAGAACATCCTGTACTCACTCAGCAACTTTTACTATTGTTGTTCACAAGCAGAGAAAGGAGATGAGTTCAAAAACTATCAAACTACTCTGAAACACACAAGATCACTGGCTTTCTCCCTCTCCCAACACACACTTCAATTTCTGCTCTTCAAACACCTCTGAGAAAGTTCAAGCTATTCTGATTTACTGAGTTATCTTCTTTCTCCAGCTTTCTCAACATGGTATATTTCTATGAAGGAATGAAGTATATGATGCTCTTAAATCTAAGTGTTCATCAAGAATAAGCCAATTTGTTCTATATGGAACTTACGTAAGCCATACACCTGTATAGTAAGAGGCCACAAGGCTATCAAATAATGTTGATTCAGTCTGTTTCTCTTGATGAAGCTTTTTCAAATGAGTAGAAATAGTTAAATAATTGTTGAAGCAGGGACATGAATCTGATTCTTCCATCTTTGGAAAATGTCGTCAATTGCAAGGTTTATAATGTCGGTCTCACAACTTCTTCTCTCTCCTCATGAATACTGAATTACTTGCTGCTGTTCTCAAGTCTCTTTAATTTTCTTTAATTCTCCAGGGGCTTAATCTTCATGTAACTCCCACTCCTGTCCACTTGGTTTTAATGTGACTTTGATCCAGGACCTGGTGTGAGGAGTCCTAAGTAGCCTTGTGTCGCCTTGAACAAAGGTGATAACTTTCCAATTCTCTCACAGCAAGGCACATTCTATTACACAATGCACTCAAGTCACAGCTGAATCTGTACTTTTTCTGTGTGTATTGTAGTGTGTTTGCTCAAAATGTTTGACAACTGAGAAAGAAAATATTCAAACAGGAGAAAACTGGACGCAAACTCACTCTGCAAGGCTGGCAGCATATTTTGTTCTGTTCTTTTTGGCATTCCCCAAATGACAACAGGTAAGGTTACCCATGAGTGCTCATTGTCAAAAGCTCAGCCAACAACTTGCATTTAGGTTAGGGTTAGGGTCAGGAGTGAAAGAAATCTAGGAGCCTGTAGCAGGAGTGGGACTTCAAAAGCACTGCAGAAGTGAAGAACAGTCACCCAAATGAGTTCTTACTTGAGAACTTTCCCATGGGAACCATGGCTGATGGTCATGATCCAAGACTCAGCCCATGCCTAGAGTTCAGGTTTGGCCTAGGAGACCCACAGAGTATTTCTGGCCTTTCTGACATAGGGTGAGCCCTGTCATGTCTATATATGTGTTTATCACACTTTTGACACTCTCTTATCGTTGTTCTGTGTTTTCCCATGTATATGATATTAGATCGCCCTAGTGTCACACATTGGTATCTTGGACTTTGTTGACAGCATTTGCTTCAAAAAACTCTGAGCATATTGTTGAGCTTAGGGTCAATGTGCTGCTGTGCCCGACATGTTCTTTTGGGTTTTGTTTACTTGATCTTGGTATTTGGTCCAAAATGATCTGTATTTCATTCTTGGTGAGGTAAGGGGCAGAGGGTCAAACTTTGCAAGTGGCATCAAGCTTTTCCTTTCCTTTTCTCAATTTCTTTGGTGCTTTTGAGGGCAAGCACTCCCTTACAACAATAACATAAGCAGGAGTGCTGCTACTTTACTAGGCAGGCATTTTAAATAATGCCAGGGTAGGACACATCCCCAGATACACTGGTTTAGGACTTCCACTCAGCCCAGCTTTCAGGTGGAGTGGCTCCCTTTCTCAAAGACACAGACAGAGGAGTTGCTCAGGAAAATGGAGAGAAGATGGCAGATGTAGGTCAAGGGCCCTTGCAAATTTTCAGGTCACAGAGGTGGAGGGGAAGGGAAAGGTGCCTGAGGGAGACAGGGCTGTCTGGGGCCCTGTTTATTGCTAAGTAGCAATAAGTAAAGAAGGTAAGTACACTTGGTTTGTAGTATGGGTGAAAAAAACCCTGCACATGGTCTTGTTTGCTTAGACAAAAGCACACACAAAGCTCTCTAGTTTCTATCATTAGCTAAAAGACTTCCTGCCAACAGAAGTAATGATCAGATAATGTTTTGCTCACACTTTTCATCTTTGTAGAATTTGCACTCAGCGTTGGATCTGTTGCTGAGAAAGTGATTGTCTATTAACATAATTTATTCCTGTGCCTAGCTTGATAATATCTCCCCCATTGCACTGTCTTGCAGATAGCGATGGATGGGAGTGCGCTTACATGCACATTTGTACAGGGAGAGAAGCAGCAAAAGCATTGCTTGGAGTGAAAGCAACATGTTTTGGCACCAGGAACCACACAGGGCTCCCTGTTGGGTGGCACTGACTGCTGGGAAAGCCTAAGCCTTGCCCCAGGGCTGGAAACGTGAATCTCCCTTAACCCCCCTGCAGCACTCATGGTGTCTGTCTGCAGAGCTGAATGATCAAAACGAGCGCAGTTTAACTGAAGTAGGAGGAGAAATGGGAGACTATAAACTTGGAGTAGGGTGAAATGAAGTTGTATCCCCTCCTCTAAGCACTGCAGGATCCGTGGGAATTCTCTGTTGTAGACAAGGGATTGCTGTACCCCATCATCATTGCAAAATTCAAAGAGCTTAATGCACTAACGTTTTGAGACCCATTTAATAGCCATTGCTGTCATGTGAAATGGCAACTCTGATGGTATCAAACAGCACAATGCATTTATCAAGTGGCAGACTATACCCTGAGACCAGTGAGCTACAGTAACCTGTGTCCAGTGATAAAGAAATAAAATGCTAGTGATTTTATCAAGAGTAGCTTGTGCAGCTAGATTATATTTCCTTGTTAAAGTCAGAATTTCCTGCTTTAGAAAACAACCTTTCTTGAAACTCGGATCAGAACTACAGCAAATACCATGGGGAAAACAGCTAAGCTGGAAAACCCCCCCGTGAATTTTCAAATGGCTGATGACAGCTTTTGAGAGGTAGGCTGGAGGAAATGTTCCTAGAGTAGGTTCTCAGAGCTGGTCTTGGAGTCCAGCTAATTAAATAGGTACAGGGCTGATCTCAGTATGAAAGATAGGAGAGCACTGATGAAGCATGCCAAGGACATAAACTGCTTGGTATCTTCATTATAAAGAACAATGGGAATATCCTGCAGAAAGCACGGGGTGATATTAATACAGTAACAGAAGTGGAATAATAACAGGAAAAAACTAAGTCCTGAAGCACTTTTATTTCCCAAGAAGATACAGCAAATGATGCTCCTTTGTTCACCTTGAAGAGATCTTTAGTGGTGCACAGTCCTCCATTTAAGGCTCCCTCACTGATACGAACCTGATATGAACCCTATGGCCTCATGAAGTTCAGCAAGGCCGAGTGCAAGGGCCTCCACATGGGTCGAAGCAATCCCAAGCACAAATATAGGCTGGGTGGAGAATGGAATGGGAGCAGCCCTGAGGAGAAGGGCTTGGAGGTATTAGTTGATGAGAAGTTCACTATGACCCAACAATGTGCACTCGCAGCCCAGAAGGCCAACCATATTCTGGGTTCCAGAAAAACAGTGTGGCCAGCAGGTTGAGGGAGATGATTCTTCCCCTCTGCTCTGCTCTGGAGAGACGCCACCTGGAGTGCTGTGTCTACCTCTGGAGCCTTCAGCACAGGAAATACATGGACCTGTTGGAGCAGGTCCAGAGGAGGGCCACAAAAATGCTCAGAGGACTGGAACACCTCTCCTATGAAGAAAGGCTGAGACAGTTTGGGTTGTTCAGTGTGTAGAAGAGAAGGTTTCGGGGAGGCGTTAGTCTTCCCAGTACCTTCGAGTACCTGAAGGGGGCCTCCGAGAAAGCCAGAGAGGGACTTCTTACAAGTGTGTGTAGTGATAGAACAAGGGGTAATGGCTTCAAGATGAAAGAGGGTAGATTTAGGTTAGATAGAAGAAAGAAGTTCTTTACTATGAAGGTGGTAAGGCACTGGCACAGGTTGCCCACAGAAGTTGTGGATGCCCCCTCCCTGGAAGTGTTCAAGGCTGGGTTGGATAGGGCTTTGAGCAACCTGGTCTAGTGGAAGGTGTCCCTGCCCATGGCAGAGGGGTTTGGAGCTTGATGATCTTTAAGGTCCCTTCCAACCCAAACCACTCTATGATATGCACGTGGATGTCCTCTAAAGCTTTGCTGTTTGTTGCATCCCACCTGTTGTTGGTCCTGCCAGGCCTCTTTCAGTTCAATTTAGTCACTCCTTTCTCTTAGCTACTGAAATACGGCTCTTGTCCCTGTGTAGCAGCTCTAAGTTCTCATGACTAGGCAAAATGTGAAGGTCTAATGGCCGAATAGTACTTGTCAGTGTTGCTCCCTTTGTGCATTAAATACTTGATGGAGATATTTGCCTTTCAGATGAACTGGCTCTGCGCCCTGAAAGCATTTTTCTTCTAGCACCTTGAGAACACTGTAGCAGCCATTTAGAGAAAAGGCAGAAATTTGCAATCTCCAGTGCGTCCAGTCGCTATCGTGTTCACACCGTTGTCAAAGGTATTTGCAGTAACGCAGCATTTCCTGCACATTTTGACCACTGGCTTTCACAACTATGGCTTTTGAGAAAAGCTTGCTTCCAATAGCAAAGGTTGGAAGCTTGTAATACGTGTGGCTGACAGGTTGCTGTCCCAAAGTCTAGTAGCTGTTTCTTTGACAGCTGCTGCTTTCCTTGTTTCTTATCACACAGGTAACTGATTGTTTTACTATGGAGTTGATTAAGGCTCTGCTGCATTTTGCAACAACATAAAAGATGTTCTAAACCAATGTATTATGTCTGCAAAACATACTCGCCAATACAAGTTGTCATCCTCACCAGCAGCTGGAAATGTTTCAGTCACTACTACTTTTTCTGCTGCCTGACCCACATGCTGATGGCTCCGTGCAAGCAGAGGACTTCTTAGTGCAGAGTGCATTGCAGGCAGAATCTGTCCTCTCTATAAATTAGTAATAGTACCTTGTTTTCTCTTAATGCTTTACACCAAAGGGATATACAGATGGCTCCACGGAGTAATGGTGCAGTTTTTAAACAGCACATTGGGCTCTGACAACAGAATAGGCTAGAAAGTATCATTAACTATGTAATGCTCAAGTGGAAGTACAGCTTTAAATTCAAGTAGGTAGAACTCAGAGGAGACAATATTTATCCAGGTTGCTCAAATTAGCATCTCTACCACATGGGCTTCTTAAGACAGTCTCAGCTGAATTTAGAACCTATGGCAACAGCTGTAGACATGTCCCAAAATCTACTTTAAACTATAAACTCAGATTTCAACCTCCTGAAAGGATTTTCTCATGGACCATCCCAGTTAGTGATTCCCCAGCATCACTGACCTGTGTCATGGAAGGCAACAGAAGCATGACATGATAGTCGTTGTCTAAATGGCAGGTTGTCTTTACTAAAAGAATCAGTGGCTTGGTGTTTTTTTGGGTTTTTTTTTTTAATTTCATACTCTTTTAAGAACTCCTAAAAGCAGAATGCGGCAGTGCAAGTGCTGGCGAGTTCCCCTCTCAAGGGGAAGTCTAGTCTGGAGTGTGCTTCACTTCTTAAATGACAAAGTTCAGAAAGCCATTTTGCCTAAGTAAAACATGTCCTGCTAAGCTGTTGCTTGAGCAGGTGGGACAGTCATTTTGTGTTCTGTTCGTATCTCTGCTCCTGACTTAGGCAGTACCTGAAGCATTTGCAATTGAAAAGAGGTCAGTTTTCAGATATTGTTGTTAAAAGCCACCACAGTCTGTATATCAGAAGAAAGCTCAAAACCAGATTTACATATTGGAAATGGGTGTGTGTGTGTGAGTAACTGTAGCGAACTTCAGACTGTGTTGCAATTACCTCGATAGCCACAGCAGATAACGTTTGATATACATCCAAATGTAGTCTGTTTTTCTGTTGAAAACCCAGGGGAACTCTAATGACAACAATTTTTAAGTGGGAATACACTATAGTTCTTTTGGAAGAACTAAGAATTCAAATATGAGCCGACAGGGACTTGGTGATTAACTAAATAGTACAAACATGCATGCGATTTGAATACTGAGAGGTCTGGAAAGGTTCAGGACAGTTCTCCAGCTGAGAAGTGGTGTGGTTTACAGTGCCAATTTACAACAGTCAGTATTTGGATTATGCGGTGAGTTTGTGTGGCAAGGTTTTTGTAGCAGGGGGCCTACAAGGGGGTGGCTTCTGTGAGAAGCTGCAAGAAGCTTCCCCCGTGTCTGATAGACCCAGGGCCAGCTGGCTGTAAGATGGACCTGGTACCGGCCAAGGCTGAGCCCATTAGCAACGGTGATAGCATCTCTGTGATAACACATTTAAGAAGGGGAAAAAAACCCGCAGCGAGAGAGAGGAGTGAGACTATGTGAGAGAAACAACTCTGCAGACACCAACGTCAGTGAAGAAGGAGAGGGAGGAGGTGCTTCACGAGGTGCTGGAGCAGAGATTCCCTTGCAGCCCATGGAGAAGACTGTGGTGAGGCAGCCTGTCCCCCTGCAGCCCATGGAGGTCCATGGTGGAGCAGATATCCGCCTGCAGCCCTTGGAAGACACCACACCAGAGCAGATGAGTGCCTCAAGAAGGCTGTGACCCCGTGGGGACCCCACGCTGGAGCAGGCTCCTGCCAGGACCTGTGCACCCATGGAGAGAGGAGGCCACACAGGAGCAGGTTTGATGGCAGGACTTGTGACCCCGAGGGGGACCCACGCTGGAGCAGCCTGCTCCTGAATAACTGCAGCCCATGGGAAAGACCCATGCTGGGGCAGTTCGTGAAGAGCTGCAGCCCATGGGAAGGACTCACGTTGGAGAAGTTTGTGGAGAACTGTCTCCCGTGAGAGGGATCTCGTGCTGGAGCAGGAGAAGGGCGTGAGGAGTACTCCCCCTGAAGAGGAAGGAGCAGCAGAGACAAGGTGTGATGAACTGACTGTAACCCCCATTCCCCGCACCCCTGTGTCACTTGGGGGGAGGAGGGAGAGAAAATCAGGAGTGAAGTTGAGCCCAGGAAGAAAGGAGGAGTCGGGGGAAGGTATTTTTAAGATCTGGGTTTATTTCTCTTTATCCTACTCTGATTTGATTGGTAATAAATTAATCTTTTTTTTTTCTCCCCAAGTTCAATCTGTTTTGTCCGTGACAGTAACTGGTGAGTGATCTCTTCCTGTCCTTATCTTGACCCTCGAGCCTTTCATCATATTTGCTCTCACCTGTCCAGCTTTAGGAGGGGGAGTCATAGAGCGGCTTTGGTGGGCACCTGGCATTTATTCAGACTAAACCATAACAGATCACGAGTTTATTTTTGCCTTTTCATGCTTTGCCAGTGCTCTGAAATTAAACTGTGTGTTAATTTATCATCATCCCTTTGTTAGCAACAGATGTCACAGTCTTGCTGGAATCTGGTGCAGACAATTTGTTTTTCACTCTGCATACATGGGTTTTCACCATTGGTATTTACCAAGAAGATATGTCTATCTGCTCTTTCCATAATGTCAAAGCTGACAAAAAAATCATGGCGAGAATTTAGAGAGACAGATTCCCTTAGTATATGCCACAGTTCCTTCAAAGAATTGTTGTACCCGAAGCTAACAAAACCCAGACGTCCTTCACAGACTGAGCAGTCATATGCTGTTGGGTTGTCACAGGGTGGCTCTGCAGCCTGGCACAAGATCGGAGACCTTTTCCTGTCTGGCCAGTGGTAAAACAGCTTATGGATCACACTTTCTGGTACCTTAAGTTCATGTGTTACTACAGCTGTGCAGGACATGTTTTACAAAATGTTGGAGGAGGCAAATTTTCTTCTGCTATTAAAATTACTATCAGAATGGAAAATTTCTAGAGGAACTGGTAGATTTTTCACCAATGATTTAGGGAATTTAACAGGAAAGATTTTTAACATGTCTTTTCTGATCTTGCACAGAGGAGGAGACCTAGATTCAGTCTTGCTCTGTCTGGCCTAACTCACTATAGCTTGTCCCCCCAGCACTTGCTTAAGAAGGAGGATGCCTCGTTCAAAATCCCTGATCTGTGCTACCCATTCCCAAGCAGATTTCTCCTGTGTGCATGCACGTGTTCTGTGTTTTGCTTTCTTTCTTTCATTAAAAATGTCACAATTCTTTAATTCTAGATGGGAATTTCACTTCTTCCTTCTGTCTTTCCCAATTTTTCTGTGAAACGGAAATTTTATCTTTCAACCAGCTTTATTAATTTTGAAAAATGTTTTAATTTAAGTTAATCTTGTCAGCTTTGAATTTGTGTACCATCACTTTTGCAACGGCTTCAGAACATAAAGCACTGTGTTGCATTGTATGAGACAATTGTCTGCAGCAGGCAGCAGAGGCTCATGGCAGGATGTCAGGGCAGGAGTAACAGAAGAGGAAATGAGCGGCTGTGAGGTCTGGAAAAGAACATCATGCTGCTAAGGAAAACAAGCGGGAGAAATGCTGCTGCTGGGAAGGAAGGAAGTATGGAAGGAAGGAAAGAAGGAAAAAGAGAGGTTTAATTTCTCAAGACAGAAAAGGATTTCAAAACAAATAATAAATAACGATTCCTGCCTGAGTCAAGTATACACCAAAGTTATGAGAGTTTTATCTGGGATTTTCGTTTAAAATCTTATAAAACCTAGATAGTTTATACTGTTTGGATCCTTATTTTACCTAGATTTAAAATAGTCCAAAATTTGAAGTTGTTTGATTCTGGTCAAACTTTTCTTTGGTATTTTTTTTTTAAAGTTGTTTGACCAGAGCCCATTTATCCTAAGTCAAACCTCATTAATATGTTCCACATAAACCTTTTCTAAAAATAGATACAAATGTGCTGTGGAAAGTACTTATACAGTAAACCTGCCTATAGTGATACACGATGCAAAGTGTAGCAGAATGAAATTCCAGATCTCTCATACTGCACATTTATGAGCTGTAATCATGATTCAAATGTCGATTTGTAGACTACATCTATTGTGGAACAAAACAAATTGCTGTCGTCTTACTTTTCAAAAAAAGACTAATGTTTCCATAACGTTGCAGGAAACACCTACACAAAACTGACTCCATTTTGTTACTTCTACTTCTTTCTGTTTCTGGGAAATGCCCTTTTTGTGAGACAGCTGGCTGGAATTTCTTGGCTATAAGGGAGTCCTAATAAGAAAAAAACAGTTTCTCAGAGGAATGATGTAAGTGGAAGGTGAGAGCACATACTTGTCTTATGCAACATGCCTGTACATGCTGTTTTAAAAAAAATACTTATGTTATAAATTAACGCTGCTGGGAACAATATCCCAGCCATTCATGAGTTGCATTCACGTCTGATTCAATATGACTGCTTTAAGCACGTTGGAATAGTATTGCTTTGAAAATGAACTTGCAACTCACCGAGGGGGGGGAAAAAATATTAGAGCCATTTAGAGAGTTCTTAAGTTTTAAACTGCTGCCCTTTTCTTGTGAACGACTAGCCCATCTTCTTCTCTGCTTGACTTTGTTACGTATTGTAAATCTCCACACAGAATGAAGGCTTGTGAGAAGACAACTGCTTTTTCTTGTCTATCTGCCCATAAGGGGTAGTCCCAGATTCTTACAACTTGGAAATTTTGGCATTAACCAGAAGAAAAATAAAAGACCCTTGCCCAAGCAAAGGAGAAGAAATAAACAAACACAACTATCTTGATCCTAATAGGTGAACACATCCGAAATGTCCAATGAAAATAGTTGTTGATCCTTTTGTACCAAGTAAAAATGGGGGAATGAGGAAGAAAGTGGTGGAGGCTCCTTGTAGGATTGTCCCATAGTAATGGGTAGGACAGGGCAGCATAGAGAACATGATTATGCAGAGGAACAAGTATTTTACTTCTCTGACAAGATGCTAATAAATGTCTATCTCTGTTTGTCTATATAGGTGAATATATATGTATGCCTATATATGTATATATCCATGTGTGTGTAGAGAGAGAATTTTCCACAAAGCAAACATTTCCTGGTCATCTTTAGTGACACCTTTAGGCCACAAACCTTTTGCCTTCTGCTGTGCTGTTTACTCTGGGAAAATTGGTTTGGGTGTTTGCAGTGCCCAGCACTGAAAAGACTGGGCATGGCAAATCTTTCTGGGTCATGCCAAGGAGAACAGGCATCTGTGATCTGATCTTAAGCAGTTAAAGCAGGATTCTGCATGTGGAGGGGCTCTCCAGAATATGAACACAGTGTCTGGAGGGTTTGATATAGAAGACTCAATGTAAAGAAGTAAATAAGAAATCCATCCTTGAGCTCAGATATCACAGACTGAGATGAGAACATTATAATAAATAACCTGATGACACTAGACTGGTTGTAAGATTCATTGGCTGAAGTTCAGCATGGAGCTCAAGCTGTACATTTACAAGGCCTAAAATTTGTCTTGCAGTGTATCTTGTGTCCGACAGCAAAGTTTTCCTGTTGTAATACTTAAGGGAACACACACCACAGAGATTTCTTTCTTGTCTCATGACTTCACAGCTAGGGAAACAAGCCTTTCACAGACCTGTCCCTCTGGAAAAAGAAGCCAGAAAAATGATGTGGCAATGCCATCATGGTTGGTAAGCAGGTTACCAGTAAGCAAATCTCTCATCTCTGCTAATAGATCTGTAAGACCTCATCTACTATAAACTGTCATTACTCTGCTGACATAGATGGCATTGTGAACGTTCACTCCAGCTGAAGATCTAACCTGTGTGGTTATTGCTATCACTTTTTATGCCTCTTCATCCAGTTGTTTGCTTGGTGTGCTGTTTGCCCTGGTCTAGCAGGTAGGACTTGGAGCATGGCTTTGCAGATATGGCCATGCTGTCTGTGTCATACTGATGACAGGAGGCTTTGGTGATAATCCATGTGCAAAAGCTGTGCAAGCGTAGGGACAGGCTTTGCCTCCACAAGCTTATAATCTAAGCAGAAGACAAATATACTGTAGAATATAATGTAGAACATAGCTTGCTATAGCAAAAGACTGCTAGAGAAGGAGATGAGAAGTATATGCAGACTGGAGACGAAACCTAGTGACATATACTGCAATATTTGTGTCTTCCTACTTGTTTAAGGATCAGGTCCCACCTTTGACTTATGAAGTCTTCACAGCTGCTTTTTCTAAAAATTCTCAGGGGACCTGATGAACACTCCCAGTTTACTGGCCTGCCCACATCTGCAGTTTGCCCTTCACATCAGGAAAGTGGCTTGGGTTACTGCTTTGCTCCATGTGTGTGGGCAGGGGGCTCACATCACCCTTCCGGAGGTGAACCTGGTGCCCTTCTTTTGTACCCTGCGACACTTCAGAGCAGCATTCTTTCAGTCAGTCAGACAGCTGATAGGAAATCACATAGCCGTGGCAAAGAGACAGAGCACCTCCAGAGACACAGGGGTACAAGTACCAGAAAGTATGCCTGCAGCATACTCCCTTCTGCCAAAGTAGGAACACTACAGAAGGAAAATCAGCTATGGCCACTTCTGCCTTTGGGCACGCATGTATAAATCCTGTTAATATCAAAAAGACCTGGATCTCTAACCATAGTTCACTCTCTTTTTTTGGTGAGTTTATCTGTAATCTCAGATAACGTGAGTGGGAGAAATGGATTTCTGCATTTTGACAGCTCCATTCTCTTCAAATTAGCTATAGTCTGAAGTCTGCCATAGTTTGCAGCTCTATCACCATGCTGGCATACTTTAGTGTGCAAAGCTCAGCACTAGTGGATCTGCAAACCGGAATGATGAGATTTGTGTGCAGGGATCACAAAAACCAGCCCAATCTTGCTGAATTGAGTTAAGAAGTTAACATATAGGGGAAGTAAATACAGAACAGCAACAGAAGTAAGTCACATCCACCACTCCAGGCAACATCAAGAGACCTGAAGCATTTTGCTGAAGTTTGATACAGCAGCTTTGCCACAATGAATGCTTTAGACTTCCTTATCATCAGACTGAAGATAGCATGCTTTCAGCAGGCAACTTTGGTCCTTGTGTTGTTTCTGGTCTATATCCCATTTGCTCCTGTTCTCCAATATTTAACTCCTTAGTGGGGGTTGGACCATGACCAGGGTCCCTCAGCCCCAGAACACTAGCATTACTTCTAAGCAAATGATGTATCACCATTGTGGCGATCACTAGAGGGTGCAGCTTCATCTGTGTGAAGACAGAAGCCTGCACAGTCCAAATTTAGTGCTGCTGTGGTGTTCTAGTCCTCTCTGCTTTCCCACTGTGGTTGTGGGAAAGCTGCTTCAGAGCCCTCATGGTACAGGGGTGCCCTCTCCTCCCTCCATCCCTGGTCGTGTGTTCTTGTTGAGAGGGGCACGCAGCTGAGGGAAGAGGCTGGTTCAGCCATCGCTCTGCCAGCCACTGGGTTTGTGAGTCAGCACCCAAAGACCATACTGTGGGGTGTGATTCTTTCGTAGCTGCCCATTCACCCTGAGTTACGCCGGTTATAGAGGATTGGCTAAGCAAAGCTTTTGTCTCCACCTTAAAGGACCATTGTTGTTCACAGCCAGTCAGGGGCATAACTTTTCAGGTTGATATGTGGAAAATTTGAAGTATGCCAAATACAAGGAGGAAGGAAGATAAACCTTTAGATAAGGTAGGGGAAACTCAAATGTATGGAGCACTGAGAGACAGTTTTAAAAAAACATGAGTGGCAATAGAAAAAGGCTGTCTTATGTGCAACTTTTAAAGAAAAGTGGAGGTTTTAGCTGAATGGCATTTATCTGGAGGTTTTTTTTTAACTTTATACTGATTAGCATTGCTAATGAGTTCAGGTGTGCTTTTGCTGTCAATTTGGTTACTGGGAGAGAATTTGTTTTGAAAGCAACTTGGTTGTTGACTTTGCAAACAGTGGGATTTGGGTTTCTAAGAGATTTTTACCCCCTTATTTCCATGAGAAACAGACTATTAAACACTGACCATTCTTAAGCAGTGAATTTTAGGGTCTTCATAATGAATGTGCTAAAATTCTCCCAAATTCCTCTTGTTCTCTGTCTGAAGAAAAGAATTCAAATACATCATAGCTACGAGAATTTTTTAAAGCTGTGTTCCAGTGCAGTGATGAGATGCTTATTTCAGAAAGCTCTCACTCAGTAAGAAAGGCAGTTTTTTTGTTGGATCATTGGTATAAAATGTTCAGGTAACTCTGAGTAACTCAGTTAATCTTGTTCTAGCATGTACAAGGCTCGGTGGAAAATGTGACAAAGATTTTCTGGAGATATCTCTGCTCTGGCTATTTCCAAAGTCTTTATTCACTTAGACACATTTATCTCTTCTCGTTGGGTTTTTACTATCAGCACTGAAACCAAGACAAATATATTTGGAAGTCTATGAATGATCCTGAAGTGCGAAGATACTTCTCTTCATTTTTGTCCTAATGATTGTACATTCTCAGCGAACAGCAGACAAGATAAAAATCATATGACTGATATTACTCAATATCCGGATACTTCAATCTTAGAGACTCTGCTATAAAAGTTGATTTTTTTTTCCTAGCTAACTGTCTTCTAGCTTCTTTAAGAAAATATGTACAGCTGTTCAAGACAAAAATATACTCTTTATCTTCAGAGAAAGCATCTGTAAGACTGCATACAGTGTAGTAAAACGAGGATTCTAATGACAGACTATTTGAACTTTATTGGTTTTATGGCTATTTTGTTATTATTATGCTAAGACGGCTGCTTAGTATAGATACTAAGTAATGGAAAATGAATAGCTAAAAGTACAGCATATATTTCAGCCTTTGGTCTCTTTATTATATGATCCTAATTACAATCCCAGTTCTAAGATTTTCTTTGTTTTTATCAGCATCTTATAAATAATGCTTCTATTGCATTTTTTTACTTGGATACAGATGTTAGAAAGAAACTGATAATGTTGCTTAAAGGTCATCCAAAACTTTTCTTCTTTGTAAAATGTAAGAAATAGCTTTAAAGGTTTAGTCTTTGGCATCCAGTCAGAGCAGACAAGACAGGTTAGTGGTGTCAGGTAAACACACACACACACTTCCTGCCCCACAAAGTTTACAGCCAAAATAATAAACAGAGAAAAAAAGATTTGGAGGCACAGAACAGAATTGCCTCTGTTTTTTCCTTACTATTTTGTAGGTAGTTTCTCAGCTGAAAACAAAGTTATCTGCTTGCACTTTCTTGTTTTTTTGTGAGATGAAAGAATGGGTGCTCACGGTGTGATTAGAGACACGAAAGTCTTCCGGACAGACAAAACCCTTACCCTCCAGTAGCCTGTACAATGGATAGTATTTGTCGCAGGTGAAAATCCCTGTGCCTTTCCTATGTTTGGTACTTTGAAATAAAGCTTTTTTCTGTAAATGCTACAGGTCTGCAAAACCTGACAAGTTACAAAATCACATTAGCAATAATTATTTTTCTCCTTCGTGTCCCTGGAGCACTAATAACATCAGGTCTTTTGTCGCTGAACCACAAACGTGAAGAATTAAAGAAGTGGTTCCCAAGAAGCAGCAAACGGCTGAATTTAAATGATGAGAACTTTTCATATTAAAGACAAGTGGAAACACGTACCTTTACAGCAAATTCACCAGTGAGCAGAAACAAATGAGTGAAGTGCAACACGTCTCTGTGAACAGCCAAGCTCCTTCTGTTGTATGAATGCATCTAACTTCTGGTTTTCTGCCCCTCCCCGAACCGAATAGACACATCCTTCTGTTGATGACATCATAATCCTGGATTTTCTCCCATACTGTATATTAAAAGCAACGTTTCTCTACTGTATCCAGTATGAGACTGCTGATATTTGAATGTGGGTGGTAAACAACACAAATCCAGTTAAAATACTGGTGTACCACAGTATGTGTATAAAAAAAGCCATGTGTTTGCATAACAGCTTCCAGAACTGAGCGTAAGCATGCATGCACGCGCGCACAACACACAAGTCTGATCTGGATTTTGGGGGATGGTGAATGAGGTTTTTTTTTTTTTTACTGGTGTTAGACACAATCACAAATTAAACAAGTCAGCTTTTTGGAGGACTTTAAAACAGAAAAGATCAAATATCTCATTTGCAAACTTACATATTTCTCTTTCTTGAGAAGAAATTCACTGTTTATGTTTCTGGAAGACACTGCTCTTCTTCAGCAGAAGTCTCTCAGTACTCAGTCTGCTGAGAACTAATACAGAATCCAAATACCACTTAAAGATTTAAATTGGATCAAAATTTCTTCATGCTTATGGATGAGATCTCTAAGTGAAACAGAATGATACTCTTAGAGCAGAGCAGAGCCTTTTTCCTACTATATTGACTTTTATTCTGGATTTGAGATAATTCACAGAGAAGTAATTTTACACTGTTTGTAAAAGGCATAGCTGTTTTTCCTCCAGTATTTATGCAATTAAATTGAAATCTGAAATGGCAACCATGGTTGCAGAATTCCACATAAAGGATACATCTTCATTGAAGTAATAAGTAAGCAGAGAAAAGAGCAGTCCACTCTGTTTCCCACAGAATACTAGTTCTGAAAGTAAAATATTCAAGAAAACACTTGGAGTTATTCATATTATTTGGGGTCTATATTGAGATCAATGCTATCTGCCAGGGAAAGTACTTGGCTCCCGCTCTCCATTGGTTCTTGATTTATAGTTCTAGGGCAATACTCTCACTTTTCTCAACAGGAATAACTGCTTTGCTTTCCAGTCATTTTCCTTTTCTTTCTCTGAATCTGTCATAACAACTGCTCAGTACATTTTCTTTCTTCATTGCCACTAGTTGAGTTATGCTCTCCTATCAGCAATATCTTCCCCTGGTCTGCCCCTGCTTTCCCTGCCCCAGTTCTAGTCTGATTGTGTAATCTCGAGACTCCAATCTCAAACATCTTCATTCTGCATTTTTCTTTCAGTTCTTTTTAAAAGTCCTTCTGTATCTCAATAAACATTTTAGGACTATCTCTAGATTTTGTTTTTTTGGTTGGACATGGATTTAGTATAAACAACGTAATTTTGCAAATACAGTGCAGCAAAATTCTGCTTCAATTTTAAGGCATCTTTTATGTGTACATAGCAGGGACTCTGCTGGCTCGTTTTTAGTTATGTAAGAAAACCCAGCTATAGCCAGATCTACTCAGTTGCATCTGAGGAATACGGACAACTTCTGGAAGAGCAGATGAGGAGTGCTCTACAACCTTTCCAGGAGACTGAGGCAGGTGTTGCCAGCAGCTAATCAGCCACAGAGACTTGCTGAAAGGGGAATCAAGTGCATGCAATCAACTCAGAAGCTTCAGAGAGGCAAAGCTCTGCAAAGGAGAAATAATCAGTGGTTCAGGGACGTGGGGGAGGAAAAAACATGGGCCAGGTTTCATGTGCAGCTCAGTTACCTGGCCATTTGTAATACTTCAGTCAATACCCTCTTCAAATTTTAGTATCAAGGAGATTAAACGTGAAATCTTCAATATCTTCGCATAAAGCTGGACTAGCTCAAACTCAAGTGGGTGACAGAAATTTCCCCTTTCCTCCCCCATCATTTTCTGCTTTTGGAGAAAACAATTGTCTGGACAGCTGCAAGATGCCACAGCTGAGAGTTATAAACCTGTAATTGTGAAAGCCTTAATCACTTTCAACAGGGTTACATGGGAGCTTTCCTGTTCAGTTAGCATGTCTCTAGGAAACTGAGGGAGAATGTATCTGAATATTAGACTCTGTTAATTCAAAACAACAAACAGTGAGTATAGACTAAATATAGTGGGAGAACTGGTTGCCTTGGTGGTTGTTGAGGAGTGTTACCAGCATGTTCAGGAGAGAAAAATCTTACCTTGCGATTTTACTGATTTATTGCTGACCTTTTCAAAGTGTGTTTTGCTCTTTCCCACCCTACTGGTAAGGCAATGGCTGTCTTTCCATTCCTGGGTTTGGAAGAGTGCAGTAGTCCTTGCCTTTTTGATGAGGACTAACAACTTCAAGTGCTAGTGATTGAGCTGGAGTCCCCATGTGAACAGGTGACTTGCACAAGTGAGAGAAGCTATGCTCAGATGAAAGGCAGCTTGTATGGTCTGTCTGTGTGTACATGCATGCTGGTCAGGCTCATAGAGGGAGTTTTCCTTGCAGCTGAGGCTGTGTATTTGCTTCTCCTACAAAATCAGTGCTTTCCTAATACTCACTGCTTAAAATTAGTGACTGAAGATGTTTGGGTACTTTATGTAGGATGCTGATTGATTCCTTTTTCCTTCCCCTGGACTGAGTCTAATTCTCTTAAATGAATTGTATCTGGACAGTTTTCTGTCAGCTGTGAGATTTTTGTATCATCACTGAGCCTCAGGTGCTTGGCATGTGTTCTGGTTTAAACAACCATCCATTTTGGTTAGTTACATTTTTCTGGAATGAGAACAGGTTTTTGTCTTTTACATGTTTGTGGCCATTCAAAAGAATATACGCTGCATTTATTATAAAACCTTACTTCTCTAAATCATAAAGACATGCTTGTTCCATCCTACAATTAAAGAATTTCAGTACTTTTTCTTATTGTAAGGAGGGGTTGAATCAAGTGGCATCTAGAAGTCGTGTGAGCTACTGCAGAACTGTACGATGGGTTTAGTCCTGAAAGCCTTCTAAGGAGGTAAAGGTTGACTATAGGTGCCCAGAATACCATCAGCGAAGCAAAGACAAAGCTGGTGGAAATATTGGCATCTTACTAGAGGAAAAACCCTTTTGTCTGAAAACAGGATCCTATATACTTGGTACCGTACAGGTACAGACTTAGAATCAGACCTCTTCAGTTCTGTGAAAGTGGTAGCATTCATCTTTGGAAGCAGTGGAGTGGATCTCAAGCTGTCCCTTTGCAAGCATATACAGAAAACCACAGAGAACAATGAATCTCGTGGTGCTCTTTCAGCAGTAAAACTACCTTCAGCTGAATAGCCAGAAGGTGAATCTGCACTGGAGAAGACCAAGAAAAAGACACTAGAATGAACAGAGCAATCAAGGGACCCTGCTTTTCCATACCTTTGATAGGTTTGCTTGTGCTGTAGCAGTCAATGATATTAGAATGAGGATGTCCACATATACGATGTGGAAGTAGTGATTTTTATCAAGGTGTCCAGAAGCGTTGGAGGGAGTACTGCTGTGACTGCAACTCGTGGCCCTGCTTCTTCTCTAGCATTAATCACAGTTTGGCCATACCCCCAAGGAAGTGGTTATTACCTTCACAAGGAGCTGGCAGTCTAATGTTATGTAGGTTTATCCCCACGGTAATGCCTGGCATATCTCTGCTACTGAGTGGCAACTCTATAGCTTTTCATCACACTTACAAACAGGGTTAGGATTGCGTGTTTTTCCTGCTTCCAAAACAGCACTATTTGACCAAGCTTCTCATGAGGGTGCTGCCCCATGCTAGTGCATGGGATTAGTCCTAAGTGCTGCAGGATATTACGGCTCAGGTTGCTCTTTTCTGCTGTTTTGCGTCAAATGTTTTCCCCTCTTTTCCTTGTAGACATTAGGTGGGATTGATTGTAACCACTTAGCACCAGGAAAAAGATTTAAAAAAAAAAAAAACCCACAACAAAAAAACCTCCAAACTGAAATACTGGGTAGTGCACCTATCCTCACAGTTACTGATATTTTCCTGTAAACAGTGTTATAGATGTGCCTCAAATTAAGCTCCTCCACTCAGGAAGGAAACTTGCTGCTTCTACTTGTGAAAATCAGATTCTTTTTCACTCTTATTGGAAGCGCAAAGATTTATGAGTTCCTCTGTATCCTGAGAGAACTTTGCAAAGGATGCACCTGCTGTCTGTATCCAACGCTGCAAGTGCAAAAGTTAGGATATATGTTGTACAAGCTAAGCAAATATTTTTTTTCTAATATCCTTTGGATTGAATACCCCTAAATTTACTGCTGTAGTTCAATACTACTTCATTTTCAGCTAAAGAATAAGCACACTTTTAATCTCCATGCACATTCTCAGTTGCACTGGGCTTTGTGGAAAATTGCCAGTGCATGCTGCTCTCTTCCTGAGCTCCTCAGGCGAAATTTTGCCACTCTGCCCACTTTTTTGGCTCATTTGTACTAGTCCATTAAGTTCTAGTAACAGAGACGTAACAGAAACGTGGGAACCATGGTCTGATTGGTGCACATGTATAGAGTGCAACAACAGCCATTTAAGATGGCTAATTAGAATTGTATTTGTGATAATGGCTGTGATAATAGTACTGGTTATTAGTGCCCCAAATATGAGGGCAGCTGTGGGATCTGCCCTTTGCGAGGAGAAGGAGTAACAGTAAAGCAACATGGCACAGGAGGGGATATCGCAGAATTTGGCAATTTGCTAGGGGAAGGATGAGAAGAGTTGTGTCCCCTACATTTCGTTGTAGCCTGCCTTCCCTGCAGGAGATGATGGGTGCATGAGAGACTTTTTCTCATACGCTTAAATGGCAGTGTGGAGCAAGTCCTGCGCAAACTCAAAACCCCTCTGTCTTCTGTGAAAACATGCCAGAACAAAGACTGCTGTGATTCTAGTTGGGATGCTGCGGTGAATGGATTGTTTGTGTTATTTATTATTTTTATTTTAAAAAGCTAATGGATTTTCAGTCAAAAGCAGCCATATATCTCAGGGAACAATATATTCTGTTTATGTCAGAGTCTTGCAACTTTTGTATAAAAACTGTACTGACTTCTCAGACTTGGTGAACTACAGCCCCAGTAAGGTGATGCAGATCCCCAAGGCAGTGTTTATAGACATTCAGATCTATACATGCTGAACTTTAGAGAAATTAAGTTTTAGGCATAAATATTCTAAGCTTATATGCACTTTGAAGGCAGTTGATGTGTTTGTAGTATACACTGTAAAATACCTGGCAACGTATTTTTGTAAAACTTTCCACATGTGCCTTTATTCTGATGTTTTTGTTTTGTTCTTGTCACTGTGTGTATACTGTTGTCGTCTTCTACTATGTTTTTCCCAGATTACTGGTAGCAGATTTTCTATTGACACAAATTGTTTCATCTACCTGGAACTGAATAACACTGTGACAGCTACAAAACGGCATTGTTAATGCTTGCTGGGAGGCAGAGGAAACACTGCTTAGCAGGAAAGTATTTCTTCTTTCCTGAGGCCTGAAAGTCAGGCTGAAGCTGACAGGTGAACAACATAATGCTGTAAATCATGAGCTTATCAACTTCCTTTGTAAAATGAGAGACTGTTCTCTTTTCTGTATGGAGAGAAATTGCAGAATCAATTGTGCTATTGGGGTTCTCCTGTATGTTTTTTCTCGCAAGGTGATGTGAGCTGTTTGTATTGGGTTTATTCACACAACTGCCAAGAGTTAACACTAACCACGACTTATAGGGGAAGGGATGGGTTTGATTTTTATAACACTTTTGTAACTACTAAACAGTTTGCTTAGTAGAGGATTTTAAAGTGGATCCAAAGGTGCTTTCCTGCAAGTGACTAATTGATTTGTGCTAAGATCAAGTGTGGACAATGTAAGATTTGACTGGGCACTTCCTTGAGCCACAAAAGTGAAAGGGAAGTTTGCTTTTGGCTGCAGGGTGGTGATAAGTGGCTCAAGGGAGTGAACCACAAGCTGACCTGGGTGCTGGATGCAGGGAGCACAAGAACGAATTATTTGGATCTTTTCTGGGTCAATGTGTTAGTAATGCAATGAAAATTAAATAGATGTGGCCACCAACATTTAGCAAAATCCAAACTGTGATGGAAAAGAGTGTCTCCCAAGCTCGAGGATGACACGAAGCTGGGGCCAGGAAGGAGGCCCTGATAGTTAAATGGCAGGGTTGCCATTGAGAGAGCCCTTAAAAATCTGGAGGGCTTGTCTTTGTTGAATTTAACAAGTTTCACATCAGCCAAGTGCCGAATCCTGCATCTGGGGTGGAACAGCCCCATGCATCAGTACAGGCTGTTGATGGGCTGAGCAGGTGACAGCCCTGCAGGAAGACATCTGGAGGGTCCTAGTGAGTAGCAGGTTGAACACGAGTCAGCAATTGTCCTTTCAACAGTGAAGTCTTGCAGTATAGCGCTCAGCTAGAAAGAGCATAACCAGAGGGTTGATGTATTTAGTCTCCTCTACCCTGCATTTTTGAGGCTGCCTGTAGAGTTGTGTCTCCATTTCCACCCACTCCTACCCTCCCAGCCAAGAGAGATTTACAAACTGGAGAGTCCAAAGGAGGACCAGTGAGATGAGAAAGGAGCTGAAACGTGTGACATTCTAGAGGAAGCTGAAGGAAGTGGGTTTCTTAATCTTGGAGAAGAGAAGGTTGAGGGGGAATACTTGCCATCTTGAATAGCATAGTGAGTGGTTATTAGAAAATACAAATCCAGACACTTCTCTGGGGTGAATTGTTAAGGATGAGCAGCAAAGGATAAGAAATGCATCAAGGAAAGTTCCTATTTGTTGTTGGGAAAATAAATTTTCATGAAGGATTGTTGAACAGTGGAACATGTCACCCAGAGAGGCTGTGAAGTCTTCATCCCTGAAGATCTTCAAAATGCAGCTAGACAGGGCCCTGGGCAATCTGATATAACTTTGAAGTTATCTTGCCTTGAGCTAGCTAACCTTCAGACTATATTTAACAAAATACCATTCGGTGAAATTCTGGCAATTCCAGAGATTATAGTACCTACAAGAATCTGGAAAGTTTTTCATGTGACTGCTTCTTTTTCAGACTTGGGGGATGTGTGTGTCTTCCAAGCATTGGAATTCCTTAGACTTTTGTCTGCCTTACTGAAGAAATCTTCAATGAAGTTTTGTTCTCCATGTGGGTAGTTGTATTCTGTGATACAGTTATTTCTGTACCTCTCCTTTGAGAAGTTATAATGACAGGGCTATGACACAGGTTTCCCAATATTTTAACAACTCATGCCCTTTTCCGTACCTTCTCCAGTATATTGTTGTTTTTCCCAGCTAGTGTCAGAACTGGACAAAAAAATATACCTTTGAAACAGAACTGGAGCACTTTCTTACCACTGCTGAAGAAGAGCCATAACACTTATTCTCTTAGTCATCTCTTAATTATACATTTAAGGGTTGCATTAAACAGTTGGATCATCATGTTGTGAAGGGAGTGCCTGGCTGAATTCATGTTAAAGGTCTTTTCTATATTCCCACTCAAGTCTTTTTCATCCTTATGGCTATTCAGGAGAGGAGCCATTACGAGGGCAGAACTTTCTTCCTGTTTGTATGTTGTACATGTGGCCATTGTAAGCTCATAATTTCTTTTTGCCCAGTTTATAACAAAAAAAGATGGAAAAATATCTAGATAACTTCTGATCCTTTTTCACAAATCTATTGGCAAGAGTTGTTTTTTTTTTTCTTTTCTCTGTCAGTGATCTGAAAGTATGTGAGAAACCTCAGTAGAAATATAAATGCCCAGCAGCCATTTCTCATTTACAGTAATCCTGGAGATCTGCCAGCCAGCTTTTAAGCAACTGTAGACGTGACATACTGCTACCTTTTGGTATTATTTGTGTCAGTTAATGATGATGTTGCACAAGATCAGGTTAAATGGCTTCTAGAACTCTGCTTTTGGATTCCTTCCAGAAATTAAACTAACACCTTCCCCCCAGCCCCAAGCCTCTTTGTTTAGGAAGATCAGTTTTCCATAAACATATGCTGGTAAAGATTGTTAGTAAAAATGAGTTATTCCATTACTTTTAGACAGGCTCTTCCACACTGATGAGCTGATGATCCTGTGATTTTCTTTCAGAGGCAAACTTCAGAGCAATAGAGCACTCCACTTCTTTGAGGATGTTGACTTAACAGGGAGAGGTTTCTGAAGTTCAGTAGAAAAATTAGCCACAGCCTCTTTTTTTTATTCTATTAGGAAAAATGAATTTTGCTAATAGTTTGAAGGATAAGGATGGGAAGATGAGTTTATTTCTATATTTTCCATTTAGAACTCTAATTGGAACAAAAGCTACTAGACATGTTTTAATGTCACTTGTTCTTGTTTTTTTACCAAGTTCAAAAGTTGAGGCCTTTTGACTGTAGTGTGAGATGTATCCTTAGAAGGAATAGGTATGCTGGCTACAGGCTTGCTCTGGTTGGTCCTGCTGCATGCTAATATCTATGTACCTTTCCTGCTTTGCCTTCCATCTGTATGAGAGTGGGGCAGGGGACTATTCCTTTTTCTTTCCTCTGATATTAAGGGGACTTCAGCTCTGAAGGGATGTGTTGGCAAGAAAATACAGAAATACTACATCTAACTGCTACTGCAGCAATGAGTGCAGTGCTACTTGGCACCTCAGGGAAGGATGGGATTTTCTTTAAAAAAAAAAAAAAGAAAAAAAGGCATTTCTGCCCTTTTAGATTTCATGGCCTTCATAGACAAAGACAGCAGTATCACCCTAATTCTACGATAACTCAGAGTTTTAATGACCTGCTCCACAAATCTATAGAAGATCCAGGGAAATGACTCAGATCTTCTCTGTCCAAGTGTAGAGACTTAAAAAATCTGTTATCTGTGGGGGAGTGTCCATGATGTTTAGCTTGTGCTTTTTGCAAGCATGTTGAGTGCCTCACGCAGAATCCTAGACTGTCTAGTGTGCCTCTATCTGTGCATGTCTAAAGAAATTTTAGACGGTTCTTAACAAGTGTAAAGATGTTACAAAATGCTGGCATACAGCATCTCCCTTGACTTTTCAAGCCTTTAAATATTGCAATTTTTTCTACCTAATTCTCTGGCATTACCTCTGTTTTCACCAGAGCTGCAGTTCTTCTCCAAGTTCTTCTCTGAAGTCTGATTTCTCTTCAGTCCTGCATGATGGCATCGCTGGTTAAGCTTTTGCTCTGAGTGTTTAGTTTCCCTGGTGATTACCATGCATTTCTGGAATATCTCCTGCTCCCATCTGTTTATTGTGTCCCTGTTTCAGCATTCGCATAATTCTATCATATAAAACTAGAAACTGTATATTTCCTATTGTTTTTTTTCAGATGAAAGCAGGAATGCAGTCCTATATTTTGACTATAAGACATCAGGCAAAATTTTGCATCCTGTTTGTTCATAAGCAAGCAAAAGAAACATGATCTGGCTGAATACAAGTACTGTAACGTACTTAGAAGTGTTATAAACAGAACACACTGAAAATGGTAGGATGAGCTAGGTGGGATCCTCCAGGGGTCTGCTGCAGACTCGGTTCTAATCATTGCTTGGTCATAAAGTTGGTGTTGGAAGGGACCATATGTGGATGCACACATGCAAAAAAAGGCAAAAAAAAAAAAGGGAGAACAGGGAAGGATCCCTCTGTATGTTGGAAGAAAGACACCTTACTAAAACTGTGTGGCAACCCACCTCTTCAGTTCAGCAAGGACAAGAACAGGGAGCTACAGCTGGTCAGCCACTTATTCCCACCTAGCCAGCAGCTCCATGTGGAAAAAATAGAAGGCAGAGAGTTTAGTGGTTTACAAGAGAAACATATGACAACCCCGTTGTATGAAAACTTGTGAATATCCTCGGGTATATTAAGGAAAACATATCTAGCAAGACGTACAAAAGAATTATTTCATCATTCAGGCAGCAGTAAAGCTTGAAGCAGAGTAGTGTCAAGTTTTGGGTGCTCCATTTCAAGAAAAATGTGGATCACATGAGTAACCAGTGAGAGAAAAGTAGTGACAACAATCAGAGAACTAAAAAAAAAAAAAAAAATATGGCCCATTCAGGAAAACTGAAGGAATTTGAATTCTTCAATTTTAGGAAGAGAAGCTGAGCTCTTAAGTAAGTAAAGGGTGTTGCAAAAAGACTTCCGAGGTTCTCCCAATTTTTAGTTATTGGTAAATCACGGATGTGAATGGCGGAAAGGAACTTCCAGGCTAAACATTAGAAAAATCCTGCTAATACTAAAGAGAGTGAAGCACTGACATGTTGTTCGTAGGAAGTCTTCGTCATTTTAGGAACAGATATGTCTGATCAGTTGTGGGGAAAAACAATCGTCTAGATTGTCTCTGGAGGCCCCCTCCAGTCCTGCAGACACGACTCTTCAAAGACATTGGGTATGTTTTTGGCTTTATAACAACAAAGAGGATGTAGGCTACTTGATCTAAAATCAGAACCATTCTCTAAACACTGAGTGGATCCTAAAGTGCTATGCCTCCATTAGCTTATAATGTTGGAATTAAGGGCAGTGGTAATAAAGAACGTGTTTCATTGTTTGAGATGCCAGGAGGAATGTGTGGAGAATTCACTCACTGAATTTTGATCTTTGCTTAAAGCAAAACAAAAATATCAGTATTTCTGTTTATAATATGCAGACTAAAAGGCATTGTAAGTGAATTCTTCGGCATCCTCTTTCAAGTAGAATATAAGTTTATTCTGAAATACTGCATATCCCACTTTGGCTGCTGTCTGTTCTAGGAGAGTTGGAGCTATGACTGAGAGATGTGGTCTGACAATTGCTAGGGCTGCAATACACTCTTTTTAACCGTACTGAAAGATGCTTGAAAATATGAGCAACTCCTCTAACTAGACAGATTTTGTCATCTTGCACAATGTAAGGCAAAAATAAAATATAGCCTGTTCTACCAGCTGTTGACAGAACACAAGCATTTAGATAAAAGTGTACGGGGGAGTGGGGGGCATCTGAAAGCCTTTTTGTAAGCTATGAAAAGGACCTGAATATGAGTTAGATCTTAACCAGACTGTCAGCCTTTTAGATGGGGGTAAGGGAAAACTTTGTTTCCTGGAACACTGACGTAATTTCTCTGGATGTGGTTTTGTCACTTAAGAAGTAATGAATCCTTTTTACTAAAATTGGAGATCTGACTTTTTTTCCGACAATCATTCATATTCTCTGAGGATGTGGGTATCCCTATAGAGGAATAAACTACCAAATCAAGTAAAAGTTTACTTTGGGAAGTGAACTTGCTGCTGGAAAAGCAGTGCTGCAGGTCTGATCCTGCACTGTTAAAGGAAACCAATTTTGTTGTTTGGGATAGTAGGGTTCTCTTAGGTTGCACCCACCACTGTGGTATCTGTGATCTGTTGTTCCCCCACAACAGTCATTGTCATACACCTATTTTTTAATGCAGAATTTAATGATATTTTGCTGATAGCTTCTGCCATGCAATACAGGTGAAACAGCAGGGAAAATTGCTCTGAAAATAGAGTGCACTGTTTGTTTGTTCTCTAGGTGAAGATATCTGTCTGAATACCATTATGGTCCCCTCTCTGCATTCACTCGAACACTAGGATACCCAGGTCACTTCAGCAACCACGATCAACTTTAAAAATGTGCTCGGAGACCGTGTCTTTTCCTGCCAGGCATGAAAGAGCTGCACCATTGGTGATCATTGGTGATCTCTCAATGAGACTGAGCTGAGGATACCCAGCAGGGTTTACCCATGTCTCGGCAGGTTCTCAAGTGTATGGACCTCTCGCAAATGTGGCAGAAATGCACTTGCTCCTCCTTTTGTTTCTTGTGACCGCAGCACTCTTCTTCAAGGAAAAGGGACAATATGCCACAGCAGGAGGTCGTCTTGTGGCTTAAGTACTACACTGATAATCTGGGCCCTTGTCTGAATCTACTGTAGGTCTTCTGAGACAGTCATTAAATCCCTTACTCTTTGGTATTTCCTCTTGTTTTTCTCCCTGTTGTAACCTTCTGAATGTTGCTAGAGTTTATAAAAAGATTGTGGATTTAACACTGGTAAAAAGCAGCAAAGTAGAGATACCCACTAACCACATAAAGAATTGTGATGGAGAACCTGCAGGCTTGTCCTTGCTGACAAAATGGACATCTTTTGGCAACAGCAAAGAAAAAGCTACTGAATATGCAGTAACAGTCAATCACCTGCCTAGTTATCTTTGGGGGAATGATTAATAAGGGGCAGTTTACAAGTAGGCTACAGCCAACTGGTCTGAAACATATTTCAGATAGACATCTTCTACAATATCGAGATGTTCAAAAGTTGGCTACTTTTCAGATGGAGATATTTGTAGCAATAACTTCAGTTCTGGCATAACTCACCCTCCTACTTTTGGATACTAATTGGTGGGAGACAAATAATGCCTGAAAAATAACATCTGTTTAATGACAAATAAAATGCAAGTCAATATATGGGTGCTTCAGAAGGATGCCTCCTTCCTCCATCTGCCCCAGCAATCTGATGTGTGAAAGAAAGCACTGCTATAACACATTTTTAACTAAACACATACTGGGCCTAGCAGACTTGTACGTCTCCATCCAGCCCACGGTGCTCATGCTGTCTGCTCTGCCTGTACCCTTCCCATGAGACTGTAAATTGTGCCTTTCTCACTGTCGCAGAGACTTTTTTTTTTAAATCTTGGGGGGGAAAGATATTTTAGGATGGACATGGTAGTTAAGCAGCACAACACTGTAATAGCTGATGCACATATATATATATATGTGAAATCACGTTATCATATGCTTTGAAAAGCTTTTGGAAGGGATCAGGTCTGGAGAAACAGAAAGCAGTTCAGCTGAACTTCATTTGAACTCAGTGAACAGAAATATTCAGAGAAGCTGGCCATTGAACAGGCTTCTTGAGCTACTGAGGCATACTTACTACATCAGCTTTAAAAGTTTCTGGCAGTAGCAGTTCAGTCTCTCTGGGGGATTCATTTCAGTGACTCTGCGCACACGAGTTTGTGAGACGATTGTGTCTTTTCTCTTTAGAAAGAGAAAGGTGAGATTGAATGAATTAGCCCAACTAATATTCTTGGCTTACTCTCTCCCCTAGACAGTTTGCACTAAATCATTTGTTCTTCTAGGTTTTCACAAGAATTTGTAGACTCCTTTTGGTAAAGCCGTGGTGAATTTGAAAGTGATAGGCAGTTGGTTCTTGTTACAAGCAAGAGCAGTTGTATTACTTGATCTGGGCTACAGAACCTGTCTTCTACAAATTGCAGAGTATGTGTGAGATACCCGCAACCTACCAAGTCCTTCCTGAAAAAAGAAGTCCTCTTGGCCTCATTTGGTGTCCGTATCTTAAACTGGTTCACCCTTCTGAGGCTGAATGATTTATAATGATCACGATCTAGTGCTGAGGGCAGAGATACACCAATATAGCAATCTCAGTCTAAGCTGAAGGTAGAACCTCTTCTACTGAGATGTCTTCCTCTAATAAAACAAAGGTTTAAAAAAATACACTAAGGTAAAACAAGGTCAACCTTATTTATTTTTCTCATAGCTGAGTATGCAAATCTGTCCTCACTTCATTGAAAAATGCTCAGGTAGAGGCTATTGGGTAAAATAAGAACAGAGAAATAAGTGACAGGTAAAGTGAATGATGTTTGGAGGTGGATTTAATTATCCTGTGTATAACTTCCTTTAACTGCTATCCTTTTTGTTGGCTTATTAAGAAATATGGGAAACATCATGTACCCTGTTCTATATTATCATAATTTTAGCCATGTGTTAAAGGAAATAATGAAATTTTGGATCTTTCAGAACAGCATTTTCTGCTTGAGGCCCCACATGTTGTGGGAACAAAAAGCACAATATGTTCATAGCTGCCATTTTTAAGCAAAATCCCTTACCAAGGAGGGAAGCACAGAAATTGAATCTTAATCCAAGTCTCGTGATGACCAGACCCTGGATCTGGCTGGCTGGGACACGTCTGCCCTGAGGCTGAGGTTTGTCATCCTACCACTTACATCATTGCCTGTCAGCTCGTCCAAACCTCCTCCTGCTCATTCCTGCCCCTACGACGGACAGTGCTGCCTCCGGTTGTTCAGACACAACTGTTTGCAGCAAGTCCAGCTGAATTTTTTTTTTTTTTTTTGAGAACTGATCTGGTTGAACAGCCTCACAAAACATACATAGATACATTATTTTAATTCCCTTTCTGCATCCCCATGAAACATATGTAGGTACAGTATTTTAATTCCCTCTGCATCACAGCATGAACCATCCAAACAGTATTTGCCATCCCCTTGGCTGCCTCAATGCTACAGTTCAGGGCAACAGGAATGGGAAAGGAAGATGGATTTCGAGTTGGCAGTGCCACCATGTTCTCCATAAAGACTGCCAGACGGAGCTTTGCTTTGCATCTGTAGCTGCAATAGTTAGTTGGAAAAAAAGTTTTCTTTGTGAAGAAACTGGTGAAGTTTCAAGTTGAATCAACCTGAACAGGAAATCTCTGACTAGAGCCCTGCAGGCAGTTTCTGAGAGACTCTGACAGGCTTAGGAGGGGAAAGACTTTCCTGGGATGGAACCATGAAGATCCTGCCCTTTTCTCCAGTCAGCAAGGACTATTTAGCTAACTGCAAATGTGATGGAGGGACTAAAAGGCATACGATTACAAGTGTAGATCAGCCCTGTAAAAGCTACATGAATTCATTCTAGAAGACTTTGAAACAAACCAGTTGGCTTACTGGTAACCAGTGCTGAATGTGTTGCTGCTGACTCTCCTCCTGCAAAGACCTGGCAGGAAGCTCATGAGTTTGCTTTAACGCTTTTCTGATCTTTGAGCCAACACTGTTAAACAATGCTACTATGACAACTTGTAAATCCTACTTTGGAACAAACCAGATTGCATTTATTCACCTCACAAATGTACTCACTCTCAAACAACAAGAACTGATTTTTAACACAGCAAGTATTACTCTGAAAATTTGATAGTCTAAATCTCTGTGTTGCTGTTGTGTATGAATTGTTGTTAAAATAACTACTTCATGATTCAGTGGGGTTTGCAATTTTTAGTGTACTTTAAAAAGACCATGTGTGTTTATGCAGACATGTACATGTACATATATGTGTGTGTATATATGTGTTTACAAGTAGAAATATCTCTGCAGTCTTCTGTATAGATTAAATATTGGGTTGTGTCTTTCTGGGTTTACAACCAGAAGTGTAAGCACACCCTAATTCTCTTCCTCTGAACACTGTGTTGCTGTGACCATTAGTCTGATCTTACTCCTGTCTTCTCCAATTTGGACTTGATGCACACAATCTAGAAAATGATATTTAATATCTTTAAAAACCAGATCAGACTTCAGCCTGAGTTTGCAGGGAAAGTAATACTTCTGCTCTCAATTAGGAGACCACATTTGGTCTGGTGGCAAGTCTAGCATATAGCTGCAGAGACCTAAGCTGAATCTGTACTTGCTAACTGAACTCTCAGCCCAACACAGATGCTTAAACTTGTTCAAGAAGCACTAACTTCAAACTGCTGTGTCCTGCTAAGACAGCAACTGCATCTGAACTACTAATTTGCCTGTCTGTGTCTTCACTAAGCAGTGTGGTTTCGTTAGGTCAGGGATACTACCTGGGGAGCATTTGCCTCGGCTTTCTCTGAGAGTAGTGACATCCGTTGGCTTGCTTGTGATTTTCTTGAGAAGGGGATCAGAGGGGGGTGAAGATGAACTTTTGAGTGAGGAGGACTGAAAGGGATTTCTTTTGTTTTCATTCAAATTGCTCATGTTTATACAGGTGACAGAACCTTCTCCTGAAATCCAAAGAGAGCGTTAGTGTGACTTGTGTATGCGTAAAAGGTCTTCAGCTCTCTGCAAACTTTAATCTAGTACTGATATTCTGGTGCAGTGGGAATATGAGGCTTGCAGGCAACAGAAGCTGGTAGCCCTGCTCTGTAGAGCGCTAGCTGGTCACCAAAAGTTCAAGTCCAAGTCCTGAATGTGAGGGAGTGGCTTTCTAACCAGCTTTTGCTTGAGCAAAGAACCACAACTCTTTTTGTCTCTCGCAGACAGTGAACTGCAGTTAAAGCTTCCCCTTGCCCCCTGGCAGAGGAAGTTACTCCAACTTTCCTCAGAGTGAGTTTGCAAGTTTCAAAGTGAAAGCCAGTGTTAATTAGAATGCTATAGCTATTTTATTTATTTATTTATTTCATGAGGTCTGCTCCTGCTGGGAATATATATTTGGGTTTTTATGGACAACTAGATAATTGTTCTTTCTGGCTTCTATTTGAAAATTATACAATGGGTAAAGAGAACAAATTCAACAACAAATCAAAAAATACCCCTTCTTTACCAAGAGATAGGGTTAAGGAAAAGAAAAATCTGGTATTGTTCATCCTAAGTTTCTGACTGAGAAGAGGTAGATTAGTTTGAGTTGGGGAGATGGACATCAGCCATTTCCTGCCCCGTCCTGCAGGGATATCTGAGCTGCTGGTCAATCACAGCTTGAACTGCTGCAGCTCACAGCTCCAGAGGTTAACCAAAACAAAATCTGTGGTGGCTTTGTCTGGCAACATGGGGCTCTAAAGGCTGAGTGGCTCATGATGGAGCAGCTTGTATGTCTGTGCAGCTTGGGCGGAGAGCTGATTCAGTAACGTTGTTAATTTTCCAAATTGTTGCCTTCCCTGTTGGCTATAGCCCGAAGCATACAAAGCAGTTGTGCACATATTCTGCCTAAGGAAAAGTTTAGTGATGTGAATTGCTATTGCAAAATATCTGGGGAGAAGATAATAGTGGGTATGAATTGACATAGCCCTAATATCAGAGAAGTGTCAGGGTGGGCATATTCGAGGTGACCTGCATTTGCCTTTTAAACAAGCTCTTGGGACAGCTCTACTTTGATTTGAATCAAAATTACTGCGGAAAATATTAAGTAGAATATTTCACCTCAGCTCTTCTTATTAAGTTCAATGTTAATTTAGTGTTTTGAGTATAATTTTGTGGCAAAGTAAGGGCATGTTCTGCTTTGGAATAAGTGATCATGGATCCTTTGAATTTAGGGTAACAAAATGCTAAGGTAATAGTCTTTTGATTTTCAGGCCATTTTAAGCCTAGGTCGTGTCATGTCAGTATTCCAGAATGTCTTTTCATCTTCTGTTTCAGCAATGCAACTGGGTTTGTTTTTTTGGTCCTGATTTATAGAAATGGAAATGGATTTATATGGTGCCCCAAATTAACACTTAAATAAAAGCTGAATTTCAGTGGACATAAGATTCATCCCTAACTATTTTGAAAAGTGTAGACGGGGCAGCTAGACAGTGTTCATCAGAGGGTCCAGTTACAAAGGAGGAGCTGCTTTACTTTTCTGTTACTTCTCTAATTTATATCATTTGTTAATAATATTGTAAATATTCGCTGTGCAACTAGATGGAAAAGAGTACTTTATTAAAAAAATAAACAGTTCCAAGAGAAAAGAGTTCTGAAGTTATTACATGTGCATTACAGGATAAACACAACTAATTACTCCTAAGTAAGGGTTTTTACAGATGAGTGAATTATAATATCAAAGCTGGAAGTTCATGGCTGAACTGTTGCAATCTGTGTCCAAGAAAGGAGGACAGAGATCTGCTTAGGGATATGAAAATTGTTAAAGAAACTTCCCAAAACAGTATAACCAACTATTGAAAGACATTAAATATGTCATTAAGAGTTCCTCTGTTAATTAAAGTTACGTTGTTGTACATCAATCTTCCATGTAGAAAGGCAAATTTATGGGCTGGAGGATATGTTGTAGAAATGTGGGACAGGTCAGATGGTCCTATTCATGTCTGCTCTCTGACTTTCTGCCTGAAATTTTGCAAGATAGCTTAAGGTGCTAGTCCCACGTGTTACCTCTGTAGGTGTTATTTTAAGGATGTGTTGCTTATAATAGGCAGGTGACACAATTTTCTGTAGTGTTCACCCTCTTTAAAACCTTTACATCAGTAGCTGGAAAAATAAAAGTTCTGATAGTTCTTGGTACTCACCCTTAAAGCTGCCAGTAAAAAAATTTGGATTAATAATAACAGAATCACAGAATGGTAGGGGTTGGAAGGGACCTCTGTGGGTCGTCTAGTCCAACCCTCCTGCCGAAGCAGGGTCACCTACAGTACGTTGTAGAGGACCTTGTCCAGGCGGGTCTTGAATATCTCCAGAGAAGGAGACTCCACCACATCCCTGGGCAGCCTGTTCCAGTGCTCCGTCACCCTCAGAGGGAAGAAATTCTTCCTCATATTCAGACGGAACTTCCTGTGCTTCAGTTTGTGCCCGTTGCCCCTTGTCCTGTCACTGGGCACCACTGAAAAGACCTTGGCCCCATCCTCCTGACACCCACCCTTCAGATATTTGTAAGCATTTATAAGGTCCCCTTGCAGCCTTCTCTTCTTCAGGCTGAACAAGCCCAGCTCCCTCAGCCTTTCCTCATAGGACAGATGCTCCAGTCCCCTCACCATCCTTGTAGCCCTCCACTGGACTCTCTCCA
>Ga0065711_1028616_pt1 | contig 40141 bp, 19 predicted proteins | sample Hoacrofraction12_FD_59098 | JGI IMG/M metagenome (GOLD analysis project Ga0065711, IMG submission 59098) | Hoatzin crop microbial communities from Cojedes, Venezuela - Epithelial fraction 12 v2 (version 2) | ecosystem: Host-associated > Birds > Digestive system > Esophagus > Crop | place... | reverse complement strand
CCCCCCAAATTTTTAAAGGCTTTTGTGGAAAACGGCGCAGGCAGGGGAGGGGGCTGGCAGGGCGATGGAGGCGCGCGAAATTGTTCGTCGCTTCCAGGGCTGTTCTCCGCCAAGGCGTGCGGGACGGGCGTCCTAGGTACGCCCCGGGGGTTCTCCGAGCTCCCCATTAAATCCCTGTCTCTGTGTGCCCTTCCCATTCCCGCAGCTGGACGCGAAGAAGAGTCCCCTGGCCCTCCTGGCGCAAACTTGCTCGCAGATAGGGAAGCCGGACCCGTCCCCCTCCTCCAAACTCTCCTCGGTCACCTCCAATGGCTCCGGAGGCGAGAAGGACTCCAAGCCGGGCCCTTTGAAGCTCAGCGACATCGGCGTGGAGGACAAGTCGAGCTTCAAGCCGTACTCCAAGCCGGGCGCGGAGAAGAAGGAGCCGGGGGGCTGCGCGGGAGCCCCCGCGGCGGGGGTCGCGGCCGGGGAGAAGTCGGGATTCCGGGTGCCGAGCGCCACCTGCCAGCCGTTCACCCCCAGGACAGGCAGCCCCGGCTCCGCCGCCTCCGCCTGCTCGCCGGGGCTGCTGCCGGCCGAGGGGAAGGGCGGCGAGGAGAAGAAGGAGGCGGAGGGCTGCGGGAAGAGCGGCGGCTCCGGCTCGGAGGGAGGCCCGGGCGCCGGCGGCATCGGCCACGGCCGGATTAGCGTCAGCTGCGCCGGGATTAACGCGGAGGTCGGGCAGCACCAGGAGAGCACGGCGGGCTCCAAGCCCGTCGCCTCGGACTCCTCCTCCTCCTCCTGCAGCAGCAGCACGGCCGCCACCTCCTCCGCCTCCGTCCTGGGCTCCGGCCTGGTGGCCCCCGTCTCCCCCTACAAGCCGGGCCAGACCGTCTTCCCCCTGCCGCCGGCGGGCATGAGCTACCCGGGGACGCTGGCCGGAGCCTACGCCGGCTACCCGCCGCAGTTCCTGCCTCACGGGGTGGCTCTGGACCCCACCAAATCCTCCAGCCTGGTGGGAGCCCAGCTGGCCGCCGCCGGCAGCCTGGGCTGCAGCAAGCCGGCCGGGTCGAGCCCGCTGGCGGGCGCCTCGCCGCCGTCGGTGATGACGGCCAGCCTGTGCCGAGACCCGTACTGCCTGAGCTACCACTGCGCCAGCCACCTGGCCGGGGCCGCCGGGGCCTCCTGCGCCCACGACCAGGCCCTCAAGTCCGGATACCCCCTCGTCTACCCCACGCACCCCTTGCACGGCGTCCACTCCTCGCTGACCGGCGCCACGCCGCCCTCGCTGGCCGGCCACCCCTTGTACCCCTACGGCTTCATGCTCCCCAACGACCCCCAGCCGCACATCTGCAACTGGGTGTCGGCCAACGGACCCTGCGACAAGCGCTTCGCCACGTCGGAGGAGCTGCTTAGCCACTTGCGGACCCACACTGCCTTCCCGGGCACCGATAAACTCCTCTCCGGCTACCCCAGCTCCTCGTCGCTGGCCAGCGCGGCGGCCGCGGCGATGGCCTGCCACATGCACATCCCCACGACGGGCGCCCCGGGCAGCCCGGGCACGCTGGCCCTGCGCAGCCCGCACCACGCCTTGGGACTCGGCAGCCGCTACCACCCCTACTCCAAGAGCCCCCTGCCCACCCCCGGGGCCCCCGTACCCGTGCCCGCCGCCACCGGACCCTACTACTCCCCATACGCGCTCTACGGGCAGAGACTCACCACAGCCTCGGCCCTGGGGTACCAGTGAGCGCGGGCGGCAGGGCCTCGGCCCGCGGCGGAGTCCGGGGTCCAGGGAAGGGAGCCCTGTGGACCTTTATAAAAGTTGGAAAGGAAAAAAATTAAAAAAAAAAAACAACACTAAAAAATCCCCCCTGACTTTTTATAAAATAGTGTTCATTTGAGGACTGGATCCGTGAGCACTGTATTTATTTATGTTAGCTTCAAGCGGGACAACGAATCATAAAGTGCATTACTTAACTGAGCTCGATAGGTAAAAGTGGAACACCCATTGTAGAATATAAATAAAAAGATAGAGGTCTTCTCTTTAATGTTACTTTAAAATTGCTATGATTGTATTGTACGTTCTTATTTAATGTCTCATTGAAACAAACAAAAAAATTTACATGCATGTTTGTTACTAAAAAAACAACTCGCAATTTGTCAGTTATAATTTCAAATTGCAATTATTTTTAAGGTGTATACCCTTGAAAGAGAATTGGTATTTTTTTGTATGTATTCTGGGAAAAAAACAAAAAACAATTCTATTCCAAAAACCTCATTTGCCTTATTTTGTTCTTTAAAAGGAACACTTAACTATTTTTAATTTTTAAGTCCACCCTGTAAAAGGGGTTAAGTAAGGTTTACGTCATGTACTAAAATAGACAATGTATCGCTTTAAAGATTAAAATTCCGTATATTTGATGTATTAAAAGGTTTTACTTTTTTTTTTAAAATACGCTTTGTTTTGTTATAAAACCCGAGTAGGTCTTGGATGGAGGCGACTGCTAATTTCTCCTTAAGCGTTCATTCAATTTTAATTAAAAATTAAAAAAAAAAACCAAAAAGTTTTTTTTATTGTAACCCCAGGGCTCTCAAAAAAAAAAAAAAAAGAATCAGACGAGAGTATTTTTTTTTTTCCCCTTCAGTAGAATTCGTAGGCACGAAGTAGGAAAACTGAGAATCGGTTAAATCTTTTTCACTTTCCTAAGGAAGACTAGCTTTTTTAAAAAAAAAAAAAATTTACTGTGAAAATCTGTTTTTAAAAACTGGATTTCAATTAAAAGATTTAGTTGTTTCTCTAGAAAGAAACGGGGAAGGCAGGACTTATTTGTAAAAGAGTAAGAAGATTATCTGAAAGCTTTTTTCTTTTTTGTTACAGTGTAACGCAGAGCTGTTCGCCTCTTTTTCCAAACGAGAAGTTCAGAAGCGATTAGGGAAGCGCTGTTTGGTCTCATCCGGTTATTTTCAATTTCTTTCTTCAGTTCGTACGGCAGCACGAGCGATCGTCACGTTAAAAAAAAAAAAAATCGGACAGTTCCGAGGACTCCTTTTCTTTTAAAAAGGAAAGGAAAGGGGGGGAGGAAAAAAAAAATAAAGCAAGAAGCCCATCCGCTCTTCGGCCGGTGCCAAGCCCGCCGGGACGCCGCTGCCTGCCCAGTGCCCGGGGCCGCCCGCCTGCACTCAGGTAGGAGCCGGGCTGCGACGGGAGAGCCGGAGGCTGCGCAACGAGCCGGGGCCGCTCGGAGCGGCCGTACTGGAGTGCCGGCGAGGGGCTTGGCTCCCGGGGCTGGCCGAGCACCCGCTGCCCCCCCCGCCCCCGGGAGCGGCAGCTTGGCCGGCCGGCTCGCTGGGTTTTCCCTCCTTCCCTCCCTCCCTCTGCCTTCCCCGCAATATAATTACTGTTCAAAGTTTTCCCGGTGGTGCCTAGATGCTAATTAGGCTAATACGTTTACTCCAGATAATTAGTGGAAGTTAGCGTTAACGTGCGAAGCGGAGGAAAGCAGCAAGCTACCGGAGCTCCGGCGCTCGCCCCGCCGGCACCGGAGCCGGGGCAGCCGGTCCGAAAGCGGCGCGGGGAAACCCGTGGTGCTTTAACCAGATGTGGGGGTTGTTCCCCCCCTCCCCTCCCCCTAAAATGGGAAAGGAGCCTTTGGTACCTCCGCCTCAGGGAAGGTAAAACCAGCTCTCGTTACGAGCTGCGGAGCGCGGGAGAGGGAGGGGAGGCCGCCGAGGAGACTTTAATGGTAAAATGGGGGGCAGCGGAGAGAGGCACGGCGAAGCGGCGCCGGGGGGTTCGCAGGCTCGCAGCCCGGCCAGCCCGCCCTCCTCCAACCACCCTTAGCTGGAGAAAAAATAAAAAATAAAAAAATATAAATCACACTTCGGGCCTCGCCGCGATGAACCCCGCCGCCGCCCCCGCTCGCGTATTTTTGCGGGTTTCGGACCCCGGGAGCCGAAGCCCGCGGCCGTCAGGTGTGGAGGGGGCTGTTTGCGGGAGAGGGCTGGCTGCGGCGCCGGGGATGGCGGCCCTGGGAAGCTGGACACGCAGAGATGTCCGAGGCAAGCGGCGGAAGGAGCGCTTCGCGTTGTCATCACCGCTTCGCTCGGATGCTGTCCCCGAGATTAATGAAAAATTAAAACAGCTGATTTTATGCGTGGAGCGGTGGTAAGGAGGTCTCGCTTCCAGGCTTGTTAAGTATTTGACCTGGCAAGTGTCACCTAGGGTTTTGATATTAATCTAGGACATGTGCTCCCCCCCCCCCAGTACAGATTGACTTATGGACATTAATGTTTTTAGGTAAAAGGACCGCATTTGTTATTTTTTCCCCTCCCGTTCTTACTAACTGGATGGGTCGTGGAGCTGACAGCAGCCGCTGGTCCATGCCACCGAACTAAAATAATTTCGCCGTGAAAAACCAGCTCGAGAGGACAAGCAACAGAAGGGCAAAGCCCATCAAAGCCCGAAACTCTGATCGATCTGACCAGAGTCAGGCATGCATTAGTTTAAATTAAACAGTTTCGTCTTTCTCACAGATCTTTTTTGAACATTAAGGATAAATTCATGTAATATTTAAATCAACTGTCGTCAGACGCTAAGTGCAACTGAAACAGCAAAACAAAAATTAATGCGTTTCCATCCCCTCTCCAAGGCTCACTCCGGCCGCCGCTTCGACAAAATACTTCTGATAAGCAACGCTCAGGGAAGAAGGGTTCTGTTTATCTTATCTAGGGGGAAATGTAATTAAGCTAGTTTTATGAAACAATAAACCACCAGACTCCACAGACGGCAAAGGAGTTTCTGCAATATATCTGAGCCTAGACGGGCACACGCGTCTTGCCTTACGCGTACGAGTCCACGCCGAACGCACACGCTTGCTCGCCTGATTTTAGAGGGCAAAACGTACGCTGCGGCTGGAACACCGGGATGCCGTCACGACGGGGAGATTTCCCTCGGCGGCTCCATTTGCCCAACAAGTCGCCCGCTGCCCACCCGCGTCGGCCGGGCCCGACCCCTTCCCTCTCACCCGAGCTCTGGAACGAGCTGCCCACCCCTACAGCCCGAACCCCCCGGGCGAGGGGGGTCCCGCCAGGCCCAGGCTTTCCGAAACAAAAGGAAACGTGCATTCTTCCTGGCCCGTAAAAACAGCCATCAAACTTCATTCCTTCGTATGTCGGAACGACGGAGAGAAGTGCTGCCTCGCTTTACTCCGGTTCACTACAGGCTTGCAGCAAAGCGCTCTCTAGGTTTATTTGTTTGGTGTTTTTTTTTGTTTGTTTTGTGTGTGTGGTGCCTTTTTTTTTTTAAAGGAACGAATCTAAAGTTGGAAAACCGCTGGAGTTACCAGCATCAGATCTGCTTTCCATCCAGATTCTGGGAATAAATCCGGAGATTTCTAACCCCCAAGAGGAGACCCCCAGCCCGCGATTCTCTCCGCACAGCTTCGCGAACAGACCTGCGGCACCAAGAGATCAGCCCTGAGCGGAGGGGTCTAACCCCTGCGAAATCTCCCCCTCAGCTCAGTCCCAGGAAATCTGGGGCAGATTGCCTTTTATTTTTTTTATAAAAAGGTAAAATGTGGTTGAGATGAAGCATAAAGGTGTCAAAATAAACAAGACGGACCCCGAGTCTGTACGCTCGCACCTCTTTGGAGGTGGAATGCTTTGGCAGCAGAAGCGGCGCTGAAATTTGAGCAGATTATATACATTCGGGCTTGTGCACAAACGCGAAAAGACTGTCCTAACGCCGGGTATTTCTGCACCAAGCTCAACCAGGTGCTGCTGCTGCAAAAAATCCCACCTCCGGCCGCTCGTTCTGTGCGTGCGTGTGCACAGAGACATTGTTCTCTCTTCATGTCTGAAATTCATCAGCCGCTCCCCCCTCCCAGCCACCCTGTCCCCTACGCGAAAAAAGTCAATCCGTTCAGGCTTCGAATTTTGTCAGAAGCCTTGCGCGTATTTCCTTTTTTTTTTTTTTTAATCTTCAAATGAATTAAAGACAACCTGACAATGCTGTCATCTGTCTTCAACGTCACATCAAGGCAAGAAATAACGATAACAGAGCAGCAGAAAGACGCCCACTGAAACCTGGAGGATATATATACACACATACATACACACACACGTATGCGCCTTGAAACTGAAAGAGAGCAAAATTAGATTAGCGCTCTTAGGCTATCGCGGTAAGAACGTGGGCGATTTTTATTTTTTGGGGTTATTTTTTTGGTAGCTCCTTCACCTTTCCTGCCTTATTTCGTGAAGCGCGTCCTCCCCGCTCCAAACCCTTTCTGTGGGATGGGGCGAGCGCTCCCCGCTCCGAAAACTCCAGCGGCAGCACAAAAATACACCCCCGCCCCCCCCAGCTCCCCCCGTGTCAGGTTCTGGTCCCAGCTCACAACACGCGTTCACGCGCTCCCGAGGCTCAGCCCCGAGCGTGGGGATCCCCCCCCTCCCCCGGGGTGGGGTTTGGGGGGGCCCTTTGTCTGCGCCGCCCTGTTCGCGCTCCCGCCCGCCAGGCGGCGCTGCCGGGCCCCGGCGGCGCGTGGTGCCGTCCGCTGCGGGCCCCTAACCCGAGGCCGCTCGGTTTTGCGGGGGGGGGAGGCGATATCTCCGGCCTCATCCGAGGGGTGTTACTGCTACAGAAATGGGTTTAGCAAGGTGCAGACAGCCGGGCCAGACCGGACAGAAGCGTGGCGGCGGTTTGTATTCAATCACGCCCATGATCACCTTCGCTCTGCAGGGTAAATAAATCGCGGTTGTACGAAACCAAATTTGCGCTACACTTGTTCACCACCGATGGGATCTTATCACGGCTGAGCCGTGATAAATTCCGACTCCTGGAAGCGGCAAGCTCTAACCCCGTGCTCGGGGGCTCATCCCTGCGGCAGCAGCAGGGCTGCAAACTCCCAGGAGCAAGTGGGGAAGTTTGGGGTGCCGGCTCTGCTCCCGCACCTCCCTCCCCGCGGGCCCGGGAAAACGCCTCTGGAAAACCGGGAGAAAGCCCCCCCGGGTAGGGAGGGAAACGGCATTTACCGGGAGGTAACAGCCCTCGAAACACCGGCAGGAAAGCTGAGAACGAGCCCTCTGCGCAGAGCAGCCCTGGCGATCCACAGACCACGCTTTGCTTTGGGGAGAGGGAAAATGTCAGCAGCAGAAGCCCAGCTCCCCCCCAGAAAGCCGGGGCCAAACTTCAGATTAATCCTCCTGCGCCCCCAGATCACAAAATTAAATCTGAATAACCGCTGGAAGGATAAAATAATAGCAACCAGTTGTCCGTATTCACGGAGGCTGCGGGACTAATTGTTCCCACCATCGCTGTCAGGCCACGGGATAAGCGCTTGTAAACCCACCATGTTTCCACAAATCCTTTCACCGCTTCCCCTTTGGCCAAGGCTTTTGCGACGTTAATGGGTTTTATTGCACTTTCCGGAGCCGCTGCGCATTAAGCCCAAGCAAGTTCGCTCCGAAAGCGTTGGGTTTTTTTTCCCCACCGCCCCACGCAACCCGTGAATGGGAGGCACCGAGGCTGCTGCAGACTCCGGGCTTCTTTCCCCTGCCGTGATCTCGACGGCAAGCGTGAACTGCAAATCACGAGTTTCTAATAATCTACCCCTTTATAGAAAACACTCCCTTTATCGCTGGTGAAAAAAAAATTAGCCCAAATGCCACATTTATGCTGGGAGGAGGAAGAGGAGGGGGAGGCAGGCCAAGAGCTGCACCCTGCCTGCATCTGACCCCCGCCATGGGGGGAGGGGTCAGTTCAACTGGGATGGAGACAGACAGCCCAGCTGCGAGGACACAGGCTCCGCACAAGCGAGGTGACCCCACTCTGAATGCCCCTTCAGCCACCACCGTGATAAAACCGCAGCCGTGATACCATGTTCTAGCCTCACTGGAGTTAGCGAGCATCGGCCCAGATCCTCAAAACACAGACAATCTACTTTACCCTTGCAGGGAAACATCTTCCCTCTCATACAATTCGCAGCCCTTCACCCTCTTTTTGTGGGGATGTATTTTTCCCCACCAGGAAAGGCTGACTGCTGCCATCATCTATCACACTTTTTCCTCCATGCTTGAAGCACTTGTCTTGAGGCAGAGGAATACGTATCAATTCCCAGATCTGAAAGGTTTCCAGCCCACAACTCTCACTTCTTATTAGTGTTCCTAATCACCGGGCTATTCTAACACGGGACAAATCTCTGCCCCTCCTTTGAAGGCATTCACTTTGAATAAAGCCGCACCAGGCCAGAGGGAAAGAGAAGGCAGGAACAAGGCTATTTGGTCTATCGGTTATGGTCCTTGCCAAAGCCCATAGCTCAGGTGTTCCAGTCAGCACTCATTTAATCATGTGCCCACCTACACTCTCTTTGCCCAAGCTTTAAACATTCTACACACACACAAAAAAAGGTAACACTTTCAACATCCCCTTTCCACCCTAGATGGTGATAAGAGGAGATGAGTCTACTTCAGTGCAGTAGGAAAAATACAGATCTACAGCCACCAAGTTATTAGATAAACAGCCATCTGAATAGAACCTCGAGTCACCATTTTTTTTTTTAGGAGAAAGCAGAAACCTCCACGGCATGTGAGGCGACAGCAAGCTTTGCCTGGCAAGGCCTTTGTAAAAAGGCAAAATTTCCCACTGCGTGCATTGATGATACAGCAAAGAAAAATCGGTGCTTGTAGGAGAGTTCCTGGCTGTGCGAATAAAAACGTCTCTGCGCTTTGGTCTGCGTTTTTGTTACTTTGTCCCACCCCACACAGAGCTACTGGTGATCACCCCCTCTAACCACATGCACATGAAGACCCGCTGCGGCTCACCCTGCCTTTATCAGGCTACTACAGAAACTCACTGATGGAGAACGAAACAAAGCCACTCCAATCTTACTTGTCCCTACATCTATTATTACAACAAGATTTCAAGTTCATTTTGCAGACTTTTTTTAAAAGAAAATTACCACATAGCCAGTTCCCATCTTGAAATACTTGAGCTCATGAGTCTGAGAACATTCACAAGATAATTTTTTTTTTGTCTTACATGCCCCCTGCTCCCCCCAAGATTACAATTTCCTTGACTATATATTGCACCAGCAGGCCCAGGGAATGTGTTCCAGATAAAACAGATGAGTAGAAATGAGTTCTTTTTTAGAAGGGATCAGCTGCTAAATACATTCCAGTAGAGGTGTCAAAGAGATTTTATGAAGAGAGCTAATCACATTTATAATTATGGTCTTCAGGCTGACTTTAAGGAGTCAGGGTAAAACATTATGCTTGATCAAAAGGAGATAGCCTGCATACATCAACAGGTTTATAAAAAGATTGAGAAAGGAATTTATATCACATGGAGCAACTAATTTTTCTAGTTTAGCTGTGTCATTTGGTTGAGCAACAAATGGTTGTTGATGTATCTACAAATCAGGCACTGGCAATTTCTCTGAGAAAACTGGACACTCAGAGCACCACAATCTTGTTCAAGAGTTAACCAAGTTGGAAAAGTGTTATAGCAGGTCTTACCTCCTCAATGGACAGTCCATACTTTTTACGCTGTTTTAATTTACCTATTTCTAAAGTGACTGAGTTAAAATGGTACAATTTCCTACATGTAGGTATTATCAAAGTAAGCAAAAATACTGGTAAGCTCTGTCCCTGATAGATGACACTGGTATAGTTCATCCCTATTAGAGAAGGTACTTGTGAGTCATCCTAGCTGTGTATATACCACATCACAGGTTATGAAAAAAGCTAACTTTGTAAGGAAAAAAAAAAATTCTTCTAAGTAAAACACTTAAACTTGTATAAACATAGTGTTCCACATGGTTACTTGTGTTTGCTTGTTGATGGATTGCATCAATTTACATTTATACTTTTCAACTATTAAACACCCTAAGTTCACAATCTAGCGTGAAGCTCTAGTCAGCCTGAAATCAGCAGAAATTTTCTAGCAATCCTAAGGAAGGCAGGATTTCTCCTGGGAGGAAAAAAAAGAGCCCTAGATCTTACAGTCCCGTATAAATAAGAATAAAGTACACGCAACACAGTTGTACAAGTCATGACAATTTGGGAAGCAGCTCGGGAGTACCTTGGAGACAGCTATGGGAATTCTTGTTTTCTGCCTGCGATGAGAAGGTTCACGTGACAAAACCTGAAGAGACCATGCAAGGTAGATCAGTAGTAAACAGGTAAAAAAGAAAACACTGAACACGCATAATTTCAGATGTTATGCGAAATAGAACAGAGCCGGTTTTAGCCACTGTATCACAGACACAGCTTTCAGCTGATGCCTCTCCAGGTAAGAAGAGCACAGGGAGTTTGAACAACACATCCATCTAAGCATCTCTCATGTTTTACTCAAGAAATTGCTGCATTTCAGTGATGGGCAAGATGTGTGCATTTTTACCTTGTATATATTATTTACACAGAAAAGACTTGTCCAGGTCTTTCCCCCAAGAAAATCATAGACTAATAATCTAAAAATGAAAATTTTCTTCAAAAAATCCTTTAAATTAATGAAGGGAAATTAAAGGTTCTACATGTAAAAACAACTTTTTTATGCACATGACCTCTGAAAATATTTACTTCTGATCATTGGATGAAGCAAACAATAATTTAGCTCTACTGCTCAGTAATCTAGCTCAGTTTTTGTAGGCATAGATATATCGACTAGCTTACACACTAACTTGAGCACTAGCAGAACGAGGTAGCAAGTTTTTCATCTCCATCTCAAAACCAATTGTTGCTTAACCATGGTATTTCACCATCTATTAAATGTTAAACTTATTTGTGCAACATTATTCCAGTCTTTCTGCTGCAGACATTAAAATGAGGACAGGCATATTTCTGTGAAGTTTCTTTTGATGTATTTTGTAATTGTTTGATTCTAGAAAAAAAAGCATTGTGAGCTTCAGAAAAGATAAAAGGAAACTATGCTTTCCACACCCCCATCACAAGCTGTCCTTAGGAGTGCGAGTACACGCGTTTCTGGAAGTGTAATCATCATCATCTTGCTCATTACTTGGGATGTCCAGGGCTAAATCACAAACCTTCACACCTCGAGCTAAATACCCTAGCAAGCAGCTGTAGGATACTCATATCCGCTGTTGGCCAGATGCAGACACAGCGTGGGAGGCACAGCATAGTGAACAGCGGGCTACATATGCATACCTACTCAACAGCAAGTTAAAGATTGGCTAGAGACTAATCCGTTTTATAGGCTAAGAAATTGATTTTCAGAGAAGCTAAACTACAGGTGCTCAAGTCTCCTAAAAAAAAAAATCAGCTTAACTCTGGTGGTAATATTAGCAGAGTTCACTACAGTAGAGGAAAGCATGGGAAACATAACCTCAGATTCTGGTGTGCCCCGAGTCAGGGTCCATTGTGTGGAGTGCAACACAAGGATTTTTTTTTCCTTGAGTGGTGGCTAAGGGAATTTGTTTATAACTACAAAACTAGAGACAGAATGGGCTACAAATGTTAATCAAATCCTCATCAGTACAGCAAGAGGTGATACGATGCACTACTGATAAGTAATGAGAATATCAGAAAAGAGGCAGTTGTACAAGTCAGCTCTGGACCAAGTCAGACAAAACTGATTTAAGTTAAATAGGAGAACAAATGAAGTAGGTCTCTAGAGGTTTCAATTTCAGAAGGGCAAACTCTGGTATAGTCATGTCAGCTGGGCTGAGGAACTAACAGATTGAGAGCAAAGTCTTACAAATACTTCATGTCAAGAACGTTAAAGTAATCAAGAACCTACATCCCAAACACAGGAAAAAGAAGAAACAAACCCAGAAGAAGGTACAGACCTAACTGGCTGCACTATCACCTCAAGGAATGTGATACATGTGAAAAAGAAACAGAAGTAACATGTGGCGAAAACCTCTTTTGTTTGCTACTCAGTCCTTACCTTAGAAGCATAGGGGTGAAGCAAGAAATGGCAAAAGAGGAGCTGTGTTAGGCTTTGCAAAGGATATTAACATGGATAAAAACATTTTTTTCAGTTACAGAAATAAAATTAAAAAAGGAATGCAGTAGAGATTAAGGATAACACAGGCATGTTCCCAACCTCAAATTGATATGTTGCATTAATTTAATTAAGAAGCGCAATACTGAGACAACAGTAGCAATGACTTTCTACCAAACTTCACAAAAAAAATATTTGCACAAAATCAATAAAGACCATTTTAAGAAGGGAAATGTGACATCTGAGATTTATATGTTTATCATTCAAACATAATAGCCAGAACTTTGCAACGACAAGTTGAAAACAACAAGGCACAGAAAAAAAAAAATCCATCCACAACATTTAGAAGATACAGTCTGGGATTATTTAAAGCAGATCATGACACACTAAATAACTTTCTCCAACTAAAAAAAAAAAATCCCACCATTCTGGGCTAAAAAAGCATCATTGGTGTCTTTTCTCAACATTAATAAGAAGGCTCTGCTAAAATACAATGACTGTGGATCACCAGGGTGAGGCAGCTAGTGTAAAGTCCAGCAGAGACAAGCAGAAGTAATAGCACTGTGTAAAGCACTGGGAAGAGCTCACCTGAAATGCTGCATACAGTTTAGTCACCTGCACTCGAGAGATCAACTGGAACTAGAGCAGGTAGAGGAGAAGGACTACTAGGGAGATCAGGGCAATGGGTTTTACGAAATGAGATTGAACAAGCTTGATTTGTTTAGTCTACTGCAACAAAAGCTGAGAGAGAATAGGATTGCTGTCTAACTGTGTTAGTTAAAAAGCTGTGTGTGGGAGGACTATTTAATTTAAAAGAGAATTTTGGCACTAGACCAAATGGACTTTAGCTGGCCATGAATAAGCAAAATTTGAAATTAGGAGACAGTTCTTAACAAACAGAGCATTAATGATGAACCTTTCTGATAGCTGGTGCAGGGTTGGCGTTTTTGTTTGTTATTGGTTTTTTTTATGTCTTTTTTTTCAAAGCATACAGTGGTAGCTCATTGTTTTTGACTCTACCCCAAGTCAGTGCCAATGGCAAATGGCTCACCAGCAACAGCGTAAAGCAATCACATTCTGCAACAGCCATCCTTTGGGAATAGCGGGAATAAACCACACAACTGTTGTTAAGATAGAGTACAACATGCTTAAAAAAAGAACTACCTGATGTGATGGCTGCAGTAGGGAGGGGAGGACTCAGCAGCCCAGCGAATGCCTTCCCGTTCCAAAGCCTCGCAGGGGAGGAGTTGGTAGACAGGATTAAATCTACCACAATTAAATGATTAAATAACATTTTTGTGATGGAAGGAAGCACCAGATACTAACAGTTAGGTAAACAATATTTTAAAAATTCTATATTTTTTCCTTCTGACACTTAAGAAGCCTCAGTTCATTTTTTAACAACAGAAGTAAATCACAAAACAACCAGTTAGAGCCAACCATGCTACACATAAAAAAAACGCTACACAACTTCTTCCTTCTGATGGGGAAAGCCATCCTGACAAACCATTACTGTTTCCTGTGGAGACTGAGTTATTATCAAGATCCATAAAATCTTAAGTAGAACAAACCACCTTTTATATTTCTAAAGAAAATAACCCTGCCAAAAATTATTTCTCCTTAAAATGAAATACCATACTGTGAGACACATAGGTAGCAAACAATCTAAAGGCTACTTTGATACCAAACATAAAATCCTCTGTTTTAAAGGAAAATAGCTCTTTATAAAGAAAGTTTACTTTCAACAGCAAAGGGAGTAACACTTGAACCAAAGAAGACTTAAGCAGATGATGATTTGTGAAAGGATTTTTCTCGATGCACAGTTTGAAAAGAAACTGTGAAGAAGTTAACTGAAAGAAGTTAATGTGACGATAAAAAAATCTAAAAAAAAACCCCCCAAAAACCTGATTTCTGCACGGTGACTGACCTGCTGGCAGCTCTCCCCTCAGGGCCACGCAGCCGAGGTTCCAGCGCAGAGCCGAGCCAGGTCACGGCTCGGTGCCTGCTCCTGACCCTCTGCCCTCCTGGAAGCAGAAATGGCTGCCGCCGCTATTTTCACAAGCAAAGGCTGGGCCACCTGCTCTTTCCCTCCTAAAGAGCAGCCTGGTGTGACAAGGGTTGATTTTTCCCAGGTGAGCTGGAGTTGAATCACACTGTTTCTTTCAATTTGCCCAATTAGCATTGCTCGGCACCTGCTGCCTGACAGATCTCCATGAGGTGTCTGTAAAGCCTGGGAGATGTCCACCATAGCTGTGCCCGGGCGTTTCACCCCTCAGGCCGGGTCTCCTCTCACGACTAACTGGGGAGGGGGACACAAATCCTCCCCCTCCACAGCAGCCATGGCTGACTCAACAAGTGCCTTTGGGCCTTGACAGTGGGGGAGCTGAAGCGGCAGCATGGCTTCTCCTGAGGGGAGAGGGAACCTTCCAGAACCCTGCCTGTGGCTGCCAGCGTCGTTTCAGCTTCGCTTTTACAGCCAGTGCGCAGGGGAGAGGGCGTTTTACATCGTGAATAAGGTGCTGCTGATGTGAGGGAAACTCCAGGCCCAAACATCGCATGTGCTGGCCAGTTTCCCGGCTCCAGCCAGCTGCCAAGGCCTGAGTTTGTTGGGGTGAAGGAAGGGCACGCTGGGCAGCACCCATGCCGAGAAACCCACCTGTACAAATGAGAGACAGCCAGGCCGTAGTAAGTACTCTTTTCCCAGGCTGTTTTTACCTTGAATACTGTGGAGCTGATGCTCTCTGAAATTAATAATCTGTGCAAGCAGAGTGACACAAGCGTGGGTTGCGCCATTCCTAAATATATATTTATTTTATTGCGCCATAGATCAGTATAGCCAATAATCATTAAGGCTTCTGATATATATTTAAAGAAAAAAAAAAACATAGCTGAAGTGGAGGAATTGTCTTGGTCACTAATCCTGTTTCAGAAACCTTGAATGCCCCAGCAAAGAAACCAATTGGTCTGGGGCTTGCGGGCGCCTGAAAAATGTTATCCCTGAATGTTTGTGCGGTGCCCGCTACCTGCAGCCTGCTGTGCCGTGAAACAGGGAGGTGGACTCCTGCCCACAGCACGTCTGCTGTAAACGTGAGAATGGTACTCACCTCTTTGTTCCAGTCTGCTGGGGAAAGCACTGGGACTGGAGATGTAACTGTCGTTAGGAAAAAAAGGAGATCAACCTTCACGGGCATTTCAGGAGCTGCCCTCTGCTGAGCACACAGCAGGGGCAAGTTCATGTTAAATGTGCCTGAACCGCCAGCACCACGTAATTTCTTATGGACTGGAAGGTAGCCGTTTGGTGGTGGTAACTTTTAGGGGCAATTGAACTAAAAGACATACTTGTTTATTCAGAGAAAGATGCTAGTAGGGCCACTCAGTCTGTACTTGAATTGTTAAACCCTGTATTAGAGAAGAATATTAAAGTGGAGGTAGAAAAATGGCACAAAGTAGAAAAAGAACAGTTTTAACTACATATTAAGAGTTTCTACCGATATTTTAAATCATGACCAGCAGGTCCCAGTTGCATATGTTCATTAATCTTGTGTTGCCTTTGAAACCTATAGCTTGCTATTTCACTTTTCTAAAAAGTAACCACAGCTAAAATCAGTAGCAGAGACAAATGATACAAATGTAACAGTGGATGTTCTGGGGCTTGGACATTAATGTTTTATTAAGGCGTTCAGACAGCACTCATGACAGGACTAGGCAAACACAGGTGACAAAAACAAATACTTAGACCGTGTGAAGAAAGCAAAGCCTTTATGGTTAAAAGGTCTAAAGTGTTGTTTTTTGTTTTTTGTGGTTTTTTTTTACTGAACTAGAACAAAGATCTTTATTTTTATTTTTTTTTCCCAAAAAGAAAAGCAACTTTGCTTTCTTCTCCTGGACTTTTATATAAAGTTGGTGTAGCATTGTCACACTCAAAACCTCTCCCTTTTGGCTATTCAGCCAATAAGGGAAGAAAAAGGTTTTCCTTCTCTCCACAATACTTCTTGGTTTGCTAATGACATTCAACACAAAATACGAAGGATATGCAGTTCATAAGACCTCCAAAAGACACAATAGATAGTGGGTTCATAAGGGTGGGACTTGTATGATTTATGCTTATTCTGCTAACAAATGTGACCTTTTCAGATCTGTCTTCTGCATTTTAGTAGCAGAGATACAGATTTCCTGCAAATGCAAGCAGGGATAGACTGATGATTTATCTGCGTACAGAGTTGTGTTGATTTGACTAAAGGCTTGCCTGCACATGGAATTATTCAAGAATAAAGGCAGCGCTCTTACTGAATAGCTTCTTGTGCAGACATGGTTGTTCTCAAATACAAACTAGAATAAGGTAATCATGTTATGCGATAAGCTTCTACATGTAGAATACTTTTGTAGGGCTGTTACCATTAAATTCATACCCTGCCTCAGCCTTCAAGTACAGTAATATCTTAAACTTGAATTTTTAAAAACCTCTTCATTCAAAATTCTGGGAATCCTTTCAAGGTTTGTTTTTTTTTTTTTCTGTTGAAACTTACTTGTGTTAGTTTTAATGAGAACAAATTTGAAATACATGAAATCACTGTAGATTTCCTGCACTTTCCTTACAAATTTTACATAATCCAGTGTCTTACCTGAGCTCAAACCTCTGAGATCTGGGCTTCTGTGTGGCTTGAACCCATGTCCTCTCATTCTGGGGACATTCTGACTTGACAGTGTACCAGTGTCAGTTCTGCAGTTCCCTAGGGTGAGGATTTCTAGCCCTTCTGTTTACTCATTCCCACATTCCTTCTCTGTATAAGACCCTGCATCTTCCAGCTGTCTGTGCATCAGCAGTGTCTCCTGGCAGATGTCTCTATGAACTGCTAGGAGGATGGAGAGTCACACGCGAGTTCTGGTTGCCTTCTGGTGCGAACAGAGCAGAAAGTATCAGCTGAGGAGGGCCACCCGTGATTGAGCTCTGCATGAAAGCTGGTGCAAGAAACAGCAAAAGAGGTGACAGAATAATTGATTAGCCTTTGGCTTCAGAGAACTAAATATTTCAGCATAAAATCCTGCATAATAAAGAGACCAAAGCTGTTCTAAAAATCATGTATTTCCTTCCTCTGTTGAAAGGACTAAGCATGTCCTACCTTCTCCTCCCTCACCCCTTGATCAGCACGGAGATTACAGTCTCACAAGGAAAGTCTTTAGCAGCACAGTGTGAGTTTTAGGACATAAAAGGAATGGTCTGAGGCAGAACTAGGGAAGGATAGGTTGCAGAGGGAGAAATGAGAACAAGAGGAAGGCACAGGACTCAGAATATTGAGCAGATGGGGAAGTCTGGGACCCGGTACCAAGGGTCTGCACAGGCACGAGGTGGAAAACCACAAAGAGCTTTAGTTGGTGAGAAGCTGTCATCTTTGCTACTGTTCTAGACCAACGGCTCTATATGTTGGAGGGTTTTCCAGATTGTGACTCACAGAGTCATTGTTTATGGTGTATCATGCTATGAAATGCCTTAACTTCACCGAGGGGAGAAGGCATGCTGCTTCTTCCGCATCCCTCTTCTTCCATCATAACCTCTAGCCCACCAAGTTAAAGTGGGCCCAGATGGCTTCAAAGTGAGGTAAATGATTTTAAAATCAGCTAATTATTTCTAGCTACACTTGAATTGACTACTGAAAAAAACGAAAAAAAAAAATCAAAACTGGAATTGTAGGAGATATGGGTACATACTTCTTGCGCTTTCACTGTGTAACTTTGTCTTACTGCTGTGCTGTTCAATACAGTTTTACTAGCGCTAGCTTTACGGCATAATCTATGATGTGTCACAGTGGATTAAATTCAAGATTAAATTAAGAAGTTCCTGAGTCACAACTGTCTTGGGCCACTGGTCTCTCCCTTTTCATAAGGGAAAAATTGAGATGTTGTGGTTAGTAAAATGTAGACATCATTTGAATGTTTCTCTGCTGCTAATTGTTAATGCTTGAGAATTTTCTAAACAGGGAAAACTCAAGAGAGCTGGAGATTCTGTGTAGGTCAAGCATGGCCTGTTCTGAGGAGTCCCCTCCTATAACTAATCTGCTAAGCAGACAGCAGCAATGGAAAATCCTTTTAGTATAGGTGCTGTCCAGCTACAGAATTGCAAAACCTTAGGTCTAGGGATTAGCATCATTTTAGGAATGATGGAGGGAAGCCTGCATCCAAGGCTTCGCTAATCTGAAAAAGTAGTAATGTGTCAGCCTTTTAGTCTGATCCCCTTGTGCAACAGTCAGGGCTGACAGATTTTTGGGTTTAGGTGTCTTAAATCTACAATAATTACTGGTCTGTCTGTGAGTTAGTAACTGGCCTGAAACAGCTTTCGAAAAAGTGAATGATCACAGACGAAATAAAGGCATATTAATTGTGTAAAGTTATCAGCTTTTGGCCTTGCAAGCTGCTTAGTATAGAAGGAACGGCTGTTTTTTTCTGTCTTTCCAATCCAAAAATACTTTTTTTTTGTGCTGTCAGGAAGCAGCATGGGCAGCTGCTCCAACAGGGAATGGGGAGCCAAGAGCAATGCCATGGTCACCAGGACAGAGTCCTGGCTGTCCCAGGGAGGAAGCAGGGCAGGACCATACATGACAGTTGATGTTCAACCAAGAGTTCAGATCATTAGACAAGTCTGTGGTGATGAGGCAGGTCCAAGTTCAAGCTGGCAGTCTATCTGCAGGTCAGGATCAGACCCAGTGAGAGAAACCAAAGTCACGATCTCTGAGCAGGTCTGTGGTGACGAGATGAGGCCAAAGCCATCAGCCCATAGGTCAGGCTCAAGATCAGCGGGGCCCACGGCCAGGCTGGAGACTGGCACTCCTACGTTCTATCTCCAGCAGGGACTGAGGGAGTTCCAGGGCCTGTGGACAGGGGTTGGGGGAGACCCTGGGTGAGGCTGGTGGGGGCCATTAAGGCCTATTAGAGCCCTGAGAACTACAGAGTAGAGTACTATCACCAACTCCTGTCATGTGGGCCATTCAAAAGTCATTAGGTGTTAAGAACTTTTACCTTCTGGTGTCTGAAGACTTCCTAGCGATGAAACAGTCATTCCAGAGTTGTCATGTTCCCTGGAAAATGTGTTAGAGTACAGTTTCATCACTCCTGTACATTATTTAAATCTGACATACGACTTCCACTCAAACCCAAGCCATTTTACCAGTGAAAGAGAAGTGGAAAATGGAAATTGCTATTCTGTAGAGGTGGATGTGTAATTCTGAGTATGTCCAGAACTCTAAATTTAAGAAAATCATCCCGGGGCATTTCTTCAGTAAAGTTTCACTGCAACAGAAAAATGTCAGGTCTTAACTTTCACTCTGAAACTTTTTATTCCTTTAATATAGAACAAGCTTGCTGACTGACATGCATGGGCAATTATCTGAAGGTAATGATTAGTCTTACTGCAGAAGCGTTTGAATTTTACGCTGTTCAGAGAGTCTCGGTTTGGGCCCATTCTAAAGGTTATTGACTAAAGAAAAATGAGAGTATATAACAGGCTTTCTGCTTACAGTGAATTTTTAATGCAGTTAATATTGGCTTATTTTGTGTAAATAAACAAGAACTGAGAAATCTAAGGCTAGGTAGAGGTCAGATTTTGTCATTTAGGGTCTGTTCCCAAAAGACCTCTCCTCTCAAATAGTACCTTATACAGAACGCACAGAAACAAAAGTTCTAGTCAATTAAGTTTGTTTAAATGACATTATGGGGGATAAGCCCAAATTGTTTCAGAAAGCGTTATCCTAGTGTTCAGAGACCTTGTACTTAGGCAGTCAGCCAGAATCTATCACCATGGATTCACAACAATCAAGGCCTTGACAAGTTTTATGTCTAAAGAAAACCAGTTAGTCAATTAATGGTTAAAGACTTCAAAACATCTTTTTGTTAGTATGACACTGATTTAAAAGATAAAAGACTAAGGAAATCTTTTCAACAGTTTTCTGTTCTTTTCTCCAAATCTTCTGAGGAGGAGGAATGACAAAAAAAATCCAACCACAAATCCTGCTAGAACACATAATAGTTAACTAGTAGCCAGTCGTTTAGAGTAACTCTTCCATTAGTGATTGGTACATTTCCTCTAAAACAGAAAAAACTTTCAATAGATTTTATGGTTTCAGACTTGAGTCTTTTCTTTAATTGGATGTCGCCATTTAATTTTGAATGAAACAGTTTTTCTTTTATTGCATTCTGATCCATGCCAGCTTTGACAGAGAAAGCAGGCAACATAATGCTCATATGGCACATTAAGAGCAACACTCTGTTGTGGCTTTGCACTTCAGAGACCCTAAATTCTACAAAATTTGTTCATTAAAAGGCTTGACTACAGCAGTCTCTGTGTTAGAGGTAATGCAATAATTGAAGGAGGCACAATTGCTTTTTGCAAAACCTATTTTTGAACTCTATGAAGGGAGAAAATAACAAATTGTCTGCCCCAATTTTTCTTCATATTCTTTAGCTAGCTCAGTCAAACGTAGCTGCACTTAATGCAGGAGCTTCTCGATGAAATTCTGTGGCCCTGGTAATACAGAAAATCAGACTGCACCATCGTAAAGATTTTTCTCATCCTGAAATCTAACAAGATATGTTTTAGGAATCTGTCTGTCTTCCAAGGACGCATGGTTCTGATTCCCAAAGGTGCTCAGAACTCACTGCTGTAAGTGCCATCAAGCAGCCTCTAAATGCTATAACGAGGGTCACAATGGACATAATGCAAGTACATGTACATACTACACTGCCTTGTAGATTTTCTTTGCTTACAACCTTGACCCTCCTCTGCAGCCATCCGGATGCCTTCTAGAACAGCCAATGATTTAGGATGTGCCAATTCACTGAGAACCTATTAAAGAAAATTTGGTCCCAGTACACGCCTGCTCAACAAGTTCACAAAAGAACATAAATTGTTTACTGAAGGCAAATTCAGTGCTTTCACTTAGTAGCCTAAATTTGGGAAAATATCTCTACTAGGATTAGTGTTCAAACTGCAAACTGTGCTAACAGATTGCTGGACTCAGCATTCTATCCGGAATCCTGCAATCCAACTGTAACAAATTCTCATGAGCATTCCTGTCTTCCGAAACACCAGTTTTCTTGGTACCCAAGAGCTCCAGCTATGTAGATGATCTGGAATATACAATTTAGATCTTCAAATGCAGTGGGTCTAACATCAGCAGACCTTGCATTGGGTTTAAGGATATTCTGCGTAGAAGATCCAAAGCCAGACAAAAAGTGCGTTCTCTTGCCTGAGTTTCAAGACTCGTCTGGAAAATTCTTTGGCCTAAAGCTGCTCAGGATCCTTCTACTGTAGACCACTTTTTAAAATTTAATTATTATTTTCAGATTAGCTTGGTGCTTTTATCAGTGAACAGACCTTCAGCTAAACCAATTGTCCTGATGCAAAACACTGCATAGGTTTTCCCTTCTTCTACTCAGAGATTCAACTTCTGTCTTTTAGTTGCATCCATCTAAATAATTTTAAACTCCACTTTCACTTCTTTCTGTCCTATTTCAATAATTGCCATACTCGAAGGCCCCTACAGGGAGGACTGATGAAGCATCTTCCATCAACCATCAACTTTCTGTTCAATAAATTGTTTATTCAGGGTTCAGTCACAAAGATCAAATAGTCTCTTCACTCCTATCACGGTAGCAGCTTTATCAATACGGCAGACGCATATGCATTACACAGGGCCACTATTTTCAGAAAAACATCCTCATAGCACCAGCCAGAATTCCTCCGTTGTATTTAAATAGACTCCCCAAACATCATGGAGACTAAGGAATGGCAGAGGGCAGACTAGGGACAACTTGTGATGGAACTAAGAAATTGTATGTCCTTAGTACTTTTGTCCTTGTTAATACGAATAGTGACTACTAAAGTCCATGGAGGTGACTTCAGCTATTCGAGTCAAAGGTCTCTATCTCCACACAACTACCATTACTCCATCAACCTGGCTGATAGCCTCTCCACCTCATAGTGCTAGGAAGGGATTTTCTTCTATGCATAAATTACATTAAATTAACCATCACTGGCAGGTGGCTGGTGAAATTACATATTTTTAGTGAAGCCAGCAGTTGTGATTTTCAAGGGCATTCTTCTTTTAGTTTCAACAGGAATATCAGTGAAAGAAAGTGAACCCTGAAAAATTCTGCCTTTGCATTTTCTTTTTGGCCAGAAACCAAACTGGTGTCAAAAGGTGCAGCTCATCAACAGAGGAAGCCTTTGTTTTGTTTAATTTCAAAGTTACAAAACATAAAACTGTGAAACTGTGGTAATAACATTTCAGCCAACTTAAGCAGGGATGCAATATATTACCAAATGTTTCCTGAAGCAATGAAGATTCAAAAAGTGGTTTCCTCTTTTTGCCTTTTCTTTTTGCCCCAGCAGTTAAATTTTTTTGGTGAAAAATAAACTTCTTCATCCATTTATTTTCAAGCATATGTTTTCATTAATTCAAGTCTAGAGCTATTTGGAAAAAAGCAGAAAATGTTTATCACTGTTTTAATCTGATTAGTTGAAACGTTGCTGGAAAAATCAACATTTCAACATGTGAAACATTTTCATTAACTTTACCAGTGTCAATAGGGACTGGCTCTGCAAAAAGTCAAAGGTGGTAGATCTATGCCCAGCAGCCACCATATATTGGAAAACTAAATCAACTCGGTAAATCTGCCCCCATACCACCAGACAGAATTGAGTTGCAAGCATTAGAGTTGTCCCCTCTTTCGAAATCCACAGCACGAACTCTCCCGAAAGAACTCAGAATGTTTCATGCATCAGTCATCAAAAAACAAACAAACAAACAAGAACCGCCCCCCTGGCTTTTCAAAACGTCTCGGGTTGGGTGACCAGAATAGCCAAGTCATTAATCAATTGTAAAAAATCTTGACCGTGGTCATTGCTGCAACACATCTGGAAATCCTTGGATACTCTAGGCCTGACCTAGCACATCATTCAAGTACATGTATATGACTAGATATTGTATAGGGTAAAGTATGGTTCCGCTTGGGGTTCCCGCTTCTTCATCTGCCAGGTGAAATATTTTGAGGTGGAGAGTGGAGTTTTTCTAGGTAAAAGCTAAGGGGGGAAAAGTTTACAAATCCACTATATAGTCCACATTTGACCATATTATAACCCAGTAGAATTCATATGTAAAGTAACTTGAGATGTTCCTGTGAAATCCACTGGGAACTAACTTGGGGGGGTTAAAAAAAAAAGAAAGACAAAGTAAAAAACCCTCAATTCTGTTACAATGAAACATGCAACTTAAGCTAATTATTTAAGCATGCTCTTCAAATTTATAAAAACTTTCATTAAAATTAAGTACCTGAACCAAGACTTAATCAACTGTAGTTATCAAATTCAGCCAGTGGTAACCCACAGGCTCTGAAAGGCCTCCTTTGACTGATAAATATAACTTTTTTTTCATTTGTACAATAAAAGCAGCAATATCATTTTATGTGAAATGTGAAAAAATTATTGCAACAAAAAGCCACCCTCTCTCCCAAGCGGAGAGCTCGGCCCCCATCCTCTTCTCACTGGGGCTGCAAGCCCGGTTTCACAGATACCTCCAACTGACACGGTGTGAGAGCTCAGGGTGCCCTTTTGTGTACAAAATCTGAGCATACAGCAATCTCTGATGGCTGATTACCACCCTGCCTCTCTCCTTCTGCCTCTATAACTGGGTCTATAATGAAAACGTTGACATAGCCTTAACTGTGGCAACATTAGCATTTGCCGTGATAATTAACAGATTCTTTTTTTTCCTTTGTGATTTGCATGCATATACTCTTCCCAGTGCAGTAGTTACAGATGGTATAGCTTGTAGCATATACTACCCCTAAACAACAAATAGATTCTTTTTCGAGCGTGTCTCTGATAAATTTTATTTAAATGTGAAAGGTAATAGGCAGAAAATGTAGTTTGCTTACAAGTTTCCTTTATGGTGGTTTGACTGTCACTTTTCTGCAGATTTATGATAATCATTCTTGCAACAAAAACGTTTACTTCACTGTCTAAATAATAAGGTAATTTGTTACAGCTAATTACTCAAGCGCTTCCTTAATCTCAATTAAAAGATTCAGGCTGATTTTCTACATTTCTGCAGCAGTATGTTCTAGAATATCTTGTTAATGTATTACCGATCACATATTTGTTAAGGAATGCATGGTCCATGCAAAACTGAAATGCTAAAATACATAGCTGCAATCTTAAACAATGATTTATTGTGACATGGGATGTGGGACATTTCCACAGCTTTTGTGATTGCAGTAATGAAGCTGTAAACCAAATAGCATGAAATGAAGCAAGGCCTTACAATTTAATCAGCTCGTAAACAGATCTACTGCATCAAGCAAATGACATTATTATCCATCCGAAGTAAATCATGCTAATCTCAGGAGATAAAATCAACATCATTAATGGTCACATGTCATATTCATCAACACTAAACCATCCCTTTTGACAGATTAATCCTAACTACAGCTCCCACGATGTATGGTAATGGGGCTTGTAGCATACATTTCATTCAGCGGGAAGGCTAACCAGCACTCTTAGTCTGCTATTACAAATAATTTTTTTATTGATTTACATATTTTAAAATGCATTTAAGGTGAGCTACCATTAAAAATCCTGTCACTATCACATATTTCTTCCTCACATTCTCAGCCTATATTAATAGAAACCAGAAACTAAACACTATATGCCATATAAATACTTTAACATGCCGTTAGCGGTAATTAAAGATTTTTGCCTGTGTTTTTCATTCAGCAATGAAAATATGTGCCCTTTTTTATGTGGTTTAAAGAACTATTGACAGTATTATTCTAATATCTCATTCGTAGTGCAGTAGTGCATAGTGCTCCAGTCATGGATCAGGGCTCTACTGAGCCAAATAGGATGCTGAAGACTTTATTATCCACTATCCCATAATTACTGCAACATGAAAAACAAAGTTGCATTTATGATATTCACTCTTCATTGCAGTTTATTGTGTCCCGCAGACTGGTTGTGTATTTCTGCTCAGACTCCAGCTCCTGTGTATTGCCTATTTGTTCCAAACACAAAATATATTTATTTATCATGGAGCTGACTCTGTATGAATGCTTTTGAAAAGTGTCCACTATTCAAAGTGTCACTTTCCTTGAACAGGCACTGAATTATATTGACAGGCACATTATCAAGGGCTGCTGACTGACAGAATGAATGACTGCCGCTACATGACGCATTGCCAGTCATTGACTGAGTGGGTGCAAAAATTATCTACAACCTTTGTAGATCTAAAGGACTCTGAACTCAGGCTAGAAAAGACGATATATGCGAGTGATTTACTAGCGCAGCATTTATCAACTTCGTACAAACATCTCAACCATTACCCAAACTACTTCACTAATGTAGTAATTCTTTAATGGTTTATTCTCTCTCCTGAAACTGTTTTTTTAACATGCCTTTTAAGCGATTATTAATGTCGTGTTATTTAATATGTGTTTATGTTTCACCAGGAAGCTGTTTGGGGTAATAATTTTAAAAGCAACCGCTGCCTCCTGCATTTGTTTTTAAGCCAGTGTGAGTTAAGACACATCTTAGCAAGACTGTAAGGGCGAGGCAAAACCAATGTTAGAGACTGCCTGTGGCTGACGCATAGCAATCAGTACGTTTGGTTAGGAGAGAAGCTAGACTGCTTCCTGGACCGTGCTGGGACTTTAGGAAAACACTAAACTAACCACAAAAGCATTCCATTCATTTGCCAAAAAAATTTATTAGCTGGACTTAGTTTTGATTGACATAATGGCAGCTTGAAGAAGTAGACCACAAAAATCTACTTTTTGTAAAAATCACATCTATTGACTAGAATAAAAAATGCTAATAAAATGTTTCAATAAGTGCATTAATTTCAAAACCTCAAAGTACTAATGTCAAATTTACTGGAATCCACTGACCTTTAAAGAGCTTTTAAAGATTTTATGACTTAGATTGTCACATTACTTACCAAGAATCCTTAAGACTCGTTTTTTTCTCTCTGTGGTATGTTTTTAATGGTGGGGTTGTGAAGACTTTCCCTTTTCTGTCACTGCCCTTTTTACTCTCAGTACTCCCATACTTGAAGCCCTACATAACAAGTCACTTAATCTTTGACAGGCTGCAGACATCTGTGGAGCTCATCAGTGGCGGTGGTTAGAGGACTGAAAGACTCACTGATGAGGAAGAACAAAAAAACCCCATCTTTTTTATAGGATTTTCTGCTAATGCATAATGTCTTGTTGAGATCATGATGTCCTTGAGCCAGGCCTCCTCCAAACTTATGTCCTAGTACCTCCTAGACATGCCTACTTTTACAAAGGTTTACTAGTAAAGCCAAGGTGACAGCACTCTGTCCTTGAAGGGGTATGGTTTAGGCAAAAGAAACAAACTTGTTTCTCAAGAAATACAGGGAAAACCGACAACAGGACTTCTTGGCGGTATAAATGCATATAAAATAAAAGATTTACCAGCACAGCTACGGTGGAATGAAGTGAAGTGAAAAAATAGCCTCTGATACAGTGATTACATCAAAATTTTCCCATGTAGACCAAGCCCTGGTAAGAAACTGCATTTGTGTAAAAGTAATTATGATCTAAAAAACAAAACATAGATTGTCTCACTTTTATCTGCACGAAAAAAAGGAACAAAAACATACAGTGGGAAAAAGACAGCAGGAGTGCCTCCGATAGCTCACTTTTATGCCTGTTAGAGGTATGGATTAGCAACACCATTGAAAGGACAAGGGCAGTGCCATGGGACTAATTGATAATTACGAGCAAAATGATGCATTATTTTTATTCCTACTATTTGATTCTCACAGAGAACAAGTGTTAATAAATATGTGATTAAAAACCTCTTTGAGAATTTTGTATAAGGTATTTAGCAGTGGGACTCACATAAGAGCCACTACTGTAGTACTAAAATACCACATCATCTTAACTTTTTTTAGCAGAAGACTTGTTAAAAATACCATTAACTAATGATCTCGTTACAGAGTACTTGTTAATCTATTTGTTTCACTTTTGAAATACAGCTGTAATAGGACACTGTGCTTGTTTTTATTAAGTCTTGATAATCTATCAGTTTAAAGAGCTACACATTGAACTCATACAGGTAACCGGTTCAGCCTCAAAATGATAAAATATACCAAGATACAAAGATCATTTCATTCCTTAAAAATGAAAAGACGACATGATTTAAGATACTGTGCTTTGGTTGCATGCACGAGATTCCTACGATCAATCATCCAAAATAAACCATACTATTTCGGAGCTATTTGAAAGGATGCAAACTGAAAACTTGCTTAAAAAAATCTATTTAAAAAAGGTTAAGAACAGAAAGCACCTTAATTTTTATGCATATATTTTTTTGCTGTTTTATGTTTAGTGCAATTTAATAAATCAATCTACTATGCAACATACTGCAAAATAAAGTTTAAATGCTAGTAACATTGCTAAGTGTAAGCTAGTAGTATTACCTGCAGAAATGCACAAGTGATTACTGAGGAAAGGATCATTAAATAGTTGAGAATAATAAAGCCAACCAGAAGATGCAAGGTACCCAACACTGGTATACAAGGCTGGATTCTCCTGCATGTAAATGTATGCTGAAGGATATTCAAAGCAGCCCACAATGGAGTTATTATTTTACTACCATGACACGCTGGTGAAAATGCTGGTGGAATATGCAGTGCTGGACATTTGGGCCCTAAATTTCCCTCCAGTGTGTTGGCAGATTGAATTTGGCTCAGGTTTGGAATAACTAGTAAAAAAAAATAATTACTTTCTCACTTTTTAACCAGCATGGGATAAGTTGTTGGTTACTGCATTGTAGCTGTAAGGTTGTATTTGAAATCTAGAGTGCTTTTAAAAGTCAATGTACAGGATACAGGTTGAAGCAGTAATTAGACTACATGAAGAGTTTATGTTATCATAAAAAAGCCCTAAGAAGCCATAGGAATTTACATAACCTAGATACGCAGAGTTCAATGTGCAACATCAATAATACAGTGAAAAAACCAGTGGAATATGCCTCAAACAGGCATTTAGTGGCGTGGCAGCATTAGTTCAATAAAGGTTCCAAGGCAGCAGAGACCTCATGAAGATTGCAAAAACCTCCTGGCAGCTGACGTTCCTTTCGACAATTTGGCATGTAAAGTATAGTAGATTTCTGCACCTATGCAGTAACAAATTGGTGCCTACCTTATGATCCACATCACTTCTTCAGACCAGCCTTTCCTGATGAGCAGTCTACATTGCCACTGTTTGGGTCACATAGAAGAAAACCCCTAATGTTGTAGCTGACATCTTCATTTTCACCCCAGCTGACTATAGAGCTTCTAATTTCGAGAGACAAAAGGTTATTCTGCATAGTAGTGAGGGGAGTAGTACCAGCTCTGCAAATGCAAATCTTAGGAAATGAGAAGGCACTTTTTTATACTCACTGTATATACACATACTAAATACACGTAGCTCATCAGTGAGCAAAATTAGCCTCCCTCATTTTTTCATCTGCAGACTTTACAGTGACATAAGCACGAACTTCAACATACAATCTTTCAACTTCCATTTTCTCATGTTGAAAAAGAAGGTCATTCAGACTGAAGAGAAAATATACCCTTTGTTAAACCTGTATTACAAAACCATATAAAACTACACAAAAAGTTTGTTACTGCATTCTTGGCTTTAAAGTCTCCTTTCAAAGTTTTCTTTCTCCTACAAAGTAGTTGGAGATGCACCACGCAAGCACAGGGATCCTTGCAGTTAATTTAAGGCACACCAAAGACAACAGGAGGAAGAAAAACTCCTGTTTTTCTGTGGTCTTAGCCAACCTTTGCCGAAGGTGAATTACTTAATTTTGAATTTTTATTTTAGAAAAATCACTTAGAAAAGGCCTACCCATACTCCTTTGTTCTCTTGTTGTTTTTTTTCTCACTTCTGAATGCCATTTCTTACACCAGAGGAAAAAAATAATAAGTTTATTATTGTATCTTCATACATACAGAAGATGATTAAAGCGCATACATGATGGCCCATTTGTTAGCTGTTGACAGTGGAGTTGAAAAAGACTGGAAACACTTTTTTTTGTACTGTTTGGATTACAAAAAGATCTCAAACACATAAACTCAAAAGACTGATTGGCTTTAATGCATTATCCATGGCTATCGTCAAAACACTTCCAAGCCCATATGGACAATTCCTTAGCTCTTCATTTTAACGTGAAGCTCCACTCTGAAAAGCAATCATCAAAGTAACACCTCTGTCCTCGATAAATTTTATTTACTCATGCAGTGGATGCTCCTTTTAGTAGCTCGGTTAACTTTCAGTTTTGTGTAATGCTCAGAGGAAGCTTGAGTACTCAGGGTCTGAGGTCATGACTGCATCCTTAACTGAATCCCAGTGGGAAGATCAGATAGCATCTGGCCTTTAGGAATCAACATAGGGGGGCTGCTGGGAAGGAAAGGGTAGTCCTTTGTTCCCTTACTTCTGCATGGGAACAACCATAACATACCTAGTGACCAGAATTTCTTCCTCCGGGCTTCACCTGCAGCAGGTAATGCAGTGGCATAGGCTTGTCAGTCTTCCCACCAGTCTAGCGAACTAGGCAAACACAAAAGTGATGGGAAACAGCGCCTGAGCCGCCAGAGTTCATTCTTCCTGAAGTTCCTGAGGTAGCACAACTCCTCTGAATCCCTTCCCAGCCCCTGCCAAAGAGGCATTGCACCTTTGTGGGACCATCCAGCCTGTGACCCCACTAGAAGCAGTCCAGCCTAACTTGCAGATACTAGCTTCGGACGGTCTATAGAGAAGTCCTTCTCTTGTAAATGGAAAACGTTTTGATTAAAAGCTGTCAAATTGCAGCAAGTAGTGAAGTCCACAAGGCTTTTTTCAGTGTCATTTGGTAGAGGCAAAGAAAAAAGTCTTCAAGGAGTGCGTATGAGTCATGGGACTGGGCTTCCAGAGGGCTCGTTGGGATTCTTTTAGACCAAGAGTTTTCTAATGCTGTCAGAGCAGGGGCTGTGTGAAACTCAGCAATTTTGACTGTCATGCTATTTTTCAGTTCCAGCTTTCATCACTTTGTGCCTTTTGGGTCTGACTTTGCCTCCACTTAAGTGGTTGTCAATGTAGAATAAATCACATGAAGAATACTTAGGGCCATGCTCTTTGCCTAGCCCACATAATAGAGGAAGGAGCTAAATCCTCACAAATAAAGGGGTATGCTCTCCCCCTCCGTATGGCTACTGAAATCCTGGAGAACTAACTGATAAGCTACTAGAGAAAACAAATACTTCTCATCTTCATATACTCCATTCGGATCTGTGAGGACTCTGCTGCTTTTTAGAACAGCAGGAAAAAATCTGCTGTCTTTTGAGCACAATGCATGAGTAGAAGAGGGTAAAAATGAATGCATTGCACAATGCCCGAGTCGCTTCAGTACAAATTAATATATTGTGATGGGTGTAGGGGACAGAGGGTTGTCCAGAGCTGGACGTGGAACAGCCAAGCCAGTGATTCATGGCTTTCAGTAGTGAGGCCAGTGATTCTTGAATTCCAGCCTCTGCAACTGTGCCTTGCCATTCATCCTTTTTCAGATGCAAAATATTGCAGACTTTCTTTCTCTAAGGGACACATGCTAAAAGACATTGGGACTAGCTAACAAACTGGCAATTTAAGCGCTGCTTCTTTACATTTTAAGGCAGGAGATAAACCAGGCTTTTGATGTACATTTTTAAAGAAAAAAATAGCAGCCTGATTCTGACTTAGACACTTGCATAGGAAGCTCGTGTAAGTCTGAAGACTCTACAGGGGACCCAGCTTCACAGTAGGAAAAGCTTATTTTGTTATTATTAGCAGCCTGAGGTGTGCTGATTATTTTACTCTTGGTATTTTGCCATCTCTTTTAACATGCATTGCCACAAAATGACTCACGAGAATGGGGTTTTGAATGGACCTCAGTCATTTTGGCACAGATTCCAACTCTGATCATAGGGAAACCATTTGCTTTTCCACGTGGTCAAGGCACAACCCCAAGTACTGCAGAGTCTCCTCTTCCCGTACGAACCTAGCAGGCATGGCCAACTAATAAACAGAAGAAATAAGTGTTTGGTGAACTTCATAGTCAGAAACTGTACACTAAAGTCTTCAGGCAGTCAATTTCCCTTCATTATTTGTGTGTTGCTCTTTAAGATTCTTCATGGAATCAGTCTGCAGAAGTGTATTTCAACAGCAATGATACAGATATAAAAATTATAATTCCTCTCTTTAATAGTTAACCTTAGAAGTGACAAGTAACAGACCTGTCAGTTCCGACCCTTTCTCTGGTGAGGGTTTTAAACCAGCTCTCTAGTGGAAAACAATCTGATGTAAAGTTGAGCTAGACTTCAGGTAGATAAACCTCATGAAGGCACAAACCTTAAACAAACGCAAGGCTTTATTGTCACCTACACACTTGTTCTGCCTGTAAAATCCACACAATGGTCTGTTGACCATGAACTCTTCTCCTCTGTGGGAACTGAGAGTGATGTCCTTCACACTTCTTAACTTTAAAACATTGCTTTCCTCCCCTCTTTCCCCCTTAATTCCTCTCTTCCCTCTGATCATAGAAATCCTCTCAGTAACTCTTACTCAACACTGGAAAGCATTCCAGCATTTGAGCATATCACAGGTCCTCACATCCATTACTGTTTATGGGACTGTATCCCACAGTCAGGCAGAACTGGACCAATCCCTGAGACGTGGAAGTCAGAAGATATTTTGCCACAGACGATAATGAGCATAGGATGAGGCCCACGCAGCAAATTTTGTATTACATCCAGGTGTATTTTTATGTAAAAGATATTTTTCACTTAGTGTAAATGACAGGGCTTCAGTATCCAATGGGTATATTCTTTCTAACTCTGTCCTGTGAAAAAGCTTCTTAATTTACTATACTTTTCATTCAAGTGCACAAAATGAAGTGGGGTAGTTAAAAAGAGGGAGGTAATGTACCTGATGATTTACCATATTTTATTTACATTATTATATAGCTATTAGACGTAATATTGTCCGCTCCTGTCACTCTCTGCAATGTGTTTGATGATTCAGGGAATAAATAAAACCTGGGGTTAGCAAATAAATGAGAGCAGAATTGGCAGCACACCAAGTCTGCTTTATTTGACTGAGAGAGAGATGTGTTACATGGCCTGTTTGTTTAAATTATGCCAAGAGCTGAGATACACCAGGTGTTGTAGACCACGGAGCAGAGCCCTTAAAATGTTTGCAAAAACCAGATTTCTGTTTACTGGTTTGCCAGAATACAAACCCAGAAGGTTCACACTGAGAAGCTGAAAGAACGGGACTCTGTGATACTATTTTCCTAACATTTTCATTAATTAAAGTTACAGTAATGTCACATATGTACTAACAGTGACTATCCAGTCCCTGTCTGTCTGTCTCTGTGATGGAATCTGTAGCATATGTAATTATGTAAAATTATTTTAATTATTATCCTAGTGATTCTAAAATACCATAAGACAGTTCATTAATACAGATCAAACCATGCTACCTTTGTTCACCTAAACATCCCTTAAGTTCAGTGAATGCGAGCTGGGTCTGAGGGATTTAATCTGTCAAGGTGATCGCCCCCACTACGTCTTCCACCAGAGGTGGTCAGAGAGAGTGGGTTAAAACCCAGGACATCCTGAGCTGTTCTTTCAAAACGGGTATGGAAGTGCACACCTCCAGTACCACAAAGAGATCTTAGCCGAGAGGATCTGGCACAAACGATACTTAAAATCATTAACTTTTGCTTATGATCATACTGAGGTTGTGTTCAGGCACTCACCGCCGAGGTGGCTGGGCCACCAGCCCAGGGCTGGCCACCAGCTCCTTCTGCTGTTCTCCACAGCTTTGTGCAGAGCGGGACGAGCGATCCTCACCCACTTCACTGCAAAGCCAGCCAAGGCAGTTTAACCTATCGTAGAAGACTGCTTAAAGTAATCCTCTTAACTTTGCACTGCTGTGGGGGCAATAACCTTTGGCAAGGGAAGAGGTAAAGCCAGCAGGAGTTTTGTCTTTAGCTAGTAAAGCAGTTTCTGCAGTGAACGTCAGACCACAGCCTGAATCAGGGTCAAAACTTGCAGAGAGGGAGAGGTTGGGGGGAGAGAGCAAGAAAGTGGGAAGAAAAGACAAGGAGGAGGGAGGGACAGAGAAACAATGAGAGAAGCAGAGAGACACTACTCATTCTCTCTTTAACTCCATGATCTGTTACCAGCCCTCTGAGCAAAACATATCTGTCTACCAACAAAATAAAGGCTAATGCATGTGAGAGTTCTTTAAGCTTCACCCTGTCGTTTATTTGTTTTAGTGATTTTCTTCCCTGCCCTGAATAGAAAAAGATTACTTTTTAAAAAACAACTGCAGCAGCGGTGACATGAGTTATCTTCCAACCAAAGTACATTGTCTAGGATTCAGTTATCTCTGAGACTGCCTTTTTCTCTGTATCTTCTAGTGGTTATAACTTACAACTGCCTGGAGTGCTTTTATTGTCTGGTTCAAACATCTTGATGGACAAAACATTCCTACTGACTCTCTCTGGAACTCTCTCTCTCTCGAAGTCTGCCAGAACCCGAGCCTCAGCGTGCACAAAACGCACTGTAAGTAAAGTCTGCTTAATCTAACTTTGCATTTAGCAAGAGGATATTGGGATAGTCCCAGAAAAATGCTGAGAGATTTCTGTTGATCTAATGAAGAAGATAATAATGCCATGCTTACATGGAAGCATGTACTTGTGTACACTAGTTAGCATGGCTGAGTTGGGATAAAGAAAGAAAGGAGACCCCTAGGATAAATTCCTAATTCCAGCAAAGTCAGAGGTAAAACTGCAACTGACTGTAGTGGGACCAGTATTTTGTCTCTGTGGTTTATCCATTACCATATCTGTTTGTGATCAGTTCTCTGTCTGTATAAGAGACATGGAGATTACTGTTGCACAAAGAACTGCACATATTTTTTAATAGAAATTTCCTCAAAAGTTTCTTGACAAGAAAGTCAAGAATCCACTCGTTATCCATTATTATGAGCACAAGTATTAGAACACAGGATGGATTATACGTATGAAAGTCAACTACTGCTTATCTTGTTGCTGAAGTTTCTTAAAACCATTTTTAATGGTCTTATGAGCAAAATAGACTCAACAGATCTGCTCTGCCAATGGGTGACTCTATTTGTATGTCAGTGCAACTCCACTGATCGTTGTGCTATTATGGCAGTGTATTCAAAGACGGACTGATGGTTGTGTTCAGCAATCAGATGAATTAAAAGCAAAATATGTTGAGAGGAGGTGATGTTCCAGCTGTGCTGTAGTGGGAGGAAGGATCACTCAATATAACAAATAAGCTGGTTTCAATGATAAAACACATGTTTCACAGTGGAGAAATGATGTGCAATGTCAGGACTATATACGATTTATTTAAAAGCCTCATCATTGTGTAAAAATAGCCTTTAGCTTGTGTTTTTCCGCTTTGAGAACTGTACTGATCTTCAATTCTGCATCTCTATTTCCTCACAGAATAAAGTTTGCTAAGTATGGGTTGCACAGGCAGTAAGATTTGTTGCTTTGGGACTTGGGACAAAATCTTATTTTAGTAGACTCTGTGCCTCTGCTTATAACGGTGAGGCAGAATATCAAATGAGCTGTTTAGCTGTGTTAGAGTCACACGTTTGCATTGGTTACAAGGTTCATTTTCATAATTCTTTAAATGACTGGCCTTCATCCTGACATGAAAGCAAGCCTTATTCCATTAAGCCCTCAGTTCACCCAAGTTACTAAAAAATGGGCCTTGTATATTCTGAAGTTTAGTTCACGATGGCCAGCTGCTTGGTTAGGGTAATTTGAATCAGAACAAGACTAGTGCTTTTCTCTAAATAGGTGCTGTAGGCCACAATAAGTTGTGGGCTTAAACTGCGTTCTATCACTTTAAGACATAAGTCTCAAACGTGAGAAAAACGTGTGATAAAGTAAGACCAACATTGGTTTTGACCTAGTTTGAACAAAGGTGCAGGAAATCAATGAGCCCTGGAGCAGCCTAAATGCTTTGTTAGCCTTTTACTACAACATTATATATTACATGCAAATAATGGCTCGAATTTAATGCTACTATTCACGTCAAGTGATTTCTTTGAATCTATATTTTATATTTTACAGATCTTGAACAGTAACATTTTTCTTTTTAGTGCAAAGTTGCTCAAGGTTCACTGGAGACTCTTTTAAATTGCTGCTTTCAGAGAAATAACAATGTAAAATGACATTATGATGTATAGCACCCTTCTGAAGACTTGAACCAGTGCAGCAGCAAGCCACTAAAACCTTTGGGAATGAAGCAATCTCCAGAGCGCTATTGTCCAATTGTCCTAACTGGATCATTTTTAATTAGCTGCAATTAATTTCAAGTGACAGCACACTGAAATATCGAATTAGAAAGCACAGAAAAACACACTGGAATTTGGAAATTATCATTGTAGATAGCTTCTCTATTACAGAAGAGAACTGGATCTGAATATTACCTGACTTAATCTATATAATTTTTCATTAATTTGTTTCTATAATAAAGGGAAGACATGCAACAATGTTGCTAAGGTAGTGACAGAGCTTTAGTGCTTAGCCAGCTGACATGCATCAGGCTAGCAAGCAGTCTATACCCTGTTTCTGTTGGAGAGATTAGTATCTATGAGTCCTAACAGTTGTCTCTGTTATGCCTAAAATGGTTTAGGATTATGGAGGCAACAGGCTACAAATTCACTACATTTCTGTCCCATCCTATCCCAACAGGTTGGTTATTCCTGCAGGGGACTCCAAAGACCCAGGCTGACACACAGTCCTTACTAGTAGCTCCCTAGAGAAACTAAGCTTTACCCCTCTGTGAAGGTACGTTACAAATCCTGCATTTGTCAGTGCCAGAGGCATCCAAATGGAGAGATTTTGCTATCAAGGCATGAATTGGTACCTATGACCACCCAAGTCTGCAGGCAACGCTAGCCTTCCAGCAGCTACCCTGCCTCTGGCTGCCCTGGCATGGGTAACCTGTACCCAATTCAGCATGGCTTGAGGGTGAGGAACTGCTGGATCTTCTCCTTTCTGATCAGTGCAGTCAGAGCATTAAAGAGTTCACGCAGAGGTTTTGCTGTATCCTAAGGCTAGAAGAAATACATACCAGAGAAGTGGCTGACTTTCCTTCCGTGTTTCCTTAGCACCATCAATTGGCACTGATGTGCCTTAGAGATATAGACAGAAGTGCTATAGATCATATGGATCACACCAAGGATAGGTCACGGAATTTAGAATACTGAATTATGCAGTTAAGTGTTTCGATTTTGTAGATATTGTCAGGCCATATCTATGACAAATTGAAATGCTACATCATCTAATCTTGACACCACTAGAGGAAAAATATGTCTGTGAGGTTAAATGGGGCCAAATTTTCAATAAAGTTATTTTAATGGCAAGGTAGAGCTCTACAATTCAAAGTGCAAAACAAATGCTCACAAGTGAACTTAATATGAATGAAAGAAGCTAAAATCATCATCTGCAGCAACCGAAATCCTAGACTGACAACACAATAGACAGGGGAAGACACAGCGCTCGCTATTCGGTGTGCCAGCGCTCCTCCGCCACAGCCAAAGAAAAAGTCCTCCAGGGAGCTGGTGTGTGCCCATTTGATCCTGCCTAAGTGCACTGAACTTGCCCAACGGAGGTCGGGTAGCAGTGTGAGGTACTCGTCCCCTTCTCTGCCAGCTCCTCTGCATGTGAACTCAAATAACTACCTTGCTTCACAAACCAGTTTTCATATGACAACTACTGACACAGTCAAACCAGTTACGTACAGCAGAGCGGTGGTGTAATGTGGTTTTTGTGTAGTCTCCTCTCTCACAAACACTGTATTTTTCGGTCTCTCTGCGAGTACTTTGCAATTTCACTTATTTTTACTCATCAGATTCTCACGATTTGGGAATCTGATCATGACGATGGCTGAGTTAGGGGGATTGGGAACTGTCTGAAATAATAATACTTTTCTGAGCATTAACAATGTCATGTGATATGTGGGTCAGTCAAGCCATATTTTTTCAGGAAAATACAGCTGGAGGAGCAGTTATAGTTTCACCACCATTTGCCAAAAAATGGAAAATAGGAACCTGTGTAATTCTCAAAAGGGAACTTGTACTCCCTCATACAAGGCCTCTGTTATTGAATTATGTTTGTATACCAAGAATGTTTAATTAGCCTTATGAAGTCAAGGAATCTACTAATTATTAAACGATTTCATGCTGGCAAATATGCTAACTAAAACACAAAAAGACTTCCATGAAAATCAACTTCTTACTATATCCTGTATCTATCTACAACACTTTACCTTCTCAGCTGAAAATGTCTATATTTATTCATGTAACAAAGGCAAGATGTTTGGAATCAATGAATTAAGTTAGCTCATGCATTTTTAAATATGATTTACTCAAAGGAGTACTCGATGGTTCCGTCTTATATTAGAGCCCCGGAAGATCAAGTTTATTTTATTACAGCATCCTGCTCCTCCACCTGCAATCAGAGCTTGCGCTGGGCCAGCTGCACCGAGCAGACACGGCAAGAAGCAGTCTCCTGGGACCGCAGGCAAGTGGGCAAGACTTACAAATCATACAATAAAAATCAAAAGCACAGCAAAGTGAAGCCTCAATACAGGAGTCCCATTAAAAGCCAGGGTCTGATCCAGAATGAAATTCTGATATTTTCGTAACCTATCGAGGGTCCTCATTACTGGAGAAATTGATCTTTAATGAGAAACTAGACAGAATTGGACTAGGCTCCTTCTTACAGCTCAACCTATCTAATTTCTGCCGCATCAAAACGTCAGAAATTATTTAATTTCTTTCTTTCTTTTCTTTTAATACTTTCGAGGTCCTTTTTTCCTTAGAGGGACAGAATCTATCTATAGCTGAGAACCAATGCAAACTGCAATAGGACTGAGGACTATCTATCACTAGAACACAACTTCTTCACAGCAAGACAGAGGGGGAAAAAATGCAGAACTATTTCTTTTTAGTAATGTACATGTACGTGATTTTCTTTTTACATACTAGGTTGCCCCAAATTACAGATGTGTTATAACATAATCCATCTGCACTTCTAAGTGCTGGCTAGTGCATGAGTTTATGTTTTTTGTGTTGTTTTTTCTCCTTCTTTTTAGTTACTGGGCTTAATTAACAAGAATCAAAATATTAGCATGACCTTTGATGCCGTTCTATGATTCACTATATTTAAGAGCATCTATTTGTGTTTGTGTAATATCACAGTGTAAATGGTGTTGTCTTTTAGTGCACTGTGACAGGAGCTTAATTCCTGGTGCCTATGAATCAGGTCAAGAGCTCTGTCGATGACAGTGAGTTAGAGATTTACAGTAGACCAGACAAACTATAAAAACCTATGGTAGGGATTATGAGTTATCAAGATGTGCTGAGCTGGCACATGCTGCTAAGTCTGCGGTCAGCATTATCCAGGGGGAAGCTACAGTGCCACAGCTGCAGAGCACTCTATTACTACCAGTTAGCATCAGAGCGCGTATCGGCAATGGAAAGACTTTAAAAAGGTTTGAAGGCAGGAGGATAAAGAAGGGAAATCAGGAGGAAAATGCATGACAAACAGTAACGTCTCCAGGACTGGCAACTTGTAAATCCAAAGGTTGCTAGCAAACAAACTGTATGTTCAGCACTTTAACAAAACCATTCGAGGAAATCACGTCAACATCAAATTGAAAGCCTTCTATTCCCCTGTTCTGGCAGGAAGCGTGAGGAGAGCAATAACTGTGGGAGGCTGCAGTTTTTCATGCAGTGATTCTTTGTTCACTGCACATATCATCAGCTGATTATTTGCAATGGAGGAATGTGCCAGGTAGGAAAAAAGCGTTTCCTGTTCTGTCATGCTTTTCCTTGAACTCTATTCATGCCTTTCTTGATTTTTAACATATATAAACACATTGCTTGTGGCTCTATATATGCTTGCATCAACAAAAACTGAGGGGCAAACCAGCTTTTCTAAATAACTGGCTCTTCACAGACTACAATGGAGATCACTGATTCACGTAGCTAAGATTAAGTCTAAGTTTTACTTGGTCCAACTTGACTAGATACCCCAAACGAGAGCCGCTTTGGGAACTGAGGTGTATCCAGCAATGATTTGCCACGCTTCCAGCAATTTTCAGCCTTCCTCACTGCCACATGAATGGGACTTACTAAGGTCTTACACATTCAGTTATTTCACTTCTCATTTAGGTGATGGGCCTTTAGGACAGACTAAGATGATCATGGCCACTAAGACAACTTTTGGGTTTCTCTACATGCTCTCTTCTGCACGGAATTGAGAATGGAGTGAGATGCCAGGGGTGTGATATTTATTCCTGCCGTGAGTTGGCCATCGCAGCTTGCAGTTTGAGGCACGAGTGTTCTGTTCTTCTTTCAATGGCCTGTGCAGGGAAGTTGATAATACTGAAAAAGGTACAGAAAGTTGCAAGAACATACTGGTTTTGCCAGAGGAGAATAAAAATGTAATCATACTTCTTTAGAACAGAGAGAACATTTGCCCTGTCAGCAATCATCTTCAGGAACATCCCTCCACCTGTCCAAATTTCATTTTATCTGAATTGAGGTCAGTCCAGCTTGCCTTTTAGCCTCCCAAGTGATCTGGTTCTACAAGAGCAAAGAGATTAAACCTTCCTGTGTGATAGGAGAGAGAGACAGCTGACTACCATCTGCACTTTAAGACGTACACTTCTGGTCTCAAATGTTCTCACATACACATCAAATAGAAGAGCTGCACAGAATGCCATCCTGTAGAGTTTCCCATAACAAAGAGCCTACTAAAAAAACCATCCCATAGCTTTCTTTAAGATTTATTGGAAGGAAAAGGATTGACTCGGCAAAGATCAACCATACCATTCCTACCAAATACCCATGCAAGCCAAGAACATCTCATAATTAATTGTACAAAGAGAAGTTGAAAGATACAACCCAGGAGGATGGGGCCAAGCTCTTTTCAATGATGCCCAGTGACAGGACAAGGGGCAATGGGCACAAACTGAGGCACAGGAAGTTCCGTCTGAACATGAGGAAGAACTTCTTCACTCTGAGGGTGACGGAGCACTGGAACAGGCTGCCCAGGGAGGTTGTGGA
>Ga0065711_1001722_pt1 | contig 40144 bp, 33 predicted proteins | sample Hoacrofraction12_FD_59098 | JGI IMG/M metagenome (GOLD analysis project Ga0065711, IMG submission 59098) | Hoatzin crop microbial communities from Cojedes, Venezuela - Epithelial fraction 12 v2 (version 2) | ecosystem: Host-associated > Birds > Digestive system > Esophagus > Crop | place... | reverse complement strand
TTGGAGAAGAGGAGGCTGAGGGGAGACCTTATTGCCCTCTACAACTACCTGAAAGGAGGTTGTAGTGAGGTGGGTGTTGGTCTCTTCTCCCAAGTAACTAGCGACAGGACGAGAGGCAATGGCCTCAAGTTGGGTCAGGGGAGGTTTAGATTGGGTATCTGGAAAAATTTATTTACTGAAAGAGTGGTCAGGCATTGGAATAGGCTTCCCAGGGAAGTGGCTGAGTCACCATCCCTGGAGTATTTAAAAGACATGCAGGTGTGGTGCTTAGCGACATGGTTTAGTGGTGGGCTTGGCAGTGCTAGGTTAATGATTAGACTTGATCTTAAAGGTCTTTTCCAACCTAAACGATTCTATGATTCTCTTTCTCTACCTGTCTGTGAGCTAGCTGTGGAGGTGAAAGAACAAGGCAAGATCATGTGTGTGGTGATACTTCCTCAGTACTCTTGGGGATTGCCTTTAGGATTAAAAATTTAACAGTTTTCTTAACCTCTTAAATTTCCCGGTCATCTGTTGAGTCATATTGGTCTGCACCCAGGTGTGTCACAGCTTCACGAAGTGTGAAGTGCAGAACCATTACACTCTGTTAGGAACTGCCCAAGGCTGCAGAAACTTATTCTGGAATCCACCAGCTGGGTAATGGTTGCTGTTGCCCTCATTCTTGCATCTAATAGGCCATGATGTGCTTATCCTATGTGAGTTGAATTCTCCGATTTTTAGCCCCATTTATGCCTTTGAACTTTACAGCATCCTATGACAGAGAATTCTAAATTTAAGTATACCTTGTGTGAAAAACCTTAATTTCACAGAGTGTCCCCAGTTATTTTGTTGTAAGAACAGTTGGTGAACATTCCTTAGTTCTCCATACCATTCATGACTTTACGGACCTCTCAAATACCCATACCTTATTTTTATTCCTCTCTTCTATCCAAGCTGAAAAGTCTAAAATTTATGCTTGTATGCAAGCTGTTCCAATCCTAACTGTTCTCATTGCTCACAGAAAGTGATTTTAAGTGTAATACCCTTTTTGAACTGAAGTGATAGAATGACTCTGGTGTTCAAAAAGGAGGCAAACCCTAGTTTTTTTAAGTGGTACGGTAATGTTTCCTACTTTATTCTTTGTGTTTTTTGTTACAATTCTTCATTGTCTTTTGGCTTTGTTATTGCTGAATAGTGAGCTGCTGTTTTTCCAGAAATATCTGAATGTTTCCCGTTCCCCCACCCCCCGTTAATGATATCTGATTTAGGCTTGTTTTGTTTCTGTGAGCATTTCTTTAGTTACCAACACTGTATTGTACCACCTGGTTCATTGCTTGTGTCCTTGCACCTTGATAAGTTGCTAAATTAGCAAAAGTGCTGTCTGATTTCTGTTTGATATTGCAGCCATGATTGGTTAGACATTTCTTTCAAGAGCAGTGCTGGAGCCTGTTGTATCACATTGCTAATGACTTCTTCAAGGTTTTAGTTTCCAAGAAAACCGTACGTGCATGCAGGCAATCAGGATATCGCCAGCTGATGAACACCTGAAAAGATAACAGGGATTCAGAAACCTAAATTAAGAGTGTTGGGGATGTTGCTAGTTTTTGTACTTATGATAGAATCATCGAATGCTTTGGGTTGGAAGGGACCTTCAGACGCCATCTAGCCCAACCCCCTGCAGTGAGCAGGGACAGCTTCAACCAGACCAGGTTGCTCAGTCTATTCCTGTTTCTATTGCACAAGAAAATGCATTGCAGAGCTGCTTAGGAGTCTTGTTTCTTCCTGAGAAACTCTATGCTTTGAAGATTTTCTAAAGTGACACACAACTGTATGGTCTTTCTTAGAATCTTAACTGTACAGTGGTGTGATGCATTGGTTTCTTGATAGTCGTACATGTGGGATTTTGACAACCTTGCCAAGATAGAGAGGAGCAATGTTCTCGACTAGGGGTTTGCGCTTATGCTTGCCTGTATGGCAAGACGTTATAAAGGCCTTTCAAAGGCAGTGCCCTAGTCTTTTATCAATGCATCTTTTCCACATTTACTGAGAAAATTCTGCTGAGCAGCTCTGGAGAGTTTAATTATTTTTCACAGTGACTGTTTAAGAACATTATCTTTGGACTGCCTAAGAATACAGTATCTTGCAATTGTGCTTTCTTGTTAAAAAGCTATTCTTGCTTGTAAGTGGTGAAAAACTTCTGGTATGCTGACAATTACAGTGGTTTTGGTTTTGGAAGACTTTTTTTTTTTTTAAACTTATAGACACTTTTTGTGTGCTCTGAAAAACAGTGATTCTGCGAATAGCCTGTGGCATCACTTACAAACAAGCAGGTTATCAGCAATAGGATGCTTGGACAGATCTGCCTGCGGCTCTTGCAAAGGGTAAGATAGGAAACTAGCTATGAATTCCTCTGCTGTAACCAGAAAAGCAGTGGTGCAGAACTTTTCCCCACTACTGAGTGCTTTGAGACATCTTTTGCAGGTCCCTTATTAATGCTGATTTGAGTAGATTTAGAAAGGCAGCATTGCCCTTAGTGAGTCAGTACTTGAAATTGAATAAGTCTTTTAAGTCAAATTTTGAGTGTTGCATATTTTTGAGTCACTGCATGTGTCATAATGTTGTAATATTTTTTTATTTTCTTATTATTTTGCTATCTTCTTTTGTAATCCTAGCTTTAGGTTTAGTGAAGAAGTTTTTTGAGATCAGGACCGTGGATTGTTGACAACATGCTTAGGCACTATTTTAAGTCCTTTGGTTAAATGAAGAAAGGACAGGTTTATGCTATTATCAATTTCCTGTTCTTGTCCTTTGCATGAATAGAAGCTAGGTGCCTTAATGTGCTACATGCTTACATGTTAGTGTTCTACAGGCTAAGTCTCCGATAAATGGTGGTATTTCTGGCAAAAATTACATGATACGAAGTGTCCTGGTTTTGGCTGGGATAGAGTTAATTTTCCTCCCAGTAGCTGGTGTGTTTTGGATTTAGTAGAAGTAGGAGAACAGTGTTGATAACACTGATGTTTTTAGTTGTTGCTATGGAATCAAGGACTTTTTCCAGTTTCTCATGTTCAGCTGATGAGCAGGTGTGCAGGAGCTGGGAGGGAGCACAGCCAGGCAGCCCAGGCTGGCCAGGGGAAATATTCTGTACCACAGATGTTGTGCTCAGTTTATGAGTGGGGGTTGGCCAGGGGGCAGGGACCTTTTTCTCCTTTCCATGAGTTCGAATCCTATTTGGCCTGGAGTGCAAACTTTTCTGGGAGTTTGGTCTTTTTTGAGAGTTTCACGAAATTCAGGATTTTCCGGGTTCTGTGATCACTGCTCAGGGAATGACTGCGAATTGGTCATCAGGTGGTGAGAAAATTGTATTGTATGTATTGTGGTTTGCATATTCATTATTATTATTATCATTAGTATTAGTAATTCCTTTGTTGCTTTATTAAACTGTCTTTATATCAACCCATGAGTTTTACCTTTTGTCCCTTTCTCCCCACCATCCCACTGGGGGAGAAGGAGAGGGGTGAGCGAGCGGCTGTCTGGTGCTTAGTTGCCAGCTGCTGGGTTAAACCACTACACGCAGTTAGGAACCAAATGCTTGCTATTGATGTGCAGTTAGTACTGTGTTTTTAGGAGGCTACAAGGCACTTAGGGTTGCTGTTGTCAAAGGAATGAAGTAACTTTGCTCTGGTAAGGCAACTAAGAAGAGTAAACACAGTATCTCTGTCTGTGAGAGAGCCAGGAAGATTTTTACCTCGGAACTGAGTTTTTTCCACAAAGTAGCTGCATTTCAAAAAACATGGCACTGCAATAAATGGTCCATTAAGTTAGGAGAACCAGTAGTGAGCCCTCTGCGAGTACAGTTAGCAAGTTAATCTCCTCAGATAATTTTACCACCTCTAGCTTCCGATCAAAAGGTTTGTTTGAACTTTGCAACATTTTGACTGCTCCATATCATTGCTGTTTCCTTTCTCCTCTTAGGTTAGAGTTTAGGTCTGCCTTTCACTAGGGCTCCTGAGATAAGGCTTGCCTTTGGAGTGGTTGTTAATAAAGTTGCTGAGCCGTTGAGAAGCGTGGCAGGGAGCAGAGAAAATTGTCATCTTTGTTCTGTTTAGTTTGGGGAAAAAGAGAAAAAGCAGGAAACATGATGGAAGGAAGTACAATTCTGCTTAATGCATATTTGGCTTTTTTATCTAATCCAAGGTATTTTTGAAGAAGAGACTTCATTAGTATTCTAAAAATAATTTGAATTTTCTGTGGATAAGAATATCTAAATTACACTAAGAGGGTGTAAATTCATCAAGAATGTATGTCTTAATTTCACTGCGTAAGCTAGTCGTTGATTTCCTGAACTGATGTCATAGGTACTTGATTTCATAATTTTTCTCTATTGTATTTCCTATAGCAGGATGCAAGATTAGTCTGGTCATCCTTTGAATGCACAGTCACAATACTGGTGTTCACTTTTGTTTTACAAATGCAGTGATCTAATGCAGAACTAGAATGTGTGCCTTCCATGTCTCTGCTGCCAGGCTGAAGCCTATCCGCTAAGACTTTTAAATGATAGTGGTTGCTATTGCTTGATAATTTGCAGAAGAGAGAGGTGCGAAGTTGCTGGAGTCAGATGTCACAGACTGTACACATGGTTTTGAACTCTGACTCTGCTGTCTTCCTGTATAAGCAGATTGAATGCCAGGATGCTTTGGAAGCAGCTGCTCGGGCAGAGGGCCTGCCACTGGACACCTCCGTGCATTCCCAGCTGAGAATGCTGGATGAAGAGCGTCACAAGGGCAAATACCACCATGGCCTGAATGTGCTGAAACCCATACGGACTACTTCCAAGTAAGTCTTTAAGCTACAAGAGAACTGATACAGCATTCGCTTTTCAAACCAGCCACAAAGCAGGACTGCAGCTGTAGGTCTGCTGACTGATACTGAAAACGTCAGAATTTGTTGAGCAAGTATGACTGGTGTGGGCCATTTGGTACTCTGAGTACTTTCAGTGAGAGGAGGCTTTGTTTTTCTCAGGGATTTACAACTCTGTTTCCTTTTTCATCTGTTTGTGATTTTTTTTCTTTTAGACACCAGCACCCAGTTGATAATGCTGGGCTTTTCTCCTGCATGACCTTCTCCTGGCTCACTCCTTTGGCCCACAGAGCATACAAGAAAGGGGAATTGTTTATGGATGATGTATGGTCTTTATCAAGGCATGAGTCTTCAGATGTCAATTGTAGAAGGTAGATACATCTTGTTCCTTATTATTTTCTGTTTCCTTTTTTTATGTGTTAGTTCACAGGCAATGATATAGTATTGCCCTAGAAAAGCAGCACTGAGATTTTGTTCTGCCTTTCTCAGAATAGTGGAATTCAGTTTTATCCTTCATAGACCACTTCTTCCTGCTGCATTGTTTCTTTACTCTTCCCGATTTCAGTGAACTTGGAGGATTGTCTCCAGGAGTGTTTTGCAATTGTTTTTCTGATGTTGCATGTCTTTAAACTATTTTTTTAATTAAAACAAAGTTCTTTATCAAGGCTACACTGAAAATAATTTTGTGCTAGAATAATGAAATGTAATACTGGCAGTAGCAAGATGGTTTGAATATGGGTCAGATCTTGCAATCAGGCTAACCTTTTATGACTCTGCAACTCTTCTGTCAGATCAGCAAGGAAAGACTGCAAAGTTAATATATCAAGATTGCCAAAGATACTCCAGGCAAAGCGAAAGGCATTGTTTTTTTCATACCTCTCTTCTGTAGAAGTAACACAACATAGGTATTTCAAGATGCAAATATTTCTCTTTACTTCACAGAATCTACCATGTATTTATTTCTCTTGATATCTAGTAATTTTTGTTGCTCTGAGATAGGAAATGCTAGGAATTTTCACAGGGAAGTACCTACGAGATTGTGCCTTCTCTCATGGTGAAAAATTTATAACATGAGGCTTCTGTTTGTATTAGGGTGGAGAGATTGTGGCAGGAAGAACTGAAAGAAAGTGGGCCTGACGATGCTTCTCTCCGGAGGGTTGTGTGGATTTTCTGTCGCACCAGGCTCATCATTTCCATAGTGTGTCTGATGATCACGCAGCTCGCGGGTTTTAGTGGACCAGTAAGTAATATCCATCCTTTTTTTTAACAACCCCAGAGGGCTCCATCTCATGGCCAACTGTAAAATCTTAAGGTTTCATTGCAGAATCACTTCAATCTTTTGACTAGCTAGAAATTTTGGGGAAAAATTCCAGAGTGATTCAGTAATCCAAGATAGATTTTCTACAGCTGGTGGATCAGTTGCTGAATACCGAGGCAAGTTCTTGGAGAAGGGAGGGGCAGTTTAGGTGTCTTGGAGGAAATGCACACTTGGTTTTTCTCTTTGGTTTTAAGTATAGTTTAAAGTTCTGCCTTAACTGGTATGTGATCTTGATGCATAAAATTCTTATGTGCAGGTCTTTTAATTGTTTTCTTTTTCTTTTTGCAATTCTGTAAATATATCTTGGAATAAAATTCAGTCTAAGACACTAACCTTAGATTATTGGCATTAATAGCACAGTCTTCAAGGAGTGGAACAAAAAAGTGAAACAAAATTAGAGCACTACTTAAAAACTAATGTGAACAGGTCTCAAGAAGCCTTTGGGTATAGTCTTTGCTGATCCTGCAGAGAATGGTCAGACAGGTTTCGTGTAGAAGTGTTAGAGTACGTTATTGCCTCTAGGAACTGCTGCTGTTTGTTGCTGTGGGTCGTAATGAAGATAACAACATATGGGACTTGACATTCACACCATTTTTTGTCACCTGTTTGTTGCACGTGCTGTGCAGATTTACAGTTGAAATTTTGACTAAAATTATTCTCTACACATTTCCCTTGAGGAGTAGGAGCAGTATTACTGCTAGTAGTACACGTTTCAGTGTGCTGGTAAGCTGGAGGTTCATTTCTTGGGTAAGTACACTTGGGTGCGCTGTTAGGTGAAATGTCTTTTTAAAATGTTTTCCTGCTTTTAAATGTCTTATCAAAATGATGTTCTGCTTTTTAAGCCTTTTTAAAGTTTGCCTTGTTTCGTGTAGTATGAATAACAATAAATGTTTCTGTGGTATTTGTTTTCTTGGTAATAATTTACAGTAGCTTTGTATTATAAAATACATGACTGTACTTTGGTAATTAACAATAAGTCATGATAAAGGTTTTAACAGCGCTAGCTTTCCCCAAGAAGAGCTTCTGTCATTGTTTCACTACAGGGCTTTAGTAGCTGCTTTTATCTTTAGCAAAGAACTTGCAGCAGGGTTGCCCCTAATTTCTGTAGTGTAATTTTCTCAATTTGTCTCAGCCGAACTGCTGAATGAGAGAGAGCGGGAGGGGAAGGAGAAAACCAACCCAACTAGACTAGGCTGGGGGTGACCGCTGCAATTGATGCTCGATTTGGGTAATTTGAAATTATCTTTAGATACTTGCCCGTTTACAGGCAACCTTATTCATTTCTCTGAATAAGGAACAATTCCCTTTCGGTTCCATCATTTGGCATGAAAAACAAGTCTTTACCATCCCTCCTCCCTGTTTTTACAAATGGCATGCCTCATAGATGTGCCTATGCTGTCTCCTCAGAAATGTCAGTGCTTTCTTGTATTGTTACACCCTTTCACTCACCTGAAGGTGAAAAAGGAGATCAGGAAAAACACTTGGCTTGACTTCATGTATTAGTGAAAATGATAAAAATGGAGTTAAACACTATATTAAACTTCAAAAATTTTAATTGAATGTCTGTGACCTTGAAATGCCAGCCAACAGCTGTGGCTTTGCTATTGAGCATTGTGATGGTTATAACTGGAAAGGAGTTGTTGCAGGCTTCATGTGTGGGTTTTTTTGATATCAGATAGATCCTTCAAGGGTCTTCCTTTTTTTTTTAATTTTGATAAATTCTGCATCTGGCACAATATCCAAACCCGTAACCTGGTGAGACAGCTGCATGTGTCAGACTGCCTTGTAATAACCATCAGAATGTACTAGTATAGATGAGATACTATTTATCTCCAGTGAATATTTGCTGCCATCTGATCAGCTACCAAAACTTTCAAGTTCAGGTTGAGGAGCAAAGAAATTTTTTTTATTACTTAATATAATCAGTTTAACTCCAGGTCTGAACAAAGTACCTGTTTCCAACTGTTCAGAGCTATTCTTCCTGTTTGGGAGATGGGGAAACTTGCTATCTTAGTGGAGTACAGCTTGACAGTTTGGTCAGTTATTGGAGGGGGGAGTGGTAAGCTATTGGAGGTAAGTTTCCCGATTTCCCAGTTGGCTCCAGTTGCAGCCTGCCCTGTGCTGTCGCACGCTGGCTGCAGCAGGGACGCCAGCACTGCAGTGGGACCAGTGACAGAAGCTGTTCTTTAGAATTTTCAGGATGGCTGTTTTCTGCGTCAGAATTGAGACAGTCCTGCTGGGCAGAGCCAACGCCAAGAGCAAAGGTAAGGTAATGTTTATTCAATGGGAATGCTTAAGACAGCCGAGCAGGTAGTACAAACTACTGCGGAAATAGTCACAGGAGTTCCTTTTTCCCCATTAGCTTGAGTTTTAGTTTTTGTACTATAACTTTCTTGTTTTGTAAATAACTTTATGCTTGATTCTTGTCATTAAGCTAGTTTGAATTCAAATAGTGTGTGTTCAGATGTAAATGTCAATTCTGTGTGACTTTTCTCCCCTCCCTTTTCAAAATTCTTTAATCTGCTGTTTCCTCTTTTCTTTCTTCTGAAAAAAAAATAATGGGGTTATAATGTAAGCTGGTCTTTATTTCATCATGGGAGATGCTGAATCTATAAAATAGTGCTGAAAAAATGCACTAAAAAGTTTTGGGAGGAATGAGACCCCAGGAAACATCTGCTATCTTTATACATCCTCTCGGAGACTTTCAGCAATGCTGTGGTGTGCGAGAAAATGCTTGCAGTCTGCGACCATGCTGAGTTACAGCTCGTGAGGAAAAATGGGGATTTTCACCCCAATTGCTCAGTGACTCGGTTGCATATGTTGGATTGAATACTGGAAAAAGAAGTCAGTAATCTCAATAGTAACTGCAAACCAACTGTATGCAGTTGTGGTCCAAACAGTCGATGTGAAACTAAATCCAAGTAAGGAGAAAGTTGGAATGCGATAGATCTGGGAATCTGAGCTCCTCACACTTGTTTAAGGGATCGGTATGTAAATTTTCTCAGTGACCATTCTAGACCCTGATGGACATCTGGCTTTAATTCACACCTGTGAAAAAGAAAGAGCAAAATTATTTACAGCATGTTTCCTTGGTTCTGACATGCAGAACTATTTTCCTCAGAACAGATGAATTTGATCTCCATTTTTTTTCTGTTATTTGATGCTGGGCTATAGCTATCAATACCTTTGCTGAAGTAGTGGGGTTTTATTTTTTTCCTCTCTCTTCAAACTATACAGAACTCTTATTTGCAAAAGCTGGTTTAGCCAAGAGGACTTCAACGGACTGTGATGTGAAAGGCTTCTCAAATATTTTCTTTGGTCTCAGATTTTTTTGTTGCTTTTTACTGTGGGCAAAGGTAATTCTCTGCTCTGTACTAGCATATCAAAAGCACCAGTATCTCAAAGCATCATTTGTTGAAAAGCTCTCTAGGAAATCCTTTGCTGTCTGTGAAGCCTTACTGTAGGATACATTTTAAACCAGATTTCAGGATTTCTGCAGCCTCAGAAGCCTCCTCTGTTGGCACCTGCAAGTTTGACTTCTTTTGGACTTCATGAACAAATACTGTTCTGTTTATGTATCTTTATAATTTTGTGTGTAGTTTCAAATCTAGTTTATGTTAGAGGCGAAGACTGACTGTTAGATATTAGCCTTTTATTATCCTGTATGTGCAGATTGTATGTTGATACAATGCTCTACCTGTTGTATGGTGTTTTTGAGATGTTACCATCTAAGATGGCATTTTATTTCAAATAAAAGCCTGTTGTTTCGCAGTCAATAGTATTTAATATTGCTGGTGATTGTGAGTTATATGATCTTATATTGTGCCATTGGACCACAAAGAGCTGGAGGTGGGAATCGGTGGTTCTGGGGGCTGTCCTCTTTCTGCAGGTGATGTTTGAAATGTGATTCCTGAGGTAAAGTGTTTATGTTTTTGGGGGAAGAGGGTATGGGGAGGGATCGAATGGTTGATTTTTATTTTTGGTCTTTTTTTTTTTCCTCCCCTGTCCCCAGTGATTTGTGGTATTGCGTACCTTGTGCTTTCGGCTTGTTATTTTCTTTACTATTAAACTGCTGATGTTTATTTCCAGGAATGTTTTGCAAATGTCCTTCTCACTCTTCCCCTCTACAACTGTAGGTACATTGTTCCTTTTTATCAAATAAGCACGTTTGAAGCAAACCAAAGATAAAATATAAAAGGTCTTAATGTCACGTAAAGGAATGTTTCTTAATGTGCGCAGATGTATAAGTAGTAACCATATTTTAAAACTCTTCTATACGATAATGCATTGCTTTCAGCTAACTGACAGATTTATGTTAAGTTAGAAGACACGGAGGATTAGAAGCGTGCTGCGAGGAATATGGTTCCAAATTAAACTCTCTTTACTTACTAAATTTGACTCAGTGCTTGGCTCTCAGCAGGGCTTTGTGTTACAGTAATTCTCGTATTGACACCTTTTACTTCTAGAAAGAAGATGCTTTCTATTTTTCAAATGGCTCTTTTAAAAGCAAAGTAGCCTACTTATTTCTAACTTAACATAGAGTTGTTGCATGGTCTTCTGGGATGATGGGGTGTTCATGCAAGCTTGCATTTCTTCCTGTAGGCGTTCGTTGTGAAACATCTTTTGGAGTATACCCAGCAGAGTGAGTCCAACCTGCAGTACAGCTTGTTTTTAGTTTTTGGCATCTTTATGACGGAAATAGTGCGATCTTGGTCCCTTGCGCTAACCTGGGCTTTGAATTACCGCACGGGGGTTAGACTGCGTGGAGCTATCTTGACAATGGCATTTAAGAAAATTCTTAAGCTGAAGAACATCAAGGAGAAGTCTCTTGGAGAGGTAAGATGCAGCATCATTTTGGAAACTGCAGTGTGAAAAGGGATATGCAATATATTCCTTTAAGAATGAGCTGTGCCTAAAATCTAAATAATCTGTTATGTGTGTTTTTCAGCTGATAAACGTATGCTCCAATGATGGTCAGAGGATGTTTGAAGCTGCAGCAGTTGGCAGTTTGTTGGCTGGGGGCCCTATTGTGGCCATCTTAGGAATGGTTTATAATGTGATTATTCTGGGTCCAACAGGCTTCTTGGGGTCTGCAGTCTTCATCCTTTTCTACCCAGCAATGGTGAGTTGGAAAGAGTGAAGACTTGCTCAATTTTCATTAGGTCAGTCAAATGTATAGTTCTGAAGCGAAGGTGTTAGAATGTGCTAGATTTAGCCTGTTTATGGTCCTGCATGTTATTGAAGGTGTTTCTAAAGATGGTGTATGAAGCAGAAATTTGGAAATGGGAAGCTCAAAATTATAAAATTAGAAAATGGAAATAGGAAAGCCGATAGATTTAACTGAGATAAATTTACATAGCTACATTAAACTGGAGAATGCTCAGGTGCTAGTGGTCAAGGTTGGAAGGACACAAGGCCTCCAGCTTGTGTACAGGAGCTCAGTGTTGTATGAGCACATTGCTCTTGATTTCAACAAAAGATGTGGAAAAGCACTGTGTTAGTGAGAGGGTGTTCTTGATTAGTTACTTCTGCCTCAAATTCTGCTGAACTGTGAAATAGGCTAGTTCAAGCCAAAATCTTCTTGCCTCTAAAATGCCCTGTAAGGCTGCTGAAGATTTGTCACTGTATTCATAATAGAAATTTTAAAAAGCATAGAGGATGAATACTGTGAGGTCTACTTTGGTCCAATTTATCTGGCCAACAGTGAGGATTAAAATAATGGGAATTATATTTTGAAGAGAGGAATGAGGAGTGGAGTTTGATCATCTTTTCCAGTTTTTTCAGCAGTCTTTCTCTATTGATGGGCCCTCTAAAAGAGATTGCAGGAGCACGAACAGGGGCAAGGAGCTGAAAACTTCCTGAAGTAGTGTGTTTGTTTTGAATTGCAGACCAGGAATGGGATGAATGTAAGAGCACCAGATACTTAGAAACATGTGAACAACTATTTATTTTTGGACTGTTTTAGTAAAAATGTTAAAACTGTTTGCCACCTTTACAACACTGGCATATGGTAGAAATCTGGCTGTGCAAAGTCCAGCTCGCTCTTTTGCCTTATGGGACCAGGTTAAAAGGTTGGCTAAAATGGATTCCTTCGCCATGAGGGTCAACTCGGTGTGTCTTTAGGTTAATGTGTTTGTAGTCTTTGCGCTTCAGAAACTTTTAACAAATCATGTACTCTTCAATGTTCGTGAAAGCACGCACCTTTATTTTCACCAATTTTATTTTTGTTGAAACTTGCTATTGTAAGTCTAGTGCTGAGTGCGGATGGGGTGGGAGGATATGAGTAGTGTTTTCAGCCTGACTTCTGTGTTAGAACAACAGTCACCTTGCCCCATCGCTGAATCCCTTTTTCAGATTCAAAATTGGCTTTCTCTGGTAATTAGGAAGAGTTGAATGTACTTGCTTTTTCTGAGTTGCTGTTAACGTTGCTTGGTGTTGCCTTTTGTTTCAGATGTTTGTATCACGCCTCACAGCTTATTTCAGAAGAAAATGTGTATCAACAACAGACGAGCGTGTGCAAAAGATGAATGAAGTTCTTAATTACATTAAGTTCATTAAAATGTATGCCTGGGTCAAACCATTTTCTCAGAATGTTCAAAGTGAGTTCACACGATCTGTAAATGTTTCCTTTTATGCAGATGCCCCATTGCTTAGTAGCCTGGTGCGTGCACCCTACTAGCTTAGTACCATAGATGTTGATGTACACGCAGTGTGATAACACTTTGATCCTTCAGGCTTTCTATTTATTGTGCATGATGGGTTGGACAAACAGACCTGTTCTAAAGTTTCACCTTCTAGCATAAAGATGTTTGTGGCTTGGCATTAATCTTAAATTTTTAAATTTTGTTCCATTTTTTATTATTTAATACATGTGCTGGCTACTCCATTTTTAAATAAAGTGAAAAGACCTCTATTCTTACGGAGGTTTACAGACCATTGTAGTTCGTTCCTCTGTAACTGTGGTCTTTATAAGAAGGTGTATAATGTGATAAATGCTAAAGTGTAGAGTTAGGCCTCTCTCACTCAGTGTTTATAGTGCTATGGTAGTATCTGCTGTGTATGTACCCCCCGAATCATACTTCAAACATGGTGCCCCTATTTATATTTCTAGAAATTCGTGAGGAAGAACGTAAAATCTTAGAGCGTGCAGGCTACTTCCAGAGCATCACTGTGGGTGTGGCTCCCATAGTTGTGGTCATTGCCAGCGTGGTGACCTTTTCTGTCCATATGATCCTTGGCTATGATCTTACAGCAGCTCAGGTAACTTACTCCAGTGTTGAAAATATTCTTTACAATCTTACTACAGTAGCTTTTCTGCTGAGCCATTTCTCTTCATCATGCTCTTTCCTTTGTGGTTGTGACTGTGTGGCCATATCATGGGTGTAACAGCAGCAAAAGGAGTCTTATATTTTGCATAAAAAGCTCTTGGTGCTGTTTCAGTCCTGACCTTCCCCAGAACAGATTTTGAGCTGAATGTAAACCTCCTGTTTGCTATTCAGACAGGACATTGAGATTACTGGATGTTTTTGTTTTACAATGTGTTTGTGCAGAAACAGTGCAAATCTGTCTTAAAAGAGACTTGAACATGGGTCTTCACAAGTAATAGGCTAATGCTGAATTTGCTAGCTGCTGCTTTCAGTAGACCTATGAACACTGAAGATGTCTGTCTTGGTCTGTTATAAAGCACTGGAGAAAGAGTTGGGTAGATCTGCTGTTTTTGCTCTTCAAGAATATATTGAATATTTAAATGGTTTTTCTTGGACTGGGGGCCTTTTCTATGGCTTTGAATTGCTGCTGTGACAGTTCAGCTTTTAGAATGTTGGAGCTGTTAGTACGTTGCATCCAAATATCATTCTCTTTCTTGTCTCATTTTTAGGCATTCACAGTGGTCACTGTCTTTAATTCAATGACTTTTGCTCTGAAAGTAACACCTTTCTCAGTGAAGTCGTTATCTGAGGCATCTGTTTCTGTTGACAGATTTAAGGTAAGCAGCCATTTGGCCTTGCATTTTTAACTGTAAGGTTGGAGTGTTATATGTGTATAATAGATGCTAAGGGAACCCTTGGAAGGTAATGTTGTTTTAATGACTGAGGATTCTTTTTCTTTACACTTAGCACTCCAGATTATTGGATTTTGCAAAAGATACAAATCTAATGAAAGAATCTTAGAAGTTTATGATAATACCAGTGTGGGAAGCAAAATATTGTTATTAAATGATTTCAGGATTTTGATGTTGGCTACTGTAAGAGATGGAATACAGGACTAGGTGGCTCATGGTATAAGAATTATTAAACTCCCTTTTAAGACCATCTGCATGAAAAGACAGTGCAACATGTCTGCAATGAAATGTCATGTTTTGCTAATGAAACTCTTTTTGGAAATGTCATGTATTATGTAGGCAGCTTTGCACAAACCAGCAGAGTTCTGTTTGTAGTAATGAAAAACTGAGGATTTGTATTTCCAGACCAGATTAAGCAACTGGAGCTCCACTATATGAATAAGATGTAGTGATCTGATGAAACAGAATCTATGCCAGAAAATTAAAACCCTTATAACAGACAGTCTTATCTCATCCTTCAATCCCTGTGGAGTGAATACTTTAGTATGAACTCAGAGGACAGGCCTTTATTTTGTCTTCTTTCTTGAAGACAGTAGTGCATTGCACATTGCAGAAATCTCCAGGTGGGATTCCACAAACATTGACAGGTACATGGATTCTGTGTAATGCGTTCATGAAAGAAATCTGGGTGTGAGAAGAATGGGATCTACAGAATGGTTTTGAGATCCCATTGCTTTTGAGAATTTTTGTTTCATCTTCTGAGTGACGTTAATCAGGCTTTCTTAAATCCAAATGAGCTGAAGGGAGTTTTGAGTGGGGAAGAGAAGGAGAGGGGAAATTGTAACATCTCCCAATATGACCGTAAGCAGTGTAATCTGTGCAGGGAGAGTAACACAAGGTGGGGATACTCTAATATCACAGTAAAAATGTAACTGATTTTTGGCTTTGTAAATGAGGGTGAGCTTTCTTCCGAATGTGTAATTCGGGCATAGCAATTGCAAGAGTAAATAGGGCTGAGAATTGAGAAGTCTTTAATCACGTAAGGCTTCTTAGTTCAAAACATAAATTATGTAAGTGTAAAACATTGTATTTTATACTTAAACTGTGTGAAAAATCTCTTCCTAATCTGTATTGATTGTAAGTACTGATGGATGTGGTGGAAAACAGGATACGATGGACTTAATGAGTTGATGTGCAGGATAAGTCAGTTACTTTCCGTAAAAGTGACCTCTCCTCTCCAATGCATGTGTTTTAAATCTGGAAATTACACAGCTGCATTTGCAAACAGTGTTAAAAGAATAAGCCCCTCTCATATTGCATCGAGAGTACTGCAGTTCTGTAAAAGTCTTAGTGTATCTCAGTGCTTCCACCACATCCAGGAATGCCCCGGCCACTTAGCAGGCCTGGAGTTAGTTTACACTAATGAGCTACCTTTTGCTCTTCAGCTTCCTCCTACTATATAGCCTGATGTGTTTTGCTGCGTGAGTGTGCCATAGGCTTGTCTCCCAGTCTTGATCAGGTGTCTCATCTTTACACCTCTCTCACAACTCCTATCAGAGTTTATTTCTAATGGAAGAGGTTCATATGATAAAGAAAAAACCAGCCAATCCTCACACCGCGATAGAGGTGAAAAATGCTACCTTGGCTTGGGACTTCTCCCACGCCAGCGTCCAGAGCTCACCAAAGTTGACCCCCAAAGTGAAAAAAGACAAGAAAGTCACCAAGGGCAAGAAAGAGAAAATGAAGCTGCAGAATGAGGGACAGCAAGCTGTGCTGGCAGAGCAGAAGGGCCATCTTCTAGTGGACAATGATGACCATCCCAGCCCCGAAGACGAGAACAAACTCATCCACCTGGTTAACCTTCGGCTTCAGAGAACTCTCTACAACATTGACCTGGAGATAGAAAAGGTAAGAGAAGAAAGGAGGAGCTTTCAAAAGGCCTCATTTTTAGCTGTCGCTTGGAATAGAGTGCTGTGTATTTTTGCACGAAATAGAGCGTATTGCTTTTGTGCACTCCTGTAATATCCATGGCAACTGCAGTATCCAGGATGCAGTGTCTGGTCTTGATGTAAACAGCTGTGCCATTTTAGCAGACTAGATCTTTGCAACAGCCTGTGAAACAACTGCAGGTTGTATAGATTTCGCATCTAACTGATGGTTTTGCTGCTTGTAGCTCTCAGTACAGTATATGAGCCATTGAGCTTAAAGAATTAGCAGGGCAACAGCGCTGTCAGTGGGGTGTTGGTGGATGGTGTATTCCTGCAGCCGTTTGATACTTTTGCAGGGTTTCAGTGATATTCTGGGTGAACTGGTGTTCTAATGGAGCGTAAAAACGCTTGTCATTGAAGAATGTGCAATTTTCTTCCTTAGAGAATTTTTGTACAGTGGAAGGGCACAGAGATTTGCAAGAATTTAGAAGCAGTTGGAGTCCTCATTCCAAGATGGGTAAAAGCGTGTAAAATGTCAAAGGAAAAGCATTGTACTTAATACATGACATCTTCTACAAATACAAAAATTTTGCAGTCTGGCAGTTGGATGTTATAGCAATGGGATCCATACATTTATCAAAATATTTGTGGTTGTCTCTTGTAGTCATATGAGTAGAGGGATAGTTTATTATGAACTATAAGCCCCCATATTTTAAACTTTTGAGAAGTATGCATATAGTTTAAAAAATAGCCTTGAAAAAGGAGTACAGTTACTTGAAAATGTAAAGGCTAGTTTTCTGCCAGATGTTTGTAAACGAGAGGAGGCCAGCAATGTGTTCCCCAAGTGGCTATATACCCTTTTTGTCCACTTCACCTTTTTTTACAAAAGGAACAAAAATAGTTTTGATGAATTTGTTGTTTAACGTGGGTATCAACCCACCAATTTCATTGCAGACAATTGCTTCGAAGTGACTGGATTCTAGCCTTTTCTTGGTACGTGTTTCGTAGCAAACTGCATCTCATAGGCAAGGAGTTATAGTGGACCCATATATCCTAAATTATTCTTTTTTTTCAGTCTTTCGCTCTTTATATCTTTTCTTATCACTCTCAAAAGCATCTTGGTGCATTCTGTCCAGGCAAGTCTTGGTGCTTTTGGCTGAGTGCAGCGTTCTCTGGTCCTATGTCAGGCCCAGTCAGACAGAAGCTGAGCTTAGAATATATTCATTTTTACCTGTAGACTTGTTTCAAATTTAGACCACTGTGGGATAGTTTTCACTCTATTATTTGAGATTTAAAATACCGTCTTGCTTTTTTGTCTGTTATGTCCCTTTTCAGCTGTCATTAATGTCCAGCTGACCCCTCGGAGGTACTAATGGTAGTCCAAATTCTGAAAGGGACGGAGAATGTAAGAAATGAGTACTATAACTTATTTTTTTTCTGTCTAGGGAAAACTTGTTGGAATTTGTGGCAGTGTGGGGAGCGGAAAAACTTCACTTATCTCAGCGATTTTAGGGCAGGTGAGAAATTCTGTTTTGACTACTTCTGCTCTTCTCTTTCCTATCTCCTATTTCACTTATTTGTACTCTGTAGAAGAAAGTCTGTTCTAAACACGGAATAGCATAATTTCACAGTTTCTCTTTAATTTCAGATGACCCTGTTGGAGGGTAGCATTGCAATAAGTGGAACGTTTGCATATGTGGCCCAGCAGGCCTGGATTCTCAATGCTACACTTCGGGACAATATTCTTTTTGGCAAGGAATATGATGAGGAAAGGTTTGTCAGGACTGTTTGCGGATCTTCTTGAAAGCGTTATAATTCTTGGCCCAAGTGTAGGAAAATTTCTGCGGAATACACTGCAGTTAAAGTCTATGTAACCTTTTAGAGTTTGTCTTTAAGACTTCAGTCTCATTTAAGAGCCTGCTTCTCTTGCACGTGGTCACTGTGGCTGATGGCTGTCAGCACGTCTGTCACTACTCATTTGCAGCGAGGGCTGTGCCTCATGCTAGAGTACTGTCCGATCTCTGTTTTTAGCAGATGCTGTGGAGCAGCACTGAAGTGGCATTTGCTCTTGCTGTCCTGGCCTTGCCCTCTTTGAATGCAGCAACTGCTGTTTGCAATATACTGGCACCTTCCATCGCCCTCCCCCAGTGGGGGCCTTCCCTGTGGCCTGTACTAGCTGTCCCTGGAAAGAAAGGGCCTCCTTCCCTTCACTGTACTTCAGAAGTAGGTGGTTAATTATGATCCTTAGTTTCCTCCTGCGAATCCAAGATAGATCATTTATTTTAGGCTGCTGGAATGTCTGCTGTTAGTGTAGAAAGTGAGATAGCGCTGTACTAGCTAGATACATGGGGGGAAAAAACAGTGTTCTTACTATGTATCCAATTCTTCTTTAGGTACAACACGGTGTTGAATTGTTGCTGTCTAAGGCCTGACCTAGCCATCCTTCCAAATGGGGACCTGACAGAGGTATAAATTTTGCTTATAGTAAACTAATTAGTAGATGGAGAAAAATAGAGTTTTGGTTTGGTAAACTAAACTGGAATGAGGGGAACATCAGTCTGGTGTGCAGATAAGCCAGGCTGTTGAATGCACCTTCTTGAGCTGAGCTTATCAATGCAGGCGCTGGGCTATTGAGAGTTGTGTGATGTTTTTGACTCAAATGTTGACAATTTTGGAGTTTTTTATTGTGTTGTAAATTTGGCTCCATTAACAGGACCTATTTCAACTTGATTTAAAATAGCTAAGAAAAAAGCATGGCTATGTTACTACAAAAAAAGTAAAATAAGCAAAAAATTACTGCCACATTTCAAGCTTGAATGTACAACACATTTCACAAAGAAAGAAGTGGACACCTAAACTAGAATATACATATATATAAAAACAACATATAATAATATGGGGTGTGTGTGTATATATATAAAACAAAAAATATTATGGTCTGGCTCATTCAGGTTGCCTCGAGCTCTGAATATGTGTTGCGTGGTGCTGTAAAAATAAAAGAACGGTGTGTGTCTGTACAGATTGGTGAACGAGGGGCTAACTTGAGTGGAGGACAGCGTCAGAGAATCAGTCTGGCTCGAGCCCTGTACAGTGACAGAAGCATTTACATCCTGGATGATCCCCTTAGTGCCTTGGATGCTCATGTTGGAAATCACATTTTTAACAGTGCAATAAGGAAGCACCTGAAGTCAAAGACTGTCCTGTTCATCACTCATCAGCTTCAGGTACTACATCTCTCATACTTTCTTTCTTGGACTTTCTTGAAATACTGTTTAGTCAGTTGCCTTCATACTGGAAATTTCTATGCCCTGACCTGTTACAGCATGACCCTGTCCATCTATAGGATGCATGGTTTACGTTTACAAACTAGGTTTGCAAAGATGCACTGAGAACAATCTAATTCTTTATTTGATGCCAGTGCTGCTTGGTGTCTGATCTGGGCTGATAACACTTAGCTAAAGAAATTTTACCAGAGAAATAAATACCTTGTTCAAAACCACTTTTGCTAACTTGCTATAAAGCTAGTTCATCACATCAGAAAAACTTAGATTTGATGTCAGTGAATTAGAATGAATGTATTCTGAGATTTTTTTGCTATCATCTGTGCATAGAAATATGAATACTTAGTGTATCAGTATTTGCAGTGTGTAAGTATCCTGACTTGTTTTTTCCGTAACAGATTGTTTTTGATAGAACATAAAAACTCTATTTCTGTACAGTGAGAGTAAGCATGGTGCTCTAGTCAATGCAGGACCTTCAAAAATCAGATGTCTATTACCTTGGAAGAGGTGTGTTGTGTGCAAGTGTCTATAAATTACTGAAGAGGATTGTGTGGGAGTGTGTCTGGTTATCGAACATAATGATAAAGACTTGTTGCTACTGCCATTTTCTTCAGTATCTTGTTGACTGTGATGAGGTTATCTTCATGAAAGAAGGCTGCATTACTGAGCGAGGAAGTCATGAGGAACTGATGAATTTAAATGGGGACTATGCAACTATCTTTAATAACCTGCAGTTGGGAGAAACACCACATATTGAGGTACCTGTTTGTTCATTTTAACGTGCTCTGATGACTTTTCCGATGAGATGAACCAAATGACGGAAGACTGGAAAATGGCTTCACATGTTCACGTGTTGATCTGACCAATAGATTCCCTGTAGAATACTCTGTGCTTCGTTAGCACTTCGTATTTGCATTCACAGTTCGTATATGCAGTCACAGTTCGTATTTAGGGAATGTGTAGTGGAGAGGACTCTGCAATGAGCTCATGAGCTGATCCTGAAAGTAATGTATATTCTCCTCTGGTGATGCTCACAGCAGGAAGCTTGTTGTCTCTTTTGTTGTACACCTCACTTCTTAATTTACCTCCGAATTAGCACAGACCTGGACCAACCTTTGTGTAAAAAATTCTTGCTGGTTTGTTACTTCTTTTTCACATAGGGTGTGACTGAGGCACAGGAAAAGTGATGCAACTTGACAAAAGTTAGATGTGACAGTTTTTTGGAAATGTGACTGAAAATGCTTTGTTTTGGAGGATTTTGAGAGAAAAAAATTGTTGTTTGACACTACTCTTATGAAACAATGGCTGTAAATGCAAACTTGGATTTGTGCTCTAGTGTTTTTGTTGGTTGAAAAAATTTAAGTCTAGAAAATAACAAGAACCATTCAGTAGGACAAGCATTTAAATTTTCAGCAATTTAATTTTTCCCATCTTTCTCCTGTTTGTTTCCTGAAGTTATTCTTTGGAGTAAGGAACTTTGCTTTTTATTTGATGATCATTTACTTCTCTAAGTGTTGCGTGTATTTTCTCTTAGTAAGAAGAGATTAAAAAGCACATTAGCAGTTTATTTTAAGAGATGAGAAGGTCCTTATGCACAAGTTGCAGACACTTTAAAAAAAGTTTCTGAAAAGGCAGCAGTGTGATAAATATACAGATATAGAAGGTGCTTGGTGAAGCTTTCTCCTGGGACTTGTTAGTGAAAGAAGGAAAAGAATATAATGCATTACTCTCCATATCCTTTCTGAGGCATGAAGATTATTGTTCTGCCATTCTAAGATTAATGACAGTTAACATGAGATTCTCCAGTCTGCATGCTTGGCTGACCTTCACTGTCTCTGTAGAAGGAGCACTAATTTGCATTCCCGATGGGATAAGAAGAAATGGATGGTAAAGTTAGATTCTCTGTGGTTTGACATGTGTGAGATGTCTCTTCTCGTGTCAAGTGTGGGAAGAGAACCCTGAAGATGCTGTGTAGGGGTTTTCAGTTAATGTAGGCTGTCTCTGGACAGGTAGTAATTTCCATTTGTGGGAGGATGGCTGGGTTTAGAACAGTAATTGTGTGTGCAGTTCAGTGTTTGGGCATTTGATTTCTGGAAGACCAAGTTAACCTGACTTTGTCCTTAGCGACTTTTCACGAGAGCTTTCCTGAGTGAAGTACTAGGATGTCTGGAGGGAAAAAAACCTCTTAACAAAATTGTGAGTTATTTTTACAAGGGACAGGGGGGATTGTATCTTTCAGTAGTAGGGGTGTCATTCCTCTACCATGTATGCACATAGTGTCACTGATTCTGCAAATTAACCTTGCAGACTACCAGTACAGATTGGTAGCGGTTCTGATTAATAGAGGAGGAGAATTTAATGCACCGAAGTTGGCAGTCATCCATAGTAACAGCAAAGTTAATATCCTCCTTCATATGAATGATGCTAAGCTATTGAAAGCCTTTGCCCTTAGAAGGTAGGTTGTAAAAAGTTTGGGTTCGGCTATGAAAATGTCAAAGCAAATTACTCCGGTCTGTTTAGTGTCATTGTTTTCCTGCAGATTAATATAAAGAAGAACACAAACAGTTCACTGAAAAGACCCCAGGATAAAAGTACCAAAACAGGGTCTGTGAAGAAGGAGAAAGTTGTAAAGAAGGAAGAGGGTAACTATGTAATCAGATTTCTGGTTGTAATTATTTTATGCATCAATATGCTCAAAACATTTGCTTTCGAAGTGTATTATGAATGTACCTCTCTGGTTTTGAAAGCTGTCTCAAGTCCTGATCACTGTGTGGTTGATAGGACACAGGCAGTGGGCGAAGAACATTCGTTAATTCATTACATATGGGTGCCTGCACAATGTTTTTGAGTTCAGTCAGGCTGCCGCTGGTCAGATGCCATTGGCACAAAGGAGCTTGTAGCACCATGCCTCCCACACCACCTCTCCCTCCTATCCTAAGAGGGCAATGTGTATAGCTTGGTACTCGCAGACTCCTAGGCAGGACATGGCGTTTATGTATGAAGAACTGGAAGATCTGACCTCTGTTTTGTGGTTCTCTGTTTAATCTTAACTTTGAACTTCAGCAGTGTTTAAAAATCAACAGGGAGGCTGATACCAGCCTAGTATTTGAGTCTATGCTGAATATACTGTTTCAGACAGACCATGACTTGAATGATTCTGCAGAGGAAAAGTGACTTTTTTAAAAACTGTTTGAACTATTGAGTTCTACATATTAAGTAATGTCTGTATTTCTGAAAGTACTCTGTACAGCTTGAAAATTATTATGGTTTATTGTATGTTCACAAACTTACAGAAGTAAGTGAGAACAGCTTTCTTTTTCTTACTCCCTCCTCTTTTGTTTCACAGGCCAGTTGGTCCAGTTGGAAGAGAAAGGGAAAGGCTCTGTCCCCTGGTCTGTTTATGGTATCTACATTCAGGCAGCTGGAGGCCCCTTTGCATTCCTTGTCATCATGACTCTGTTTGTGCTGAATGTGGGCAGTACAGCTTTTAGCAACTGGTGGCTGAGTTTCTGGATCAAGCAAGGCAGTGGAGTAAGATAAATAGCTTTTCTACTCTCTTGTGTCTAATGGGCAGGGGGATTGTTCTAGACTAATCCCAGGCAGTCCTATGAGATCAAATGGTGCTTCCTAATTGAAGCAAGTGGTAAGGCTCGTCAGGAGGTGATCTCACTAGAGAGTTCACCTCCAAGAATAAGAGAGCTCCACTAATAAGAAAGATAGAATAGCTCATGTGGTTTTATACTGCTCTCTTGTTCCTAGTCTTGGTTTGTCTAAGGAAGTGACAATGTGAATGGGGCCAACAAAGCTGCAGGAGGAATTACTAATTTTAGTGCTGATTTTCATTTGAATGTGACCTTACATCTAACAGCATAATCTTGTTAAAATACGTGGCTTTAAGTCAAATGACTTTTGGGAGTTGCCTTGAAGACTGTGATGACCTGGGATGGTTTGGGATTTTTCCCACTGTGGGGACTTTAATTGCAAGTCTTGTTGCATTTAAAGATTCAAATATAACTGCAATTTTTTTTTTTTGGGTTGGGGGGAGCAAGCTACTAACCTTGGGGAAGAAATAATGAAGTGCAGATGGCAAACAATATTAAAATAAGTGATGAGGTCCTTAAACGTACTTCAAGATTAAAAAGAAAAAAGAGATTGAGAATGTACAATAGTGTGACAGTAAAGAATTTACTGCGTACTGGCAGAAAATAACAACGATGTTTGATAAGAAGACAGTGTACAACCTATTCAAGGTGACTGTTGCTGTGTAGTAGGAGTGCTGGTATACAAGTATCTGGCATTGTTCAGAAGAATACAAGAAATGATAAGCATGAAATGAGAGATTAGGAATCAAATGAAGTAGGTATTGTGGTATTGTTTTCAAAGATATTGTAGGAAAAAGGCCAAGGGCTACAAATCTGCAAGTCACATATCTCTGCTAGGGAGAACTTTCTGAAGGATTAAAAGATCACTGCATTTATTTAAAGAAGAAATATCAAATGTAGTGGGAGGGGACAGAGGACCGTTAAATTCTACCATGTGTATTGTGTACATGCTTAATCCTTGTCTTCACTAAATACTTACTGAAACCTTGAATTTTCTGTAGAATACCACTGTGACTTTGGGAAATGATACTGTCATAAGCAACAGTATGAAAGATAACCCTCACATGCATTACTATGCTGGGATCTATGCACTGTCTATGGCGGTTATGTTGATCCTGAAAGCTGTTCGTGGTGTTGTCTTTGTAAAGGTATGTGCCAATGCTGTTGTGTTTCTTATCTCCCGCTCCTCCTACTTCTGCATATTGCTGTCACTGTGCTTCTTTTGATCACCTCCCAAGAGAGACTTTTGAGCCAGAGGAAGTCAGATCACAGATTGTGAGGTTTCCAGAAGTCATCTCTTGGGGCTGCACCATGCTTTCGGTGAAACTTCTGCCCAAATCAATAGTTTCCTTCCACTAGTTAAAAGCACAGAATGCAAGAAAAAAAAACCTTATGGTTGAAGAGAGAAAATGAGCAGAATGTTTTGGTGCTTGGGGAGGGGCAGTGTCAGGAAGACAACCATCCTTTCATAACGCTGCAACGTTTTTTGCATTGTCAGGGAACTCTCAGAGCATCCTCAAGGCTCCATGACGAGCTCTTCCGACGGATTCTGCGTAGCCCCATGAAGTTCTTTGACACTACACCCACTGGGCGGATTCTCAACAGGTTTTCCAAAGACATGGATGAAGGTATCTCTGCTCTGTGCGCTGTAGATCCCACATTCGGACCTCCTCATTATCTCCTTAATACTTTCCAGTCTCTTGCTGTTGGGGTGATTGCACCCTGTATCCATTGCTGAATGTACACATGTAATAGACAAAGCAGGAATTGGGATGTCCCTGGGTTATGATTCTAGAAGGCAGCTGATATCTCAAGTCTGTCCGTTCACTTATAAAGAAGAAAATGTGCAGCTGCTTTTGTACCTGCAGACTGCATGTGGACTCTTAGCAAGTTGATGCAGGGGGAACCTAGAGTATCAGGGTGAAGCTGATGTGCAGCAAAGGTGGTAATTAGGTCAGGGTTGCATCAGTGCTATTTCTGCAAGTGGGAATAATTGGAAAGACTACTAGCATCTAAAAAGATGCACCCCTAATGAAAAATGTGCATTTTTAATTTGAATAAGCCATGAGAAATCACTGTCCTTGTCAGTGAGGTTGTACAGCTGGACTGAATTGCTTTATATAGGTTGTTTTAGCTTTCTGTACTCAAGATCTTCCTCTTTCCCCTCCATCTTTTCCAGTTGATGTTCGTTTGCCATTTCAAGCAGAAATGTTCATCCAAAATGTCATCCTTGTGTTCTTCTGTGTGGGGGTGATCTCTGGGGTTTTCCCCTGGTTCCTGGTGGCGGTGGGGCCTCTCATTGTCCTGTTCACAGTTTTGCACGTTGTGTCAAGGTAAGTGCATCAGCTGCTTTGACTAAAAGTAGAGATACTTTGGCCTGTTAATAAGGTCATAGGGTTCTTCAAGTATATATGCATCAATGTAGTGGTTGGCATATGGTGGCTGTACATGTCACTTAAAAGTGCTTCTTTCCTTACAGAGTCTTTATTCGAGAGCTCAAGCGTCTGGACAACATCACACAGTCTCCATTCCTGTCTCATATTACATCTAGCATCCAGGGTCTCTCCACAATCCATGCCTACCACAAAGGACAGGAATTTCTGCACAGGTCAGTCTAGATATCCATCTGGCAGTGGTGGAGCACAAAGCAGGGTGCAAAAGGTTTACATTCAGAAAGATTTATTAATGTGGGTCTATAGCTGATGGCATGCAGTGGTCCTAAGAGCGAAAGTTACTTTTCGGGGTAAAAATGAGGGAGAACAAGAAGGAGAAGAAGGGTAAGGGAAAACTCCCCAGTAGCCAACTGGGAAGAACAGTGATGGGGTCCCAGGTGAATGTCCTCCTCTGGGGTTATCTGCAGTGCAGCAGGTGGCAAGGATAGTGGTGAGGACAACTTTTTGGCCATACTTTTCCCCTAGTAGTATATATTTCTCATCAGGTCCTGCTCTCGTTTTCTGTTGGTTGTTTCTCGTTGTGATGGTATTAGTATTAGTTAGAGCATGCTAACAAAACCTCAGTGTGCATATTGATGAGCTGTTAGTCTCTGTGCACGTGTATAATTGGATAGCATTTATCAAACATTTAAGTGATTGTTAGCCACCTTGTTGTGCACTGTGCTTGGTTTTCTCGAGTGTAAACTAAAATCTGCAAAACAAATGTTAGTGAGGGAAGGTGAAACATTTCTCATGTGAGTGGTAGTTGCTTCCCATGAGAACCTGCCACAACAGTATCAGGGTTTTGCACGTGCAAGGTCATGAAACCAACAGTGTGGGAGCACAGGGAAAATTGCCACAGAAGCTCTGGAAAGACACTGCTACACCAGCTTAAATGAAAGGTTCGAGAGGTGCAAATAGCAGACCCTTAGCTTTGCGGGTGCTAGAGCACTAGGGCACTGCACACACTCTGCAGCAGTGATTGGTGTAAAACTGAGTTGCACTGTCAGAAAATTTAGATGCTGGCTTTGTGAATCTCTAAAGTGCCTCCCCTGTAACATACTTTCGTAGCTCTGCAGCGTCAGGATTATAAATTAAATGGTTATTGGTGTGTTTTAATTAGTGTCACCAATCCTATCAAAACTTACTGTAACTTTACTTTTACACTTGTGTATAAAATAACACATATTCTGTGCATATTCTGAAGTGCTGCTGCTGTTACCCATGGAGTAATTTGTAGCCATCGAGCTTCCTCGCGGTCTTGCATAGGTGAAGTTGGGGTGAAAATGTGTGCATTGTCCCTGAACTTTGATTCACTCCAGTAGAATTCATTGTTGTACACAGAAGCTTGGTAATTTGACTTCTGAGGGTTTGAGCTAAGTAGGTATCTGACATTATTCAGCAGAGTTTGTAAACTCTGCTTTCATGGCCTAGTTTGAGTCTTTATGCCAATGATGGGCTAGTCTTCCCACCCTGAATTATGATACTGGAACAGAGGTTTAAGTAGCTGTGCTGCTTGTAGAACATCAGGCCTGTGGAGGTCTACTAACCTTTCCTGTATTTGTTTCAGGTATCAGGAGCTCCTAGATGACAATCAGGCACCATTTTACCTGTTCAGCTGTGCAATGCGCTGGCTAGCTGTACGGCTGGACGTTATCAGCATTGCTCTTATCACAACCACTGGCCTTATGATTGTCTTAATGCATGGCCAGATTCCTCCTGCCTACGCTGGGCTGGCTATCTCATATGCTGTGCAGGTGAGTAGGTCCATATACTGTAATACTTAATCTCTCATTTAATGTAGTTATCGCTAATAAGTAAAAGTAATACACCATTGAAAACTTTCCTTAATGCACTGGAGTGGAAAAAGATACTGTTAACCCTTTTGGTAATGGAGGGGAAGCAATTCAGAGTCAGGACCTTTTGCTAGCAGTCAAATGATAAATTATGAGGAGCTAGGTGCTTAAGGCTATTGTTTTGGGGATCTGCCTCTTTTTAAATGATGAAGTAGAACCCGTTTGAGGCTCTTCATGTGCTGCATATTGCAGTTTTCCTGGGTATTTTCAGAAACTGGATTGATGGTGCGTCAGACACCTGCCAAACTGATGTCTTAATGTATTGCCTGCAGTACATTTTCCCAGGCAACAGCATCCAGTGTTGTAGCTGTGCTGGTTAAATACACTTCAGGGTTCAGAATACTTGCTGTTGGAGCTGTTGTTTGGCTTTTTCTGCCTTCTGGTGGTAGTAAGGTGAAATTACAAAGCTTAGCTAATACTTAAAAGCTGTTGCTTGTGGGAAACCTTTCTAAACTCCTGTCTTTCCAAGTGATTAATAAATTATGGTTATTTTAAAAGGAATTAAACTCAAATCAACTTGCCTTGAGCACCTTAGTTATATGGTGCTCAGTGCCAAAGAGTACTTGTATCAGATATCCATTAGGTTAGTCTCTTAATTCAGTAATAAATCACAGCCCTCTAAATTTGTCTTTGTTTTCTCCTGTCACTCCAGTTAACAGGGTTATTCCAGTTTACAGTCAGACTTGCTTCAGAAACAGAAGCTCGCTTCACCTCAGTGGAGAGGATTGATCACTATATAAAGGTAGGACAATAGTACATTCAACTGCCTGTTGTAAAATTTCTTGTTGCTTGTTATGTTGCTGGCATAAGACGAAGTTAGCCATAGTCTGTCTTAGTACAGAATGTATGTTTCTGATCTTGTAAACACATTTTGGTGCCTGTACTGTAATACTGCAGAGTGAATTTGTTTTATGAAGCATGTATATAAGCATTGGCGGACTGAATTACACAAGCACTGGTAGGTAATTAAGCTTACAGGCATCATGTGCCTGGCATCACTGAAGTTACATTAGGATATGGAAAGTTTGCTGACACTCTTGGTAAAGAGTGGAGTGTGTGAAAGGGGTAACTAGAGAATTCAATACAATATTTTACGGTAAAAGAAGGGTGTTCTGGCATCCTTCATTCCAAAATTAGCTGAAGTCCTTCATTCAAATACAGACAACTGTTACTTTATCTACATGTAATTCTGCTTCATCCTAATAAGTCTACTTCTTTTTCCACAGCTCCCTCATATGACATATTTCTATATGTTTAGGAAGTCAAGGAATTGGTTTCCTTGCAAACATGAGAAATATGCCATGCTAAATGCTTAGCAAGCTGCTCTGATTGCTGTGATTATCTGTAACCCTTTCTTCGTAACTAGGATTTGTGTATGCAGAACTGGGCATAGGTCAATGGGGAATGTGTAGCCAGGAGAAAGTCTTCTACTGGGTCTGGTCTTTGAGGTGAAAGGTTTTTTTTACTTTATATATAATACACATTCCCTCTGAACTCTGGAGGCAGATACATACCTATTTGGTAAATCTGAGCTATATAGCAGTTGATATTTGTAGAACTTTTTTTTAGCCTGTGGATTTAATACTTAAGAAAAAAAATTTAAAACTGTGCAGTCCCCCAGTTAAATAAATAAATCGTCTTGTGGCGTATAAGTATAAAATTTCTGTGTATGGAAGACTTGGTGACCACACAAGCTGACAACTGTGTGCCAAATATTGCTTGGTATCTCTCACAGAGCTGAGATGAGTTTAGCATTGTCAGGCCTTCAGTGGCAAAACCTATAGTTGTACACTGTTGTTTTTTTTTTAAGTTACTATCTATCATTTTATGTTACTACTGACACACTGTGATTTTTCTTATTTGGATCTCTAGACAGCCATTTTATTATGAAACTGTAAAACTAGTTTGAATCTGAAGAGATGGGTGAGCAGTGAAACACCATGCAGGTTCTGTGTCTTACCAAGTTCCAGGCTTGGCTTCTTGCAGTGCAGGCTCCGACGTTGCTGTTATGAGCACTAGGCTGAAAGAATTGGAGCACTATTGTAGAAGATCACTGTTTTTCTCAAACCCTTGGGGTGCAATTAATCTGCCTCTAACTAGATGTTGCAGATGTCCACAACTGACATAGTCCCTGTGGGATCTCTCTATAGTCAATGCAGGAAATGGCCATCTCCAGGGGGCAATTTATTACCCGTTCGAAGTGTTTATATTAGAACGAGAAAAATCACACTGCAGAAATGCCAGCTTCCTTGTAGTGACCATAAAAGAGTTGACGCGACCTGGTTCAGTTGGAGATTCTCACTTTGTATGTGTTTAAAGTTACATGAGGTAAATCCCACGACATGATTTCTGCCGTTCTTTGAGGCTGCTTGTGCTAAATATGGGAAAGTGACCGTGGCTTTGTTCTAAACATGCTATAAAGGCACACGTTTGGCTTTCAGAGGTTCTGCTTTTCTGTTTAATCTGTGAACTGCTTAATAAGGGGATCTATTAAGGGGCAGAGTAAAGTAGCAAAAGTGAGCAAGCTGGAAGGGGCCCGACTGACAGGAGAGAATGAAGGAAGAGAAGAAAGAGGATAGCATTTGTACAATGTGTCACGTGGACATTCCCTTCCGTGTTAGAATCAACAGAGGTGACCCTGGCATGGCATTGCAAATGAGACATAGAAATACAGCATATTATGCGTCCAGTCTTTGGAGTGCCACAAAACTCAGCAGGATTGTGCTCATAAGTAGTAAGCCTAAAATACATTTTGAATTCCATTGATGGAAAACATTGTTGTGTAGAAGGACCAATGTCATCACTGAGGCAACAGGAGGGGAACAACAGTGTGGTCAGTGTAGCACAGCAGCTTTCTGAACCACTGGGCCTGCATCCAGCCACGCAGCTCATCATAAAACTGCTGCAAACTGATGTGGGCCAAGTCTGCAGGGAAGAACTCCTGCTGAAAGATGCAACTGATAATTTTCCTTTCTGGTGTTTTGTTTATTGGAAACTGAACTTCTGTTTTTTTTAAAGACACTTTCCCTAGAAGCTCCTGCTCGGATCAAGAATAAAACTCCTCCTCTGGACTGGCCACAGGAAGGTGAAGTTGTTTTTGAAAACGCAGAGATGCGGTACCGAGAGAACCTCCCTCTAGTACTTAAAAAAGTGTCCTTTACCATCAAACCAAAGGAAAAGATTGGCATTGTGGGAAGGACAGGCTCAGGTGAGGAAAAACACTAAGCAGAGTTAAATTACTGCATTTATAGAATAGGAGTGGAATAGAGTGGGGCAGTCATATTGTTTCTCCTCTGTCTTCTCAGTGTTTGACTGAATTGTTAATTGCACAGGAGTGGTCCAGCAGTCCGTCAGTGGTGGATTCTGTTCATGTGCATACACAAGCAGGATCCCTGTAAACAACAATGAAAAAGTTTCCACTTAAAGTAGAGGGATATCCTATTATGCATGAGCCAGTACGCTCGTTATGTTTATCACCCTAAGCCACTTCTCCGCACAGAATGGACCTACAAGGTGCTCATTGCAGCTTATTTAACTCTCTTGAAAATTTTTGTGCGGATGCTGCAGCCAGGTTTGGCCCTAAGCTATCTCAGAAGTCTGTAATGCAAAGAATCATATTCCCTGTTTGTGAGATGACTTAGATCAACTCCAAAATGTAGTTTCTAAAGAAGCAATGAATATTGCTGTATTTGGTTTATGTGGCAGGGTTTTGATAGTGGAGGTGGGGTGGCACTGCAGGGGTGGCTTCTGTAAGCAGAGATTAGGAGCTGCCCTTACAATTGCTTAGAAGTTTAAATGCTGAACCCCAGCATTTATCAGCATTGCTTGACAGGATTTTATGGTATTTTAAAACACTTTTCTTACACATAGACAGCTTTTAGAATGCTTTCTCATCTCAAAGCTGCTATGACTCTGTAGAAACACTAATATTGTTTTGCCTGTCTCATTTTTAGGGAAGTCTTCCCTTGGAATGGCACTCTTTCGTCTTGTTGAACTGTCTGGAGGCTGCATTAAAATTGATGGAGTGAAAATAAATGACATTGGTTTGGCAGATCTTCGCAGCAAACTCTCAATAATTCCTCAGGAACCTGTGCTATTCAGTGGCACTGTGAGGTTAGTGAGACCATAAGAAGGCAAGAAGGACTAAGCAGGCTACCAGCTTATACCTGAACTCAAATAGGTGCCTGGTGAGATGTTAGTTGTCAGGCATCCTAGCTTCTGTTCTCTGTTTTTAAAACAAACACAGCTAAATGATCTTAGTTGGCTCAGTGCAGAACTGAGTGTGATCATCCTCTATGGAAGTCTTGCTCTCCTTTAGATTTGATTGATGTTTTTGTATCTTTGTCATCCATCTCTGCTCTTTTGTTCTTTGGCTACTCTAACGCCAGTGTGCTGGGAGCATCTGATTTCCTTGGCAAGGAAATTCTGCCAGTGGAAGGCTAGGTGGGAATCATCCATCTGGATGAATTAGCACACTGCTGTTTTGCCATTCATTCATGAATAAAAATTCTGGTTATGTTTTCTGCTTCCCCCTCCAGATCAAACTTGGATCCTTTCAATCAGTACAGTGAGGAACAAATCTGGGATGCTTTGGAAAGGACTCACATGAAGGAGTGTGTAAGTATTATGTGTCCTATTATGTGCCCTGTGAGATACATGTTTGTGTTTTGGCTTCCAAACCAAAGTGTGCTGTTAGGAGCTATTTCAGAGACCTTTAGATAAAGTTTTTTTCTTTGCAATTTTTTCCCCTCATTGTCTATGCTTTATTTGACTGATTTTTTTTTTTCCCCTGATTTAATCAGACTGATTTTTTTTTTTTGAGAAGGTGCCATGTTTTGGGTGTATACTTTTTTAGTATATAGCATAGCAGAGTGCTGCTTCATCACATGGACTCCTCGGGTGTTACAATTTTTCAAGTGATATTTTTCTGTATGTGCCATAAGCATGCATTCTGCATTTACATTTGTGAGTGGAAATGTCACATGTGCATGTTTATACTGAACTTAAAATCTGTCCTTTGCGAGGCCCTCTGCAGCAAGTCTCACTGTCATGACATTTCCAATTCCTCTTTTCTTGTAAGTCAAGTGGCATGCATGGCTATCATACATAGGCTGCAGTAATTCCTGCAGGGACTAGGTTTACTCTTTTCTCTTGGTGAGAAAGACTGTCAGGAAGACCTGTATTCATGTTGACGTGATTTTGTACATGGCACAATTTTTTCTAGAAATGCAATGCTTTGTACTTTAGTCATTCCAAGGCTGCCTACTGAGATGATCTAGCTCTTTCAGCTTAGTCCTAGTGGTGTTCTCAGGAGCTATCACTGAGTCACAGGCATTTCAAATGGACTGAGCAGGTCTGATGTTTTATTGCTGTTCTGGCATTAGTTGCTTTTTCCTGATTTCCCCAATAGAGACAGGGAGAGATGGACAGCAAAGTGTGACAATATTTTGGAACATGGGCAGAATCAGATTTGCGGGAGGAGCAACTGTTTGTGTCATGCCATGGAGATCCGAAAAGTCTGTGCAATGCTTTAAGATTTTTGCCTCTTCTTTCCCACACAGATTGCCCAGCTGCCTATGAAACTTGATTCAGAAGTGATGGAAAACGGGGAAAACTTTTCAGTTGGAGAGAGACAGTTACTGTGCATAGCTAGAGCTCTACTACGTCGTTGCAAGGTGAGTACAGTAATGAGAGAAATAGCTGGAGATATCAAACTGATTGTATTGAGCAAGCCTTTTTTTGTGCCAGATTCATTCTATCTGTCAGAGGAATCACACCGAGAATTATTGTGACCCAGAGAGGTGTAGGGTTAGAACACCTAGGAAGGCATCTGTAGCCAGTTGCTAGCTCCTGTGCTGTCCTGCCACCGGAAAGGTATTGCTTTTCAGTGCCAGGGTATCAGACTGGCCTAATCGTTTATTCAGAGCGTCCTGTTACTGGTGAGCGTTAGATTCTTTCCTTCTTCCACCTTTTTGTGAATGTTAGCCGAGTATTTTCCTTCTACATGGTGGTCCACTAAAATGTAGTCTCCAAGTGGAATGTGGGACCATGCTATGCCAGCGAAGTTAAAGGTTTTGCAGGAATGGAAGACAAATGATAATCACAGTGTGAAAGGACTTTTGGATTGAGACTGACCAGGATTCTAACATCCTTTTTTCTTAAACATTGCATACCATAATATTTTAAGGTTCACACTGTGTATGTTTTAAAGCCAAACTACTCAGCGGAAGTTACTGGTCTCTTTGCAGTACCTGCACAAAACAAATCTAGCTTAGGTTTGACAAGACACCACTCCAAATCAGTTTATGTCTGAATCTGAGAGGAAGGGTAATTCTTTCAAGTAGAAGAAAAAGACTAGTAAGCCGAGTCAGTATTGACTCATTCCAGAAGAATGGCACCACCAAGGATGTGTGAGATTAGTTTATCAGTAAAATTTGTATTTGAGATTTAGCTGCTGAATGTAAAACTGAAAGTAGTGGAAACCTGAGGCCCAGGTCAGAACCCAGACATCTCGTGGCTCTAGGATGGGACCATAAAATGCAAGTGTGATCTATAGAGTGACCTTGTTGAAGGCAATTACATAAAGAAAACTGAAAGGGTCCTTGTAAAAACTACCTTTGTGACCACAGCTCCGTAAGGATTGCCAGTTGTGACAACTCTTGGTCATGGTAATTCTGTCCGTTCTACATATTTTTACGTTAAGGGAGGGAAAGCCTTACTATGGCTAACAGCCAGGATTATGTGCTGCTTTCAGATTTTGATACTGGATGAAGCAACAGCTGCTATGGACACAGAGACAGACTTACTGATTCAGGAGACTATCAGAGAGGCATTTGCAGACTGCACTATGTTAACAATTGCTCATCGCCTGCATACGGTACTGGGCTCTGATCGGATCATGGTGCTAACACAAGGACAGGTAAGCAGAAAGACTTTTGTGGCTGCAGTTCCTGTTGCAGTCTGGTAGTGCCGTATGTGCAAGGTGAACTGAAGGAACAGCTAGTATTGCAGGGTAGAAAATCCTCTGTGTTCATTCACATCCTTGGTAATAGTACTCCAATAGAATCAGTTATTGTCAGGCCGTGACAAGATTAAAGAGGACAAAATTTCTTTTACACTCCAAGAAAGTACCACAGAGTAACAGTCCCTCTTTTAAAAGTGTTTTTACAGCTCCCTCTGTAGGTTAATTTTGAGACGGGTAATAACGTCAGCATCTCTGCTGGGGGCTCAGTGGCAGTTTCCCATTACTTTCCTGAAACCCTGTGCTATCAAACATGCATATGAGAGATACCTGAACCATTTTCAGGCTTCCATGTGGGAGCCATAAACAGTTAAATCAAATGTAAGAACATCTGGCGAGGCTCTTAAAGGTAGAGAAGGCAAAGAGCCGTAGCATCTGCCTCTGTTTGCCAGAGCCCCCAGAGGCTGCTTCCCGCTGGGTAGTTACAGTGTTTGTCTGAGCTAGTTTGAGGCACCCCAGGTTACAGTATGTATCCATAAACGCGCATACTTTCACTGCCTATTGTCTCATGTAAAGATGAATGCCATGTTTTGGCTTCTTTACTACCATGTCACAAGTCCAAGGGGTGGGAATCCATTTTCTGCTGGATTTTACTGACATGCTCTACCTGCCTTTGCTCTTAGGTAGTGGAATTCGACACGCCGTCTGCCCTTCTGGCCAATGAGAACTCGCGCTTCTACGCTATGTTTGCTGCTGCGGAGAACAAGGTTGCTGTGAAGGGCTAAAATTCAGGGCAAAGTCACTTTAATTTTGGAGAGCTACACTCCCTGCCTGTGGCAGGCCAGCTCTTCCTCCTCCTCTTCCTCCTCCTCCTCCTCCTTCTAGCAGATTATTGCCTTTTCATCTTTTAATTTGTAGCACAATGTGTCAAGCCAGAAAGTTTTTAAAACTGTGTCAGAAGAATTCTCCATGTTTTTATTATTGTATTTATTCCATAATCATATTACTAATTTTTTGTGATTAAATGCACTCTACAGATGGCTCAGGGAGCCATAGTTATAAATGTATCAGAGGCCTATAATGAAGCTTTATACATGTAGCTATATCTATACATAATTCTGTATATAGCCTATATTTACAGTGGAAATGTAAGCTGTTTATTTTATATTAAAATAAGCACTGTATTAATAACAGTGCATATTCTTTTCTATCATTTTTGTACAGTTTACGGTACCAGAGATCTGGCTTTGTTATCAGACTGTATCAGACACCATTTTGTCTTTTACAGTTGGTCTTTTCCTAGTGCCGGATTTTCTGCGTGTCTGAGTGGAAGTGAAGCTTTGCGATAGTGTCCTTTATTGTCACATCTTTGTTGTCTAGCGCAGGGGAGAAGAGCTCTGTGGTGTAACTATTGCATTGTAATTTATCAAAGCTATTTGGAGCATCGCTACTGTTCACCACAGCAGCGGCTGCTGCTTCCCGTGATGCTTTCCCAAAGCAGAGTTTTTAGTGATCTCCTGAGTGGAGAACCACTTCTGGGTCACACTAAGGCCTCGTATTTTCTCACTGTCCTGATACAGTATTTCTTACTGTATCAGCAGGGTTTATTTTAATGCAAGCAAGCCCAAGCTCTTCCTGCTTCGCTGATCTAACACAACCAAAATCTAACTGTTCGTGGAATGATCTGTAACAAATTAATCATAAGGTTCAAATCATACCCTGTATGCTAGCAGGAAAGCCTTTTCAGAGTTGCTTCAGCTGACTGACTCCTTTATCTTGAAGCTGCTAACAATCCTCAGAGGTTTAGGTTGGCTTTCATTGGCATGGGTAACACTAACTCTTTGTTCTGCTCACTTATGCTAAGGTTAAACAACATCAATATTTCCTGTTTCTTTATTGCACACTTGTTAAGGAAACAGTCCTCCACCCCCCGTCTTCTGGAACTTTAAGGAGGTTCCTGTTGATCAGGATGTAACACTGGTGTAGGACATCGTTTTCTTACTGTAAAGAGACCTACCTCAGGTTACTAGGTCCTGCGTAGTACGCTGCCGTGATCACTGTACACCATCCCTGTTTTACGGGACCTGTGGCCCGGGTGGGCATGGTTGCTCCTATAATAGCTGTGACTTATTGAATGGTCAGCGTTGCATGTGTTTGTCAACTTTGACATTTTGTAGCCTTAGCATGTTTGCAAAATGTCTCACTGAGGCAGAAATCTGAAAAGTAAATAAAACTATTTTGGGTTTTGTAAATTTTATTGACTTAAGTGGTTTGTTTTGGGCATGTAAATTACTTCTCACCTTTCTGAGCCGTAGGGGACAGTTTTTGCAGGCTGGTTTTTTTTTTTCTCTTGTCTGTGCACAACAGCCTGATCTTTCTTCCTTCAGAGTGGTTGTGTTTCTTTAAAAGTCTAATGGGTAATTTTTGTGCCCTCCAGCATGGGAGTGGCTTGCAATATATGTATGTTTGTGTTGAGTAGTACAGGGAATAAAAATTTATAGTGCAAGTGTTCGAGCCAAGTAGCAAGGGGGAAGGTCAGACGGAATACAGAAGATCCTTCTTAGGCTCAGATTTTTCCACTTTCCTTACCTGCAAGCGTTACTGTTTATAATGTGACACGACTGCGAAGTCACAGCAACAAACATTTCTACCTGCCAGTACCAGAGGGAAATCACAGCATTAACAGAGCTTAGACTGTAGCTTGAAGATAGCACAAAAAGCATCATTTGTTGTAGTTCTTCTTTAGTAAGTCTTGTCCTAAGCAAGAATTAACTAGCACAGATTTTAGCCTGGACCCAAGCTTACTCTGTGTCGGGGACTGGCTGCCATTTTGCTCAGTGTTACCCAATTCGGGGAACAGAGTGACTGTGCGTTGTGGTTAGAAAAGGGAGAAGTAATAGGCCTCCCTCCAGAGAACACCCAGCTAAGTGGGGGGTTCTTTCTTGATCAGAAACTTGAGGAAGAAAGAAACTAGGGAGAGGCATGAGGGAGCAGGGGTGGCAGGCTAAAGAGGTAATGCCCTGCTTCGTCCCTAAAAGTAGAGCTGGGTGGAATGTGGAGAGGAAGGCTGAATACCTTAAGGGCAGAGGGAGAGAACGTGAAACGCATCTGCCTAAGGCTGTGGTTAAAGCAGTTCAGGCAGTTGTGGTGTGCAACTCTGTCAAGGACAGGCTTGTCCTGGGCCCTGCAGAACGGAGTTTACCCCCAAACTTCAGTATTTCCCATGAAGAAAAAGGGCTATTATGTACCTAGTTCTCAGGTGCCACTGGGGTCAGAGCGTGGCTTCGTTTTGCAGCTACGGCTGAGCTAATGGCAGTATGGGCAAGAGGGGAGCCGTCCTGATCTTCTCTTCCTCCTTCTTCCAGGCTGGGATTTCCATCCACTTCCCCAATGCCGGCACTGGCTCTTGCCTGGTCCAGCAGTGACCCAGTTCAGAAAGCTAACTTACAGAAAGTTCATCCTCCAAAAGCAGGAATGGTGTGCAAAGAAGGAGACAGGAAGGCACACCTGGAAGGGAGGTGAAGTCAGGCTGCTCCATTCAGTAGGTGCTAACTGCAAGACTAGCGTAGGTACGAGAGGAGACTGCGCTCAGGAGGAGTAACACCAAACTGCTGCTTCCCAGTTACGCTCTCCTAAAAAGGTGAATGCTTCCCTGCTGCTTCAGCGAGCTGAAATAGCTCAACAAGGTGTCAGACAAGGGCCTGCGATGGAGCAGGTGAAGTCACCTGTGGATGGCAGGGATTAGCTCAACCATTTTGTTAAACCTTAGCCTCCAGCATTGTTACTTTGGAATTACGGAGACAGACTGCCAGAGGAAGATGTTTTTTCTGCTGTAATCATTTTTGTGCTTTGTTTGGTGCTTGTTTCACAGACAATACAGAAGTGTTGCTTCTCACATGGGTAGCAGTAATTTTTTTATTGGCTTTCGTCCTGAACCACAGGAGCAAGCCAAGGCCTGGCCTGGGGCCCTGTCGCTGAAGTGGAAGGAAGAAACGTCAGTATTTACAAATGAGACCGAAATATCTTTTGAAGCATTCTACAAGAGGTGGATAGTGGTGGGAATTTTCAGCAATTGGATCCTGCTTTAGAATTTACAGTGTCATATCCCAGAGGAGACTTCATCCTGCGAGGAGCAGAATAAGACACTGGGACTGGGACACAGGCTTTTCTTAAAGAGATCCTACCTGAAACAGCACGGAGATAACACATCCTTCTTAGTATAGAGCAGAGGCTGTGGCTCAGTGCCAACAGCAGTGCCACCTGAGAGAGATTTGCCTGGGGTAATTGCGTTGCTGTATGACCCTCGGGAATTCCAGCTGCACCAGTTTTGCTTATTGTGTCCAAATGCAGTGAGTGCAGCCGATCCCGATTGATTACTGTAAGCTTAGGAACTCTTGGAGAGAACGTGTGGCCGCTCATCTCATCTCTCTGACGAGCAGAAACATTGCACTCACCTGGGACTTGGGACTTCAATCAAAACGCAGGTAGGATTCCTCTGAAATGACCCAGTGCAGTTAATGTCCGGTTACACCGGTACAATTAAGTCCAAAGTCAGGCGCTGAAGCTGTGCCAGGGTGAACACCTGAGGAGACCTCACCGTTACCTGTGGTCAAGATCATCCAGCGTCAGATCTCGAGGGGCTGGGGTGTGCACATTATCCCCATGTGGAAGTCAGAGGGGAGATCAAGCAGTCTTACAGCGTGGCTGGGAAAAAAGTTTGAGAAAGCACAATTATTTCAAAAGGCAAATGGCAGGAGTCAGAGAAGGTATTGGAAGGAGAGAATGAATGCCGAAAATTTGATTTACAAAAGGAGGACGTGGAGAGAAAAAAGGTGACAGGACAAGAGATTTCTCTTAGCTAGACAGGGATTGGGTGAAGACAAAATTGCTTCTTGACGGTGCTTCAGAGGAACATACTGAGAAGATGCAGGGTGGCTGCAATGCGCTCATCAACCAAAGAGCCTTCCTGTATGCTGCCTTGGTATTTTTTAGTGCAGCTGTAGCGTGTGTTTTACTACACATAAGCGATTGCGCAAAGGTTTTCTGTGTAGTCCTGGCTTCAGGTCAGTTTGGGCCAATGCTGTGATTTGTTCAACCCTTGGTCCGGCTGGAGACGGCAGCCACACTGTGCTGGGGCTGCAGCTTCTGCTGCGAGTACGACGACCCCATGGAAACTCCACTGGGAAAGGGTGCAGATGGCCGCTGTCGCTGCGTGAGGCTCGGGAGGCTTCAGAGTGTACCACACCCATGCAATAAATGTTCCTGTGTCACCCGGGAGCCCTGCCTTGGAGACAGAATCACAGAATAGTAGGGGTTGGAAGGGACCTCTGTGGGTCATCCAGTCCAACCCCTTTGCTGAAGCAGGGCCACCTACAGCAGGCTGCACAGGACCTTGTCCAGGTGGGTCTTGAATATCTCCAGAGAAGGAGATGCCACAAACCCTCTGGGCAGCCTGTTCCAGTGCTCCATCACCCTCAGAGGGAAGAAGTTCTTCCTCATGTTCAGATGGAACTTCCTCTGCTTCAGTTTATACCCATTGCCCCTTGTCCTGTCACTGGGCACCACTGGAAAGAGTTTGGCCCCATCCTCCTGACACCCACCCTTGGGATATTTATAAGCATTTCTAAGGTCCCCTCTCAGCCTTCTCTTCTTCAGGCTGAACAAGCCCAGCTCCCTCAGCCTTTCCTTGTAGGAGAGATGCTCCAATCCCCTCACCATCCTGGTAGCCCTCCGCTGGACACTCTCCAGTAGCTCCTCATCTTTCTTGAACTGGGGAGCCCAGAACTGGACGCAGCACTCCAGATGGGGCCTCACTAGGGCAGAGTAGAGGGGGAGGAGAACCTCCCTCGACCTGCTGTCCACACTCCT